>Ga0209755_10000086_pt1 | contig 164229 bp, 153 predicted proteins | sample TergutCo191P1_FD_187301 | JGI IMG/M metagenome (GOLD analysis project Ga0209755, IMG submission 187301) | Cornitermes sp. P1 segment gut microbial communities from Petit-Saut dam, French Guiana - Co191P1 (SPAdes) (version 2) | ecosystem: Host-associated > Arthropoda: Insects > Digestive... | reverse complement strand
TTTTTGCTGAATATTCATCAATTACCATGATTTATCTCTTTGTTTTGTGCTGCGCTATGGTGTACTTCTACACGAATGTTTTCAACAGGCATTTTTCAGAGCTTTATTCACTCAAAAGGGAGAATGAGTGGTGGGTTGGAGAGCAGAACATCATCAGCATTGATACGGAAGTAAGCAGGCTGAAAGATACGTTTATGCTGTCGAAGAAATGGTTCGTTTTGCCTTTTGCAGTATCATTGATACCTGTAATTTACGGATTGACCATGGAATTATCAGAAGTACAGTTTTGGACAGTTGCAGGAGCCGGTGTGTTTAATGTCTTAACAGTTTTCCTTCTTCATTATGCAATAGGCAGTATGAAAACAAAAGCCTACAGCGAAAACACGGAAGTGAATATCGCACTGAACCATGTTTTTAAAAGGGAATGGTCAAAATGCTTTTTTGTCATGGCGCTTTTGATGAGTGGCACTTTCACTGTGATGACTTTCATGGCAGTTGGTGCTGTTAATGAGATTGTTATACTCGTTTTTGTGTTTTTATTAAGCTTTGCAATCATTATTCCGGGCGTTCATACCCACACAAAAATAAGAGCGGCAAGGAATAAAATGCTACTAATCGAAAACGAAACTGTGTATGCAGATGACGACCAATATTGGAAGAATGGTTTGTACTACAATAACCCGAATGATAGCAGTACATTTGTTGAAAAGCGTGTCGGGCTTGGTATGACCGTGAATATGGCATCAAAAGGCGGGAAACTGCTTGTTGCCATGATTGTCCCTGCGTTTGTGCTCTGGCTGGGGCTTGCGGTTTATATGCTGCCTTTTGATTTTGGCTCTGTTTATCTTGATATATCGGGACAAACGGCGACTATCACCGCGCCTTTAAACAGGTTTAGTTTTTCCTCCGATGAAATTATAGATGTGTCGCTGCTTGATACTATGCCCACGGCGGGGCGGGTGAATCATGTGAGCCACGGCAGGGTAATTTCAGGGGTATCTAATGTGATGGGCTACGGCGATAGCCATGTGTTTGTGCTTCGCGAAAACGCACCGTATATTCGTATCGAACTGGAGAGCGGGTGGGTTTTTCTAAACGGAAACACGCAGGAAGAGACAACCCGCTTTTTTGCTGAGCTTTTGGGGTTGTTGTCTTAAAGTGATTCAATCCCAGTTTATGTTATCATGTCTCACAGCTTCCTAAAATACCGATATGCGGCAATTGCGACGAGCAGCATCAGGGCAGCGGAGCCGAATATTACATACCAGGGCGTGTCAGAAAACTCTCTGAGCAGCATGCCTTGGAGCGGGTATCCTATTGATTGCCCTATAAACGGCACAACCATCAGCACCGACAGGACTTTTCCTATAAGTTCGTCAGGTGTTTCTTTTTGAATAAAGGTCATCATTGCCACGCTGAGGACTTTCACGGTAAAGAGAAATGCAGCACCTGATGCTATGATAACTGCATAAGCTATAGTCGTAGGCACGTCAAGCAGCAGTACTGCGCCCATTAGCACAGATAGTATAATCCCTGCGATTACGAATATAAGCCCTTTGGGAATATTGAGCCGTGCGCCCATCGCTCCTGCTGTGATGCCGCCTGCGACTCCGCCGAGCATCATTATGGCGAGTGCTGTCCCGACATGTGTCATGCTCATGCCTAAATGTACGTTTATAAGAACAGGCACTCCTATTACAAACATAGAGCCGAATACCAGTTCCATAAGAAACATAGGGAGTATGCACCCTGAGATAGCGGGGTTTTCTTTCGTTATGAACCTGACAGATTGACCTAAGTCGCCTTTTACCACTTGCATGATGCTGCCTGTGGTTTCTTGTTTTTTGTAGGGTATACGTATGAACAAATCTGCGACCGCAGTAATTGCAAAGCATATTGCCGCGCCAATAAGTATGGGGTACAGCCCGAATCTGTCATAAAGAACTCCGGCAATTGCCATGCCTCCGGTCAGGCTCAGCATATTTACGACCATGATAATTGCGTTGCCTGTGGTCAGCTTTTCGGGTGGTGCAAGAAATGAGATGCTTGATGCTGTTGTTGCCATGTATACGGCTTGAACGGCGTTGAATGCCAGAAGCTTCACGATTACAATTATTACTACATCGGTAAACAGTCCGCTAATCAGCATGTATCCCAAAATGACCGCCGTTACCGAGACGTCAAGCCAAAACATCAGCTTGTGTTTTTTGAATCGATCTGCCATGATTCCGCCGATGGGTGTCATTATGATAAGCGAAGCGACGGGCAATCCCATTGCAAGTCCATACAAAGCGGCAGAGCCGCTGATATGCAGTATGTGAAACGGCAGGGCAGTAGTTACCACCATATTGCCGAATAGGGACATTATCTGTCCGATTACGAGTAGCGAAAAATTCTTGTTCCATAATTTTTGTATCGTCTGTGTCATCTTAGTTGTTCTCCTTCATTTTTTCTTGACAATAGTTATCTTAAAGTCTATGCTAAGGATAGAGTCAAGAATTATTTTTTCCCGCAGATAACATACAATTTGCTCCGCTTTTTTGCGAGCCAGGTAATCTTCACCCCTGTTCTCGCAAAAAAGACTCCGCAAACTGTATATTATCTGCTAGATTGGGTGAATAATCATAGGGAGAATTTCATGCACAATAAAGATGAGCTGTTGTCTATAGGGGAGATGTCAAAATTTACAGGTGTCGGTATACAGGCACTTCGCTATTATGAACGTATAAATATTCTAAAGCCCGTCTATGTAGACACTGATTCCGGATATCGCTATTATGAGCCGGAGCAGGCGGCAAACATAAATATAATTTCTACCTGCGTTGAACTTAATATTCCATTAAAGGAGTTAGTGGAGTTATTTGATACCGAAAATGTTATGCTTATGCAAGAGTTTTTTGAGCGGAACAGGCAAGTTGCCGAGCAAAAACTGATAGCAATTAACACAATGCGAAACCTTGCGAACAAAGCACTTGGCAGAATAGAGTCCAATAAAACCTATGAGTTCGGGCAAATATACGAGAAGGAATTTTCTGAAAAAACGTATTATCTAAAGCCGTGTGGTCATTCGCTAGAGAATAAAAACCGTGAGAAATTACTGATGGATTTTGAAAAGGAAATAAAGGCAGATTTAATGGGGCATTTTGAATCAGGTACATTTGTCGAAAGTATCTATGAATCCATGGTGTTGATGGAGTATGGTTTTTTATGCAAGCACTCCGGAGCAGGGGAGCAGTACTTCACGTTCGGAGAGGTTCCGAGTTCCCTAAAAAGCGAACAAACGTTAACCACCTCGCCGGGCGTTTTTAAGTTCATTAAAAGTAAAAACAGCATAGTAGAAGCAGCCCCAGACATTTTCAGGAAATATCTCGGGGGTGGTGATAGTTATATGGTTATTGAAGTGGAGGAAATGATGAGCGGAATGGCGAAGATAAGCGAGCCGATTTATGAACTAAGGCTTGTGCCTTTGCAGGTGCTGTGATAAAATTGTGTCCAAATATTTTGTGGGGAGTGTAGAACATTGGCTAATCAAATCAAACATAAACTCGATACAGACAAGTACATTCGTTTGGCGCGCAGAGCTGGTGCGGAGGGGATTGTGCTTCTTCGCAATGAGGGAGATACGTTGCCGCTAAAAAAGGGGCAGGTGGTGTCGATTTTTGGTAGAAATCAACTGGAATATGTCAAGAGCGGTACAGGTTCGGGCGGCATGGTTAATGTTCCGTATATTGTAGGGATTCTTGATGCGATTGAGTCACATGAATTTTTGAGCATAAATAGGGATTTGCTGGGTATTTATGAAAAATGGCATGAGGAGAACCCGATGGTGCGAGGTAGAGCTTGGGGTACAGACCCGTGGTCACAAGCGGAGATGCCGCTGACGAAAAAGATTGCTGCGGACGCACGTGAGAAGTCAGACACGGCAATTGTTATCATCATGCGAAATGCAGGAGAATCCAGAGATAATACTAAAGATAAGGGAAGCTATTTGCTCACAGATGAAGAGGAGCAAATGCTTGAAACGGTTTGTGAAGCGTTCCCTCATGTTGTTGTTCTGTTAAACGTAGGGAACATTATTGATATGACTTGGGTGAATAAATACAAACCATCAGCGGTTCTTTATGTGTGGCAGGGAGGACAAGAGGGCGGCAATTCCATTCACGATGTTCTCATCGGGGCAGTAAATCCCTGTGCAGGGCTTTCGGGCACTATCGCTTCTGATATTGACGATTACCCGTCAACTGCAAATTATGGCGATGATGTGAGAAACTTCTATGAAGAAGATATTTATGTGGGTTACAGATATTTTGAAACTGTTGCAAAAGACAGAGTTCTATATCCGTTTGGATTTGGGCTTTCTTATACGAGTTTTGAAAATGAATATAAATTCAGTACAGGCGACTTGCCATCGCAGAGTAACAAAAACGATGCATATGCAGAAGTCAGCGTGACGGCGAAAAATACAGGAAAAGTTTCGGGTAAAGAGATTATTCAGATTTATGTATCTGCACCGCAAGGCAAGTTAGGAAAACCTGCGCGAGTTTTGACAGGCTTTGCAAAAACTGATGAAATCAAGCCGGGTGAGTCGGAAACGCTCTGCATAAAAGTTCATTACTCGCAAATGGCTTCATATGATGATAGCGGTGCAACGGGAAATAAGTCATGCTTTGTACTTGAAGCGGGAACTTACACCGTGTTTGCAGGGCGAAATGTCAGAGATGCGTTGTCCGTGGGATCTTTTGACCTCTCAGAAACTGTTGTGATAGAAAAACTCACGGAAGCACTTGCCCCGACAATGCCGCTTAGCCGAATGAAAGCCGAGCAGAGTGGCAGCGAAATTAAGATAATCAAAGAGCCTGCGCCGCTCCGTACTTATGAGCTGTCAAAGCGGGTGCGAGACAATTTGCCGACTTTCGATAATTATACAGGCGATAAAGGTATCAAGCTTTCCGATGTATTTGATAAAAAAGCGACGATGAGAGACTTTGTCAGTCAGCTCAGTGATGTTGAACTTTGCTGCCTTGTGCGTGGTGAGGGTATGAGTTCGCCAAAGACTATACCTGGCTCAACCGGAATTTACGGTGGTGTCACCGAGGCGCTTGCAGGGTACGGAATCCCTATTGTCACTACTTGTGATGGTCCTTCGGGTATACGTCTTGATAGCGGTGCCATGGCATTTAACATTCCGAACGGCACAGCGATTGCATGTTCATTCAACACTTCACTTGCCACGGAGTTATTTGAAATGCTGGGTCAGGAACTGAGGAAAAATTCCGTTGATATGCTGCTTGGCCCGGGTATGAATATTCACAGAAATCCGCTAAACGGGCGTAACTTTGAATATTTTTCGGAGGACCCGCTTTTATCGGGGAAAATGGCGGCGGCAGAGCTGATTGGGCTTCATAAATGGGATGTCGCCGGTGTTATTAAGCATTTTGTCGCCAATAATCAGGAGCATGAGCGGCACAGCGCAGACGGCGTTATTTCTGAGCGGGCACTTCGTGAGATTTACTTAAAGGGTTTTGAAATAGCTGTCAAAGAGGGCAATGCGGAAGCGGTCATGTCAACATACGGACCTGTAAACGGTATCTGGACGGCGGGCAGTTATGATTTGCTTACCACTATTTTACGTGATGAATGGGGTTTTGACGGAATTGTCATGACTGACTGGTGGGCAGATATAAATGACGAGGGCGGTCCTCAGTCAAAGGATAATTTTGCAGCTATGGTCAGAGCGCAAAATGACCTGTATATGCTTACAAGCGACAGCCTGAGCAATAAAGATAATCTTGCAGAGGGGCTAAAAAGCGGCGCAGTGACGAGAGCTGAACTCATGCGCTGTGCGGAGAATATTTGTGGGTCAATCCTGAAACTCGATTTGATGCCGCGATTTTTAGGGAGAGCGGAAACATTTGAGCAGGAAATAGATGTTAAGTTTGACGATAAAAAAGCACCCCTTTATAATATACGCATTAGTGCAGAAAGTGAGTATACATTCGATGTCACTAAGCTGGAGACGACAGCAAGATCGTATAATCCGTATATTTTGGAGAAAATCGGAGACGGCACTCTTTCGCTGTTTGTCAAATATAGGATTGATGCGCATGTTTTATCGCAAAATCCGATTGCTGTTTTGATAGATGATAAACCTGTAGCTGTGCGTGTTCTTAATGGTACTGACAATGAGATCAGAGAGTGCAGTGTTGAGTTCGATGTAGCAGAGCGTAAGTCAGTGAAAATGAAAATTTTCTTCTCCGGCGGCAATATAATGCCCGAGGAGGTTAAGCTGGGTTTGAAGGATGAAACCAAGTAATGATAAACAAAAACGTATCCGGGAGGATTTATGGACAATCAAACCTATAACACTATAGTCAGCTTTATATGGGGTATTGCGGACGATTGCCTCCGTGATGTTTATGTGCGCGGCAAATACCGTGATGTTATATTGCCTATGACGGTCATTCGCCGCCTTGATGCTGTGCTTGAAGAAACCAAAGACGAAGTTTTAAAAATGAAAGAATCGCTTGACAAGGCAGGGGTGCTAAATCAAACCGATGCGCTATGTTCCGCTGCCGGACAAGCCTTTTGCAATGCCTCTCCGTTTCACCTAAAAGACCTAACGAGTCGCGCCAATCCTCAAAAACTGAAAGCTGATTTTTCGGTTTACTTAGAGGGCTTTTCGCCTAACGTACAGGAGATACTCAAAAAATTCAAGTTCCATGTGCAAGTTGACACCATGTCCGATGCCGATATTCTCGGCGCGGTCATTGAAAAATTTGTTTCACCGTCAATCAATCTAAGTCCATATCCTACTTTTGACGATGTAGGCAATGTAAAGCTTCCGGGGCTTGATAATCATACTATGGGTGTTATCTTTGAGGAATTAATTCGCAGATTTAACGAAGAAAACAACGAGGAGGCGGGAGAACACTTCACGCCGAGGGATGTTGTTGAACTCATGGCAGACCTAATCTTCTCACCGATAGCTGATAAAATCCTTGATTCTTCCTACTCCTGTTATGACGGTGCAAGCGGTACAGGCGGTATGCTCACCGTGGCACAAGAGAGGCTTTATAACCTTGCCGAACAGACAGGAAAGACCGTTTCCATAAATCTCTATGGACAGGAAATAAATCCCGAAACCTACGCCATTAACCGTGCTGATATGCTCCTAAAAGGCGAGGGTGCGGATAACATAGCTTATGGCAGTACGCTCTCAGATGATGAGTTTCCGAGCCGCCAATTTGACTTTATGCTGTCAAATCCGCCTTACGGCAAGTCGTGGAAAATCGATGCGGACAAACTGGGCGGTAAGAAAGGTATCATTGACAGCCGCTTTGTGACATCTTTTGCCGATGATGCCGAGTTTAATATGCTCCCTCGTGTGAGTGACGGTCAACTGCTGTTCCTCCTTAATAACGTGGCGAAAATGAAAGAAACAACTGAACTTGGCAGCCGTATTGCGGAGGTTCATAACGGCTCATCTTTGTTTACAGGCGATGCAGGGCAAGGCGAAAGCAACGCCCGCCGTTATATGATAGAACGTGACCTGGTGGAGGCTATTATCGCCTTGCCAAACAATATGTTCTACAACACGGGCATTGGCACGTTTATATGGGTGCTTAGCAACCGCAAAGAGGCAAAGCGTAAAGGGAAGATTCAACTGATTGATGCAACTAGCATGAAGTTGCCGCTTCGTAAAAATCTTGGCAATAAGAACTGTGAATTTACGTCAGAAATCCGTGAGCAGATAATGAAACTGTATTTTGACTTTGAAGAAACCGAAAACAGCAAAATTTTTGATAACACAGCTTTCGGCTACTCAAAAGTGATTGTCTTGCGCCCTCTGTACGGTGAGGACGGCAAGCCGCTCAAAGATAAGAAAGGCAAGCTAATGCCTGATAAAGACCTCACGGACACAGAGCAAATCCCACTTGACTATGAGGGCGGCATAAATGCTTTTGTTGAGAAAGAAGTATTGCCCTATGCACCCGATGCTTGGGTTGACGGGAGCAAAACTCAAATTGGTTATGAAATAAGCTTTACCAAGCACTTTTATAAGCCCGTTCAACTCCGGGAGTTGTCGGAGATTGTCGCCGATATTCGGGCGATAGAGAAAGAAACTGAGGGATTATTAGAAGAAATTTTAGGCAGCTAACTTTCTGTTGTCCTGTTTATTGGACACATAGGGTGATATAATCAATTATAGCAGTAAACATAATCTTTTTGGCAATAACTAGGAGACTTTAATGAGCGAGAAAAAAGACAAAATTAAACTATTTGAAGAAAAAAACGTCCGAACCGAATGGGATGAAGAAAATGAAAAATACTGGTTTTCGGTAGTTGACATCTGTGCAGTGCTGACCGACAGCGAGTATCAGACGGCACGAAAATATTGGAAAGTGCTGAAAGGTCGCATAGCGAAAGAGGGAGGTGAGTTGGTAACAACTTGTTACCAACTGAAGATGCAAGCCTCTGATGGTAAATATTGTAATACATATGTAACGGAAACAGAAACCGGAAAACCCGCTGTAAGTAATCTTAATGCAAAAGACTTGGGAAACAGGCAGTTGAAGTCTGTTGATGACAAGGACGGTGATGGGGGGATGAGTGGATGGTACAAGGATTTGCCGCAGAACTGGTGTGAAAAGCGTTTAGGGAATCTGCTATCAGAGCGAAAAGAAAAAAACAATCCAGTTAAAACTGACTTTATTCTTTCTCTTTCAGCCCAACATGGTGTTCTCCCTTATAGTGAGCGTGGTTCACAAGGCAATAAGCATAAAGAAGACTTAACAGGATATAACATTGCAAAAGCAAACGATTTGCTCGTAAATAACATGAACGTAGTTATTGGTTCATCAGGCATGTCAAAATGGGATGGTGCAATTAGCCCCGTGTACTACGCTTTGTATCCGTGTTCTCCAGAAATCAACATTAAATACTATGAATATGTATTTAGACATAAGCCTTTTTATTTAAGTTTGGTTGGTCTTGGTAGCGGTATATTAGACCATCGAATGAGAATCCCAATGATGAAGTTGAAAAACGTAATTTTACCTGTACCACCACGAAACGAACAAGACCAAATTGTGCGTTACCTCGAATGGAAGGTGTCGCAAGTTAACAAGTTGGTAAATGCTAAGAAAAGGCAGATTGGGTTGTTAAAAGAGCAGAAACAAGCAGTTGTACGAGATGCTGTGACGAATTCCGACAATGAATGGAGTATGCGCCGAATAAAACTGATTGCGAAAATTATTCGCGGGAAGTTTTCACATCGTCCAAGAAATGACCCTGCCTTTTATGATGGTGAATATCCTTTCATTCAAACAGGTGAAGTTGCTAGTGCGGGTAAGTACATAAATAGTTATAATCAAACTCTTAATGACAAGGGATTTTCGGTTAGCAAGATGTTCCCTAAAGGAACATTAACTATGACTATTGCCGCAAATATTGGTGATGTTGCAATCCTTAATTTTGATGCTTGTTTTCCGGATAGTATTATTGGCTTCATCCCAGAAGATGGAATTGATTTGGATTATTTATATTATGCACTCTATAATATGAAGTCAGATTTTCTTCGAGAAGCACCTGTAAATACACAAGGCAACCTGAATGTCGAGCGTGTTGGTGCATTGACTATAAATGCACCATCTTATGAAAGGCAATGCGATATTGCCAAAACTATTGACGGAAATACAGAGCGATTAGATACCATAATAGAGAAAATCAATAATGAAATATCTTTACTCGCTGAATACCGCACACGACTTATCTCTGATGTTGTCACGGGAAAATTCGATGTACAAGGCGTGGCTGTGCCAGAATACGAAGTAGAAGAAATAACGTCGGATATTTCCGATGAAACGGACGAAATGGAGAGGTATTAAATGTCTATAAAATCGATTCAGCTAAGAAATTTTACCGTGTTTAATGAACTATCTATCGAACTTTCTTCAGGTGTAAATGTTTTTATTGGAGAAAATGGCACAGGTAAAACGCATATTCTAAAAGTTTTATATGCCTTTTGTAATCATGAACAAGAGGGTGCTGATGATAATGCACCAATACTCCATAGCGCATTTGACTATTGGTTAAAGGCATATTTTCAAGACGTTAGTTACTCAAAACTGTTTCATCGCTCATTTACCGACATCAACACTCTAATACAGAACGCTCCAATAAGCATATCCGTCGGAGCGCAAGACGAAATCTATGACTTCAGTATAGTCGATTACAACCATGATTACAGAAAGCATGGCATATTTGGCGATAGTAAAGCCAAAAAGCGCACTCCATCAGTGTATATACCTGCAAAAGAGATGCTCACCCATAGCGGATTTGAAAAGGATTTTTTAGAACGAAACTTTCCTTTTGATGCTACCCTGATAGACATACTAAATAAAGCAGGAATGTCAACTCTAAAGAGTCTTAGTAGTGACATGCAAAAACTATTGGATGAAATAGTCAAAATAATAGGTGGTAGAGTTATTTATCAAAGCGACCGCTATTATATAGATAAAGGGCAAGGTGTTCTTGTTGAGTTTAGAGCCGAAGCAGAGGGGCACAAAAAGTTGGGGCTATTATATCGACTAATCGAAACAGGGAACATTAAGAAAGGAAGCGTACTTTTATGGGATGAGCCGGAAGCAAATATGAACCCAAAACTAATGCCCATTGTATCTAAAATACTACTGGAACTCTCAAGGAGTGGAGTGCAAGTATTTATTGCGACCCATGACTATAACCTGATGAAATATTTCAGCATAGCGAAAAAAGCAGAGGATAACGTCATTTTCTTTAGCCTTTATAAACCGGAAAACAAGAGCTATGTTCTTTGCGAGCATGAGGACGATTACGACACGCTAACGAATAACGCAATTATTGATGCGGAAATAAGGTTGCTCGAAGATGAAATAGAGGGAGTGTAGATATGCGAATAATCGAAGGAGGTTTAACATTCGGTGAGTTTGATGCAAAAAACCTATTTCATATTGAAAAAACAAACATCTACAAAAATAAATTTTCAGGAGACGGCGTAAAATCCGTTGAGTTTATATTAAACAGACCTGAAGAAAATGAACTACTATTCGTCGAAGCAAGAACAACACTGCCTTCAAAATGCAATATTGCGCACTATAATAAAGAAATAGCAGACATATCAAAAAAGTTTTTGGATAGTTTGCAGTTAGCCATAGGAATATGGTTTGGAAGCCATAATCCAAGTGTCGATGCTCCTCAAAATAAAGAATCATTCTTCACATATGGCAAGCAAATCATACTCGTTTTAGTTATTAAAAACAGAACGGGTAAGCTCACTGCTATTTCCGAGCGTATTAAACAAGAAATACATCGAGAGCATAAGCTTATGGGTCTTAAAGTTCGAGTTTGGAATGAGGAATTGGCAATTAAGGCTAATTTGATTGCACAAGAGAATGGAGAGCAACACAATGACTAACACTCGTGAATCCGGGCTTGAAGCCCTTATTGTGAAATGGCTCGTAGATGAAAACGGCTACGAGCAGGGTAATACGGCAGATTACAACAAGGATTATGCCGTTGACGAAGTGCGGCTTTTCCATTTTCTTGAGGCAACACAGCCGGGGCAGATGGAGATGTTGCAGACCGCATCGAGCGACCTAAAACGACAGCAGTTCCTTGACCGCTTGCGTGGCGAAATAGCCAAGCGTGGCGTTATTGACGTTCTCCGTAAGGGTTTTAAGATTTACCCTGTAGACCTCATTATGTTTTACATGACTCCCTCTGATTTGAACACTAAAGCTAAAGCAGACTTTGAGCAAAACATATTCAGCGTTACACGCCAGCTTGCTTATTCAAAGGACAACACAAAGCTGGCTCTTGATATGGCTATATTCATCAACGGCTTGCCTGTTATCACTATGGAACTCAAAAACCAACTAACAAAGCAAGACGTAGATGATGCGGTTTATCAATACCAAAATGACCGTGACCCAAAGGAGTTGCTATTCCAGTTCAAGCGGTGCATGGTTCATTTTGCCCTAGACGATGCGCGAATTAAGTTCTGTACAAAACTTGACGGCAAAAAATCTTGGTTCTTGCCATTTGACAAAGGTTACAACGATGGGGCAGGCAACCCGCCAAATCCCGATGGGATTATGACGGACTATTTATGGAAAGACATTTTAACCAAAAATCAGCTTGCCAACATCATAGAAAACTACGCCCAAGTGCTTGAAGAAAAGGACGAGGACACAGGTAAGATAAGCTATAAGCAAATATTTCCTCGCTATCATCAGCTTTCGGCGGTCAATGCCTTACTTGCCGATGTGAAAAATAACGACATGGGGCAAAAGTATCTCATACAGCACAGTGCAGGGAGCGGAAAATCGAATTCCATTGCTTGGCTTGCTCACCAGCTTGTGGGGCTTGAAGTAAACGGTGTAAATGTTGTTGATTCCGTTGTTGTCGTTACCGACCGTGTAAACCTTGATAAACAGATAAAGAATACAATCAAGGGCTTTTCACAGATGAAGAACATCATTGCGATATTTGAAAACTCAGCGGGCCTCCGCAAAGCCATTCAAGAGGGCAAGAAGATAATCATTTCGACTGTTCAGAAATTTCCCTTTATCCTTGAAGATATTGGAAACGACCACAAGAGCAGAAAGTTTGCCATAATCATTGACGAGGCTCACAGCAGCCAGAGTGGTAATATGTCCGCTAAAATGAACATGGCTCTCGGCGGTGATTATGATTCTGATGCCGATATAGAGGACAAAATCAACATGCTTGTTGAGGGGCGCAAGATGCTCACCAACGCAAGCTATTTTGCGTTTACTGCAACACCCAAGAACAAAACACTTGAAATGTTCGGCGTACCCCACCCACAATCGGACGGAACGGTTAAGCATTTGCCGTACCATAATTATTCGATGAAACAGGCAATTGAGGAGGGCTTTATACTTGATGTGCTGAAATACTACACACCGATTAACAGTTATTACAAGCTGATAAAAACGCTTGAAGATGACCCGCAGTTTGACAAGAAGAAATCCCAAAAGAAACTCCGCAAGTTCGTGGAGAGCGACAGCTACCCAATTGCGAAAAAGGCTGAAATGATGGTGGAGCATTTCCACGAGCAAGTCATGGCAAAAGGTAAAATCGGCGGTAAGGCTCGTGCTATGGTTGTCACAGCGGGAATTGACCGGGCGATAGATTATTACCATGCGATAGGCAGTTGCCTTGAAGCTCGCAGTAGCCCATTCAAGACAATTATAGCTTTTAGCGGTGAAAAGGAATACGGCGGTAAGACCGTTAGCGAATCAAGCCTTAACGGTTTTCCGACAAGTGCAATCGAAAAGACGTTTAAGACAGACCCATATCGTATACTTATTGTGGCGGACAAGTTTCAAACAGGCTACGATGAACCACTCTTACACACAATGTATGTAGACAAGACCTTGACGGATATAAAAGCAGTTCAAACCTTATCACGGCTTAACCGTGCCCATCCGCAAAAGATTGACTGCTATGTGCTGGACTTTGCAAACGAGCCGAAAGATATAGCGGAGGCGTTTTCAAGATATTATCGGACAACTATTCTTTCGGGCGAAACAGACCCGAACAAGCTGTACGACCTCATATCTGAAATGGAAGCGCAAGAGGTTTACGTCCAGCACCATATAGACAGCTTTGTAGAGTTGTTCTTAGGCGGAGCGGAGCGTGACAAGCTTGACCCGATACTTGATATTTGTACCGACCATTACAATAATCTTGACGAAGATGGGCAGATTGCCTTCAAGTCGGCGGCCAAGTCATTTGTCCGCACTTACGGATTTTTGGGGGCGATTCTCCCTTACGGCAATCCCGATTGGGAAAAGCTGTCAATATTTCTCACATTGCTAATTCCAAAATTACCGTCACCCGAGGAAGACGATTTATCCGCAGGGATATTAGAGGTTATTGACCTTGACAGCTACAGGGCGGATGCCAAAGGGCAAATGACACTTGTTCTGACCGATGATAACGCACATATTGACCCCGTGCCGACTCATGGTGCTATGAAAGTTGCAGAGCCTGAACTCGAATACTTAACAGGCATTTTACGCTCGTTTAATGACCTCTTTGGAAACATTGATTGGAAAGATGCCGACAACGTAAGGCGGCAGATTGCAAGAATACCGTCAATGGTTTCTAAGGATAAGAAGTATCAAAACGCTATGAAGAACGCTGACAAACAAGAGGCACGAACCGAGAGTGACAGGGTTTTGCAGGCGATAATTTTCAGCATTATGTCAGATAATATGGAACTCTTTAAGCAATTTAATGATAATCCGTCATTTAAAAAGTGGCTTTCTGATTATGTTTTCAACTCAACGTACAACAAAAAATGGTAAGCCTATCGATATGAGTGAGGCTGTTATTTAATAACAGGAAAAGGAGGTAATCCGAATGTCTCAAGTGATTATTGAGGAAAAAGGTAAGGTGGAGTATATATGGATACAATTCTGACAAATATCGGGCAGCTTTGCACTCCTTTGGGGGTAAGCTCTGCAAAAGGGGTGAAGCAAGGGGAAATCGTGACGATTTCCGATGCTGCTGTTGGAGTGAAGGACGGAAAGTTTGCTTTTGTGGGTAACATGAGCGAGTTTAGGGAGCACGGTGGAGTGCCGGAGAGTGGTGCAGACAGCCCGAAGCCTCGCATTATCGATTGCGGTGGAAAGCTTGTCACTCCGGGGCTTGTTGATGCACATACTCATTTAGTGTTTGGTGGGTGGCGGCAAAATGAACTCTCTCTCAAACTTGCGGGAACGGCATATCTTGACATTCTCAAAAGTGGCGGTGGGATTTTGCGGACTGTCGAGCAGACAAGGGCTGCAACTGAAACCGAACTTGCAGAGAAGGGAGAGAGGTTTCTCTCCGAGATGCTCAAGCTTGGTGTTACCACTTGTGAAGCCAAGAGCGGCTATGGACTGAGTACGGAAGATGAGCTGAAACAACTCAGAGTCATAAATACTCTTAATAACTCACAGCCGATTGACATAGTGGCTACTTTCATGGGCGCACATGCCGTGCCTAAAGAATTTAAAAATGACAGAGCGGGATACATAGACCTTATAATCCGCGAAATGCTTAGAGCCGTGGCGAGTGAAGGGCTTGCGGAGTTTTGCGATATTTTTTGTGAAAGTGCGGTATTTACTCCCGAGGAAAGCAAGCGGATTTTAACCGAAGCGAAAAAAATCGGGCTTACGCCAAAAATCCACGCAGACGAAATTGATCCCATCGGCGGAGCAGAAATCGCTGCTGAAGTGGGAGCAATATCCGCGGAGCATCTCATTATGGCGTCAGATAACGGCATAAAAAAAATGGCGGAAAATGGCGTTGTAGCGGTGTTGCTCCCCGCGACTTCGTTTTACCTCGACAAACCTTATGCAAGGGCGAGGGATATGATTAATTCAAACCTTGCCGTAGCGATAGCCACGGATTTTAACCCGGGTTCAAGCCCGAGCCTCAACATTCAACTTGCCATGAACCTAGCTTGTTTGAAGTACAAACTAACACCCGCAGAAACGCTGACAGCCGTCACGCTCAACGGCGCAGCGGCTATAAACAGAGCAGATGTTTGCGGCAGTGTAGAGGTGGGCAAGGCAGCGGATCTAGTGGTATGGGATGCACCGGATCTTGATTATCTGTTTTATCGGTATGGGAGCAACTTAGCGGATATAGTTATTAAGGGTGGGGAAGTGGTTTGAAGGGGACAGGGGAGCAAAACTTCACGCTGATGTGCTGATTCTGTTGCCGCCCAGCATACTTTGCGTGTCTGCCAAAAAGCTTTCTAATGTGCGAATCCAGTGATTGCGATGCAGTTCATCACTTTCGTTTTGAGCATTACCTATTAGTTCGTGGAGGATACTTTCTTGCCGGCTCAGAAACTCAGGCAAGGGTGCTCCCAGATTGGTCATACCACTGCCACGCTCGCCTGTGCGGTTGTTTCTCATGTGCAGAAGATTACGCTTTGCCAAATCGCTATCCATGCGGGAACCCATCTCACGGTGCAATCTGCGTGATGCAATTTCTTCTTCTGAAAAACCCGCTTCACGCATAGAACGTAAAATATCCGACGCATACCCATCAAAGCCAGCCCAACGCTCACCCTGAGCGGGTTCAGGCATTTGTGTCTGAGAATTAACGGAAAAACCCGAATTATTAACTTGCATGATTTGCCCTCCTTGACTTTTTGTTTGTGTTATACTTATAAAAACACCTTATCATATACATCGGAATAAAAACAGCATAACTTTAGCTTTTTTGTGGTTTTTTTTGAGATAATAGGTTACGACTACGGAAAAAGCACCCGTCAAAACCATGACAGGTGCTTTTTGTGTTTCCTTGAACCTAACGCATCGCTACGCCATGATGCTGCGGGTGTTTCTTACTGCTTCTATTCGAGCTTCCGCCATTTCGTCGGCGGTTTCAAAAGTCAGCTTGCCTGTTTCATCGGAACTGCGGAGAATATCGCCCATCCTGTAGTAGATTCTGTCGATGTCGCGCAACGCAGCCTCTTCGTTGTAGCCGCCCTCGGCACGCTCGTAGGAGACGTTGATAACACCGCCGGCGTTGGCAAGATAATCGGGGGCGTAGACGATACCGCGGTCGCGTAGGGCTTTGCCGTGAACGCGAGGGTCTTTTAGCACGTTGTTTGCGCCGCCGCAGACGATTTTGCACTTTAGCTTAGGTAGAGTATCATCGTTGACAGTTGCGCCCAGAGCGCAGGGTGCGTAGATGTCAGCCTTTGCATCGTAAATATCATTGGGGTCAACAGCCGTTGCGCCGAACTCTTCGACTACTCGTGTTACACGCTCGTCGCTTACATCAGCGACAATTATTTTTGCTCCATTTTCGTTTAGGTGTTTGCAAAGATAATAACCGACATTACCAACGCCTTGAACGGCAACGGTTTTCCCTTCGATCTCATCGTTATAAACATGCTTACAGCAAGCTTGTATTGACTTGAAAACACCCAGCGCAGTGTAGGGGGAGGGGTCGCCGCTGCGGCCGGGCAAACCAACAACGTGAGGTGTCTCCATATGGATGTAAACCATATCTTGTGTAGAAGTGCCAACGTCTTCCGCTGTGATATAGCGACCGCTCAGGCCATGGATGTAGCGGCCGAACGCACGCCAAAAAGCCTCTCTGCGAGCGGGCTCTCTCCTAATACCTTTGGAGTCGCCGAGGATAACAGCCTTTCCGCCACCGAGCGCAAGACCCGCCAAAGCACTTTTGTAAGTCATGCCACGAGCAAGCCTTAGCACATCCTCTGCGGCCTCCTCCTCACAGGGATAGTTCCAAAAACGCGTACCGCCCAACGCCGGACCGAGCACAGTGTTGTGAACACAAACGATAGCTTTCAAATCCGTGTACTTGTCATGAAAGTAACAAAGCTGCTCATAACCATAATCTTCCATATACTTGAACTTGTTCATAATTTACCTCCAAAATATTTATGTTTACGGTGTCCAGTGGTGGAATGCTTTTAGATTGATGTCGACAAGCGCGGCTTTTCTCTCACCGAAGTAATCGCGGATGACTTTTTCCACATTTTCGCTTGATACAATGTTTGTCGTGCGCACAAACGCGCCGAGCATTATGATGTTTGCCACTCTGGTCTCGCCCATATCATGTGCGATTTCGGAGGCGGCTATTTCGTATACGGTGATGTCACTGCGCTTAGGTGCTTGTTGTATTAATGACTTGTTCAAAAAGAGCGTACCGCCGGGTTTTAGTGTAGGTTCAAATTTGAGCATGGACGGCACTGTCATTGCTACAACAACATCAGATTCATGGACGAGTGGGCTGCTTATCTCGTTATCGGATACTATAACAGTGCAGTTAGCCGTGCCGCCGCGCATTTCGGGACCGTAGGAAGGGAAGAACGTCACAGCCTTGTCCTCGGCAATCGCTGCAGTGCCTACAATTTGCCCCATGAGCAAAATACCCATACCGCCCGTGCCGGCGAAAAACATTTTATTTGTAGCCATCCTACTGCCCTCCTTCCGGTGATCTAAACACTCCGAGCGGGTAGTAGGGGAGCATTTTTTCGTTAAGAAAATCAATAGCTTCGAGAGGCGAGAGACCCCAGTTGGTCGGACAGGTTGATACAAACTCAATCATCGAAAAGCCGAGCTTCTTTTCCTGCACATCAAAAGCGCGTTTGACTGCTTTTTTGGCTTTGTTAATGTTAGCGGGGGAGTTGAGTGCGACACGCTCAACATAGACAGCACCATCAAGTGTCGAAACAAGCTCACAAACACGCATAGGAGCGCCTGCCTGTGCCACTGTGCGGCCTGTTTGTGTTGTTGTAGATTTTTGACCAATTAGCGTAGTCGGAGCCATTTGACCGCCGGTCATGCCGTAAATAGCATTGTTGATAAAAAATGTCGTAATATGTTCACCACGTGCCGCGGCATGGATAAATTCCGCAGTGCCGATTGAAGCGAGGTCGCCGTCACCTTGGTATGTGAAGATGAGCTTATCGGGATGAACGCGACGGATGCCTGATGCTATTGCAGGTGCTCTGCCGTGCGCACATTCCATCATGTCCACATTCATGAACCTGTGCGCCATGACACTGCAACCTATCGGTCCGCAGCCTATTGTATTGCCGAGCATATCCATTTCTTCCAAAACTTCCATAATAAGCCTGTGCGATATGCCGTGAGTGCATCCGGGACAGTAATTGGTTTCTACGGGCAACATGCCCTTTGTATACTCAAAAACAGGTTGTAACATATTTTCAGCCCCCAATCTCTTCGTAGATTTTCTTCGCTCGCTCAGCGATTTCAAGTGAAGTCGGTATAGTGCCGCCTGTGCGGTTTATGAGCCTGACAGGGAAGCGCTTTGCAATGCCAAGCTCAACATCTTGAATCATTTGCCCCATCGAAAGCTCTGCGGATATCACGACTTTTGTTTTAGGTGAAATTTTATTAAACACATCATAGGGAAACGGCCACAGCGAAATCGGGCGAATAAGTCCGACCTTAATGCCCTGCTCCTTTAGCATTGAAATCGCTTCCTTTGTGATTCTTGCCACAGTTCCAAAGGCGACAATGACCATGTCTGCATCTTCAATGTCGAATGTTTCTACGCGGCAAAGCTCTTTTTCGGCTTGCTCGTACTTTTCAAAAAGCCCATGTACATATTTTTCGAGAACATCGGGTACTATGCGTAAGGAAGTAACGGTGTTGCGTTTTGAGTCGTCTTTTCCGTATCCCGTGAGTGCCCAAGGTTTGCCTTTTCTGATTTCATCGGATTTAGGGACAGGTACAAAATCAGGCATAACAACTGGCTCCATCATTTGCCCTAAAAGCCCGTCAGTGAATATCATAACAGGGTTTCGGAGTTTGTCTGAGAGTTCCATTGCCTGATATACCATATCCACGCCTTCTTGGACTGATGAGGGTGCAAAGACGGGAACTCTATAGTCTCCGTTTCCGCCACCACGTGTGGCTTGGAAGTAGTCTGCCTGACCCGGCTGAATTCCGCCGATGCCGGGGCCGCAACGTGATACTGTCAAGATAACAGTCGGGACTTGCGCACTGCACATTAGGCTGATGCCCTCTTGGAATAGTGCTATACCGGGTGATGATGAGGTTATAAATACTCTGCCGCCTGCTGCACCTGCTCCATACGCCATCATTATTGCGCCGATTTCGCTTTCGGCTTGTATAAAATGCCCATCGTGCTTTGGCAGCTCTCGGGACATATACTCGGGGATTTCGTTTTGCGGTGTTATCGGATATCCGAAATAGTAACGGCAACCGCCGCGTATGGCTGCTTCCGAAAACGCTTCGTTGCCTTTCATAAGAACTTTTCCACTCATTTAGCAGTTTCCTCCTTGTAAATTGAAATCGCACCATCGGGGCAGACCAGCGCACATGCCTTGCAGCCTATGCACTCGCCGGGTTTCTCAATTTCAGCGGGGCTGTATCCTCTGCTATTGATGTGCGAGCTCATCGTGATAATCTTTTTTGGGCAAAAACGTGTACAAAGCTCGCAACCTTTACACACATCGCCGTCGAAACGGACTTCAAATTTCGGCATCCTTCTTCTCCTTTTATAATATTATGTTTTATCAAGCCATGTTGGTCTTAAATACAGACCCAGCGGCAGTAAATGTTCAGGTAGCTCCGTAAGCTCTGTCTCGTCAACTATTCGTGAGGGATAGCAATTGCATAATATGGGTATATCAAGCACTTTGGAAACTTTTTTGCATAATTCATTACCTTTGAAGATATCGTCAGCGGTGGTTTCTTGGAGCATGTGTGTGTTGTTTACTATCTTTGAAACTTTTATGCCTGTGGCTGTTTCTATCGCTGATAGATGCTCCAGTACACCGTTTACAGTGGCGGTTTCGGGGCGGTTTGCATTGATGACAGCCAGCATTTCTGATTCGCCATCTATAAAATATTTCTTAAATTGATTTAAAATAAGCGCACCCGTATCATTGCCGCCTAAATCGACTATAACACGGCAATTTTTATCTTCAAGCGGAGTGCGGACAGTTGCGCCCAGAGCGGGCAGCTCGGCTGTGATTTCGGTTTCATACATACTGCCATACACTCGGATTTCTGCGTTTTCGAGGAGCTCACGCTGCTCTCGTGAGCGAAAATAGGGGTTCACAATGTCGAGGTCTATTAGTGCAAGACGGTGGTAAGGGGAATCGGCTAAAGCAGCATTTGCGGAGCTTAATTTATTTGCCAGAAGCATGGCAAGGGATACAGAAAACTCTGTCTTGCCACTGCCATAGTGCCCTGTGACAATAGTTTTTCTGTGAGTTTTAAGGAATTTTAGCTCGCCAACAATCAACATGCTACCTCTTTTTGCTGTGTTAGTTCTTCTTGCACAATTTTAACAAGATTAGAAAATATAGTCAAGAGCTGTTTGTTGAAATTGCGATAAAATTCATAATTTTAGTGATGCAAAGCGTATGTGGTCGGGGTTTGCAGATCATCTGCTGCGGATTCGGAACTATAAGCCGGCTTTTATTATTTTACAAGAATCACGGGAGCGGGGTACTCGGCGATTCTTTCGTCGGTGGTTAGGAGCGAAATGCCCTCGGATATAGACTGCGCTATCAAAATCCTGTCAAACGGGTCTTTATGAATCATTGGTAGTGTTCCGGTGAGTAACGTGTGCGCGGCTGTTATTGGTATCGTTATGTAACCGTTACTTAAGAGTGCTTTATGCAATAAATGAGGGTCAGCTTCAAAATCAGGTCTGTTTAGCCCACGTTTAATAACCACTTCCCATATGCTCGCGGAACTATAATAGAGCTCATTTGATTCTTCAAGTATATAATCTTGTGCACTTTTCGTCAGTGTGTCTGCCGCAGCTTTAAGCAAAATATTGGTGTCGAGCAAGAGCTTCATTTTTCCACCCCAAATATCGAAGAAATCTCTACTTCTCCCAGGCGGTTGAAGTCATCGGGGAGTTTAACCAGACCTTTCAGGAAACCGACGCGTTGTGACTTTTTTTCTGCGGAAATGTAAGGAGTTACTGTCACTACCGGTTTTCCGGCTTTTGCAATGATAAAAGTTTCCCCCTGAGCTACCAGTGAGGATAGTTTGGTCTTTGCTTCGTGCATATTAACTTGTAGCATTTTAAACACATCCTTTAAACTAAGTTTAATAAACTAAGTTTAACAAATATCTTAAAGCAAGTCAAGAGACAAAATCTGCAACCCCGAGGGTGGGGTTTAACTTGTAACTAAACATTTTTGGGCAAATAAACTTTTTGCAGATAAATAGTTGACAAAAAATTAGGCAAATGTTATAATAACTTTATGAGGTAAATCGATTTCCCCTTCCGCGCAGAAGATTAATCTTTGAAGGATTTTCAGAATGGAAAGAGTTACAATATATGACATTGCAGAAAAATTGAAGGTATCGCCTGCTACGGTGACACGAGCTTTGAACAACCTTCCAAAAGTCGGCACAGAAAAGCGCAACTTGATTATAAAAACAGCAGAGGAGATGGGATATACGCCCAATCGTGCGGCGACCTCTTTGTCCAGAAAGCAAATTCGCATAGAATCATTTATTTATGGTGCAGTTGCGGAGTTTTACCAAGATATTATTGATGGAATCAATGTGGCATATGAGGAACTGAAAGATTTTAACCTCAAGGTAAATATGCATGTTATGGACAAAAGCAACTGCGATGAAGATATGCTTTGTGAGTGTCTGGCTTCAATAAAGCAAACGGAAACAAGTGCCGTATTGATTTATTCAGTCAGTGATACAGAAATAATCGCAAGGGCACTGGATCGCTTGATTCTTGCGGAAATTCCTGTGATGGTGGTAAACTCTGATGTTTCAACGGTTCGTCCACACTACGATGTCCGCCCGGATGGCGAGATGGCGGGGCGGATGGCGGCAGAAATACTGGATTGGGTGACATCCGGAAAGAACATCTGCTTCTTCATGGGGGATCGGGATACGGGGATTTTGCGCCACAACAATTTCGGCTTTTTAAAAGAAGCGGAAGAGCGTAAGTTAAATATCGCAGCCAGATTTTATGACAATGGCGATGCAGAGAAGGCGTTGCAATATTTTGAAGAATTTATAGCCACGGACTCCCAGAATACTGGCGGGATATATATAAATTCAGCCGTTTCAAATTCAATTTGCCGAGGCTTGTTTGAAAGAGGGTTACTCCAAAAGTACCGAATAGTAGCCAGCGACTTAGGCAAAGATATTGTTGAATACATAAGCAACGGGCAGATGGATGCAACTATATTTCAAAACCCGTTTAAGCAGGGATATGAGAGTTTGATGCGTCTTTATGCCGTGATGTCGGGCTTCAAAGATGTTGAGTTGGCAAAGCAGGTCAAACCGGTAATAATCTGTAAGAGTAATGTGGAGTATTATGCGCAATATGCGAAGAACAACAGCCTCTGACTATTTCTCGGACAAATGTAGGTACTCAGGGGAGAAAGAGTTTTTTTTGACACAAGGGAAATCGATTTCCCTACTGAAGTATCTGGTATCTCCGCCAATGCTCCCAAATTGACCGGAGAGTCAATTTAAAATATATTAATTTGAAAGGAAGAGAGAAATGAAAAAGAAGGTATTAGCAGCATTTTTGGTACTATTGCTTCTCGCAACCCCAGTAGCTCTGGTTGCTTGTGGCAATGGGGACGGAGGCACGGCTCAGACACCAGCTCAAGGGGATGAGCCTGCCGCAAACGGTGGAGGCGATGCACCAATCAGAATAGGCATCTCCATGGAGTCGCTTGAATCACAATTTCTTGTCATGAATCATCAAGCAATGCTGGAGCAAGCTGAGGCAATGGGAGCTGAGGCGATTGTACTTATTGCGGAGGGTGATGCAACAAGACAGAACCAGCAAATTGAAAACCTGCTTGCGCAGGGAGTAGATGCAATTATAGCATTCCCTAACGATGGTGCTGCGATTGCATCGGCTGTCAGAATGGCTCAAGATCAAGGCGTACCGTTTATCATGAACAACCGCGCAATCCAGAGTGACGATGTGGTACCTGAACTACAGGTGCTTTCAAACAATGAGCAAATGGCTTACGATGTTGTCACATGGTTTGGCGAAAGAGCCAGGGCGGAAGGGAATTCGTATCAGGCTATTTTGCTCGTTGGAAGCTTAGCTGATCAAGGTGCGGTATACCGCCAAATAGGCCACTTGCGGGCAATCGAGGCATTTAGCGATGTGATTGAGCTGGTAGCAGAAATCCCGACAGAATGGAATCATGATATGGCGCTCAGCGGTCTGCAAAGTGCCTTGCAAGCAAATCCGGGTGCAAACCTGATTATCACACCGTCTGACTTCTTACTGCCTCCAATCCGTAGTGCCTTGGAGCAATTTGGAAAATGGGCGCAGACCGGCGATGCAAACCACGTATCACTCATAACATTCGATGGCGATGAAGTAGGTATGCAATACCTGGTGGACGGCTTCTCAACAGCGAATGCGGCACAGGATCCTGTGTTTACGGGCAGAACCTGTGTCGAGTGGGCAGTGCGGATAGTGCGTGGAGAGACACCTCCGAGTTTGATTATATACGACCCGGGCATCATTGCAACAGAGGACAACCTTGAGACGGTGGGACCAACCGTGTGGAGTTGACGGTGCATGAAACGTTTGCAGAACTTGAGGCCGATGGTTATAATAGATACAAGCTAGCATTTTTTGCAGTCAATACAACAGGCAGGTCAGTCTATGTAAATCGGAACGAAAATGGCCTGTATATGATTTACAAACAGTACTATAACGACCCGACAAATCCCTATTGCTGTGACCCGGCAGACAGACCAGGGGATTCTGGGTGCTCTTTGTTCATATACAATGACAATGGCGATAACGGTGCTTATGCTGAATTTGAAAATAGCGGTTTGACCATCGGAAAAGATGCGGTGCGCAAAAAAGCAACAAGCACGATGTCGCACATATTTTTCACAGGGGAAAAAGCAGAACTTGAACAACTGATATACCTTTTACTGGGTGTACGGTACAGCATAACAATTTAGAATCTACGTAAATAATATAAAAGGAGAGCCAACATGAAAACGGTGAAAAGTAAGCAGGTCTTGGTGGCGGCGGATGTAGCGGGGGTGTCGCTGAAGGATGCAATTGTGGCAGATTTAGAGTCAGATGGATGGGAAATAACTGACATTGGAGTGAAATCTGTGGACGACCCAAACCCTGAAATGTTTCATAGGATAGGGCTAAGGGTCGGGGCAAAAATTGCAGAGGGCGAATTTGAACGAGCCCTAATTTTTTGCGGAACGGGCATGGGCATACATATTGCTGCATCAAAATGTCCGCATGTACATGCTGCTGTTGCAGAGAGCGTTCCGGCAGCATTAAGGTCGATTACGGGAAACAACTGCAATGTGCTGTCAATGGGGGGGCACTACGTAGCACCGCAAACCGGAATCCAAATGGCGCGAGCATTTTTGGAAAACAACTTTGGCGATGGGTACCGACACTGGGATCAATTTAAAGAATTCCATCAGTTGGCGTATGACGAACTGGAAGTCTTTGATTATGAACAGTTCAAGAAAAACGGATTTGAGGTCAAAAAATTGGGTGAGGTAACCTTGAAAAGTAACAGGAAAATTACACCTCAGCTCATAATTTAAGAAAGGCAGATACGATATTATGAAATTTGGAACATTGTATGCTTATTGGACAAACGAGTGGTCAGGGGACTATTTACACTATGCTAAAAAGGTTGCTGACATTGGATTTGACATATTGGAAATTTCGGCAGGAGATTTGCTCACAATGTCTGAGAGCGAAATTGACGAGCTGAAGGCACTTGCGAGTGATTTAGGGATCACGATTAGTTCTAATATTGGACCTCCAAAGAAGTATGATGTGGCATCTTCCGATGAAAGTGTCCGCAAGGCAGGTATTGGTTTTCTCAATGACATCATGCAACGGATGGCACGGCTCGGTTCCAATTCATTGGTTGGTGTGATGTATACTTATTGGCCAAATGATTTTACCGACTTAGATAAACCGGCACAGTGGGCGCGTGGCGTAGAGAGTGCGAAAGAAATGGGTAAGACTGCTCAGGATCTCGGTATTATCATGAGTATGGAAGTAGTCAATCGGTTTGAAACTCTCATACTGAATACAGCTCAAGAAGGCGTTCGCTTCTGCGAAGAAGTTGACAATAGTAATGTAAATCTGTTGCTGGACACTTTCCACATGAATATAGAAGAGGACAGTATTCCGGATGCTATCCGTGAAGCGGGAGATTGGTTAGGTGCTCTGCATGTTGGGGAAGGCAACCGTAAAGTTCCGGGCCAAGGGCATTTGCCTTGGGGCGAAATCGGCAAAGCACTGAGAGATATAAATTACAGAGGAAATGTCGTGATGGAGCCATTTGTGTTGCAGGGCGGCAAAGTTGGTAGCGACATAAAGGTCTGGCGTGACCTGTCGGATGGGGCAAACGCTGAAGAAATGGACAGGGCGATTAGAGAGGGTCTCAATGTTTTGCGCTCGAATTTTCTGGCATGATATAATTTATAGAGAGGAACAATCACTATTATGGCAAAAATTTGGACTATGGGGGAATTGTTGTGCGAGGTTATGAGACCGGGGCTTGACGTGCCGCTAGACAAGCCCGGAGAGTTTCTCGGACCATATCCGAGTGGTGCCCCCGCAATTTTTATCGATACTGTCGCAAAATTAGGTCATAGTGCAGGGGTTATCGGAGGTGTCGGCAAAGATGATTTTGGGAAATGCCTGATTGACAGACTTATGCGAGACGGAGTTGATTGCACCCATATCACGCAATATGACGACGGTACTACAGGTGTTGCGTTTGTCACGTATTTTGGCGATGGTTCACGGAGGTTTCTGTATCATTTTCCGGACACACCTGCAACAAGACCAAAAGCCCCTGATGCAAAACTTTTGGGCGATGATGTTTGCTTTTTTCACATCATGGGTTGTTCGCTGATGGCAAAAAAAGAATTTGGACAAGAAATAGTTAAGCTAATGCACGCATTAAAAGATAGAGGTGCAAAAATATCTTTCGACCCGAATATTCGTCCTGAGCTACTGAAAGACGATTTCACATTCAGGCTTGTCCAAGATGTAATGAATAATTGCAGTGTGTTTCTGCCGGGTGTTGCCGAGCTTCTTATGATTAGCGGAAAAGATACAGTCGAAGAAGCTATAGAGAGCTGCTTTGAAAATCCGACCCTCGAAGTGATTGCCTTAAAAAAAGGATCTGACGGCTGCAACATTTACACTCGTGATGGCGAGATTTCGCTTGGGGTGTACGCTGTTGAAGCTAAGGACCCCACAGGGGCAGGCGACTGCTTCGATGCGGCTTTCCTGTGCGGGATTTTGGAGGGGAAAAACATTTCCGAAGCGGCTAAAATCGCTTCTGCGGCAGCCGCGCTCAATACAGCGGCTTTTGGACCGATGGAGGGCGATATAAGCAAATCATCAGTCGAGCGCATGATTTTTAGCCCAGTGTAAGCAATATAGCTATTCTCATAGGTTCACTTAACGCTTGCGAACACTTCGTCAAGGTCTACTTCACAACCTTCGACAGCTTGGAGCGGTATGTTGCCTGTTGCGCCGTGGATGTGTGTGGTGTAGTATCCGCCTGTTAAAATGTTGACGGCTACGGTTTTTGCTGTGGGGTCGACTATCCAGAACTCCCGCACTCCTGCCTCGCGGTACTTATTAAACTTGAGAACCCTGTCGTGATTTGGATTTGATGGCGATAAGACTTCAACTGCTAAGTCAGGCGCACCTTTTACAGATCTTATGTCAGAGAGCTTGTTTTCATCACAAACAACCAGTACATCAGGCTGAACAACGGTATCGTCTAAGGTATCGTGGTTAAGCCGCACATCTACAGGTGCGATATATACTTTGCATTTTTTACCTTTTAGAAAGTTAGCCAATTGTCTGAAAATTTCGCCCAACACTTCTTGGTGGACTCTGCTTGGAGCAGACATTTTATATGCCTTCCCGTCAATCAGCTCCCAGCGTTCTCCTTCTTCAAGCTCCCAAGAGTAATAATCCTCATATGTGTAGTATCCGTCCTTGTCATAAGCCGGCATAGCCTCACTCACCTGCATTTCGTCGTCTGCTTGTGTTTCGTCATTGTCTGCGTAGTTTTTGGTTTTCATGGTATGATAACTCCTCTTTGAAAATTTATTGCAAAACAACAATAACATAAAAACACTGTAAAATCAATACACATTTAAGTGTTAAAATTTGGGTGCAAAGTGTGAAAATTCTACATTTACTAGCAAATGAGAGCCCGCGTTGCTCTGCAAGTCAAAATATGTAAAAAGGGCTGTTTATGAGGGCATCGGAGTCAACCATATTTTTTGGGTTAATTATGAACTTTTTGTTGACGTATACAGGGATTAATGATAGTTTAATGATAGACTTATTATCCTGACAAAAATGGAATACTCGGAGGTGCTTGCAATGAGAAAACTCTACTTCGCCGTAGTCGTGTTGGTGCTCTTTGGCGCTATGATGTTAATCACTGCTTGCGGTGTACTTGATGGGATAATAAGCATAGTCGATAATAATGACCGCAACACTGAAGCCGGTGCAATATTTGACGAACCTTTTCTATTCGGAGATTTTGAAATAACACTCTCAAGTAGCACTCGCGCTCATAGAATCAGAGCATTGGATTCTAATTTTGATGGCGCATATGTCTTTAGTATTCCTATATCCGCGAGAAATATAGGTAATAGGGGCAACAGCCTGGAACATTTTCAAGTGATTGCTTTTTCTCCCGACGGATGGAGCACTGATATAGCCAGAGAGGGTATTAATGATGAAACGAATATTTTTTCAGTCGGGCCGATACAGCCTGATGTTACAAAAACCGGATACATCTACGTTGTCAACTCCGGAGACGGCGAATATATAATTGAATTTAATGACCGGGGTGATTACAGAGTTGAGCTTAGGATTGATCATACGTTTGATTATGCTGCAATCCCGTTAGTTCAAACAGAGTTTGCCCTGGGAGAAACAATTGATTTCAATGGCCTCAAAATTACTTTTATGGATGATTTTTCTTGGGGGAGAATCCATATTGAGTGGTCTGCAAATTTCGGCGCAATATATTTCTACCTGCCTGTAACACTGCATAATACTAATGAAAGGTCTGCCGAATTTCCTTGGGATTTTGACGTTTTCAGTCCACAGGGAATTCCGGTAGACAGCATTGCTTGGGCTTTAGATGCGGGTAAAACAGATGTCACACTTATCGGACATATTCTGCCGGGAGCTAGTGTAACAGCCTATCTGCATGTGCTATTTTCCGGAGAAGGTGAATACAGGTTGGCACTTAGAGACTTTCTGCTGCCGGATGAGTTATGGGTGATTGTTCCGATTTATGACCTTACACCGTTTGTGTATACTGAATTGTCGCGCCACCTGACCTCGCCTGAAATGCGTATGTTTGAAAACGACAATGCTGTATCAGCAGAGCAGCAATGGATGTTGGCTTTTGGCGCGTTTATACCCACTACCAACCGGGAGTCAGTACGCGTTTTTGCACTGGGGGAATCAGGGCTGGCAGCGGAGCGTCTTTTGAGAAGTGGCTGGAGTATCGAGGATAGAGAGTCTGCACTGGCGCAAATAAACCGGCTAATAGAGGCAGATGGGCAATCACCTGTTGCGGATGACATGTTCAGGACACTTATTCTGGCTGAAGGGGTAAATCCTATAAGCGAGACAGAATTTTTTGACGGAATAGTTAATGGAACCCTCCCCGCAGACTATCAGGAAGGCTTGGCCAATGTAATCCGCGCTTCACGGTCAAGGGCCGTGCGGGATTTTAATGAGTTAAATGAGGAAAACGGGGTGACATTGGACGATTTTGACGACGAGTACGCTGAAGAAATTATTGCAGCATCGCTTGCAGCGGAGTTTTTCTTGCGGATACATAGAGGCATAGAAGCAAATATTGGGGCGTTCGACCTTCTCATAAACCTTTTAGGGTTCACCGAAGAAGAACTTTTGAGTCTGCCTACCCTGGCAGCTTGGGACTACGGAAGGGTTGCGATGCTAGCGCGGTATAGCGTTGCAGCGGGCTTTTTGGAGGAAGAAGAAGTATGGGGCTTCATGCAGATTGCCGCCGAGCGAGCATCAGAAACGTACAGCAGTTGGAGAGAGTTCACCGCGGCGTACATATTAGGTCGTGCACTCGCATTCGGGAATAGTTCTTGGGACTTATTTTACACGCTTGATTTTCTGCTCAATCATCCTGAAAGTTCATTTCAGACTATAGATTTCTTTGGACAGATGGGTCTAAGGGCTTAAGTGTTAAATACTCAAATATATAGCAATTAAAATGAGAGATGGAGATGGGAATGTGAAAAAGATAATCATTATTACGGTTTTGGCATTGTTGTTGATTTTGAACTTAACAGCTTGTGATAGTATTGAAGAAATAATAGGCGAAGGTGGCGGCGTTGTGATTACACCCACGCCGGGAGAGTGGAGTGAGCGAGTTTTTACCAGTGAGTATATGGGTTTTCGCTTTGCGTTGCCCACGCTGTGGGATGCTCCTACTGTAGCAGAATGGACCGCATTAATGGAAGCAGGTGCACATGTTTTAGAGGGTACAGGACTGGAACTGCCGGAAGAACAACCTGTTTTATATATGGTTGCAAGAAACCTGCTTACGGGAGCAAATGTGCAAATTACCTATCATAGATACGGAAGACGAACCCCAAGTGTAGATGAGATTATTGATGCTACATCAGAGGAACTGACGGAAGCGGGGGTACGCGTAGTAGGTAATCGCGGAAGCATACGGCTGGGAGATTATGATTGGACTTATATTTCTACGGAGTTGAATCTGGGAGATATAGTATCGCGTGGACGTCAGTTTTATAACGTTTATAGCGGATATATCCGTATTATAACTGTAACTGTCATGACGGGAGTCGATGAACTTCACGAAATAATACAAATTTTCATAGGCTCAGAAGAACGCACATCGGCTGTGGCAATTGAGTTCAGCGAGGAGTTGATTGACTCATGGGTGTGGTTTGATGATTTTGATTTCATCTATTCATTTGCAGAGGATGGAACGGGTGTCCGCGGATTTTCCGATATGAAGGAAAATTTTCAGTGGAGAACATCAGGTGATATACTTCTTATTGAAATGGATATAGGGGTAGAGGGGTGGACTTTTACGGTGGAAGGGGATTTCCTCACACTCGACAGTCTGCAAGAACAGGGTCTGAGCTCCAGTTACTTAAGAATTGGGGCTATGTTCGATGACAGTATGCTTGATTCGATTGACTATATGCTTTATGACTGGTTTGGTCATTACGATTGGTTTGACCGCTTTGTAAGCGACTTTCGTGAATACGGCGGTTATGGCGACTTTGGGAACTTTGGCGAATTTCGTGATGCTGTAGATTTTGAAGGAATTAGCTATGCTTTCGATAATGCTTCTGTTGACATGGAAATTGTCGGTATTTGGCTATCTTATGGCAGCGACGACTTTTTTATGATATTTACAAGGGATGGATACGGTTTTGTCGGAATATATCCAAATCTCATGGAGATATTTAAATGGGGGGCAAAGGATGGTAACCATCTCGTTAAACACTATATGTCCAGCTTGTCTATGCAGAACTGGCTTTTCACTACTTACGATGAATTTTTTGTCATAGAAAGTCTGAATTTCCCGGGAATTACCAGGAGATATGTCCGTTTGCAATAGGGAACGTTTATCGCATGGTGTACCAAGACATGAGAAAGGGGCTGTTGCAAATCATGCGGACACGCAATGCGCACCCTACATATCGTATCAAAAATGCAAATATTAGGCATATGTAGGGGCGGTCATTGACCGCCCGCTTATTTTGCAACAGCCCTTTTAACTCGGTCGATTTTATTATTTCCCTGAAACTGTAATTCCGTCGAAGAGGCACCATGGGAGTAGGGATGAGCCGTCTTCGTTACGTTCTTTTGAAATTGAAAGGATATTTTGAAGAATATCAACGACGTTGAAACTGACCATGGTTTCAGATATAGCATCGGTGACTGCGCCGTTTTCAATCAGGAAACTGTTTTTTGCAACGCCGGAGACATCACCGCTGGCGCCGGGGGATGCACCTGAGAAACGCCCGAGCAAAATGCCTTTTTCAACGCTCTTTATCATGTCGGCGAGCGATGCATCACCTGCTACGATTTCGAGCGCACCTGATGAGCAGAGAGCGCGTGGTTTAGAGACCTTTTTTGAGCCATACAGTGATAGTGCAAATGAGTTTAACACACCGTCACGGATGAGGTCGGTATTTTGAGCTTCAAAGCCGTCGGGTGTAAAACGCTCACCTCCGACTATGCCCTCGTTTAGCGGTGCAAGGCGCATGGTTAGCTTGCTGTCAGCAACTTTTTCGCCCAGCGAATCCTTCCAGCGGCTTGTGCCCTCTATAAGAGAGCCGTCACCCAGGAATGAATATAGTAATGTATCCCAAATCATGTCGCCACAGGTGGGGGCGACTATGACCTTACCGACAAACTTCTCATCGACCATACGTGTATCGAGTGAACGCACGGATTCGTCAAGCAAGGCACGCATAAGCCCAATGTCCATGAATGGCTTGTCGAGACGTGTCAAAGTGGAGCCTGTATAGTTGAATGATGATGATTTTTCACCATCTTTAGCGGAGAACATGGGTCCGTAAGAGTAGCACTCGCACTCATCATTAAACTCTACGCCGTTGCTGTTGACGTATGTGGTTTCAGAAGCGGTGAACTCGGAAGCCATGCTTTCAAAGATGATTTTGGGGAATTCATCTTTGCTTTGTTCAAGAAATTCCTTAGTGCGTGTGAAAAGACTCGCCATATCGGGGCCGCCGATGTTTCTGCTGAATGATTTATTCTCAGCTTTTTCCGCTATATCTTCGGCTTCATCGGGCGTGGCCGATTTTGCGAGTGTAACGCAATCGTCAACAGCTTTGTCGATGGAATCTTTATCAAGCTTATTAACAGAAACAACACCTTTTTTGCCGCCGATAAGCGCTTTGAGATAAAGTTCATCGTTAAACAAAGTGCGGAGCAGGGAAAAGTTGTTTGCCTCTATATTGAATTCCTCTTTGCGGGAGCGGGTGACTTTGCAAGCCGCCTTGTCCGCTCCTGCTTTTTTAAGTGCTTCAAGCGCGTATAGAGCTAATTCTTGTCTTGATTTTGACATACTTATCGTCCCCCTATGTTGATTTCACAGCGAAGTGCGGGTCCGCCGCCGGCTGTGGTCATATATTGTTTTTTACCGCAAAAACCACTGCATGACCAGAGCATATCATCCGAAACCATGTCAACGGTTTTGAGCATTTCAAATGCAACGCCCGAGATGGTTGTTTCGCGGATAGCCTTGCCGAGCTTGCCGTTTTTGATTTCATAACCGAGCTCAACAGAGAACATGAATTCGCCTGTTGTATCAGCCTGACCGTTGCCTGTTTTGACTAAGTAATATCCATCGTCGATGCTTGCAATCATATCTTCAAGCTTGCTTTTTCCGGGCAAGATTGCGGTGTTTCTCATGCGGATGAGCGGTTCGTCCGTGAACGCGAAAGCCCTTGCGTTGCCTTGGGGCTTAACATCAAAATGTCTCGCCGATTCGCGGTTGTGCATATAGGATTTGAGGATTCCGTCTTCAATGAGCAAGGCATCCTCTGCAACCACACCCTCGTCGTCAACATAGACGGGGAGAGGGCACGGCTTACCGAGAGCAGTGTGTGCAAAGTCAACCATTGAGACAAGCTCGCTGGCGACTTGCTTGCCCATGTTATGAGCGGCAACACTGCCACCCAGGACGAGGTCTGCCTCTACAGTGTGACCCACCGCCTCATGCGCAAGTATGCCCGCAAGGTCGGGGTGCATGATGCACTTGCAGAGACCTGCTTTTGAATATACACCCTCACGTTTATGCATAAGTTGCTCATAAAGCCTATCAACGCTTTCCATAAGGTTTTTCGGATCGGGATAGAGCGTGTCAAACTGCCCGAGTGCGCTAAAGGGCTCAAAAAGCTCGATAGGTATGCCATCGTCGGTTTCTGCACTCATAAAGACATAGACAGTGCTTCGCGGCTGGAATGAGTGGCTGCTTGCTCCGTCGCTTACAACAAGCATTTTCTCAATGCCGAGATAGTCTGCAACAACTGTGCGGCTTGTCAGCTTTTTATACTTTTTCTCAATAATGCTGTCGAGCTCATTGGCAAAGTCGATTAGTACGCTTTGCGGTGCTTCGCTGCCGGGTTTCAGTTTTAGACCGACGTTATCGGCAGTTAGTGTGGGCAGGGGCGGCTGCCCTTTTTTGACGTGATTGTCCATGAAAAGCGCATTGTCGGTAGCCGCTGTGAGTATGTTTTTTACGCTTTCGGCGGAGTATTCGGCGCCCGAGGCAAAGCCGAAGGTTCCTCCTTTGTAGACACGCGCGGAGACTCCTCCGCCTGAACTTTGCGCATTTGATACCATGTTACCGGCAAGCAGTGTAACCCTGCTTGAGGTGTTCACTTGCGCCCGCAGCTCGGTGTAATCCTTAAAGCTGCTTTTATGCTCACTGAGCAAATCTCGTAGCATGTATTAGTCCTCCTCGATAAATTTTGTTTATACTGAAAATTATTTTTTGATATCGCCAATCGCAATTGCATGTAATACTATACCATTACATTGAATTTGTCTATTAGTTTTTCGTATAAAATTTGCCTACAACCCAAACTCCGTTTTGACCTTTTCAAACTGCCTGACCACGAAATCCAAATCATCCTTCGTATGTGCGGCGGATACTTGTGTGCGTATGCGTGCTTTGCCTTCGGGGACAACGGGGTAACTAAAGCCTACGACATAAACACCCAGCTCCAGCATACGAGCGGCTATATTGCCTGTGAGTGCGGCATCGCCAAACATTATTGCCACTATCGGGTGGGTGCTGTCTATTACGCTTAGCCCCAGCTTAGAGAGTTTTTGTCTGTAAAATTTTGTGTTTTCTTCGAGCCTGTCACGCTTTGATGTGTCGCTGCTGAGCATATTAAAAACTTTCAATGAGCCGGAGGCGATTGCGGGGGCGAGTGTGTTTGAGAAGAGATATGGTCTGCTCCGCTGGCGCAAAAGCTCGACTATTTCACGTCTTGCGGATGTGTAACCACCCGAAGCGCCACCCAGTGCCTTGCCGAGTGTGCCTGTGATAATGTCAATTCTGCCTTTGACTCCGCAGTGCTCGTGAGTGCCTCTGCCTGTTTTTCCTACAAAACCGACCGAATGGCTATCATCTACCATCACAAGTGCTGTATATTTATCCGCCAAATCGCAAATATCTTGCAAATTCGCTATGGTTCCGTCCATGGAAAACACACCGTCTGTTACTATCAATTTAATACGTGCATCTGATGCCTCTTTGAGGCAACGCTCAAGGTCGCTCATATTGTTGTTTTTGTAACGAAATCTCTTGGCTTTACACAGGCGAACACCGTCAATAATACTGGCGTGGTTGAGTTCATCGGATAAAATTGCATCCTGCTCACCAAGTAAGGTTTCAAACAATCCTGTATTTGCATCAAAGCATGAGGAATAGAGTATTGTGTCGTCCATTTCAAGAAAACTTGAAATCGCAGCCTCAAGCTCTTTGTGAACTGACTGCGTTCCGCAGATGAAGCGGACGGATGATAGCCCATAGCCCCATTTGTCGTAGCTCTCCTTTGCAGCGGAGATAACCTCGGGGTCGTTGCTCAGCCCGAGATAATTGTTGGCACACATATTTATCACACCCGATGTTTTTGTAGTGTCAATACAAGCCGACTGCGGAGTAGTAAGCACCCGCTCGGTTTTGTATGTGCCTTTTGATTTTATTTCTTCAACAGTTGAAGAAAAAATACGAAGTGCGTTTTTATCCACTATTATATCTCCTTTGCCCAGTCTAGTACAACCTTTCCCGACTGCCCGCTCTGCATGACTTCAAAGCCTTTTTCAAAATCCTTGAAATCAAAGCGATGAGTGATAACCATGCTAACATCGAGCCCTGTTTGAAGCATGGATATCATTTTATACCATGTGTCAAACATTTCGCGCCCGTAAATCCCTTGAATGGTCAGTCCGCCAAAGACTACCTTATCCCAGTTTATGTTTATATTTCCTTTGAGAATTCCCAGCAGGGCTATTTTGCCGCCGTTGCCCATGCTTTCTATCATATCGGCAAAAGCCTGAGGACTTCCCGACATCTCAAGCCCGACATCAAAGCCCTCGGTCAAGCCCATCTTCCGCATTAAGTCGGAGGATGAAATTTCGCGCGGGTCAACGACATATGCATCGGGAACGGCTTTTTTCGCAAGCTCAAGACGGTAGGGGTTTAAGTCGGTAATGGCAATTTTTTTTGCTCCGCAGTGACGGCAGATTATTGCTGCCATTATGCCGATAGGCCCTGCGCCCGTGATGAGTATATCTTCGCCCGTGAGGTCGAATTTAAGCGCAGTGTGAACAGCGTTTCCCAGAGCATCGGAGCAGGCGATAATGTCTAAGGGTATGCCGGGAGCTATGCGTACTACATTTTCGGCGGGGATAACAAGGTACTCTGCAAAGCAGCCGTCTCTGTTCACGCCTACGCCGATTGTGTATTTGCACAAGTGTAGCCGCCCTGCCATGCAGTTACGGCAGGTCTTGCATACTATATGTCCCTCGCCCGAAACGATGTCTCCCTCACTATACTGTGTGACACCGCTGCCTAGCTCAATGATTTCACCGACAAATTCATGCCCGATTATCTGCGGGGTTTTAATAGTACGCCGGCTCCACTCGTCCCAGTTGTATATGTGCATATCCGTACCGCAAATTGCGGTTTTTAGGATGCGGATTTTGACTTGCCCGGGACTTACAGGGGGGATGGGTACTTCCTTAAGTGTGAGTCCTTGTTTCGGCTCAGTCTTTACAAGTGCAAGCATGGTTTTCTCAGCCATTACACGCGCTCCTTTCATAGGTTTCAGTGCTCGAAAAGAGTATATCATGGCGAGAATGTTTTGCCAAGAGAAAACGATGAAAGTAAGCGCAGCAAATGGTTGTTGGTTACTGTACACACTGCGACGAAAAACGCCTCAATTACCTGTCATTCTGCGCGTAGTCGCAGAATCCACTGAGCAAATAAAACATAATTGAAACAATTTGAGAGATTTTGAAGGACTGTGTATCGGATTCTGCACTTGCGCCTTGTTCCCGCAGATAATGAGCAATTTGCTACGCTTTTTTGCGAGCCAACGGTCTTGTCGCCATTGCTTAAGCAAAAAAGACTCCGCAAACAGCTCATCATCTGCTAGATTGTAGCCGCACCTGGGTTAAATCCCACATTGCTTCATGTCTACGCGACCGTCGGGCAAAAATATTACACCTTCTTCTCTGAGTTTCTGCCTGCGGATTTCAGCGTACTCACCACCTGCTATTGTGCCGTCAATTCTGACAACTCTTTGCCAAGGCAAATGCTCGGGGCAAACTCGCATAGCCCAGCCGACTTCACGGGCTGCACGAGGTTTTCCGAGCATCTTTGCTATCTGGCCGTAGGAAATAACCATGCCATGAGGTATGCTTTCTACAATCTTATAAACTTGCTGATTGAAACTGCTCATGGTGTTTGGCACTATTTGCTTTTTCTGCGCCTTATAAAGATAAGGGCTGTACCGCCGATGAGAATCGCTCCGAGTGCGAAAATTGCCAGAGGTAAAATCATGTTACGCTCAACGCCTGTTTGTGGTGCTTCAACCGGTATTCCATCCGGAAAACCCGGCCAGTCAGGCAGAGGACGTACAGGCGGCGGAAGAGGTTGTATTGGGGTATAAGCATTTGTGAAAGTGAAAGCAATGTTTACATCATTATCGCCACCCAGAGTGAAGCGGAAACTGTTGTCAAGCGCACCTGTACCTGTGTTCGGTGTGGGTGTTTGCGCTACTCCGTTTTGGGTGACAGTAACAGTTACAGCGGGACCGGTAAACCCGTCAGCTTCGCCGCCCAGTTCTGTTATGGTGTAATTGCCCGCAGGCAGATTTTCCAGTGGCAAGCCCGCATCGCTCGCAAGTATTTCCTCATAGGTGATGAAATGCACGAACCCCGGAAGGGCATCCGCTTCTCTTTCAAGTTTAAACAGCAGACCTTGAGGTACGTTTGGATTACCTGTGAGTTCGCTATTGCCAGCAAGCCCCTGCACGACCTTGTTTAAATCGAGGGTATAGTTCGGTGGCGGAATGGGGGTATATATGTTATGTATGGTTATGAGTATCTCTTGGGAGTCTGTAGCAAGTAAAGCAAAGTCTGCAGCTGTTATCGTAAAGGTTCTTATGCCCGGCACATGGTAAAATCCGTCCACATCGTAATTAAATTCGGTGATGGTGTACATCCCGTATTGGAGATCTCCTCCACTTATTACTACACCTGCTGTGCTGGTAAGTTCAGTAAAATTAAGGTTTCGCGGTGTGCCGTCCGGAAGCCCGAGAGTAATAGAGAAAGTATTCGGTCTTTCATCCGGGTATAATCCATGGAACATCTTTCGAAGACGTATTTGCGGAGTCAAATTCGGTGTGTGTAGATAGTTGTTAGTTAGGTTAACCACCATAGTGTGGTCGGCAGTAAAAGGACCGGCAACCGCTAGTCCATACCTTGTGTAGGAGTAATTTGCCAGAAAGCCTCCTTCTTTGCTAATGGTATAACTACTACCAGGACCAAGGACAGGGAGATATATTTCCGCCGTATTGCCGGTAAAATCACGAGGATAAAGCAGAGTGCGCCTATATACTACAATGGGGTCTCCGCCACTGGGGTTAGGCACAGAGCCGAAAATGAGTACCGAGAACATAAAATCATCAGGGATGGGTATGCCGGGAGGTGGAGTGAAATTAAATGCTTTAGTAATTGTCATCCTCGTTTGAATCTGCAACGTCATACGCCCATTATTACCGAGGCGTTGAATCTCTGTAGCGCCAGAGTCTGCGCTGAGGAAAGCCCATGCCCATGGCGATGTGCCTGTCGGGCCTGTTATATTCGGTGTTTTGAGCAGTTGTGTTCTGTCTATGACTCCGGCATAGTACCTGTTTAGTACACCCGGCTGGAAGAAAGCCTGTGACAGATTGCCATAAACATTGGCACCTACCGCTGCGCCATTGGCACCGCGCCAGCGGTTGGCGTAGAAGAAGAAAGAGTTCTCGCCGGGTGCCCTAAACGCATTTGCATATGCCTGATTCACTCCGTAGTTGAGCCTATCATAATTCGGGCCGACCGAATAAACAACACGGATGGGTGGTACTTTCTTTACGTTGATTCTGGGGCGACCTGTGGGATCCAGCTCAGGAGTGCCGTCCGCCTGAAAAACAGGTTCAACGGCACGCGCCGGAGTGAGAGCCGCCGGAATATACCATCTTATAACTTGATCGCCTGTAAGCAAATGGCTAATCACAGGATAAGAACCGGTCACCATGTTTTGAATAGGACCGTCAGTCAGCGCTGTGATGACTTGGAATGGGATGTACATCAAATCCCTGAAGTTTTGTTCGATTGTATCAAGAACTTCGCCTTGCACTCCGTATAAATCTACTCTGATTACCGCGCCCGAGGGCGGCGCAGCAGGTGCCCCACCAGCATCGTATGCGCTGGCGAGAAAAACTCCGTCCGCATCTGCAAAATAGCTAATCCTGTTACTAAAATTGGTGGCAGAGGTGAAAGAAAGCGCACCCGATGCCCTATTTCCGGCGATTAAAGCATTAAATTGCGCCTGATTAATGCCGGTATGTGCATGGAGAATGTTGAATAAAACAGCTTCTGCGGTGCTCGGAGCAACAATGCTGTTATTGACGACAGCGCGAGCAAATGTACTGCCGTCGAATTTTCTATTGTTGTGCCATACGCCATAAAAGTTCCGAAACTCCATATATTCACCCAGAACATCTGAGAAAGTAACGTAACCACTGAATTCTTCAGCATCGCCCGTAAGAGTGCTGTAGTTGCCCTGACTCACGATTTGTTGCGTGATTTGCCCGAAAGCATCTCTTAAATCATCACTGTTCATTGCCGTGAAGCTGAGGGTGCTGTAATTGCAGGTTTGTACGAAGTTATTGTTGTTTACTATGTTTTGGACAGGGCGTGACGGATTTGAAGACGACGCGCCCTTGGCTATGACGGGCATTGAGATAGTTCTGTTTGCGCCGCTTCCGTCAGTAAAGTCATTGAGTATTGTGAGCATATTGTAAGTTTGACCACCGGAAGTCTGGGTTACAAGCTGCGCATTGGGGAGTCCGCTTGCCGAAGGCCCATAAGGGTTGAGCATGGCGTTTGCAATGACGGAGTTGACTCCCAAGCCGATAGTGTAAAAACCTATTGTCCTTGAAGCGAGCGTAGGGTCGCTTGGGTCATAGTAATGGTCGCGCACCAGTTGCCTGACATATGATGCAGTCATTATAGTGAGTGCGGTAAGTCCTAAATCTCCCGTAGAACCGTTGCCGACTGTGTAGTCATAGGTAGTGCCGGTAAATCCTACCTTGCCGTCAAGTCTGTAATCGAGCCAGGCATATGTCGGCTCACCGTCTGTCATGAGGACTATATTGGGTTTGCGTGTCACCCAGTTAGGCACTGCTGATGTGCCGAGGTTAATCATTGTGCCGCCGGCAACCTGCCCCTGCGGTACGTTGAGCAGGACTTGCGCTCCAAGACGGATGCCGAGTTGAGTAGGAGTGCCGCCGTCAACGGTAAATGATGATACTATCGGTGCGGCTGTACCTGTTTGAGCGGTGGCGTTGACGTTAACAACGGGTATGGATGGAGACATATTTGCGGTGAAGAACCTGCCGCCCGCTCCGCTGTTGTACCGTCCGAGGGCGAGGACATTTTCAAATCTGGCGTGGTTTTGTCCACCGACCGCTCTGCCGCCGTAAACGACAAGAGCGACCCTATTGTTCGGATCAGCATCCATGAGCATCTGTATAGCATCGTTGAGGGCATCAATGAGTACCTCGATGCGTGAACGCCCATCGCCCGGAACTGAATTCACATGCATACTTCCGGATACGTCTATAACGAAAACAGTGTCGGATGGTTCAACGATGATATCTCTGATGTTAATAGTTTGGCTGAGCGCAGACAGGGTCACCAACAGCTCGTCCGGTTGTGCGATAATACTATCAACAGTGCCGCCAAGGCCATCGTAGATAAATGCTTTGTTTGCATTTACGGACTTGTCTGTCCAAATACGTCCGTCATTTGCAGTGGAGTTTAGAAATACGTTGCCTCCACCCACAGATATTTGCGGAGGGTTAATAAAGATAATGTTTGAGGTGTCAACGTCAGACACCTTGCTTCGTATGTTTATGCCTTCGCGTATGGGGAGTCCACCGGTCTGAAGGGTAGTAAAACCGATAGCAGAGGCTTCATCCGGAGATTCCAAGACAAACAAAAACACCGAACAAACCATCGTGAGAGCCAGGACCATGCTTATCACTTTTTTAAACATTAAGATACCTCCCGAAATATTGGAGACAGGGTAGCTCCATTTGTTTCGTATACATTTACCTTTGTTGATGAAATTATGGCCGTGAAGATGTGTGTATTCCTTTTTTTCGTAACATAGGGAACGATTTGCAATCGTTCCCTGTACTTCTTTTGATAACTGTTTACTCAGCAACCATGGCGAGCCTAGAATCTCCGTCTCACCGATTATGTATATTAATTTGTGCCCGATTATAGCATAATTTATGGAATAAGTCAATAGTTTATGGAAAAAATATGAAAAAAGTATGTATAATTAGTTGCGATAATCTGTAACATAATATTGAGTTATGATGCTTATGGGGTTTTTTGAGACAGCCGCTCTTGCTTGAATCAGTGGAAATGAGTATAATGGATGCGTGAGACCAAAATTATGAAAGGCGAGGTAAGTCGTTATGAAGTCATACCGTAAGGAGTTAACCTTTAATACAAAAACACGGAGAGCGTTTGTAAACATTACGCCGCAGATTGACACGGCACTTGCCGAGAGCGGAATCAAGGAGGGGCTGTGCCTTGTCAATGCTATGAATATAACAGCCAGCGTGTTTATCAACGACCATGAGAGCGGGTTGCACCGTGACTTTGAGCGATGGCTTGAAAACCTTGCTCCTGAGAAACCTCACAGTCAGTACGACCACAATGGTTATGAGGACAACGCGGATGCGCACTTGAAACGATCTGTCATGGGGCGCGAAGTTGTCGTGGCGGTCACAAACGGGAAGCTCGATTTTGGCACTTGGGAGCAGATTTTCTACGGTGAGTTCGATGGAATGAGAGACAAGCGTGTGCTTGTGAAAATCATCGGCGAGTGATGTGATGTTTTTCAGTTAATAAACAGTTATTGGTCATATGCAGTTCCCGCAGATACCGGGCAATTTGCTCCGCTTTTTTGCGAGCCAGAGAGCATTGCGCCCTGCTCTCGCAAAAAAGACTCCGTAAACCGCCCGGCATCTGCTATGCTGTGACTTGTAAAAATAAAAAGTTACTATCTTGCTGCGAAGAATTCTTCCAGTTGTCTGTGCAGCTCTGCTTCAAAGCGGTCAAAGCCGTTTGCCCGGAGTGCAGCTGCAAAGGCTTCTGTTCCTGCTCTGGGTTCGACTGCGCCAACTTCTAATGATTGTCCGAACTCATCCCAGACTGCGGAGAGGGCAGACATCTCCGTCAAGACGTTTGCCGGGTCAAATGTGAAACCGAGGAATGTCACGGGAATGCCTGCTGCATTGTAGGCAAGGAAGCCTTCCAGATAATCGGGACCTTCGGTATCAAGCGGTGAGAAAGTGAATACGTTGCCCATGCCGAAACGCCACGGAGCGTACCTATCTCTGCCGCCGGGAAGACGTGTCAAAGTGCCGTCTGCATTGCGGGTATGGTGTACGCCTTCAACACCTTCAACCAGTATGTCTGCAAGAGTTTGGTCTGTGTACCATGCGTTCATAAACTGAACTGCGGCTGCTTGGTTGCGTGAGTAAACAGAAACAGCAAAGCCTGAACCTGTTGCAGAAACTGTTGAGACGATTGGGTTGCTCATGCGTGGGAAGCGAGCATCAATGCCGCGTGATGCCGAGGCTTGAGTTGTGTGACCATAGGCATAGACTGTGGTTGCAAAGAGATATTCACCGGCTTCTCTCTGATCAATGAAAACACTTGCAGCTTCACCGGGGATTGCTGCGCGAGGATCTATGAAGCCTTGATTCCAGAAATGATGCAATCTGTCATATACCCGTAGTGTCAGTTCATTTTCAATTGCCAGACCGGGCAGAAAATCTGTCGGCTCAGCGGGGTTATTGGGATCGAACGTGAAGTGCATCAAATCTGCGCCTGTCAGGTCAGTGTCACCATTGGAAATCATACGTGCCCAGCCGCCACCTTCCATTGCGAGTGGGAAGAATGTCGGGCCGTATTCGTCTTTTGCTCTTTGCATTGCCTCTTCAAAGAGAGGGTCAAAAATAACATCGTAGTTAATGCCATCCATGTCAAAAAGATCATCAAAATCGATGCCGAGACCGCTAAGACGGGTGTTGTTGACATCCCATGTGTATAGCTGTGCAAAATCTTTGTAACCGGGGATACCGTAGATACCGAAGCCTTGCGGTCCGTTTACTGCAAATGCATCCCACAGAAATTCAGGCACGGCGGCGAGCATATCTTGGCCATACTGTGCAAGCAGGTCGTTATTGGGATCGTCCAAACGGACAAAGTTGCCTCTTGTAGCATTTGGTGCATAAAGTAGTCCCCATGAGCCTGTCCAGAAGATATCGACTGACGTATCTCCCGTATCAAGAGCGATTTGTGCCTCCTCCTGCATACTCCATCCGCCTGACCATATCGGGTTTATGGTGATGTTAAGGCCTAGTTCTTGTAATCGAGCGTTTGCGGCTGCGATAACATCGGAATCATCTGTTGCAGAGCCACCCATGAACCAGATGGTAATCTCTGTGGCAGGACCATCCACGGCAGGGGGAGGTGTGGGGTCGTCGGGTGTTTCATTTTGCGCGGGCGGCGCAGTATCCGTGCCGGGGGCGGGTGCCGGTGTGTCTGCCGGAGCACATGCAGCAATCAGCGCAAAAACCAGCAAAAGGCTTATTACTATCATTGATAGTTTCTTCATTTTTTTCCCTCCAATTTTCGTTTCCATAGTTTCCGGTCTCCTTTACTTGGCGCTGATAAAAATTCAGCACCGGTGTTGATTGTTGAAAGCCGAATTTTATTAACCCTGCTTTCTGAATTATAGCAAATAGCGTTTGCGCTATCCCTTGACGGCTCCGACGGTAAGTCCGGTCACGATATATCGCTGGAAGAAGGGATATGCACAAGCTATCGGCAACACTATTAGTACGGCAAGTGCCATTCGGAGTCCCTCGCTCGGAAGTGCTGCAAAGTCGATGTTTGCATCGCCAATCATTTGCAGATTGCGCCTGACAAAATCCACATTTTGTTGGAACTCCATGAGTAGGTATTGTAATGGGAACAGGGTCCTGTCGCGGATGAAAAGCATAGCCAGCCACCAATCATTCCAGTAGCCGATTGCTGTGAGCAATGCAACGGTGGCAAGTCCCGGTTTAACAATGGGAACGACTATAGAGAGGAGTGTCCGAAATTCACCCGCACCGTCGAGACGGGCAGATTCTATAAGCGTTTCCGGCACGGCTGAGGATAGGAATGTGCGAAGTATGATAACATGAAACGGCAATATGAGCGACGGGATTATAAGTGCCCAGAGCGTGTCCCCAAGTCCGAGCAGGTTGCGGATGACCATGACGGTTGGAACCAGACCGCCTCCGAAGATCATTGTTATGAAAATAAATATGGCAAAGAAGTTTCTAAGCGGATAGTCGCGGCGGTATAGCCCGTATGCATATAATAGAGATACAAACATTGAGAGCAAAGTGCCTACTACAGTTACTAAAAAGCTTACGCCATAGCTACGCCACAGGACATTTCCCATAGTAAATGCTGCGGCAAATGAGTCTGTTGAGAGCTCAGCAGGGAAGAAGGAGTAGCCGTATATGCGCAGGCTATCAGCACTTGTAAAGGATATGATTATTATGAAGATAAATGGAAGGATGCAAAGCAGTGCAAACGCACCAACTAAGACATTAATTGCAACCTCGGCCGGTCTGCTCACCTGATTGCTGCGAAATTTTCTTTTCTTTTTGTTATTAATTACTGTACTGCTCATATCGGTTCTCCATTTAATGGGTGTCTTGTACTATCTCGCTCATGTGCCTAAATCAATGCGTTTTCCTTATCCACCTTGCGGACTATGGTGTTTGCTGCCATGATGAGGATGAAGCCTACAAAGCTTTGGAATAATCCGGCTGCTGTAGACATACCGACTGACATTGTTTGCATTGCCCGAAATACGTAGGTGTCAAAAACCTCGGTTACACTCATAAGCGGTCCCATGTTGTTAGGCACGTTCCAGAAGAGCCCAAAGTCTGCATTGAAAATGCGGCCTATAGCCATAATAAATAGTATTATTATCATCGGCTTAATGCCGGGTATTGTGATAGACCAGATTTGCCGCCATTTTGAAGCACCGTCAATCGCAGCAGCTTCATACTGTTCTTGATCGATGCCCTTTATTGCGGCAAAGTAGATTATGCAGTTAAAACCCAGATTTTTCCACAAATTTGCCCCTGTGAGAATAAACGGCCACGGCTCAGTTTCGTGGTACCAGTTGCGGATATCTGAAAATATTCCGAAGTGTGGTGCCAGAAAAGCGAACACGAAATAGCTTGCCACCACCCAGCTTATGAAAAACGGGAAAAACATCAAGGTTTGCCATGCTTTTGCGAGAAATGGTTTTGTGATTTCATTTAAGGCAATAGCAAGTGCAATCGAAAGTACTGTAGTCAGTATGATAAACACAAGGTTGTACCCAATGGTGTTTCTAATCATGTTGAAGGCGCGGTCGGTGGCGAAAATAAATTCAAAGTTGTCAAGCCCGACAAACCGGCTGTTGATAATGTTGTTTATGAGTGTCGGGTTTGGGGGGTGCGGGCGGTAGTCCTGAAAAGCCATTATTATGCCGCCCATGGGAAGATATCTGAGGATAAACAGCCAAAGGAACCCCGGGAGCATCATAATTGTTATAGCAATCGTCTTTCTGTGTTTTGCACGAAACATAGTACACCTTCCTAAAGAAAAACATACACATTAACCAATAGATACCCCGTATTATAGACCTAAAGATATGAAATGTCAACATAATAACAAAAAAGTAATAATTAATTAGAAAAAATGTCATAATTTATTTTTTTAGTGCAATTTACACCCAAATGGCAACGTTTTAGCCTTATTCGGAAGTATAAATTATAGCTTTATATACAAATTTAGGTTGAATTTAATTCAAAATTTGTTAAAATATAGTTTTAAATATGCTTTGTCGAGTAAAAAAAATATGACGGGAGCAAGGAGTATGAATAGATTCCCCGGTTATCCTCTGACAGAGACATGGTTTCCGCAAGGTGACTTTGCAGATCTCACGATGTATCATTTTGGGCGCCACCATTGTAATCCGAACTATTCCGTTGGTCCGTTAATGACATGGAATCATTATTTGTTTCATTATGTAGTTTCCGGAAAAGGAGTATTCTATGTGGCGGATGATAGCGGGCAGCTAAAGAAATATTTTCTGCAATCCGGGCAAGGATTTATGATTTGGCCCGGTCAGCTCTGCTCGTACAAATCTGACGAACTCGACCCGTGGGAGTACGCGTGGGTAGAATTTAACGGAACAAAGGCAAAAGAGTTGGTGCGCAGATCGGGTCTTGCTTATAATCACCCGATTTATCTGAGCGAGGATAGTGAGAGGCAGGAGTTGATGGAATCCTCGCTTTTTAAGATTATTCATAACGCACATCTTCCATCAATGGAACTTCTGGGTTACTTTTATATTTTCCTCAGTAATCTCATTTCGTCATCATCTCAGCACAAGCTGATTATTGAAGGGTCCGGTAGGGAGACTCATCTTAAAAAGGCTTCAGAGTATATAAGACAAAATTATCAGCGAAGCCTGACTGTGCAGGACATCGCTGATCATTGTGAGATTCATCGCAGCTATTTGTTTCAGCTTTTCATGGAATCGCTCGGTATTTCTCCCACTCAATTTTTAATAAGGCACAGAATGAGAAAAGCCGGCGAGCTCATGCGAACCACCGGTTATTCGATTGGGGAGATAAGTTCACGTGTGGGTTATTCAAATCAAATGAATTTCAGCAGAGCATTCAAGCGGAGCACGGGCTTCACACCGCGTGAATGGAAAAAGAGCAATGTAAAGTAGTTTATAACCTACAGCATTATTTGGTGCTGGTGGCCGGAATCGAACCGGCACGGGATATTAACAGTGTGATAAATTTCTTCGCCACGGAAGCTACTTTTTCTCTCTATCTTGGCTATCAATTAGTTTTCTCAAAGCTTTATCAAAGGTATGTATTTCTGCATTTTCTGCTTCGGCATATCCTGCAAGAACACAGTCCACAAAATCCATTTTTCCCAGACCATAATTTTGCAACCCCAACAGAACAGCCTCACGATGCGGCACTGCCACGTTTGGAGCATCAATAAAGTCAGTAAGTTGCGCTACTACATCGTTTCGAGCTGCATTATACACTTTCTCAAGCACATAAACAACTTCGCACAGCACCTCAATTGGTATATGAATGTGGTTGTTATCTATGATTTTCTCTGCCTGAGCAGATAGCTTCTCGTTGTCTGAGAGTATATATCGGAGGACGATATTTGTATCAACTATTTGCATACTTCTCCCTCACAGATTCAGCCCACGCATCTTTTTCCATGTGCGATAGTTCAGGGTTAGCATATTTACTAAGGCATCCTCTTAGGGATTTGCGCTGATGTGTTTTACTTGTTCTTCTATCAGCAAGAGAAACAACAATTTCAACTTTTTTATTCTCAAACTTTTTGGGCAAAGGTATTATGCCATTTAGTTGTGTGCTATCAATAACTTGTCTAACAGCTTCCATCTCAAACACCTCCGGCAGTAATCATAATATTTGATGTGTTCAGTATACCACACTGCAAGCAGGACTTCCACAAAAATGTGTTAACTAATTTTTCTTATGATTTGTTATTATGTCAGTAAAACAAAAAAGCCACGAACCCATTGCAAATTCAAAGCTTTTCTTGGTGCTGGTGGCCGGAATCGAACCGGCACGGGATATTATCCCACGGGATTTTAAGTCCCGGGCGTCTACCTGTTCCGCCACACCAGCATACCGAGGCATTATAGATATTAATATACATTTTAAGAACCGCAGCAGAACTTTTCAGCTATTGCTGAAGTTTCGGAATAAAGCATTGTTTTCACAGATAATGGGCAATTTGCTACGCTTTTTTTTGCATCTATCTTCGCAAACAGCCCATTATATGTTATAGTGTGTGTAGGACTAAAAATCGATACCCAGTGAGGACATTAGTTTTTTCAGTGATGGCATATCGGGGAGCATTAATACATTTGCACTTGTTGTCTTGCCTTCAATCTCCAATTCGTTTTTCATTACAAGCAAGGAATCTCCAATATTGGCAAAATAGATGGATGGTACACTCATTATAGAGCCCAGCATATCCAGGGTGGCTTCGGGGGGCGAGATGTCAATAATCAAGTCGGTCATTTCCGCAACAGCGGTTACAAATGAGGCAGACATAATGTTTGAGCACTCATTGATGATGGAGTAGCCCATCTCGTCGATTTCTTCGTGGCTGGTGATTTCAGTACCCATAAGCATATTGACCAAATCGCAGACAACCTCAACTGGCAATAAAAACATCATCATGCCTTCTATGCCTTCGGTTAAGAACAAAAGTGTTCCAATCATTATAGTCTCAGGTCCACCGAGATAGTCAATAGCTTCATTGAAGCCCATAATATGGATATCCGGAATTTTTATATCGATAGTTTGACCTACCATACGCGACAGTGAAGATGCCGCATTACCTGAGCCGATATTTGCAATCTCCCTTAACACATCCTTGTGTATCTCGTTCATACTTTCAAGAGCATCCATAGATTTACCTCCGCTACTTCTTTAATCGTTATTGTAGCATACGAATGTGACACTTTCAAGTAAATAGTTTGGAAATATATTTAATTATGGATAATAAAGGCATATTTTTTGGAACAAATGAAATCAAACACCTAAAGACGGCAGGTGTGTTTACGTCTTCTAAATCCAGAGGGCAAAATTTTTTGGTTGATGCAAACATTCCGAAAAAAATTGCAGAACATTCCGGAATTAACTCATCAAATGTTGCGTTTGAGGTTGGAGCGGGTTTTGGTGCTTTGACTGCAGAGCTTACAGGGTTAGCTGCCCATGTTGTTGCTGTTGAACTTGACCGTCGTCTTGCTTCGATTTTGCGGGATATGTTTGCCGATGTTTCCAATATCAGCGTTCATGAGGGGGACATCTTGAAGGTCGATATAAATAAGATGCTTGAAGAGCTTTTGCCGAAAAGCTTTGCACAATGCGAGGTTCATGTCTGTGCAAATCTGCCGTATAACATAACCACACCTGCCATTTCAACACTTGTTGAAGCAGATGTGTTCAAGTCGCTTACTATCATGGTTCAAAAAGAGGTTGCGGAACGTTTGGTTGCAAGACCCGGCACTTCGGATTACGGGGCATTTTCAGTTTTTTCAGGGTATCATACTGTACCTGAGATTCTTTTTGATGTTTCGCCTGAGTGTTTTTATCCTCGTCCGAATGTCACTTCGTCAGTGCTCAGAATGGCTATTCGCGAGAAGAAGTTCTTGTCCGGTGAGAGGGAAAAGTTCTTCTTTCGCGTGGTGCGAGCCGCGTTTTCGCAGCGCCGCAAGACTTTAGTAAATGCTTTGTACTCTGCGTTTGGGAGCACTTACAGTAAAGAGGATATATCCGGTGCTGTCTGTAAGCTGGGTCTCGGCGAAAAGGTGAGAGGGGAAATGCTCGGCATTGACGAATGGCTGCAACTTTGTAACTATTTGTTAATGATTCTTGACAATGGGCAGTAAATGTAGTAGAATATCGCAAAGAAACACTTAAAATGAAAAGGATGTATCTATACTATGGCGATTGTCAATGAGATAAAGTGTGCAAGATGCGATCGGAAGTATTCGGGTGTGCGTAGCCGATGCCCATATTGTGGAGCACGCCGTATCGGGCGTGGTAAATACTCAGAGAACACAGATAACTCCAAGGGCAAAATGCTTATAAGTGTTCTCATTATGGCAGCGTTTACTGTGGCTGCGGGAGTGCTTTTATTCACAACACCACCGGTTGATGCGCTAGAGCCGATTCCGGAAGAAGATGAGCCTTTACTGTCTGATAATATTGAAGATGACATAGATCGGCTGCCGGGCATCTACGCTCCGGCACCGGATACTACTATAGATGACCCGGAACCATCTCCGGAACCGCCGCCACCTATAGTGGTCACAAATGTGCAGATTAGATACGGTACCGGTCTTGCAGGTGCACCGCATGATCCTCGCGAGCTTACTCAGCGGCTTGGGCAGCCTATTGAGTTTAGGGCCAGAATAGAGCCGCCGGGACTCGAAAACGAAGTCGAAATTATATGGGAGAGCACAAATCCTGATGTATTTGAGGCTATTCCTGTTATTGTTGATGTTGGCGGTGCCGCTGTTGGCGTTAGAGTCACAGGTCTGTCGAGGGGCAATGCCCACCTTGTACTAAGAGTAGGAGATGTGGAGGACAGAGTACTCATTAGGATTTCCTAATGGTAGTGCGAGTACAAGATTTTGTATCCTTATTTACCGCTTGTCTGCTTATTTACCATAGCGCTATATAGTTCATTTTTAGAGCAGTTCGTATCGAGAGCTGCTCTTTTTACGGCATCTTTAAGTGATAGCCCGCTGTCCATAAGCAGTGTGGCTGCTTTAAGTGCTTTTTTTAGTTTGTCCTCATCAGAGGCATGGGAACTTTTATATCCTTCTACTACCAGCACAAACTCGCCGCGAGGCGGGTTTTGCTTAAAATAGGCAACTGCTTCAGAGAGGGGAAACCGCAAAGTCTCCTCATAGAGTTTGGTGAGTTCTCTTGAAATGGAGATATTTCTCTCACCAAAAACCGCCAGCATATCTGAGAGCGTGTAAGCGAGCTTGTGCGGGGCTTCATAAAAGACCATGGTGCGGTTTTCTGTTTTGAGCGCTACAAGTTCCGCCTCGCGCTTTTTTTTCTGCGAGGGAAGAAAACCTTCAAATGTAAACCGGGCGGCACAGAGACCTGAGAGAGCCAGTGCGGCAACAGCCGCATTTGCACCGGGTATGGCGGCAACTTCAATGTTTTGGCGTATGCATAACTTGACCAAATCTTCGCCCGGGTCGCTGATGCCCGGTGTTCCTGCATCTGTGACCAGTGCGCAGTTTTCGCCTTTTAAGATACGCTCTATGATTTTGTCTCCGCTTTCACTGCGGTTGTGATGGTGGTAGCTAATCATTTTTGTTTTTATTTCGTAGTGTGTCAGGAGTTTTCTTGTAACTCTGGTGTCTTCTGCCGCTATAAAGTCTGCACTCTGAAGTGTTTTCAAAGCGCGCTGTGATATGTCGCTTAGGTTTCCTATCGGTGTTGCTACCAGATATAGTTTTCCTTGTTTCATTTTGAGTACCTTTAGGTGAATGGTGCTAAAATTTTTATCTATGATATATTCTATTTACTTCATCGCTGTCGGTGTCGTCATTGTTTTTTAGTATTAGGGGAGCTTCTATTTTAAGTGATGGCTTGCCACCCCTGCGCCCTTCTACCAGTATTAGGCTAGGTGGGGAGTCTGCTTTGTTTTGAACCAGCCTCATTCGTTTTGGCTCTATACCGTGTTTGTTCATGGCACGAAATATGTCACATAGCCGCTCGGGTTTATGCACAAGCGAAAAGGAGCCGCCCCAGCGGGTTAGATATCCCGCAGCTTCCATGATGTTGTCCAGTGAGCAGGATGTTTCGCTGCGCGCTGCTGCACGATTTGGGTCATATGATAGTGCGCCTGTTCCCGATGCGTAGTATGGGGGATTTGTTACTACAAGGTCATATGCGCCGGACCTGAGAAATTCACGGTGCTTGCGTATATCTGATTCTATCACGTTGATTCTGTCGCTCATGCCGGATAGCTCTGCGCTCTTTCTTGCGCATTCTGTGGCATCAGGCGACAGCTCTACTGCATCGACTGTTAAACCCGGATTAAATGTTGCGAGCAGTATAGATAAGACACCGGAGCCGCATCCCAGATCTGCAGCGAGTGTTTTCTTTTTTACACCCGAATTGTTTGCAAAGTATGCCAGTAACACCGAGTCGGTTCCGATGCGGTATACGCCCTTTGCATTGACAAATCTGGGTCCTCCATGCCATAGCTCATCTGCCATTATTTCACTCCTAACAAAAAACTGCCGCTCTATAATTTAGGCACGGCAGCTTTTTATTTTTATGGGATGTTATTCAGAAATTGCATCCACGGGGCATGACGGTACACATGCACCACAATCAATGCATGTGTCGGCATTGATTACATAGTGAGGATCACCGGGGGCGATGGCATCGACAGGGCAGTCGCCTACACATACGCCACATGATACACAGTCGCTGTTAATAGTATAAGCCATAAGATTACCTCCTAATTGTTGTAATTGTAATTTTACCACGAATTTTGCAAAATGCAATAGTTATTTCACCAAAGTTACTTCACCAAAGCCGAAATCTCTTTGCGGCCGGGGTGCTCGGCTGTCAGCATCATTTCAAACAGTGCTGACTCGAGAGTGGTGACGACTGCGCCTGCCTGTGCCATACGCCTGCGGGCATAGTCAAAGTCTGAAGTTTTTCGGGAGCCTGTACAATCGGCGATGAGATATACATTGTAATCGGCATCCAGTAGATTCAAGACGGTTTGCTGCACACATATGTGGGCTTCAACTCCTGTTACCAAAATATGACTTTTGCCGGCTTTCCTGTGGTTATCGATTTTTTCTTTGATGCCATCGTCCATGTAACAACTAAAAGCAACCTTTTCAAATGGCTCAAACTCGCCAAGTGCTTCACTGATCTGCGGCACGGTTGAGCCGAGTCCTTTTGTGTACTGCTGGGTAACAAGTGTAGTTACCCCAAGAAGTTTGCATCCTTTGATGAATTTTGCAGAGCGCTCAAGCAGAGCTTCACTGTCATGGATTACAGGCATCATGCGCTCTTGAAAGTCAACGACTAAGAGTAAAGTGTTTTCTGTTTTTAGCATTTAATTCACCTCTGCTTCATTCTATCGCTTTAGCCATGCGCTGTCAATGACGATTTTTTTGTTTTGGGTGGCTCGGGAAGTGGTTTGTTTTTTTGCTAAACCTCAAAATTATGCATTTCTATTGACATTTTGTGCAGATTCTGCTATCTTGATATGTAGTTAGATAAGACTAACTGCATACAAAAATAACCAATAAATGCAGTTGAAAGGAACATTGACATGATTCATAAAATTCTTGTTACAAAAAAAGCATTATTCTTTCTCGGAGGTGCTGCGGCTGCGATTATAGGCAGCAAAGCTCTGAAAAGTGAAACGAGCCGTAAGTTATGTGTTAAAGGGCTTGCCGCAGGAATGAAACTGAGAGATGAAGCGATTGAAACACTCCACAACATCAAAGAGGAAGCGGCTGACATATACCACGATGCGAAGAAAAAAGCTAAAGAAACTGAATAACCATGCGCTATAAGATAATCTATGACGAACCGGGCAGACTGCGGATTCGCGCGGGTCGAGATACATTCACGACAGAGCAGGGATACGGCATTGAAAAGCTTATTTTAATGAGTCATGCGGCAATATCTGTCGAAACAACACCTGCCAACGGTGGGGTTTTGGTATGCTACAAGCCCGAGTTTAGAGAGCATATATTTTCTCTGCTTGACGGTCTCGATAGGCAGAATTTGCCCACGTCAACAGCACTCGATATTAACTATAAGCGTGAGCTTGATTCTGCGCTATTTCGTTCGCTTACATATATAGTATGCAGGCATTACGTAAAGAAATTTTTTATTCCCGCACCTGCGAGAATACTGATTACAGTCTTTGATGCTCTGCGTTACTGGAAAAAAGGATTGAAGGCACTTCAAAGCAAGGAACTTAATGTTGATGTTTTAGATGCGGCTTCTATTCTTGCATCAGTTTTGCAAGGCAGTTTCAGGACTGCTGCATCAATTATGATGATGCTCAGAACATCAGAGCTTTTGGAAGATTATACAAGGAAACGGGCAAGGCAATCTCTTACAGAAAGCCTTGCGCTTCACGTTGATTGCGTGTGGATTATTCATAATGGTAAAAAAATATATACGCCTATTTCGCAGGTTAATGTAGGCGATATTATTCATGTTCATGCCGGGTCTGTTATCCCTCTGGACGGGGAAATTTCAGGCGGTGAAGCACTCGTTAATGAGGCATCCATGACAGGGGAGCCCCATGGCGTAATGCGAACAAAAGGTCACAGCGTTTACGCCGGAATGGTTGTAGAGGAAGGCAGTCTTGAACTGCGGGTCAAAGCTCTTGCGGGCGACACCCGCATACAAAATATTCTCACACTCATTGATAACTCCGAAAGCCTAAAGGCGGAAATTCAGAGCAAAGCAGAGAAACTGGCAGATACTATAGTTCCTTTTAGTTTCCTTGCTGCCGCAGGAACGCTGATACTAACGGGCAGCACTACAAGGGCTACGTCTGTGCTGACGGTGGATTATTCTTGCGCTATCAAGCTGACAACGCCGATTTGCGTAATTTCGGCTATGCACGAAGCCGCGAAGCACAGGATTTTGGTCAAAGGCGGCAAGTACCTTGAGGTCTATGCAAATGCAGATACGATTGTATTTGACAAAACAGGGACTTTGACTGTGGCTTGTCCGCATGTTGCAAAGGTCATTGCGTTTGGCGGGTTGTCAAGAGAATATGCGCTTAGGACAGCTGCTTGTCTTGAAGAACATTTTCCACACAGTGTAGCGAGGGCGATAGTGAAGCAGGCAGAAGCAGAGAACCTTAAACATAACGAGGATCATGCAGAGCCTGAGTATATTGTCGCACACGGAATATCTTCTAAAATGCAGGATAAGCGAGTGCTTATCGGTAGCTGGCATTTTATCACCGAGGACGAAGGCGTTATTGTCACTGATGATGAAAAGGCAATAATAGAAGCCGAGTCGGAGAATTTTTCTAAAATTTTTCTTGCCATAGACGGAAGGCTTGCGGGAATGATTTGTCTTGACGACCCCGTTCGCGTTGAAGCCCAAGCTGTTTTAAATGAACTGAAACAGCTCGGGCTGGAGCGTATCATTATGTTGACTGGTGACAGTGAAACTGCTGCTAAGGTTGCTTGTGAGAAACTGGGAATAACGGAGTATTATGCAGGTGTTTCACCCGAGGGAAAAGCAGAGATTGTGAGCGGGTTAAAAGAGCAGGGCAGTACCGTGATAATGGTCGGCGATGGGATAAACGATTCTCTCGCATTGTCGAGAGCTGATGTTTCTGTTGCGATGAAAGATGGCTCGGATATTGCCAAAGAGATTGCGGACATAACCCTACTTTCAGAAAACCTCAACGGGTTATTGACTCTCAGGCATATGTCGCGCGATACTTTCAGACGTATTCATAGTAACTATCGCAATATCGTTGCGTTTAACAGTGCGTTATTATTGCTGGGTGCTTTTGGTGTGATTCCGCCATCAACCTCGGCACTCTTGCATAACGCATCTACGATGTTGCTGTGCGGGGTCAGCATGAAGCGTAAAGTAAAGGGAGATTTTTGTGATTGTACCATAGATTAGGCGTTGGCTCAATTCCCGGTTGAAGCGCACGGAAGAAACATAGCAAAGAGCCGCCTGTATAACATGAGCCGGGGGAGTTTGCTCCCGCCGGCTCAGTGGTTTAATTTTGGGATGAGCCTAGAATGACTCTGTGTAAATCTTTTCTACGACTTCTTCGCTGTGACCGATTGGTGAGCAGCCCAGGAGTGCTCCGAGAGTTGGTGTCTCGTATGTGAGTTTTACGAGTTTTGGGATGTCTGCTTTTGTAAAGCCGAGGTCGCCGAGTTTTTCGGGTACTCCGACTGATGCGAGCCATTTGCGGATGCCTTCTGCGGCTTTTTCTGCTTCGCCTGCATCGCCTGTGAGCCCGGGAACCATGTCGCTGAGGACATCGGCGAGTATCGGACCAACTTTCGGGTATACGTTCTTTACAACGGCCGGAAGGAGGATGGCAAGTCCGAGACCGTGTGTTACTTCGGGCTTGATGCCGCTGAGCGGATGCTCAAGGGCATGTGTGAAGTGGAGCATTCCGTTGTCAAACGCTGAACCTGCAATCATAGCTGCATATGTGAGGAAGTAGCGGGCTTCTAAGTCTGTGGGTTTATCAATAGCTACAGGCAGGTATTTTACAACGAGCCTTATTACTTCTTTGCCTAAAGTGCAGGATAGGGGGTTGTTAAGGACAGTTGTGGCTGCTTCTACTACGTGGTTTACAGCATCAATGCTGACGTATCTTGTTTGGTCTGCCGGAAGCCCTGTCATCAGCGCGGGGTCGTTGATGGAATAGAGCGGATAGATGCAATCATAGGCGATTGGCGGCTTGTATTCCATTTCGGGGATTGTTACAACCGCAAAACGATTTGCTTCTGTGCCTGTGCCGTGTGTGAGGTTTATAGCTACGACCGGAACTGCTTTTTCTGCTGTAAATGCGCCTTCGTAAAGCTCTCTGCACGTTTTTCCGGGATATTCAAGCAGGATAGCTACACTTTTTCCCGCATCTATCGGGCTGCCGCCGCCGATTGCGATAACGGCTTTTGCTCCGGCATCTCTGGCTATTTGCACTGCTTCATCGACTTGCTGGGTTTCAGGATTAGGCTGTACTTTGTTGTAGAGTGTGTATTTGATGCCATGTTTGTCGAGTGCTTTTGTAACTACGTCCCAAGCACCTGTTTTTGCGTATGCGCCTTTTCCTGTGACCGCAATGATACTTGTTATGCCTTTTGCTTTGAGCTGTTCAGCGATAAAGTCCATTTTTTCGATGGCTCCGACACCTAGAAATACATTGCTTTTGCAAAGAATTGTGCTGATGTTGTTTACGTTAATTCCTTTTTCCCAAGCCATAATAACCTCCCATATTTTTGTTAATTCTTAATAATGTTGCGCCTTGACATTCTATAATTTTTTATGATATATGTCAATACTTTTAGTGCCTATTGGTAATAAAATACTTTAATCTAATTGGAAGGAGTAAATAGTGATACGCCGTATTCAGCCAGACCGTGATTTCTGATAATTTCTTGAGCAGAGCTACCGGTAATCCAGGTTACAAATGCTTCTGCTTCTTCGAGCATATCAGACGAAGAAACTGCCATAACAGTGAATCGGTTCATCAAGCGAAAGTCATCTTCGCACACTACGATGAGGTCACCTCTGTCGGCAAAAGCAAGCCATGTCGCTGTGTCGGTGAGAGTGAATGCGTTTTCCTCTGCGGCACGACTCAGTGTTGCTCTCATGCTTGCAAAAGACTCTACATAAAAAGGATTGTTGAACTGGTTGAAGTAGAAGCCGCTCCACAATTGAAGTTCTTTTAAATGCAGGGTTGAACCATCGCCGCGAGAAATGAATGGCTTATTGCTGAAAAGTATCTGGAAAAACGAGTCTGAAATATTATTGTTATGCTCGATGCCGCCATCCCGAGGGCCAACAAGGACAACATCGTTAATCATAACATCGTATAGACTTTGCGCATAACCTCCGTAGACAAATTGCCATTCAAGTGCCGGTGCATTTGCAAAAATGACATCAACATCACCGTTTCTGCCAAGTTCAAACGCAGCCGAGTTTGGTACAGGCATAACCAACACTCTAAAGCCTGTTTCATCTGTAAATGATGAAAGCAGACTATTGAGCAAATCTGTGTCTTCAAGCGAAGTAGCTAAAACTATATACCCTGAATAATCAAGTCCAAGGTTATAGTATGCGTAATCCGGGTATTGCTCATAATCTTCGCAGCCTGTGAGCAAAAATATTGCAGTGAAAGTGAGCAAAAGCAGAATAAATACGGTTTTTCTTGTTTTAATCATATTGTTGCGGTCCTCTTTCCCAAATAGGGGCGCCTCTGGCGAGACCTATCATGACCTCGACACGGCGGTTCATTTGTCTGCCCTCGTAAGTATCGTTAGAAGCGATAGGGTAGAACTCGCCTCCGCCAAAAATTCTGAACCAATAGGGCTCTATACCACTTTCCCTGATTAAAATATCTTGGAAATTTGCTGCCCTGGTTACGCTGACATGCCAGTTGTTGGGGAAGCGCGCGGTGGCTATTGGCAAGTTATCCGTATGCCCTGCAACCGTGATTTCAAATGGGTCGGCAGTCAAGAAAGTCGCAGCCAGAAGCTCGCCAAGTGTGCTTGCTATTTCTTCCATTGCCGGTGTGATGTATGTAAGTCCGAGTCCAAACAGGATGTCGCTTCGGAGAGTAAGCATAATGTGCTCGCCGCTAAAGAATAAATCAATGGTGTCTCCGAGTCCCATATCTTCGATGTATCCACCGATTGCATCGTGCAAATCAAGTAATGCCTGGTCACCGCCAAAGTCCTCTGCCTCCGGATCACCTTCTTCAGGGGCGTGACCATCAAAAGGAGGATCAAAATATTCATCGTCCCAATCGCTAAACGGGTCAGGTTCAAACCTTTCTCTGATTTCGACAAACTGTTCGTAGGTAAGTCCCTCTCTGGACATGGCAGCAACAAACAACGTAGCTCTTTCATTATCAACATTTGAAAGTGCAAACATCAGGACAAAAAACGTCATTAGGAGAGTAACCATATCAGCATAGGATGTCATCCATCCGTCTGTCTTTTCTTCCTGTTCCGACTCACCACCGCCGGATCTTTCATTACCGCGATCATCACTACTTGCTGCCATAGACATTCACCACCTTCAACAATTAAATCTTATACACATCGTCTTATCAGCCATGTTTGTGCGAAAAACATTATGCTCAAACCGCCAATATCTGGTTTGCAGTCGGCGAGCTAATCGCCCCCTCCGCCCTTGGCATCGTCTTTGAAGCCTTCGGCATCGGCGGCACTAAGTTGCTCAACTAAGAAGTCTTTGATAACACGTGGGTTGTCGCCGTTAAGTATAGCAAGCAGTCCGTTACAAACCATGGTTTTACAGAACATTTCTTTCTTATGCAAAAGTTGAAGACGTGCTGCTATGGGGAGGAAGATACCGTTTGCAAAAGCGGAGCCGTAGAGAGTTGTTATAAGAGCTGTCGCCATGTTAGCTCCAAGTGCGTTTATGGCGTTCGGGTCTTCAAAGTCAAGACCCATAAGCATATTAACGAGCGAAATAACCGTCGCACACATTCCGAACGCAGGTGCGTAGGCGGCGGCTTTATTATATATTGCTATTGCTTCAACGTGGCGCTCTTTCATGCCGTTTATACAGTCTTCAAGAGCAAATTTAACAGTGAATTTATCAAGACCGTCAACCATCATGCGCAGTGCATATGCCATCAGGGCATCGTCAACTTGTTCTTTTTCAAAAGCCAATAGTCCCTCTTTTCTTGCCTTTTCGGCGAGAGAGACGATTTTGTCTATATATTCGCTTGGGCTGGACTCCTGTCCGAGCAGGACTTTGAAGTGTCCGGGAATTTTGGAGAGGACTGACATCGGAAAAGAAGACATAACCGCTGCAAATGTGGGAACAATAACCAGTATGGCACTTGCAGGGTCAAGAAAGTCCATGATTTCGCCGTCAAGGATTATGATACCGGCAAACAGGCAAGCAAAAACAACTACCATGCCGATAATGGTCGTTATACCTTTCATACCCTACCCATCCTTATCTTCTTCGCGGTCCGTCCTGCTAATAAGCGGGAATGTGCTGACTTCTATCTGAACCAGAGTACGACGCATAAGAACCTGATCTTTTGCAAGTGCGAGATCGTCCATATCTTCTATCGAGCGCCTTTCTAAGCGTTCGCGCTCGGATTCGGCAAGAGCAAGGTCAATATCCTCCGGCCATTGAGCATCGTTTGCCAGTATTGTCACCTTGTTGTCACCTATTTGGGCAATGCCGCCAAAGACCGCCATATGACGCTCAACTTCGCCGTTTATAATGCGAAGCACACCATAGTCGAGTATAGCAGAGGTTGGCTCATGATTAGCCAAAATGCCCATATCACCTGAAATACAGCGCATAATGACCATTTCAGTTTTTTCATCATATTTAACTGTATCGGGCGTAGCGATACGCAGATGGAGCTTTTCGGCAGGCATTAATGTTTCACCTTCTTTTATTCACTAAATGGAAAACTATATTCTGTAGCTTTCGGCAACCTCGTCTATTGTGCCTTTATTGAGGAAGTAACCCTCCGGGATATCGTCATATTCACCATCAATGATTCCGGCAAATCCGCGGATTGTTTCTTTGACGGGGACATACTTTCCGGGGATGGCTGTAAATTTTTCCGCTACGAAGAAAGGTTGTGAGAGGAATCTCTGAACCTTACGCGCACGGTCAACTATGAGCCTGTCGTTTTCTGAAAGTTCGTCCATACCAAGGATAGCTATGATGTCCTGGAGGTCTTTGTATCTTTGAAGTATGCTTTGAACGCTGCGTGCGACATTGTAGTGCTCTTTTCCGACCACACTGACATCAAGGATACGCGATGTGGAATCAAGCGGGTCGATAGCAGGGTAGATGCCTTGCTCAACGATAGCGCGTGAGAGAACAGTGGTGGCATCAAGATGTGTAAATGTAGTAGCTGCCGCCGGGTCAGTGAAGTCATCGGCAGGAACATAAATAGCTTGAACAGATGTTATAGAGCCTGTTTTGGTAGATGTAATACGCTCTTGCAGGCTTCCGACTTCCGTAGCGAGTGTGGGCTGGTATCCGACTGCGCTTGGTACGCGACCGAGTAGCGCGGAGACTTCGGAGCCGGCTTGCACATAACGGAAGATGTTGTCAATGAACAGGAGAACGTCTTGAAGTGATACGTCGCGGAAGTATTCGGCAATTGTGAGCCCCGAGAATCCGACACGCATACGAGCACCGGGCGGTTCGTTCATCTGCCCGAAGACCAGAGCTGTCTTGTCTATAACGCCTGAACGGTTCATGTCGTTGTAGAGCTCAATACCTTCACGTGTACGCTCACCAACGCCTGCGAATACCGAGTAGCCGCCATGCTCGGTGGCTATGTTACGGATAAGCTCCATAATCAAAACTGTCTTACCAACACCGGCACCGCCGAAGAGACCGATTTTACCGCCCTTTGAATATGGGCAAAGCAAGTCAACAGCTTTGATACCGGTTTCAAACATCTCGGTAGTTGCTGTTTGCTCGGCAAATCCGGGTGCTGTACGGTGGATAGGCCAGCGCTCTTTAGTGACCGGGTCGGGTTTATTGTCAATCGCTTTGCCGAGAACATTCAACATACGCCCGAGAGTCTCATCGCCAACGGGCACGGAGATAGAAGCTCCGGTATCTATGGCATCCATACCTCTGACGAGACCGTCGGTAGAATCCATAGCAATACAACGCACAACATTGTCGCCCAGATGCTGCGCAACCTCAAACACAATGACGTTTTCATCATTATGCACTTCAATTGCGTTGTACAGTCCGGGCAGTTCATTGTCGAAGCGGAAGTCAACAACCGCACCGGTGATTTGTAGTATCTTTCCAATATTTTGATTGCTCAAGCTTATCTCTCCTTTTTTGTCACTGTAAGGCATTTGCGCCACTGACAATTTCTGTAATTTCCTGCGTTATAATGCCTTGACGTTTACGGTTGAATTCAAGAGTAAGGTCGTCAACTATATCGCTGGCGTTTTTTGTAGCCGAATCCATACTGGTCATGCGAGATGCGTACTCACATACAGCGGATTCTGTCATAGCACCGAATATGGTGATATTGAGGTACATGGGAACAGCGTGCTCAAGAAAAGTGATGGGGTCGGGGTCATAGCTCATTGTGTGCGCACCGGGGTCGAAATCTTCACTTGAAGCTGTCCTGAGAGGTAATAACTTCTCAATATAAGGTATATGAGACAGTACAGACTCAAAGTGCGTATAGATGATGTAAACTTCGTCAACCTCACCGGATTTGTACATTTCGGCGACTTTGTGCCCGAGAGCCTCAGCATCTGTAAAGGAAGTTGCCTCGGAAGGTCCTTCACACCGTAAAATAATATTTTTGCCCCGACGGCGGAAGTAATCGCGCCCTTTTGTGCCGACAGCTATAATCTTTTCGTCTATGCCTTTTTTGTTCTGTCCGTCAACATAAGCAAATGCCTCTTTTGATATAAGCGCATTGTAGGCACCACAGAGACCGCGGTCACTCGTAAGTACGATGTAAGCTGCATTTTTTACTTCGCGTTCCTCGGCGAAAGGTATGTCCATATCATCACTGATACCGGCACGGATTCTCTCCATTAGGTCTTTGATGTCACTATACATCGGGCGAACGTTATCGAGCCGGCCCTTAGCCTTTTGCAGCTTAGATGCAGCGACTAAGTTCATAGCTTTCGTTATTTTCTTCATGTTCGTGACACTGGATATTCTTTTCTTTATCGCTTTCAGTGAAGGCATACGGTCAACCTCTTACGCAAAATTTTTGAAAAACTCATCTGCTGCTTTCTTAAGATTGTCGCTATCTTCATCGGAGATTAATTTTGTCTCACGGATATTCTTTGGAACAGTGTGATAGCGTTCCTCAAGGAAACTTAAAAACTCGCGGGAAGCCCTTTGCACATGCTCGACATTTATGCCTGAGAAGTATCTGTTTGTCAAGAGATACAGCAGACAAACCTGACTTTCGACCGACAGAGGCTCATATTGAGGTTGCTTGAGTATTTCAACTATGCGCTCACCGTGTTTCAGGCGGTCGAGTGTGTCTTTACTGAGGTCGGAGCCAAATTGAGCGAAAGAGGCAAGCTCTCTATACTGGGCAAGCTCAATACGTAAAGGGCCCGAAATCTTTTTCATTGCAGAAATCTGAGCTGCGCCACCAACACGCGAGACAGAGAAACCGGGGTTAATAGCGGGGCGAACACCGTTATTAAATAGCTCCGTTTCGAGGTAAATCTGTCCGTCTGTTATGGAGATAACATTTGTCGGGATATATGCCGAAATATCGCCGGCCTGTGTTTCGATGATAGGGAGTGTGGTCAGTGACCCACCGCCTCTCGCATCGCTGAGCTTTGCAGCACGCTCAAGCAAGCGTGAGTGCAAATAGAATACATCGCCGGGATACGCTTCACGACCGGGAGGTCTGCGGAGCAAAAGACTGAGCGCACGGTACGCAACAGCGTGTTTAGACAGGTCATCATAAATAACAAGGACATCTTTTCCTTCTTCCATCCATTCTTCGCCCATTGCACATCCGGCATAAGGAGCCATGTATTGCATCGGCGATGAATCGGCGGCTGATGCGGAAACGATGGTTGTGTATTCCATAGCACCCGCTTCTTCGAGGACTCTGACGAGCCTTGCTACGGTTGAAACTTTTTGACCTATTGCGACATATATGCAATTTACTCCGGCACCTTTTTGGTTTATTATGGTGTCGATGCAGATTGCTGTCTTGCCTGTCTGGCGGTCGCCAATGATAAGCTCACGTTGTCCGCGACCGATGGGTATCATAGAGTCAATAGCTTTGATACCTGTTTGCAGTGGAGTGTTGACCTCCCCGCGCTCTATAACGCCGGGTGCAACACGCTCCATCTGGCGTGATTTATCGGTTACTATCGGTCCCTTTCCGTCGATGGGTACACCGAGAGGGGAGACTACTCTGCCGAGCAGGGCATCTCCGACGGGAACTTCAGCGATACGCTTTGTTCTTTTTACTACGTCGCCTTCACGAACGAGATTGTCGGCGCCGAGCAAAACGACACCAATGCTGTCCTCGTCAAGATTAAATGCAATTCCGAATACATCACCGGGGAACTCAAGTAGTTCACCGCTCATCGCGTTTTCAAGTCCATGTACACGGGCAATACCGTCACCGACCTGTATAACGCTTCCTGCTTCGGAAACATCGAGTTTTGAGGAATAGGCTTCAATTTGTTTTTTGATTACTGAACTAATTTCATCGGGCTTGAGAGTCACGCACTGCACCCCTCTTTCATATGAATTGTCAAATCGCGCAGACGCTTTTTAACAGTCCAGTCAATATGGTAGCCGTCAACGAAGATATACGGTCCGCCAATAACTGACGAATCTACTTTCATATCGAGCTCAACATCTTTGTCCAGTCTACGAGAAAGCATCGCTTTAAGCGATTGCGCTTGGTTATCATCGTATGGTGATGCCGACACGACTCTTGCCGTAACTTTTCCCTTGTGCTGCTCAATGGTGGCTATGAGTTTTGTGAGCGCGGGAAGTAGTGCGACTTCGCGATTTTTGTCGGCTACCAAGTACAAAAATCCGAGTAAATCGGTATGTACTTTGCCTGAAAATGCATTTTCAAAGAACTTATGCTTTTCTGATGCCGGTATTTGCGGGTGGCTGAGAACACGTTGACAGTCTTCGTCTTGCAAACATTCACGGACGAGTATTGCTTGATCAAGAAACTCATCAGTGGTATTTTTTTCCTTGGCAAGGTCAAACAGAGCATTAGCGTAAAGGACGCTTAATCTCTCCATGTCATACCCTCCAAGTCGGACATAGTCTCATCAAAGAGCCTGTCGTGTGTTTCTTTGTTGATGGCAAGTGAGACGAATTTTTCAGCCATTACGGCAGAAACGTCAATAATTGCGGTACGCATATCGTTTTCTGCGCGTTCCCATTCCATCTCAACATTGTGTGCAGCTCGCTCCCTTATTGTATCAGCTTCTTTCTTTGCATCATCAATAAGGCGCCGTGAAGAATCGGCTGCTGCCTTTCGAGCCTGCGCAAGAATTTCCTCGCGCTCAAGCTCGGCACTTTCCATCAATTTTTCATATTTTTGCTTGAGTTGTGTGGCTTTTTCCAATTCTTCTTCAGCCTGAGTGAGCTGACCTTGAATTCTCTCTGTACGCTTTTGCAAGACTTTCCTTATGGGTCTATACAGCAAGAACGCAAGAATAGCGGCAAGTCCACCGACATTGAGAACTTGGAAAAATGCCTCTTGAACAATTCGCATGTCCATACCGAGTATACGTGGTTCAGCTTCGACCGCTGCGGACAGAACAAATACAAAGTCCATAAGAGTCACCCTCTTCCGTTAAAGACGTTAAAATGCGTGTGTTGCGGGACAGGAGAAACTAAGTGACTTATCCAAGTCCCAACAGTTGCGCGTATTCAACAAAGCGAGAGAGAAGAGGATTGACAAATAGCAGAACCATAGCAACGACAAGACCGTAGATACCGTTTGTTTCGGCCATCGCCAAGCTGATGATCATTGCTGTGTTAATCGAGCCTTTCGCTTCCGGTTGACGTGCAATGGACTCAATCGCTTTAGCGGCGATGTTTCCTTGTCCAATGGTTGTCAGGATACCCGCGAAGACAGCCATAGCTGCTGCGTATTGTCCTGCAACGACGACATTAGCCAGAAATTCCATGAATGATTCCTCCGATTCCAATTTGATATTTGTTTATGTAAAGTTTAATTCGCGCAAAATTAATTATGCCGTGGGTGATTCGTCAACTGCTGCGGCACCTTTTATGAATGAGAGGCTGAGCGTGACAAAGATATATGTCTGTAATACTCCGGCAAAGAGGTCGAAAAATCCGTGCAGACCGGCCGGTATTCCGATTTGTAAAAACCATGGCATGAGTGAATACACAAGTGTCATCATAACAGTACCCGCCAGGATGTTGCCGAATAGACGGAAGCTGAGAGAGATAGGTCTCGCAATTTCTCCGATAAGGTTTATGGGAAGAAACAGCCATGAGAGATAATATGGTTTGATGAAACTTGTGAGGTATTCGCCACCGCGAAACTTAATGCCTATAATTTGTATGAGGAAAAACGTCACGACAGCAAGCCCGACAGTCGTCGCCCAGTCAGCAGTTGGGGGTCGAAGTCCAAACAGACCGCTGATGTTTGAAATGAGAATGAACACAAAAACAGTGAAAAACCAGTTCCCGATGAACATAAGTTTTCCGCCTACCGTAGTGTGCAGATAATTTTCAAAGGCTTCTATTACCATTTCAATCACGTTTTGCAAGCCTGTGGGCACTTCCTTAAAATTACGGGATTTGATGCGAACCAGAAGAGCAAACGCAATCAACACACCTGAGATGATCCAAGTGCTGACGGTAGTGTCGGTAATTAGAAATTCTAAGCCGAATATATTAATAACTCCGTGAATTTGAATATTAAAATCCAATGTCAGCCTCTTTTCCTTAAATTCAGCGTTCCAGTTTAGTCCGAGAGTAAAAAAAGAGTGTTTCCGATGTTCTCAAATATACTGCAAAAAATATAACCTAAAAGAGTATAAAACAAATACGAGTAAATGTCAATACATATAAAGTTCATAAATTGGGCGACTCTTCATCGGTGTCTTCGTCAAATTTCATAAAACGCACAACCATGACCGCGATTTGCATCGTAAAGAGTCCGGCTATTGCTCCCCAAACAGTTGAGATTGGCATGGGGGTGTATACATACAGCAAACCTATGGCTAGCAATACAATGGCTGTTCCGAAGTATCTTACGAGATATTGGAACTTAACATAGGTTTTTCCTGTGTCGGGATTGTCCATTTCAGTAATTTTATTCACCGCACGCTCAAGCATCCAGATTTTGCCGATGTTGAGTGCCGATATTATTGCCACACTCAGAATAAACGGCAATGCCTCCCACGAGCGGTAGACAACCCCGCCGATTGCCATGATTATGCCAGCAGATATCATTATCCAGAGAATGATTTTTTGTGAGGGTTTTGAGAGATTCCTCATTATGTTTTCTTCCTTTTCAAACCTTTTTTGCAAATTCTAAAATTGCTTTAAACGCTGCTACGATACCAAAGATTGTGAATACAAGCAAAAGCCACGGAGACGTGCCCAAAATGCGGTCAAGAAACCAGCCGAGCCCGATTCCTACTCCAATGCACACAACAATAGAGATACCTATTTGTGATAACATGGCAAATGCACGGCTGAATTCGTTTGTGTCAGTTTTTTTGTGATTTTGCATGGCGTTGTCCCTGTCTTATGATTTCTCTATGTGTCGTTTTATTGCGGCAAAACTTTCATCGCTTAGGGTGTGCTCCATTTTACATGCATCGCGTACGGCAATATCGCGTGTCACACCCAGCGATGTCAGCCACTCCGAGATGAGGGTATGTCGTTCATACATCGATGATGCAATGACCAGTCCTTTGTCTGTGAGCTGAATGTGGCCGTTTTGAGTGACTTCAATGAGGGATTTTTCCCGCAGATTTTTCATGGCAACGCTTATACTTGCCCTGCTGTAGTTAAGCTCTTTTGCAATATCAACCGAGCGGACAGCCTCTCCGCCTTTTCCGAGTATAAATATGGTCTCAAGGTAGGTCTCTTCAGATTCTTGTGTTTTCAAAAGCTCCCCTCCCTCTAAATGTTTTTGTATCATGATATCATATTTTTTGCGGAAAATCAATAAACTATCCTTGACAAAATGAGTTAGTGTGTGCTAACATTACGGTTAGTTGGCGCTAACTCAAAATTCGCTCAGAATTAACCGTAAGACTATAAGGAATGTATCATGGCTTCTGAAATCAGCTTGCATAAGGCAAAAACAAATAATATATATAATGTAGTAGCCGTGCCGGAAATGGAGCTGCTGAAAAGTCTTGGAATTCGGGCGGGTGCTACTTTGCGTGTGATTTGCCACTATCCGCTTGGCGGACCTACTCTTGTCTGTGTTGAAGACTGCGCCACTGTAGCTGTGGGTAAAGATGTTGCATCTTTAGTTTCTCTAGCTCCTGAGACAGGGGATACCGATAGTGTGGAGGATGTAGCTTAATGAGCAAACCGCACAAACATAAGCATAGGCATGAGATAAATCCACAGGACAGAATACTTCTGATGGGTAATCCCAATGTGGGCAAAAGCGTGTTTTTCACGGAGCTTACGGGAATACACGCTATCAGCTCTAACTACGTTGGCACCACAGTCAGCTATATGCATGGGCATCTCCCGATTGGCGATAAGGAATATACGCTGATTGATGTTCCGGGGACTTATTCGCTTTCTCCGTCGTCTGATGCAGAGGCTGTTGCCGTTAAGTTTGTCGGAGACGGCGCAAAGGCTGTCATCTGCGTACTTGATGCATCAAATCTTGAGCGAAATCTGGCTCTTGCGCTTGAGCTTCGCCAGTGCAATATTCCCATCGTATATACATTAAATTTAACGGATATTGCGGAGCGGCGCGGCATAGAGGTAAACCATAAGTTGCTTGAGCAGGAGCTCGGTGCTCCTGTGATACCCACTGTTGCGGTCAAGAAAAGCGGTATAAATGAGCTTCTTGATACTCTGCGAGATATGTTGGGCGAGGGTTACGAGGCTTCATGCAAAAAATGTCAGGACTGCTCGAAAGAGCGCTCGATGGAGCAAAAAGAAATTTGGGAAACGGCAAAACAGATAAGCAGACGTGTCTGCAAAAAGACGATGAGTAAGCCCGGATTTCTTGATAAGCTGGGCGAGAATATGACTAAGCCTTTCCCGGGTATCTTCATAGCTGTTTTGGTTATGGCTTTGCTTATAGGGGTAGTTGTCGGTGGCGGTAGGGCACTTCGTGCTCTGTTTTTGCTCAGGCTGTTCAGCTCCGATGGCGGTATTGTTGTCGAGTTTTTCCGCAATTTGTTTGCTTCTTTTGTCCCCGAGGGTGTATTTTTGAATATTCTCACGGGTGATTTCGGTATTTTTGTTATCAGCTTTGAGTGGATTTTGGCTCTCATCTTTCCTTATGTTTTGATGTTTTATATCGGTTTTTCTTTCCTTGAGGATTCCGGCTATTTGCCGCGTATCAGTGTGTTGTTTGATAACATCATGCGCAAGCTGGGCGTTCAGGGCGGTAGCTTGATTCACACGCTCATGGGGCTCGGTTGTGCCGTTCCTGCTATCATAGGCAGCAGGGCAGCCACTACTCGCAAAGAGCGCATTGTCATAAGTGCCGCAATTTGTTTCGCCATTCCGTGTATTTCGCAGACGGGTGCGCTTTTGAGTTTGACTGCCGCTTTTTCGTGGTGGATGATGCCCGCCATGGTTTTGTTTGGGCTTTTTATCTTTGTCGTTGTTTCGCTAATAAGCGGGAAGCTTGTGAAGGGGAAGGTAGATCCTCTCATCATAGAGGTGCCTAATCTTTTGATGCCTGACCGCAAGGCTTATGGGCGCAAGTTGCTTATCCGCATGAAGCACTTTTTTAAGGATGCCGAAATTCCTATGATGGCGGCTGTTGTTTTGGCTGCTTTGCTCGCAGAGACGGGTGCGCTGAATGTTATCGCAAGATATGCTGAGCCGCTTATGAGCAGGTGGTTGGGTATGCCTAGTGAGGCTGTCGTGGCTCTCATTTTGGGTATTGTTCGCCGCGAGATGTCGGTTGCTCCGCTTCTTGCGTTGGATCTGACTACGCTTCAGGCGTTTGTTGGTGGCATTGTGTCACTGTTGTATATTCCTTGTTTGTCGGTTTTTGCCATTTTGGTTAAAGAGTTTAAGCTGCGTATCGCGGCGGTTATAACTGTCTCTACCATTGTCATTGCTATTTTCGTCGGTGGGCTTGTCAATCAGATTGCGCAATTGTTTATTTGATGGTTTTTCATGGACTCCGCTTACTGCTCACCGCTTACTGCTCACCGCTTACTGCTCACCGCTTACTGCTCACCGCTTACTGCTCACCGCTTACCGCTTACCGCAGATAATATGCAATTTGCTCCGCTTTTTTGCGAGCCAGAGAGCATTGCGCCACTGTTCTCGCAAAAAAGACTCCGCAAACTGCACATCATCTGCTACATTGGTGGAAACTGTACATCATCTGCGTGAAACGATAAATCTATATGGGGAAGAAGTAAGATGCTGAATTTAATTACTCTTGCAACACAAAAAATTGAAGAGAGAGCTGCGGCTGTCGGCATTATTTATCAGCTTGTTGCATCTTATTATAAGAGAGTTATCAGCCGTGAGATAGACCTTGCGGAAATTTCCGGTGATGATAACGTTTTGTTTATCGGTGGGGGGATTTGTCCGCTCAGTGCTATTTTGATTCATCAGTCTACGGGTGCTATGGTTACCGTGGTGGATAATGATTTGGATTGTGTCGGCAAGGCAGCTCTGGTTGTTGAGCGGCTGGGGCTTTGCGATAAGATTAAGGTTCTGTATGCTGATGGAGGAGACAGAGATTTTTTGCTCGATGGTTATACGGTTATTCATCTTGCTTTGCAAGTCACACCTGTAGAAAAGGTGTTTGCTGAGTTAAAGCGTAGGGTTTCGCCCGGTGTGAAGCTCCTTGTGCGCAGACCAAAGGACAAACTTTGCGCTCTTTACTGCGACCTTTCGGCTAAGACATTAAATTCATGCAATTGCGTAATTCATCCCGGTGCAAGCAATATCGGCAGCACTTTTATGTATACGAAGGGAGCTGTCGAGTCAGGAAACAGTGCAGAGATTAAGGCTGCATGAAGAGGAAGATTCTGCTTGCGTTACTCTTAATCCTTCTTGTAATTGCTTTGCTTAATCTTGATGTGCAGGGCATAGCACATAGTATAATGCAGATTTCGGTGTGGACTGTGCTTTTGCTTATCGGTCTACAAATTGTGACACAGCTTTTGGTAAATTTGCAATGGTTTTCGATTGCGAAAACTATCGGCATTAAGATTTCGTTTTTAGATATGTTTAATGTAAACTCTCAGGGTGCTATTGTGGATTCGATTACGCCCGGGGTTAAATTCGGCGGGGAAGTGACACGGGCAATGCGGCTTTCCCGTGTCTGCGATATTACAAATGAGCAGTCTGTCGCTCTTGTGGCACTTCAGAAGATTTTCAGCACTAGTGTTTTTTTGGTGCTTTGTCTTGCTTCAGCTTTTTTTCTGTTAGGTGAGATGCCGTATTTGTGGCTGGTTTTGATTGGCGTTTTCGTTTTACTCGCTGTAATCGGTTTTGTGGTTTTTTTGCTTAGAGGTAGGATAAAGAGTTATATTTTAACACTTAAAGGGAACTTGGCTGCTTTACGCTCTAAGCCGAAGTTTTGCGTTTTGATGTTGTTGCTCGGATTATTAATCTGGCTTATCTATCCTGTTAAACTGCTGATTCTCACCTCGGAGATGATTTCGGCTACGGATATTTTGTTTATTGCTTCATCTACTTTTGCGGCGTATCTTGTTGCACTTGCGCCAATTTTTCCCGGTGGTATCGGCGGTTTTGAGGGGACTATGTCTGCTTTGCTTGTCGCCGTCGGTTTTGCGTTAAATGATGCTCTGGCTGTAACTGTGCTTTTTCGGTTTTTTACATTCTGGTTCGTACTACTGCTGAGTTTGGCGTTTATCGGGGTTTATAAGGTTAAAAAGAAGATTGTGCCATGAATAAAGAAAAATTACTAAAAATGATTCCGAATATGCTCACGTTCCTAAATGGTCTTTTGGGGATTACTGCTGTTATGCTACTGGCTTGGTCTGATATGTACGGGAAAGTAGTGACGGCGGCGATTATGGTCGCCTGCGGTGCAGCGGTTGATTTTCTTGATGGTCACCTGGCACGTAAGCTTAATGCTACATCTGATTTCGGGAAGCAACTGGATTCTTTTGCGGATCTCATTTCATTTGGAATCGCGCCTGTTTTTATTATGCATTACATAGCAGATGGGCTGGGGGCAGGCTTTGTTATGCCTGTTTCTATTATATTTTTGGTAGCGGCGGTATACCGGCTGGCTCGTTACAATGTTAATGATTTTTCAATGCATTTCATGGGTCTGCCGATTACTGTTTCAGGCGTGGTTTTGACCGGATTTTGTCTTGCTTTTTATCTATGGTTTGACACGGCAAATGAGGCGCTGTTCACAGCACCTGCGGCGATTCTTTGTGTTATACTATCAGCGTTGATGGTCAGCAAGTTCAAAGTGCGGCGGGTTTAGCTTTTTTTCTTAATATGCCGCTGTTATATATCAATATGAAAACCCCTGCAAATGTCAAAATGAAGTTTTCCATAAAACTTTCAAAAAAACTGTTGACAAAGTTTTGTTTGGGTGTTATATTTTTATTAAGAATAAGAATGATTCCTATTCTTAATAAATTTAAAGGAGAACTATTATGTCATTGATTGGAAAGAAGGTTGGAGATTTTAAGACTCAGGCATTTGTAAATGGGGATTTTAAGGAGGTTTCAAGCGAGGACTTAAAGGGGAAATGGTCTGTGTTTGTGTTCTATCCCGCTGACTTCACGTTTGTTTGCCCTACTGAACTTGGCGACCTTTCTGATGCTTATCCGGAATTTCAAAAAATAGGGTGCGAAATTTACTCTATTTCTACCGACACGCATTTCACTCATAAAGCGTGGCATGATGTTTCAGATACGATAAAGAAGATTAAATACCCAATGCTTGCAGACCCGACCCATAAAATTTCGGAAGATTTTGGTGTACTCATCGAAGAAGAGGGTCTGTCTCTCAGGGGTTCATTTATTGTCAATCCCGAAGGTGAGATTATTGCGTACGAAGTAAATAGCTTGGGTATCGGCAGAAATTCCAGTGAGCTGCTTAGGAAGGTTCAAGCTGCACAATTTGTTGCTGCTCACGGTGACCAAGTCTGCCCTGCAAAATGGGAGCCGGGCGCAGAGACTTTGAAACCGGGACTCAATCTTGTAGGTAAGCTGTAGAGATGTATATATAGTAGGGGCAGTGAGCCTTGCATAGGTGAAAAATATACTTTCCCGTCATGGCTCGCTGTCCCTTCTCACATTATACAAATAGGAGGAGATTATGTCATATTTTGATGATAATTCAATTGACCAAATAAAGCAGGTTATGGAGCGTATTTCGGGAGATGTTTCGATTTGTGCGGTGCTTGAGTTTGAGGGGGAGCTGTCGGAAAAAATCCGTGAGTTTTTATGTGAGTTTTCTGAAGTTACGGATAGAGTTCCAATCAATATCTATTACAAAGGCGATAATGTCGAGGTTGAGGAAAAGATAGGAACTTCCATTTTTCCTGTAATTGCACTGATGCATGGCGACGGTTTGTTCTCGGGTGTCAGCTTTCACGGAATTCCTGCCGGACATGAGCTTGAATCTTTTGTGTTGGCGATATATAATGTAGCGGGACCGGGGCAGCCTATTTCAGACTCATTGCTGGATAGAATAAAGAGTTTAGATAAGCCTATAAACGTAAAAGTCGGCGTCAATCTTTCGTGCACAATGTGTCCCGAATTAGTTCAAGTATGTCAACGAATAGCGGCTGTCAATGAAAACATATCCGCAGCTATGCTTGATTTGCAACATTTTCCAAAAATGAGAAAACAGTACCGTGTTATGAGCGTACCTGTTATAATAATAAACGATGAAAAGACTGTTTTCGGTAAAAAAAGCATTGAAGAGGTGCTTGAACTTCTAATGTAGAGCAAGAAGGTGAAAAGTTTATGACCGGAGCGCAAAGAGAGATTTTGCAAATTGTGAGAGAACACCCGCATCAGACCGCGGAGTACATTTACACTGTGGCGAAAAAATCGATGCCGGGTATTGCTCTTGGGACAGTTTATCGAAACCTTGGCAAATTTTCTGAAAGCATGGCTATACGCCGCATAGCGCGCGGTGACTCTCCCGACCTATTTGACCCGACTACTACACCGCATGACCATATGATTTGCAGCAAATGCGGTATGGCAGAGGATGTTGATTTGCCCGGTCTTCAGGAATATTTAACAAAAAATACTCAGAAAAAGATTGAGTCATTTGAGCTTTTGTTGTATTATATATGCTCAGAATGTTATTGAGGCGGTAAAATGACTTGACCAAGGAAAAAATATTTTCTTATGTGTCCTACGCTGCTGTTGTGGTATTTGCTGTCCTGTTCCTCTATTTTGGAAACAGGATAGCGAGTCAAAATTTGGTGATAGATTTCGGAGATACCGAAGACGGTCCTGTTCGCGCGAGAGTTACACAGGTACTTGATGTACTGGAGTATGATGAGGATTTTTGGGGTCAGACAACCGTGCTGTTTGATGCAGAGCTTATGTCCGGAGAGGAGCGCGGAAGTGTCGTCAGGGCCTGGCAAAATATTGTTGCACATTTTGCAGGTCTTGAGGCGGTTGTAGAAGAAGGCGACAGGGTTCTCTTGTGGCAGTTTGGGGAAGAATGGCATTTTGCAGACTATGTCAGGATAAATAATATTATTTTCCTCGGTATTGCATTTTTGGTGCTTCTATTAATATTTGGGCGAGTCAAGGGGCTTAACACAATATTATCTCTGGGATTTACATGCGTTGCGATTTTCGCTGTGTTTATCCCATCAATACTTTCAGGTCACAATATCTACCTTTCAGCGGTGATTGTCTGTGTTTTCACCGTTGTTATCACCCTCTTTTTACTCAATGGCATAAACGGGAAATCCATAGCTGCGGTTGTAGGATGTCTGGGTGGTGTCCTTGCCGCCGGGCTTCTTACCGTTTTTATGGGCAGGGTGCTGAGGCTTACAGGGATTACAGAGGGCGATACAATGCAACTGTTATTTCTGCCGATGGAGGACACGATTGACCTGAACGGACTTATTTTTGCAGGTATTCTAATAGGTGCTGTTGGTGCAATTATGGACGTTGCCGTGTCTATTTCATCGGCGTTACACGAACTAAAATCAAATGCGGAAAACATTTCTTTTTTCAGTCTCTATAAGTCAGGTATTACGATTGGCAAGGACATAATCGGTTCTATGACAAACACGCTTGTACTTGCGTATATCGGTAGTTCATTGACAGTCATTTTACTTCTTGTTGTATATTCATCTTCACTCACTGAATTATTCAACAGAGAACACGTAATAGTCGAGTTAATGCAATCGATTATAGGCAGCATGGGCGTTATCCTTGCTATGCCGCTCACTGCGCTTGTGGCGGCAGCACTATCAACCGGAAACGAAAGGAAAGGGTCAAACGAGAACCAAAACGAAAGTCAAAACGTGAACCAAAACGAGAACCAATACCAAAGCGGAGAGGAACAAACCACAGACAATAAAGGAGGAGCTATTTCAAATGAGTAATCAATCAAAGTGCCCGGTTACGGGACACAAAGCGAGAGCTGACTTTACGAAAGGTACTACCAATAAAGATTGGTGGCCGGATATGCTGGACCTCAAGGTCTTGCATCAAAATTCATGCTTGAGCAATCCGATGGGTAAAGACTTCAACTATGCTGAAAAATTCAAGAAATTAGACCTTGAGGCGATTAAGAAAGACTTGTTTGACTTAATGACTGACTCGCAGAAATGGTGGCCTGCTGATTACGGGCACTACGGTCCGTTCTTCATCAGGATGGCATGGCACAGTGCCGGTACATATCGTGTTGCCGATGGTCGTGGCGGTGCAGTTGACGGCACACAGAGATTTGCGCCGCTCAACAGTTGGCCCGATAATGCTAATCTAGACAAGGCAAGGAGATTGCTCTGGCCCATTAAGAAAAAATATGGCAGTAAAATATCTTGGGCAGACCTCATGATTTTGACAGGAAACTGTGCGATTGAGTCAATGGGACTGAAACCGCTCGGTTTTGCAGGCGGCAGGGCTGATGTTTGGGAGCCGCAGGAAGATGTATTCTGGGGTAGCGAGACAACATGGCTGGGTGATGATGACCGCTATACAGAAGAAAGGCAGCTTGACAATCCGCTCGCTGCTGTACAAATGGGTTTGATTTACGTGAATCCCGAAGGTCCCGGCGGCAAACCTAATCCACACGAGTCGGCTAACGATGTGAGAGTGACATTCGGGCGCATGGGCATGAACGATGAGGAAACCGTTGCGCTTATCGCAGGCGGTCACACTTTCGGCAAGGCTCACGGTGCTGCTCCGGCTACCCATGTGGGTCCCGACCCTGAAGGTTCGCCTATTGAGCAGCAAGGCTTGGGATGGCAAAGCGATTACGGCAAGGGCAACGCGGGAGATACAATTACAAGCGGCATAGAAGGTGCATGGAAGCCAAATCCGACAAAATGGGATATGGGTTATCTCCATGTGCTGTTAAAGTATGACTGGGAACTGACAAAAAGCCCTGCGGGAGCTGCCATCTGGCTTGCTACTGATTGCTCTGAAGAGGACATGGTTGTGGATGCGCACGACCCGAAGGTAAAGCATCGTCCGATGATGACTACCGCAGACCTCTCGCTCAAATTTGACGAAAAATATAAAGCAATAGCGGAAGATTTCCTCAAAGATCCCGATAAGTTTGCAGAGGCCTTTAAACGCGCATGGTTTAAGCTAACGCATAAGGACTTTGGTCCGAGTTGTCTGTATCTCGGGACAGATGTGCCGACCGAAAGCTTTATTTGGCAAGATCCAATCCCGAGGCGCGAGGCGTACTTCCTTGACGGAAAAGACATTGATAAACTAAAAGGTCTGATTCTAAGTTCCGGGCTTACTGTCTCGCAACTTGTCAAAACAGCTTGGGCGAGTGCCGCTACTTTCAGGGGCAGCGATAAGAGAGGCGGCGCAAACGGTGCTCGTATAAGGCTGGAGCCGCAACGTGGCTGGGAAGTTAATGAGCCGGACAAACTCGCTTCTAAACTTAGTAAGTATGAGGAGATAAAAAAAGAGTTTGATGCGGGCGGAAAAGTTGTGTCACTTGCCGACCTTATAGTTTTAGGTGGTGCTGTGGGAGTTGAATCCGCAGCAAAGGCAGCGGGTTGTGATGTCAGTGTACCTTTCAGCCCGGGCAGAAGGGATGCAACCGACGAAGATACCGATGCTAAGTCTTTTAATGTTCTTGAGCCTGTTTACGACGGGTTTAGAAACTACTTGGGTCGTAAGTTTAAGACACTGCCGGAGAAACTACTTGTTGAAAAAGCACAGCTTCTCACTCTCACTGCTCCTGAAATGACAGTGCTTCTCGGTGGGTTGCGAGTGCTTGGAGTCAATTACGGAGACTCGGCTCACGGAGTATTCACAGAGTCTGTAGGCACTCTTACTAATGATTTCTTCACTAATCTGCTTGATATGGGTATCGAGTGGAAAGTTGCGAAAAACGAAAATATCTTTGACGGCGTATGTAGAGATACAGGCAAAAAGGTGTGGTCTGCAACGAGAGTTGATTTGATCTTCGGCTCTAACTCACAACTGCGCGCTATCTCCGAGGTTTATGCGAGCGATGATGCAAAAGACAAGTTTGTCTCTGATTTTATCGCCGCGTGGAATAAAGTGATGAATGCCGACAGGTTTGATTTGCACTGATGACGAAAAATGTAATATTGACTGCGTTAGGTTTTATCTTACTCGCAGTGGGTGCTGTGGGCGTGGCGCTTCCCGTCTTGCCCACAACACCGTTCGTCCTGCTGGCCGCTATATGCTTTTCGGCAGGAAATAAAAAGCTCGCGGCGTGGCTTGAAAAAAACCGTGTTTTCGGTCCGTATATCGAGAATTACCGTGCCGGTACCGGGATTGATTTGCGCCTCAAAATTGCAAGCATCGTTTTCGTCTGGCTGGGTCTGACGGTTTCAATGCTGATTGTGCAAACCCTCTGGGTCGTATTGCTACTGGTTGCAGTAGGTATAGCAGTTACTATACATCTGCTGATGATAAAAACAAAGCGGTGATATTATGAGTTCTTGGGAAGATTTAGAGGCTTTATGCAGTGAGTGCGTGAAGTGCGATTTGCATAAGACACGCAATAATGTTGTCTTTGGTGTTGGCAATCGTAACGCTGAGGTACTGTTTATAGGGGAAGGCCCGGGGGAGAAGGAGGATCTCAAAGGTGAGCCTTTTGTCGGGCGAGCGGGTGCGTTTTTAGACGATATGCTCAAGATAATAGGGCTGTCGCGTAAAACAAATATTTACATAGCAAACATCGTGAAGTGCCGCCCTCCGAATAACCGTGACCCGCATAATACGGAGCGCGAGGCGTGCTTCGATTGGCTGAGAGCGCAAATAAAACTGATTTCACCTAAAATCATAGTGTGCCTTGGAAGAATAGCCGCTTTTGAGCTTATTAGCGGCGAATTTAAGATTACCTCAGACCATGGCAAGTGGTATGATATAGACGGCATAAAACACATGGCCTTATTTCATCCTGCGGCGCTTTTGCGCGACCCATCGAAAAGACCGGAGACTTTTGTTGACTTAAAAGAACTTGAGCGTACTATCAAAAGCATATGCGAGAATACTTTATGAAAGATGTAGTATTACGCAGTCCGACTGATGATGATGCAGGTAAACTCAAAGCACTCTGGAGTGCTGTGTTTTCGAGCGTTGGGATGGATTCCTTTTTTAATATTTTATATGACAAAGAGCTGTGCAGTACAGTTTTTAGGGGAAATGAACTATGTGCAATGGCTTATTTGGTTCCGACAGGGGAGCTGACTTGTGCAGGAGAAACGCTCAGAGCGGCAATGATTTATGCGGTTGCTACAGTACCTGAGCATAGGGGAAAAGGCTATGGAAAAGCAGTCGTTGATGAGTTATCCCATCAGGCACATAGCTTAGGATTCCCCGTAGTAGTTCTTGCACCATCGGATGATTCGTTGTTTTCTTATTACTTGAATAATAATTTATTTTCTGAGTGGTTTTATATTGACGAGCTTATATATCCGAGAGAGGTAATATCCGCTCTGCTAAGGGCAAAAGCAGCCTGTAATGAGTTCTCGGATGCTGGTCTCAGACTTGAGGAAATTTCCGCTTTTCAGTATTCTAAGCTCCGGACATCTTTGCTCAGTGGTCATACATATATAAAACAGTCCGACTCAATAATTGAGTATCAAAACAGGCTCTGTAATGAAGTCGGCGGCGGGTTTTATCGCTTTGGCGATTCATGTGCTATTGTTGAAATTTCTGATGACTCTTCTGTATGTGTGAAAGAGTTTTTGCCTCAAAGCGATAGTGCGCCGACGATATATCGGCAGCATTATGTTTATGATATGATAACAGCAATTGCAGAAAAATATCCCGCTGATACATACATTGTCAGGACTCCTGCGAGCAGAGAAACCGGCAGTGAAATTACTAACCGGCTCACAAGAAGATTTGGCATGATTAAAGCCGATAAAAGAAGCTCACCGGGTATCGTACACGGTGAGCTCCTGCCATGGTATGGTCTTGCTTTAGATTAAAGTTTGAAACCTATGTTTTCGCTTAATATTTGCCGAAATTATCCGAAAAATCTGAGTCACTGACTGTGGTTGGTTCTTCTGCTGGAGCAGTAGAACTCGGTATGGGTGCTGCCGGCAGATTGTATGAACCGGATGAATTTTTCAGCTTAAAGCGTGAAATGAGTTCTTCGAGCATTATGCTTTGACCGCTCATTTCTTCTGAAGCGGCGGCAGACTCTTCTGCAGTCGCGCTGTTTTGCTGAACAACTTGTGCAACCTGGTCAACACCTTTGTTGATTTGGTCAATACCGGCGGATTGTTCATCGGAAGACCTTGCGATATCGCCAACGAGTCTTGTGCTCTCATCAATACCCGAAACAATCTCTTTGAGGCTCTCAGAGGTATCGTCTGCAATTTTTGAGCCGAGTTCTGCTTTTGAGATAGAGTCTGCGATAAGGCTTTCTGTGTCCTTTGCAGCTTCTGCGCTCTTAGCAGCGAGGTTACGGACTTCTTCAGCAACAACAGCGAAGCCTTTACCGTGCTGACCTGCTCTTGCGGCTTCAACAGCAGCATTGAGAGCGAGGATGTTTGTCTGGAATGCGATGTCGTCGATGGATTTGATAACCTTGCTGATGTTCTGGCTGGATTCGTTGATATCCCTTACCGCAGTCATCATTTCGTCCATTTGACCGCTGCCTTTTTCGGCACTGGTCTTGATGTTTGAAGCGAGCGATGCTGCGCGTCCTGCCATTTCGGCATTCTCTTTTGTCTTTTGTGCAATCTCAGAGATAGATGAGCTGAGCTGCTGGACTGATGCGGCTTGCTGTGTACTGCCCTGTGCGAGTGATTGAGCACCGTCTGAAATCTGCTTACTGCCGCTGGAGACTTGTCCTGATGCGTTATTGATTTCAGCAAACATATTGTTGAGGTTTTCGACCATTTGTCTAAGGGACACACCAAGTATATCTTTCTCCGAAAGTACATCAATGGTAACTGTAAGGTCACCGTTTGCCACTGTTTCCAGATTGTTTGCAACAGATGAGACCGCACCTATGAACCCGGCTGTAGAGTGGATGCATTGTCCAACCTCGTCTTTAATTTCACTATACTTACGGATGGTTTGTTCATCTGTGGCCGAGAGGGCGATGTCGCCTGTGGTGCCGGCACGTTTCATGAAGGTGTTGAGAACAATGAGTGGCTTGGAGATGAGTCTTGAGATGTAAAGTGCCAATGCAAGAGCTATTACTACGGCTACAACAAGGACGATTATTACAAGTGTCAGCATAGTAGTAAATGTAGCTGTGTTAGCACTATTTGTGTCAGCAGCTTGACCTATCCTGATGTCCATAAGTTCTGTGAGCATATCTGCAACATCGTTTGACGTGGAAGCTGCTCCGGGGAGCGTTGCATTAATGCTGTCATTGAATGTTATTCTCTGACGAATAGCATCGAATATGTTGTTGACATACCCCGTGTACTCGTTAAAATTTCTCATCGTGTCATCGAAGATTTGTTGTGTTCCGGCTGTCTCTATGGTTGCGCCGAATTCGCTCATGTATTGACGGAACATCTCTTCGCGATTGGCAGCTTCGAGCAGCACTGCTTCAAAATCCGGAATGTTGGTGGAAAGCATGGCTTCACGAAGTTGCACACGTAGTCTTTGGTTGTATTCACCGGCGTAAGCAATATCCATAAGTGATTCAACCAACATCTGAATGTCATCGTCTTCCCCGGCAGTTCTGATTCGCTCAATACGGCTTTCCAGAAGTTCGCTGAGACCTTCGGTTACGGCATTAGAAGTCGCTCCGGCATCGGGCATAATTGAATCGATGGTATACTGACTTGTTATACGCTGGCGAACATCGCGTGTGATATTGCTAAGATGTCCCAAGTATTCGTTGTATGTACTCATCGCATTATAGAAAATTGTTCTGAAAGCAGGATTGATTATGGTAGGCTCGTACATAGCCATATATTGCTCGAAATTAGCAGCTCTGTCAGTAATCTCTGCTTCTACCTCATCCAGTTCAGCCAGAGTCTCAGAAGGTATAGCAGCACGTAGCTGTACACGGAGTCTCTGGAAGAACTCACGCGCTTCACCGAGATCACCCAAAGGTGCTGTTTGGTGGTCGTACATGGTTTGTGAACCGTCGTTGATTTGCATCATACCGATGATACCGAATGCACCGACCGCCACGGCCAAGGCAATTACAATCAGGAAACTTACAATCAACTTAAGAGAAACTTTCATATTTTTCACGCTAAATATACCTCCAAATTTATTAAATTACTTACCATCTTCCTTGAGTAAGTCAGAGAACATAACCAGGTTACTATCTGACCGCTCCCAATGTACTTTTGTACACCGCTTTTGATTATATCAAATTATCACATTATGTGTCAATCAAAAATTCACAAAGAGTCAATAATTCATTCAAAGAATGACGATTATTTTTGTGTTGAAAGACAAACACGCAGCAGTACAATAAAAATAAGTAAAAATTAAGCAATTTAATATTATTGAAACATCTGAGTGTAGAATACTTAACAAATCAGGGTTATTATCATAAGGCAGGGTCGCTAGTGTATCTTTTTTCATTTTATTATCCTCATAATCTGTTTTTGGGCAAACGAGAGTGAAAACTCTCGTTTGTCTTGTAATTCTTGTTTTTACTCAATATTCAAAAATTATTTCTACAAAAATCACTCTATATGTGTTAAAATGTCTATCAAATTTATTCTTATTCTCATAAAGGGGTGATAGTTTGAAAGAATTCAAACTAACGGGGGAATGTGCGATTTGCTCCCCCTGTGGGGAACCGCAAATGATGCACGTTAATGGCCATACCTTTTCATGGTCGTTTTGTGCCTCAAGAAAACAAGAAAGGCATGGTCATTTTTATGAAGCTTGATAAAATCAAAATGAGAGCGGAACACTATAAGGACGATATGGTGCGGTTTTTGCGAGATCTGGTAAAGATTCCGGGTGAGAGCGGTTTTGAGAAAGCTAAAGTAAAGCGAGTTGCAGAGGAAATGCGGAAACTTGGCTTTGACCGTGTGGATATTGACAGCATGGGCAATCTGCTCGGATACATGGGAAAGGGTGAAATGTTGATTGCATTTGACGGGCATATCGACCATGTAGGTGTAGGTAATCTTGAGAACTGGACATTTGACCCGTTTGACGGATATGAAAGCGATGAAGAAGTCGGTGGCCGCGGCGGGTCAGATCAACTTGGCGGCATCGTCAGTGCCGTTTACGGTGTGAAAATAATGAAAGACCTTGACTTAATAGGTGACAAATTAACGCTTTTGGTCACGGCAACTGTCCAGGAGGAGGACTGTGACGGTCTTTGCTGGGATTATATAATCAAAGAGAGTGGCATAAAGCCTGAGTTTGTCGTGCTCACAGAGCCTACGGACGGCGGAATATATCGCGGACAGCGTGGCCGCATGGAAATTCGGGTCGATGTGAAAGGCGTCTCTTGCCACGGCAGTGCGCCGGATCGCGGGGATAATGCCATCTACAAGATGGCAGATATTTTACAAGATGTGCGTTGTCTCAATGAAAATGATGGCAACGATAATACTGAAATAAAGGGTCTTGTTAAAATGCTCTTTGAAAAGTTTAATTCCGAGTGGGAGCAGGCGCGGTTTCTGGGTCGCGGGACTATCACTGCAAGCGAGATTTTCTTTACTTCGCCCAGCAGATGCGCTGTTGCGGATTCTTGCTCTGTTTCGCTTGACAGGCGCATGACAGCGGGTGAGACATGGGAGAGTTGCCTTGACGAGATTAGAAATTTGCCCGCTGTGATAAAATACGGAGATGATGTGTCTGTTTCTATGTATAACTACGATCGCCCGTCTTATACCGATTTGGTTTATCCGATTGAGTGTTATTTTCCTACATGGGTTATCCCTGAAGACCATCCCGTTACAAAGGCTTTGACACGCAGCTATTACAAGCTATACGGTGCAAGTCGCTTCGGCTCGGCAGGGACAGATGAAGAGCGAAAGAAGCGAGCTTTGATTGACAAGTGGACTTTTTCAACAAATGGTGTCACAATTATGGGTAGGCACGCAATCCCTTGTATCGGGTTCGGACCGGGAGCGGAGGCAGAGGCACATGCTCCGAACGAAAAGACTTGGAAACAGGATCTGGTTACGGCGGCTGCTGTTTATGCAACGTTGCCGGGGATGTATTTAGACACAACCGGGTAGAGTCTCTAAAGGCTTTGCAGTTGTGCTGTTTTCTGCAAGTTTACGAAATCGGTGACAACTCAAACAAAAAACTATCCATCCTTTTCCTCAAAGTTGTAATAAAGAACGAAATATTGCGGAAATGTGAATAAATGTTGTATTATTATTATGTATGTGGTAAGCTTCTGTATTATTAACCAAGGACTTATGCGAGAGGATGGTTAGGTTAAATAATATGGAGGAAAAGAAAATGAAGAAAAGATTAATTGCGACACTTATGCTTTTTGCAATGATTGCCGCCCTGGTAGCGGCCTGCGCGCAAGATGATTCGGCTGCAAACGGCGGTGCCGGTGCAAATGGCGGCGATGCAGTTCCTGCAGTGGATGATCACTTAATTGTCGTTGCGAGAGGGCTTGCTGTAAACATGCACCCTCATGAAGCACTCGACATGAACTCTGCATACTTACTCAATCTGGTGTTCGACCCGCTCTTTAGGCTCAATTATGCGACAATGGAAATTGAGTATGCGCTTGCCGAGAGTTCAGAGATGTCAGAGGATGCAACTTCACTTAACATAACGCTACGTCCGGGTGTCACTTTCCACAACGGAGATCCGGTAAATGCCGAGGTCGTCAGAGACTCCTTGTACCACACAATGAATTCACCTCTTGTCGGCTTTTTAATCTCAATGGTCGATAACATTGAAGTTAATGATGAGCTTAACTTAACGATTAATCTGGCCGCTCCGTTTGCGCCCATTCGCCGTCACCTGACCCACAGCGGAACAGCCATTATCCACCCTGACACTACAAATGATAATCCGATCGGAACCGGTGCTTTCATTCAAGAGAGCATAGTGCTTGATGACAGGGTAGAGCTTGTTGCCAATGAGAATTGGTGGGGAGAAAATGCCGGTATTAACAGAATCACGTGGCGCGCCATGCCGGAAGGTACTGCCCGACTCATTGAAATTGAGACCGGCGGAGCGCATATTGCATGGGATGTAAACCCCAGTGACTTGCCGCGTATAGAGGCACACGACAATCTCAACGTTCACAGAAGTTCAAGTATTGAAACACATTTCATGGCGTTTCAATGCGAGAAGGCTCCGTTTAATGACATTCGCGTACGTCATGCGATAGCTTATGCTCTTGATATTCCGTTGCTCTCATACACTGCATACGAGGGTACAGGCTCCCCGGCTGACAGCTTCCTTACCCCTGTTGTCGTCTATCATCATTCTATTGCACCCCGTGCACAAAACCTTGACAGAGCAAGAGAACTGATGGCTGAAGCAGGTTTTGCAGACGGTTTCTCCACCACACTGGAGTTTAATAGCGAAAACCAGATATATGCACAACTTGCAGTTATGATTGCAAGTATGCTCAGGGAAATCAACATTGATGCAGAAATTTTGCAATTTGAGTGGGGTGCATACCTCGACCGTGTCCTTGCCGGTGAGCATGAGTTGATGCTCCTCTCATGGAACACGATTACAGGGGATGCAGACTACGGTCTGTTTGATACCCACCATTCAAGCGGATTCCCCTTCGGTGGAAATCAGTCTTTCTACAGTAATCCGGCAACTGATGCGTTGCTTGAAGAAGGTCGCTCGACGTTAGATTCCGCCCGCAGAGCTGAGATTTACAGGCTGGTTCAAGAGCAAGCGTTTGAAGCGGCAAATATTCTCAATATCCATCACGATGAAAGACTTCATGCCGCTGTTGCAAGTGTTCGCGGATTTGGTGTGAACCCGACCGGAATCATTGATCTCTGGAACGTATTCTTTGGTTAATTTCCAAAGTCTTAATAGGATTTGTCGGCAAGGGGCTCTAGCCCCTTGCCGATAGCACAGAAGGAACCTGAGGCGAGGAGGTGATGGTCGCTTGCATAAGTATATACTGCGCAGATTATTGATGATGGTTCCGGTTTTGATTGGAGTCACATTTGTTATATTTACATTGACATATATTACAGAAGGCGACCCGGCCCGTATGCTTGCAGGGATTCAGGCACCGGAGGAGCAGGTTGAGCAACTGCGCGAGCAACTTGGACTAAATGACCCGTTTGCCGTTCAGTACTTCAGATATATCACCAATGTCGCCAGACTGGACTTTGGCACATCATTTGCGACCGGTAGGCCTGTTTTTGATGAAATAATAAGCCGCTTCCCAACGACGATGCACCTGACGGCAATGAGTATAATTATTGCTGTTTTGATTGGCGTTCCGCTTGGAATACTTAGTGCTACAAAGCAATACTCGGTCTTTGACGGTGCTGCCACTTTTGTTGGACTTATGGGTATTTCAATTCCAAACTTCTGGCTCAGTTTGATGTTGATTTTGTTATTTGGCGTTCAACTCGGTTGGTTGCCGACTTCAGGATTTGACACGCCGAGTCAGTGGATTTTACCTTCCTTTTCAATAGGAATCTCGTCTGCGGCAATAATAATGAGAATGACACGCTCCAGTATGCTGGAGGTACTTCGCCAGGATTACATCAGGACGGCAAAAGCAAAAGGGCAAAAAGGTTCTGTAATCATTTTCCGACATGCACTTAAAAACGCACTGATTCCTGTTATAACGATTGTGGGTCTTGAGATTGGTGTGCTTCTGGGTGGTGCGATTTTAACGGAAAATATATTTTCAATAGCCGGAATCGGCCGATTCATGGTCGATGCAATAGCCAGGAGGGATTATCCTGTAATACAGGGTGGTGTTCTGCTGCTTGCTCTGACGTTTAGCTTGGTCAATTTGATTGTTGATGTTATATATGCTTATGTTGACCCGCGAATACGTTCTCAATACAAGTAACGGCAGCAGAGAGTAATTTTATTTAAGGTGAACTTGATATTATGGGTGATGTTACTGTAAATGTTAATAATGAGTCTAAGAAAAAGCGGAGCCAATTGCACGATGTTTGGCGGCGATTTCGTAAGAGTCCGATTGCGATGACCGGGCTTTGTGTTGTTGTTTTTATGGTTCTGGTTGCGCTTTTTGCAGATGTTATAGCTCCGAGTGACGGGCGCAATCCCGGTTATGATATTCACAATCTCGGTAACAGATTTCAAGCTCCGAATGCAGAGCATATTATGGGCACGGATGAGTTTGGGCGCGATATTTTTGCGCGAGTTGTTCACGGTTCAAGGGTTTCGTTGCTTGTTGGTTTTATTGTTGTTACTTTCTCTATGACTCTGGGTGTTATAGTTGGTGCGATTGCCGGATTTTTCGGTAAAGTTGCCGAGAATATCCTTATGCGCTTCATTGATGTTCTTCTTTCGATTCCTCCGATTTTGCTTGCAATTTCCATTGCGGCTGCAATGCGACCGGGGATGATGAGCATTGTTCTTGCTGTAGGTATCGGTGCTTTGCCGCTTTATGCCCGCGTTATGAGAGCCTCCGTGCTTACAGTAAAAGAGCAGGAGTTTATTGAAGCTGCATACTCTATTGGGGCGAGCAAGTTTAGGATTATCAGGAAGCATGTTCTTCCAAATTGCATTGCGCCGATAATTGTTCAAGCGACAATGGGTCTTGCGTACGCCATTTTATGGGCTGCTGCACTGAGTTTCCTCGGAATCGGCATACAACCGCCAACACCCGAATGGGGCGCAATGCTTTCCGAAGGAAGAATGTATATCCGTGACCACTGGCATATGGTTATGTTCCCGGGAATGGCAATAGCTATTATGATTTTTGCCCTAAATATGATGGGCGACGGTCTGCGTGATGCATTCGACCCAAGGCTTAAAAAGTAATCTGAGGTGAAAAGATGTCGGATATATTACTTAAAATAGAAGATTTGACTGTACATTATATCACTGACGATGGCACAGTCCATGCCGTTAACGACTTAAATCTGTCGCTTAACAAGGGCGAAACCCTTGGGCTGGTTGGTGAAACCGGAGCAGGGAAAACGACTACTGCACTCAGTATCATGGGTCTCGTACCGAACCCTCCGGGTAAGGTGATTAACGGGGAAGTCGAGTTTGAGGGTGAAAAGCTTTTTGAAAAAAGTGAGGCTGAACTCAGGCAAGTTCGCGGGAACAAAATTTCAATGATTTTTCAAGATCCTATGACGAGCCTCAATCCTATAATGACTGTGCGTGACCAGATTGCCGAAGTTGTGTTACTGCATGAAAATCTCACCGCTAAAGAGGCAAAGGAAAAGGCAGATGAAATGCTTTTGAAAGTAGGCATAAGAGCTGATAGAGCGAAGGAGTTTCCTCACCAATTTTCAGGGGGAATGCGCCAGAGGGTCGTTATCGCAATTGCACTTGCGTGTAACCCCGTGCTTTTAATCGCCGATGAGCCAACCACCGCCCTTGATGTGACAATACAGGCTCAAGTGCTTGAACTGATGAAGGAACTAAAGAAAGAATTCAACACTGCCATGGTTATGATAACACATGATTTAGGTATTGTTGCGGAGATATGTGATAACGTAGCTATAATGTATGCGGGGAGCGTTGTTGAGCAGGCGGGAAAAGAGGAGCTTTTTACAAATCCAAAGCATCCTTACACTATCGGACTATTTAACTCAATACCGGATATTGATAGTGACGATTCGGTATTAAAACCAATAAAAGGGCTTATGCCGGATCCGACTAATCTTCCAACCGGCTGTCCGTTTCACCCACGTTGTGACCTTGCAATGCCGCAATGCTCGGAAATTTTGCCAAAACGCACAGAGATTTCCGAAAATCATTACGTGAAATGCCTGCTTTTTGATGGAGGTGGTTAAGTTTTGTCCAACACTCTTTTAGAGGTCAAGAACCTGAAAAAATACTTTAAGACTACCAAGGGTATGTTGCACGCGGTTGATGATATTTCTTTTACCATCAATAGAGGTGAGACTCTTGGGTTGGTTGGCGAGTCAGGCTGTGGGAAATCCACCACCGGGAGAGTTGTCCTACGTCTTTTGGAATCCACCGCGGGAGAGGTTTTGTTTGGTGGTGCTGACGTGCTGGCGTTTAATAAAAAGGAATTGAGACGGTTTAGAGAAAACGCTCAAATTGTTTTTCAAGATCCGTTTGCATCTCTCAACCCCAGAATGACTGTTGCAGAAATAATAGGCGAACCGCTTGTTATAAACAAAAAAACGTCAAACAGAGCTGATTTATATAAACGTGTGATTAAGCTCATGGATACTGTGGGGCTTGCATCTCGCTTTGAAAACTCATATCCGCACGAACTCGACGGCGGCAGACGGCAGCGCATCGGTATTGCCCGTGCTTTGGCGCTCAATCCTTCTTTCATCGTACAGGACGAGCCTGTTTCCGCTTTAGATGTCTCAATTCAGGCTCAGATTCTAAACCTGATGGATGAGCTTCAAAAAGAGTTTAAACTTACATATCTGTTTATATCCCATGATTTGGGTGTAATTAAGCATGTGAGTAAAAATATTGCCGTTATGTATCTGGGGAAAATCGTAGAAATGTCAGATTACAGTTCGATTTTCAAAAATCCGCTGCACCCGTACACAAAAGCACTGCTGTCGGCGATTCCCATTCCGAGGGTAGATAAGAAAAGAGAACGAATTATTTTGGAAGGCGATGTTCCAAACCCGATAGAGCCGCCTCCCGGCTGTAGGTTTTATGGCAGGTGTTTTTGCCGAAAAGATATCTGCAAAGATACGGACCCCGAGCTTAAACAGGTTTCGGAAACAAGATTTGTAGCATGTCATGTTGCTACATGATTTTAATATGAATTTATCTAAAATTAATTTGTCAAAAATTGGTAAAATCCTGCTGCATTCGGTTATATCAATCGCTGTAATATGTGTTGCGGCTTTGATCTACGGGCGAATGGCAGCAGGCTTTTTTACGCTTGCCTATATCTTTCGTGCAAATTTTCTTGTTGGAGCGATTATTGTTATGATTGGTCTGGTAATATTTATGATTCCGACACGCCTGACGGTTCACCATAAGCTAAAAGACAATAAGCTCATAGACCACTCAAATTACGCTTCGTTTATGATGGAAAAAAAAGAGCAAAAACGTAAGTTAGCATACGAGTTTATTTATCTCGGCATATGCATTATAGCGATAGCAGCGCTTGTGCAACTACTGCTATCGCTTATAATATGAAAGAAGTTAAGTGCGGATAGAGCACCGGTCAGCAGTTGTTTTTCATGAACTCCAGCACTTCGTTGTCTATCATACCAAAGGGAGCAAGTCGCTCGTCAAAATTCTCTGTAAGGCTGTATAAATTAAATGCATCGTGCATTTCCTGATTCCAGTCACTATTTGTGTCGCCGCTGTAGTGACCGCTTTTAGTCAATACACTTAATAAATAGCTTTTTACGTCTCCTTCGATTTTGGAGATATTGCCTTCTTTTGTTTTGCCAAAATAGAAGCGAGACATATCAAGCAAACGACTCAGTTCCGCAATGGGGTTTTTGTGGTCGTCTGTGCGCAAATCCACGAGTCTGTCAGAGAATCCGCCATAACCTGCTCCAACTTTGACGATATAAATTGCGGCAGACTGCATTCCACGGCTGTCGCCGCCTGCGTTTTGCCCTGCCGTGAGAGATTCCATAAGTTTTGTTGCCAGGTCGCCTTTGGTATCAACAAAGGTTTTTGCCATTGCTTCAACTACATTTGCCCCTGTCAAAATATTGCCTTGTGCCGCAAAGTTCTTTTCCGCTATTCCACCTGCCCAGTCTGTGCAGTCCTTTCCCGTAAAAGTGGCACTCCTGCCTTTTACGTCCACGACACCTACTTGCCTCACGTCTTTTCCTTCGTCGGCATCTGTCATTTTTTTTATGACTTCCTCGGGATGAAGCCCTTGCTGCAAAAGCTCAAGTCCCGTGTTGCCGTAAGATAGATTTGCCCATGCCTGTGTCGCTACTGCGCCAATGCCGCCTTTTGCCCACGGTACGGCACTGCCGACAGCAGGGAATTTTGACTGCACTGCGATACCTACTTCCTCGCGGTCAGGGTCGCAGCCAACAATTGAGTATGTGGAAATGCACCTTTTTAAATAATCGCTTTTCATAATAATGACCATTCCTTCCAAAAATCTTCATGCACAAAACGACTCATTAAAGTAATGGTCATTAACGTGCATCATTTGCGGCTTAGCGCAGGGGAAGTATATCACATCAGAGAAAGAACGGCAAGAGGGTCAGATGATTTTAGTTTTGGTGGACGATTGATAAAATTTGTGATACAATCATACGAAACGTGAAAGGATGTATGGTTGCATATGGATATAATTAATTTGATTGAGAGAATTAGAGAGCTCAAAACCGATAAGATGTATAACGATGATTTTTTACTGACTTGGGAAAAGTCTGATGATGAAGTAAGTGCGGTGTTTACTGTTGCAGATGCGCTTCGTCAGCTTAGGCTTGCAAACAAGTCCGTGAGGATTTTTGACAGCGGACTTGCTGTCAGTCTTTTCAGAGACAACTCTACGAGAACACGTTTTTCATATGCCTCTGCTGCAAATATGCTCGGTCTTGCGGTGCAGGATCTCGATGAGGGAAAGAGCCAGATTGCACATGGAGAGACTGTTCGCGAAACAGCTAATATGGTCTCTTTTATGGCTGATGTCATTGGGATTCGTGATGATATGTATATCGGCAAGGGCAACACATACATGAAGGAAGTGGCAAATGCTGTTGCGGAGGGGCATCGTGACGGTGTTTTAGAGCAACGGCCAACGCTTGTGAACTTGCAGTGCGATATTGACCATCCGACCCAGTCGATGGCAGATATGCTCCACATCATCCACCACTTCGGCGGTGTAGAGAATTTAAAGGGTAAGAAAATAGCTATGACATGGGCTTATTCGCCGTCATATGGCAAGCCGCTTTCTGTGCCGCAAGGTATTATCGGGCTGATGTCACGTTTTGGCATGGATGTTTGCCTAGCTCATCCCGAGGGCTATGATGTGATGAGCGATGTGGTGGATATCGCCGAGAAAAATGCTAAGGAGCATGGCGGAAGGTTTACGAAAACAGGTGATATGAAAGAGGCTTTCCGTGATGCCGATATTGTCTATCCAAAGAGCTGGGCTCCCTATGCTGCAATGGAAAAGAGGACAAATCTTTACGGCGATGGCGATGATGCCGGTATAAAGGCACTTGAAAAGGAGCTTCTGGGGCAAAATGCGCTGCACAAAAGCTGGACTTGTACGGAAGATATGATGAAGCTCACGAAAAACGGCTCGGCACTGTATATGCACTGTCTGCCTGCCGATATTTCCGGTGTGAGTTGTGAGATGGGTGAGGTTGAGGCATCTGTATTTGAGCGTTATCGTGTGCCTCTGTATAAAGAAGCGGGCTTCAAGCCTTATATCATTGCTGCTATGATGTTTATTGCTAAGTGCAAAGACCCTGCGGGAATGCTTGAAAAGCTCAGCAGCAATAATGCCGGTTTTAGATGGCAAGCATTAATTTAGAATATTTTTCCACAGATTAGGGGTAATTTGCCGCAGTGGGAAATATATAGTTTTTTTTAGATTGAAATGGGGGGTATGAAATGAAAAGAATTGTTTTGGCTCTTGGTGGAAACGCTTTAGGCGATAACCTGCATGAGCAGATGAAAGCTATAAAATCTGCATCGATGGCTATTGCCGACCTTATAGAAGACGGGCTGGAAGTTGTTATAACGCATGGCAATGGTCCGCAAGTCGGTATGATTAACCTCGCTATGGAGACGGCTCAAAAAGTTGACGAAAGCCTGTTTTACATTCCGATGTCAGTGTGTGTGGCGATGAGTCAGGGGTATATCGGTTATGATATTCAAAATGCTCTGCGTGAAGAATTACTCAGACGGAATATTCAAAAGCCTGTTGCTACAATCATAACACAAACATTGGTAGATGCGGATGACCCTGCGTTCCTCAACCCGTCTAAACCTATTGGTGCGTTTTATTCCGAAAGCGAGGCTATCGAGATGATAAGTCGCGGATATGATATGAAAGAGGATGCGGGACGGGGCTGGAGACGTGTTGTAGCTTCCCCAAAGCCCGTGGGTATTGTTGAGAGTGATACTGTTCTTGCCCTTCTCAGGGTGGGGCAGATTCCTGTGGCTGTCGGTGGCGGCGGTATTCCTGTCAAGAAGGTTACTAACAGGCAGCTAAAGGGAACTTCTGCTGTGGTAGATAAGGATTTTGCCAGTGCAAAGCTCGCCGAGGAGCTTGATGCTGATATGCTGGTTATTCTGACTGCTGTGGAAAAAGTTGCAATTAACTATGGCAAGCCTGATGAAAAGTGGCTGAGTGAGTTATCTTCCGAGGATGCGGAGCGTTACATATCCGAGGGGCATTTTGCGCCCGGCTCAATGCTTCCTAAGGTCGAAGCTGCTTTGCTATTTGCTAAATCAGGCAGTGGACGCAAGGCTCTTATTACTAAACTTGAGACGGCTCGTGACGGTCTTGCGGGCAAGACAGGTACGGTCATAACGGGGCGGTAGGGAATGATGGCAATCGTCCCGCAGATGATGGACAATTTGTTCCGCTTTTTTTCGAGCCAGGCAATCTTCTTCACCCTTGCTTCAAAAAAAAGACTCAACAAACCGCCCATTATCTGCTAGGTTGGTGAATAGTAATGAAGATTTCTGCGATTTTGCTTGCTGCGGGTTTGTCTCGCAGAATGGGTGAGGATAAACTTTTACTCATACATAACGGGCAGAGCTTGCTTAGTCTGGCTCTAAGCCTGTTGTCTGAACTTACTGTGTTTGAGCGGTTTGTAGTTACAACGGAAATGCGGCGCGAGAGCGTGGAAACTTCGGAAAATATTCGGTTTGTTTTGAATAATAATCCGCAAATTGGGCAGAGTGAGAGTATAAAGCTCGGTGTCTCCGAGGCAACAGGCTCACATTTTATGTTTTTGGTCGCTGACCAACCGCGGCTCAAAGTATCCGCGCTAAAGCCGATTTTTGCTGCGGTGCGGGAAGTTCCGGATAAAATAGTTTTTCCGCTTGTGAGAGGGAGACCTTCTTCGCCTGCTGTTTTCCCCGCGAGGTTTAAACCTGAGCTGCTTGCGTTGTCGGGCGATATGGGCGGCAGAGAAGTTCGCAGGGCGTTTCCTGATTTGTGCTTTGGTGTTGATATAGAGAATCCCGATGATTTTCTTGATGTTGATGATAAGAGCGATTATGGGAGAATTGAAAAAATATGACTGAATTAAATATAAACAATCAAACCGTCTCTTGCCATGACGGCGGGAAAAATCTGATTACATTTTTGCGGGATGATTTACGGCTCACTTCTGTCAAGGATGGGTGCAGTGAGGGGGCTTGCGGTTCTTGTATGGTGCTTGTTGATGGTAAGGTTACGAAGGCTTGTTTGCCTTTAGTTTCTTCGTTAGCCGATAAGAAAGTATTGACTGTCGAGGGGCTTTCGGAGCGAGAGAGGGAAGTATTCTCTTACGCTTTTACCGCTTCGGGTGCTGTGCAATGCGGTTTTTGTATTCCGGGTATGATAATCAGTGCAAAGGCGCTCATTGACACTAATCAATCGCCTACTCGCCATGAGGTCAAAAAGGCAATTCATGGAAATGTTTGCAGATGCACAGGTTATGTGAAGATAGAAGATGCAATTTTGCTGGCAGCGGAGTTTTTCAGGGATAACAAAGAGATTCCGCAGCAGTCCTTTACGGGCGCTGTCGGGGAGAATTTTTTTCGTTTAGATGCGGATGAAAAGGTGCTGGGCACAGGGGTTTATACTGATGATATGGTTGTGCCGGATATGGTTTATGCCGGAGCTCTGCGCACAAAGTATCCTCGGGCAAGGATACTCGGCATTGATGCCTCGGATGCGTTGGCACACTCACAGTGTATTGCCGTAATTACCGCAGACGATGTGCCGGGAGATATAAAGTGTGGACATTTGGTCAAGGATTGGGATGCTTTGATTGCTGTAGGGGAAATTACCCGCTATATTGGCGATGCTTTGGCTATCGCTGTAGTTGAAACGAAAGAAGCTCTTGAAACTGTGCTTTCTCTTATTAAAGTAGATTACGAGAAGCTTGCTCCGCTGACTTCGCCGGATATGTCACTCAAAGAGGGTGCGCCTTTGATACATGAGTGCTTTACTGATAATATTCTAAGCAGCCAAGCTGTAAAGAGGGGAGATGCCGATAAGGCTATCTCTGAGGCTAAGTATGTTGTAAATCGGCGTTATTCGCTGCCTTTTACCGAACATGCTTTTTTAGAGCCGGAATGCGCTATTGCGATGCCTGATGGTGATGATGGTTTAATGCTCTATACCGGAGGGCAGAGTATTTATGACGAGCAAAGAGAGATAAGTGGTTTGCTCGGTTTGTCTAAAGAGAAAATTCGTGTACGTTCTTGTCTGGTAGGCGGGGGATTTGGCGGCAAAGAGGATATGAGTGTTCAGCACCATGCGGCTCTTGCGGCGTGGATAGTAAAAAGAGCGGTTAAGATAAAATTTTCACGTAAGGAAAGCATGATGGTACACCCGAAACGCCATGCAATGGAAATAGATTTTACGACGGCATGTGATGAAAACGGTTTTATCACGGCGGTTAAAGCTAAAATTGTAACAGATACAGGTGCTTATGCAAGTCTCGGAGGACCTGTTTTGCAACGTGCCTGCACACATGCAGGTGGTCCTTACAATTATCAAAACATTGACATAGAAGGTAAAGCGGTAATTACAAATAATCCGCCCGCCGGAGCTTTTCGCGGATTCGGCGTTCCGCAGTCTACTTTTGCCATGGAGAGTAATTTGAATTTACTCGCTGAAATGGCAGGGATTTCGCCGTGGGAAATTCGCTACCGCAATGCTATTTCTCCCGGTCAGGTATTGCCAAATGGTCAGATAGCCGATGAAAGCTCAGCTCTTTCTGAGTGTCTGCTGGCTGTTAAGAGTGCATTTGACAGGTCGGAATATACGGGAATAGCTGTCGGTTTTAAAAACTCGGGCCTCGGCGTAGGTGTGCCTGATGTTGGCAGATGTATAATTTCAGTTGAAGAGGGAAAGGTTCATGTGCGTTCAAGTGCAGCATGTATCGGGCAGGGGATGGCCACTATTTTGCTGCAAATGGTCTGTCAGACTTTGGAGATTTCACCAAATCTGGTAGTTATAGAGCCGCCCGACACAGCCCGCACTCCAAACTCCGGCACAACTACGGCTTCGCGCCAGACACTGTTTTCAGGAGAGGCGGCTGTAATTGCAGCTAAGCAACTCAAGGCGGAACGTGATGCACTAATAGATGGGGAGACCGGGAATAGTAGTGAATCTGAGATCCTTCGAGATGCTCAGGATGACACGGTTTTCCTTGTGTTACCTGAGCAACTAAACGGCAAGGAATATTATGGAGAATATAAACCACATACAGACCCGATGGGTAGTGATAAAAAGAATCCTGTCAGTCATGTCGCCTACGGATATGCGGCACAGGTTGCAGAGCTTGATGATGTGGGAAAACTTAAAAAAGTCACTGCTGCGTATGATATGGGAAATGTAGTTAATCCTAAGTCTGCCGAGGGGCAAATTGAAGGTGGGATAGTCATGGGGCTTGGGTATGCACTCAGCGAAGATTTTCCGCTCGATAACGGTGTCCCAACGGCAAAATTCGGCACACTTGGTTTGTTCAGGGCAACCGCAGCACCTGAAATTGAAACTATAATTGTAAAGCAAGACAGGGGGACGGCTCCTGCACCGTCTCCAGCGTATGGAGCAAAAGGTGTTGGTGAACTGGCTACCATCCCTACTGCTCCCGCAGTTGCAGGGGCTTATTATAGACTTGACAAAATATTCAGACCCAAATTACCGATGGAGGATACGTATTATGACAAATGAAAAACTTATGGAAATTGCAAAAGAGGCGAGAGAGAATGCGTGTGTAGATATTTCCGGCTTTAAAGTTGGTGCAGCTCTCCTTACAAGGGATGGAAAGGTGTTCAAAGGCTGTAATATTGAAGACCCTTCGGGTATCGGGGTTACGAACATCTGCGCCGAGCGTTGTGCCACTATAAAAGCAATTTCCGAAGGAAGCAATGATTTTGAAAAAATTGCTGTTGCCGGTGGTTTGGACGAGCTTATTTTCTGTGCTCCATGCGGTGCTTGCAGACAATATCTAAACTCATGGTGTCCCGGTATAAAGGTAGTTTTGCAAAATAACGACGGCACATTAAAAGAGTACAGCATGAGCGAGTTATTGCCGTACTCTTTCGATGAAAAGTTTTAATGCAACATACTTAAATACGTTACATCGCGCTCTTATTTTAAGATTTCATCAAGCATTTCCTGCGTAATATATTGCCCACTGAACATACCTAAGGACCGAAGCGGCATCTCTTTTAGGACAGCGGCAAACATGTCTGCCATCGGATTTGCGTTGTCGTCATCGGTTTTACCTGCGTTTGCAAAGAAGGGGGAGCTTGCTTTGCTTTTCTCGATAAAGGCTGCGCCTTTGGCATCTCCCATGAGTTCCGTTACAGTGGAGTTGAGCGTGATGGGGCGAATGACAGGTACTGCCGGATTGACTGTAATGTCTTTTTCTTCACGAATGTCCTGCGAGGATGCGCCTACCAATATGCCATAAGTTCCGCCATCTACACGCCACTCTTTGCGGTCGGCATCGTAAAACGCAAACGACCGTTTATCAAGTGTAAACGTAACAGTCTTTTCCTCGCCGGGTGCTAAACTCACTTTTTTGAAGCCTTTTAGCTCTTTTGGCGGTCTTACAACTGTTTGCATCTTTGATGCAACATACAGTTGAACGACTTCCTTACCGGAAACGCTGCCTGTGTTTTTTACCTTGATAGAAACTTTTATTTTGTCTGTGTCAAGCGCAGCTGTCTTATCAACACTGAGGTCTGAGTAGGCATAACTTGTGTAGCTGAGTCCGTGTCCGAATGGGAACAGCACCGGCATTTCTTTTTTATCGTAGTAGCGGTAGCCGACAAAAATGCCTTCGCGGTACTCGACTTTATCTCTTTCACCGGGAAAGTTGAGATACGACGGATTATCTTGTAAGCGGAGAGGGAAAGTTTCTGCAATCTTGCCGGATGGATTGACTGCTCCGCTCAAAACGTCCATGACCGCAACTCCTGTAGCCTGTCCTCCCAAATGCGCTTCCACTACCGACTTGACATCACAAATCCACGGCATTTCAACGGGACTTCCATTGTGAAGCACCACCACGCAATTGGGCTGTGCTTTCGATATTTCCGCAATAAGCTGAGTTTGGTTTGCGGGTAAATTCATGTGCTTGCGGTCGTATCCTTCGGACTCATAGCGATCCGGCAATCCCGCAAAAATTACACAAACATCGCTTTCACTTGCGAGCTTCACGGCTTCGGAAAGCAGTGCGGAGTCTGTGTCGTCCTTGTCAATAAGGAAACCCTTCGCATAAGTCGCATTAAACAGTCCGATGGACTCTTTTGCAGGAGTAACTTTGTACGGGTTGATGTGGGAACTGCCGCCACCCTGGAATCTCGGTTTTTCAAAAAACTCGCCCACGAATGCAACCTTTTTCTCTTTCGCCAAGGGGAGGACAGAATCATCGTTTTTGAGCAGAACTACACATTCTCCCGCAATTTTGCGAGCTAGTTCGTCATGCTCTTTTAGGTCAAGCGGATACTTGGTTTTTTGCTCCGATGTCACAACTGTTTCAAATGTTATTTTTAGTATGCGCTCTACAGCCCTGTCGAGTACGGCTTCATCCAGCTTGCCTGATTTTACGGCTTTTACGATAAAGGCATCGTTAATGCCGCGTGATGTGGGCATTTCAAGCTCCATCCCCGCAGCAAGACCCAAAACACGGTCATTGACCGCACCCCAATCGCTCACGACGAAGCCTTCAAAGCCCCATTCATCGCGCAGGATATCGGAGAGCAAATACTCGTTTTCGGAAGCGAACACCCCGTTTACCTTATTGTAAGAGCACATGACGGTTGTGGGTTTGGATTTCGTTACCGCCTCTTCAAAAGGTGCGAGGTAGATTTCTCTGAGTGTGCGCTCGTCAACTTCGGAGCTTATTGTCATGCGCAATGTTTCCTGCTCGTTTGCCACATAATGCTTTAGTGATGTGCCAACGCCTGTCTGTTGTACACCATCTATGTGCGCAGCGGACATTTTTCCGGAAAGGTAGGGGTCTTCTGAGAAATATTCAAAATTTCTGCCGCACAGAGGGGAGCGTTTAATGTTAGTGCCGGGTCCTAATACAACGGACACGTCTTGCGCTATGCACTCCACACCGATTGCTTTGCCCATTTCTTCAATCAGCTCCACGTCAAAGGAACTCGCGGTAGCGCACGCTGTAGGAAAGCATGTGGCCGGCACACTTTCAAAAAGACCCAGGTGGTCGGATTGAGCTTTCTGCTTGCGAAGACCGTGCGGGCCGTCAGCCACAAAAATCGAGGGAATGCCCACTCGTTCAATGGGCTTTGTTTCCCAAGCCGTCAGTCCTGAACACAGCGATGCTTTTTCTTCTAATGTCATTTCAGATACGATTTTTTTGATGTCCATGCATATACCTCCAAAAATTTTGTTGATGCTATTTTACCACGTAATTTAAACGAAAAAACGAGAGAAGGCGCGGAAAATTTTGAGCATATTGTCTAAAGAGCATAATATCATCAACAACGTAATAAAGCAAGGAGAAAGTGAAGTGCAAATAAAAAGGGCAAAATAAAAAGTGTAAATAAAAAGTACATATAAGAAGAATTAACCTCAAATTTTGAAATGGGGTTGTTATTTGAGGTTAAATATGGCATTATTGTGTGCATGAGAAATATCGACGAATAAGAAAGGAATAGAAGCACATGACACATAAGGTAAAGCTAACTGTTTTAAGGCGCGAATGTTACGAAGATTTACAGGAGGAGTATCTTGCAAACCCAAAGTCAGGAAAGTGCGAGTTTTTTGAGGATGGGCAGGAGTGGATTATTGATGGGAAAAATTATTTTCGTATGCTTGACGGGACTTTTTGTGTAGAGGCCTGGGATTGCATAAACCGCTATATTTATGCAGCCCTCCAAGGCGGCTCTATCATGCGAGATTGGACAAATGACGAGAGGATAATGATAGCTTGTTGCAGTGACGGAACACGTCCCGTAATTTTCAAAATTGAACGTATTGATTGTGATTGACAGAGAAGAAACATCAGACGTGAAGTAGTCTCTTGCCTGTGAGATTTACGCCTATCAAGCCGATTGTTGCGATTACGCCCAGTACAACTAACGATTGCCATGCTATTAGGTAGCTATCTAGGAAATCATACGCAAAGCCCATGAGGGGCGGTGAGAATGCTGCGCCGAAAGCCATAATCATTGATAAAATGCTGAGTATGGCGGGGAAGTCTTTTTCACCGAAAAATTTAAGTGCATAGATATTTACCGGTATTGAAAAGCCTGTGCTTGCAAGCCCTAAAAATATGGCATGAAGCCATGGAGCGGGCGGATGTGCGGCTAATATTGCAAAGACAGGGGAGAGTACGCAGAGGATGCCTAAGACTATGCCACCGACAAGAGTGCCGAAACGGTCAAAGAACAACCCCATGAGAATTTTACCGCCCGTCAGCATTATAAATGTCAAAGAAACCATTGCAGCCACTACTTGCACAGGGTATCCTAAATCCTCAAGATAAGGTGCTGTGTGAGCATTGGGGGCTGATGCACCTATCGAAACGCACAAAAGTGCTACAGCCAGCAGCCAAAATGCGGGCTCTTTTCGCGCCTCAGATAGAGTAAGACCTGTTTGAACTTTTTGGTCTTGACGGGAGTCGATTTCATTTCCGCTGTCGTTTTTATAAGGTGAAAGGCCGATGTCCTCAGGGCGTTCCTTTACTAAAAATAAAATGGTAGGTATCAATACAACAAGGGCTGTGACTCCCGAAAAAATAAATCCCGACCTCCAACCGTAATTTTCAATGACACGACTCACAAGCGGAACCATAATAGCTGCGCCCAAGCCGCTTCCGGCGAAGGCTATGCCAAGCGCAAGCCCTTTTTTATCATCAAACCATCTGTTTATAAGTATGCCGAGAATCATGAAATGCGATGCATTCACAAATACACCGCTAACAATTGCAATCAGGTAAAAATGCCATATGTAAGAACCTGCGGCAAAACCCATGAAAGACAGGCTGCTTATTGTTGTGCCTATAATAAGAATCTTTTTTATGCTGATTCTGCGTGCCAGCTTGCCGTAAACAGGCAGGAGCGCAGCACTTAATACAACTACTATTGTGCGGAAAAATGTGAACTCTCCTCTTGAAAGTCCCAAATCCTCAGTAACCGGGATGATGAAGATACTTGCCGTATTAAGAAACCCGATGCCCGCCGCGGCTATGAGCAAACAAGCAGCAACAATGTACCAGCCATAAAAGATTTTCTTTCCCATTTTGCCCATGCCTCCGTTTAATATTGTACTATTATACACAAACACGGAATGTATGTCCAATATCATCGTGCCTCAAAAGAAATACTTGTGTTTTGAGCTAGCTACGTGTATTATTGAGGTTATATGCACAAAATTTCTCACAAAATAGGAGGGTATGATATGCAATATGTTAAACTTGGAAACACTGGTATGGATGTATCACAGATTTGTCTGGGGTGTATGAGTTTCGGGGCGGCTGATTCCGGATTTCAAAATTGGGTGTTAAACGAAAAGGATAGCAGTAAAATAATCAAACGATCTTTAGATTTGGGCATCAACTTTTTCGATACTGCGAATTGTTACTCAAACGGCACGAGTGAAGAATATCTCGGAAGGGCACTTAAGGAATATGCAAGCCGTGACGATGTGGTTGTTGCGACTAAAGTATTCATTCCTATGAGAGATAAGCCGAATGGTCAAGGTCTTTCCCGTAAGGCAATTTTGAGTGAAGTTGATCACAGTTTAAAGCGTTTGGACATGGATTATATCGACCTTTATATCATACATCGCTGGGACTATAATACGCCAATTGAAGAAACAATGACAGCACTTCACGATGTGGTGAAATCCGGCAAGGTGCGATACATCGGTGCTTCGGCTATGTTTGCATGGCAGTTTCAAAAGGCGCAGTTTACTGCGGAAAAGTATGGCCTGACTAAGTTTGTCTCCATGCAAAATCATTACAACTTAATCTACCGTGAAGACGAAAGGGAAGTGATGCCAATGCTCATCGACCAAAAAGTTGCATCTACACCCTACAGTCCGTTGGCTTCAGGTCGTCTTTCGAGGGGTATAGGCGCAGATACGGAGCGCACAAAAACAGATGAAATCCAACGCCATAAGTACGGCGCAACAGAAGCGGAGGACGAAGTTATTATCGGTCGCGTAGCCGAACTTGCTGAGAAACGAGGAATCACCCGTACACAACTTGCCCTGGCATGGTTACTTAATAAGCCTCCTGTAGTAGCTCCTGTTATTGGTGCGACGAAAATATCACACCTTGAGGACTCCGTGGGAGCTGTAGGTGTGACTTTGATGCAAGATGAAATTACATATCTGGAAGAAGCATATGTGCCTCACAGAATAACAGGCCCGATTCTTCCTGAATCGGGCTGGATTCATGGTGTTAAAGTAGGCAAATGACGGGTATTTGGCATTTCAGTTTGTAGAATTTGTGTTATGCTTCCAAGACCATCCTTTAGCTGCTGCTCGTCAGGTCGTTGTACCATTTGACTGAAGCGATGTAGGAGTCGTTTACAAACTGAGAGTCAAGGTAATTGTCCTCAACAAACTGCGATACTGCATCCCAGTTTGCATACTCGTAATTCTCGTAAAACCTGAGCAAATCAGAGTAGATGCCTGTGCGGGTGAGCAGGGAATTGCTGATATCTTCTGCAACGGGGATATCTTCTAATAGTTTTTCCTTTGAAATTTCGAGAGCAATGTGCAGTAGCGAAAGCATTCCCACCATAAATACCTGCTGCGGATTGCGAACGATACGGAAAGACGGTGCCAGTAATTCACCGAAACGAGCCCGGACGAGCGACATACGCACAAGTTCGAGCGGTTTGTCTTCGGCAATGCCACGCAAAGCAAGAACAGCAATCCATTTTTTAAGGCTTTCTTCACCCATATAGGCGACTGCCGCGGAGATAGAAGATACATTTCTAAGTCCGACTGCGGCAGAGTTTAGTATGCGTAAAAGTTTATAAGAAAGTGCAACATCCGATGCTATAATGTCGCTAATAACTTTGAAATCCATGTAATCATCGGTGCTTGAAAGCTTCATCAGACGGAAGTAGTTGACTTTAAGCGGGCTGACCTCTTTTGTCTTGCGACCTTCAACTGGTTGGTTGAAGTAGTATCCTTGGTAGAGATTAAATCCTATATCTTTTGCGGAGTGGAAGTCGTCCAAAGAATCAACATTGGTTGAAATAAACTTGATTCTTTGATTTTTGCCGATAAGCACTTTCTGCCGATTAAGATTTTTATCCGTTGGGGCAAATTTGCAGTAATCGGCGATGCTTAGAAATTCGTTTATTGGATTGCCGCTGTCTACGCCTGTGATTGCAATTTTATAGCCATTGCTGCGAATGGCGGTCAGGAACTTGAGGGTCGGTGCGATGTTTGCTTTTGGCATATTTGCCGGCAAAGTCATTTGGACGATAAACTTCTCACGCGGTAGATTTTTCAAAACCGCAGGGCTGAGAAGCTGCTTTGAGTATGAAATAAAATAGTGAAGCTTGTTTTCAATATCGTTGAGTCCCAAAGCATCGAGCGTACGGTTGAATTCACTCAAGGTGACTGTGCCGTCATCTTCTTCCGCTACTTGCTCCCTGTCGACCAGCTCATACCCAAAGGTTTTGCCGACACCGAGCAAGATTGGCTGGATATTGATGTACATATCCTTGAACTTTTGCGCTGTATCGTAGTGGTCTTCAAAGAAAAATATCCGGTTTCGTCCCGCATCTTTTGCCTGATAGAGGGCTATATCTGCTTTACGCAGTACATCAGATATGTTTGTGCCGTGTTTTGGGAAGAATGAAATACCGATGCTGAGCGTACATTTTACATCAATATTCGGCAATGTGTAGGCACGAAGCGCAGCAGAAACGACTGTTTGATAGTACTCTTTCATTTCTTCAAAGGTGCCGAATTTGCTTGCCGGATTTGTCATAAACAGTACAAACTCATCTCCTCCAAGACGATAAAGAGAACCTGCAAAATTTGGGTCTTCGGATAAATGTTCGGTGAGACGGCGCAGAACGATATCTCCGGTATTGTGCCCGTAGGTATCGTTTACAGCCTTGAAGTGGTCAAGGTCAAACAAAGCAAGAATACCATGAATTTCTTCTTTCTCAATCTGCCTTTCGACAGCGGTAAAATCCTCTTTTAACTTCTGACGATTCGGAACTCCGGTGAGCTGGTCAATATAGGCAAGGTGATACAGGCGTTCTGTTGCCTCTTTTTCATTGGTAACATCACGCATCATGAATATTGTGGCAGGCTTACCGTCTGTCCAGCTTATTGTGTTGCGCCTGACGTTGAATATGCGGCCTGATGTATCTTCTATCTCAAAGGGGATGCCGTCTTTTGCCTTGTCATTGCCTCCATGCGGACAATTTTCGCAAAGTTTGGGAAATTGCTTGGCAAATATATCACGGCACGAATAATTCGAGTTTTGCGTGTCATAAGTGCGTTCCTCGGCTCTTGCATTTGTATAGGCGACTCCGCAACCTTTTCCCCTTACAACGAGAACTTCCATATCCTGGGGATCCAGTATGCCGCTGATGTCGCCCAAAATGCTCCTGTAGTCGTTCCTTTGCCCAAGCTTTGCCATGGCAGCATCTTTAGCACGACCCACCTTTTCAATGATATCTCTTATGACCATGTTATATTGTACACCTCGCCCATTATTTGTTGAGATATGACGACACCAGTTCTTGGAGCAACTCATCTCTGTCGAGCCTGCTTATAAGCGCCCGTGCATTGTTGTAGTTGGTTATGTATGTAGGGTCCTCAGACAATATATAACCCACGATTTGGTTAACGGGATTATAGCCTTTAAGTCTGAGGGCATCATAAACAGATGATAAAATCTCTCTCGTGTTGTTTTCACCGCCTACAACGTCAAACTTTCTGGTATATCCATCCATAGTGTCGGTCCCTCCTATCTGCTAAAGTGCAGTGTATCAAATATCTATTATATCAAATTCTGGCAAAGAGTAAAGATATTTTTGCGCAACGTTTATTCATCATTTGCATCCAGCGGGAGTGGTAACAATGAAGTAAGCGGGTAACTGACATAGCGACCATCGGAGGCCCGTGCGCACAGAACCTCAATTTCAGGTGAAAATTCGTTGAGAATTTGCCTGCATGTGCCGCAGGGCAGACGATACGTATTGCCTTCAGAGATAATAGCAATGCGCTTAAAAGTGCGATGTCCGGCAGAGACCGCAGCAGATATTGCAGCAGCCTCTGCACAAATAGTAGTACCGATTGCCACGTTTTCAATCACGCAGCCCGAGAATACAGAACCATCTTTAGATTCGATTGCCGCGCCGATTTTCCTGTGTGAGTAGGGTGTATAGGAATTTTCCATCGCTTCGACTGCCATCTCAAGTAATCTTTTGTCTGTCATAATCGTATCCCCCGTAAAAAATGTTAATTAGTGGTTTGTGTACTTAATGCTTTATTGACCGGCCAGCATAATCAGGTCAATGCTCCAGTTATGGAAGTTGTGAAATACACCTGATTGACTCGGTGTTGCTCCCGTGACGACTCCGGTAGGGGTGTAAATTGCGTGACGTTTGTAAAGGATTGGGACAAAAGGTGCGTTAAATCTGATTTCGTCAACGAGAAGCCTACCTGCGGTGCTCATCTCTTCTTGTGTACTTGCTGCAAGAAAATTTTGAATCTTTGATGCGTACATAGTGCTGGCAGTTCCGCCGAAGTTGACACTGTTGTCTCCCGGAAGCAGAAGAGGTGACAGGTCAAAGTCTGCCCCAAGCTGCACTTCACCGTAATAAATGTCGAAGTTGCCTTCAGCCAATGCATCAATGAAAGCGGCCCAAGGCAGTGTGCGGACATTGACATCGATGCCAAAAAGCCTTAAGTCTTCAGCAATCTTCTCTGCTGCTGCGATTTTGTGCGAGTTTTCAACATTTACTATTAAATCGAGCGTAAAAGGAGTAAATCCGCCAAAACCGTCAGGCATCTCAAAAAAACCATCATAGTTGTAATCCAGCAATCCCGCACGGTCTATTAAAGCTGACATTTCATGAATAGGGTCCTGAAGCGGTTCCCAATCGGGGTCATACATATCAAACATTGGGGAGATGGCAAGGGGAGAAGCTACAGTCTGTCCCGCTCTGGGTATATTCATGATATTTTCGACAATATATTGTCTGTTAATAGAACTGCCTATCGCACGGCGGACATCGGAATCTCTGAGTACAGGTGAACTTGCGTTAAACCCGAGAAATTGAAGTGATGTGGTTTCAAAATAGCGCGGCTCGTGCATACGATTTATCCTGATGTCAAATGCTCCGGTTGGGTCATCCCACAGGAGGCTGAGAAAGCCTTCGTCGAAAAGACCGGTTAATTCACCGTCACTGCATTGTCTTAAATGGATTGTAGAAAGCGGCATTTGCTCATAGTAGCGATGTTGACGAAAACGAATAAGCCGCATAGCTTCCGGGTGAGGGAATATAAAGGGCCCGGAACCCGGAGGGATGCGCTCATCAATTGTACCGCTTCTTATTACCGGTATGTCGAGAAGTCTCACAAAACGTGCATTTGGTGCCGAAATGGTTATTGTGACGGTGAGTTCGCCATCTGAACTCACACTTGAAATGGTGCGAAGCTTGTTTACGTGACGCCCTCTTTGCCGAGCCTGATTTATTGAATATGTGACATCGGCAGCAGTTAATAATTCACCGTCATGCATCAGGATATCCGGATGGATGTGCAAGGTAAATGTTTCGTTGTCCTCAGAATACCATTCGCGGACTAAAAGCGGAACTTCTATCAGATTTTCGTCAAGTACAAATAAATTCTCATATAGCAAGGAAGAGAGAGATATATTGTCCCTGTTGAGTGTCAATATAGGATTCATGGTGAGTTCCGGCTCATAGCGAAGTGTGAATTGTCCGGGCGATCCGGGCGCTGCGACAGCCAGAGCAGGCTCTTGCTCTATAGGGTCCGGCAGCTCAAACACGGGAAGCTCCGGTAGTGGGGGAGGGTTGAATTCCGGCATTATCGGAAGCCAGCAACCGGAAACAAAGATTGCAATCAAGAGCAATATTAAAATGACAAGAATAAGTCTTTTTTTCATGGAGTGAGTCCTTTTTGTGCGAAAATCTGAGCAACCATTATAACACAATTATTGCTGCCTGGGTACCTCTTTTACCTTTTGTTTTTCTGTGTGACCAGTATTTATCGCTTTTGCATGAAGTACATTCTTCTGATACTTCTATATTTTTTACACCGGATTTGTCCAGCAAACGGCGGTTTGCATCTTTTAAGTCTACCATGAATTTTTCTCCGTACTTTGAAGAAAAATCGGGCAGTGCCGAGGCTACATCCGAGTCTGTTTCGTAGCAGCATTTTGAGATGCACGGACCTATAGCTGCTCTGATGTCACTACATTTGCACTCAAACACAGTTTCCATTTTTCTGATGGCTTCGCCCGCGATATTTGAGGCTGTACCGCGCCATCCGGCATGAACTGCTCCAATAACTTTTCTTATGGGGTCGTGGAGAAGGATTGGCACACAATCTGCCGTGAACACCATAAGAGCAACACAGGGGGAGTCTGTTATCAGTCCGTCGGCCTCATGGGGATTTGGTTTAAACAGCTTGCCTGTATCTTCTATTGTTGCAACTCGTATATGGGTGCCATGGACTTGGTTGCTGCATACAATGGCACGTGTGTCTAATCCCATAGCACGGCATATCAGCGCGTAGTTTTCTTTGACATTTTCGATTTCATCTCCGGCTTTTTGCGCCAGATTAAGGGTGGAATAAATCCCACTACTCACACCGCCGTGCCGTGTCGTGAACGCGTGCGTTGCCTGTATGCCGGGTGCGGTCATGTATGTGACTGAATGTGAGATAATTTCCCTAAATGACATTTCATTGCTCCGTGTTAGCTGTGGCTGCGGCTTTTATGCGCCTCTGCCGCAACAGTCTTTGTATTTCATCGGTAAGCCGTTCGGACGCTTTTTACCGCAGGGACAGGGTGCGTTTTTTCCTATTTTCAGGGCTTTATTTGATTGCTTGCCACCGCGAGATGCCGGTCCTGCAAAGTTTTGTGCAGAAGCCCTGAAGTTTCTTGCTACGCCGCGCCGCTGTAAATCTTCGTCTTTTCTGATGCGGACGGTGAAGATACGCCTGACTACCTCTTCTTTAATGCCGCCAATCATTTCCTCGAACATATCAAAGCCTTCGCGTTTATACTCGTCTACGGGGTTAGTTTGGGCATAAGCTCGCAGACGCACAGTGTCTCTTAGGCTTTCCATGGCATCGATGTGGGTCATCCAAAATTCATCAACAACCCTGAGCATGATGACTCGCTCAAGCTCTCTCATCAAAGGCACATCTGAGCCGGGGGATGACCCGAACTCAGCTTCACGAGCCTTGTATGCCGCTGAGGCTTTGTCCAGAAGCAGCTCCTCAAGAGCTTCTTTATCGAAGCCTTCCGTGGGCAACTTTATTTCGCCTTTTTGCAGAAACAGTGCTTCAAGCGGTTGCAAGAGTTCTGTCAATTCAGAGCGGTCTTTTATGGTTTCGTGTTCTTTAAAACCGGCGTTTACAGCGGTTTCGACAGTCTCGTCTATCATGGTTTGGATGTTTTGGGTAATATCCTCCCCATCGAGCACCTTTCTGCGCTGATTATATACTATGGTGCGCTGGGTGTTCATTACATCGTCGTATTCTAAGACGTGTTTACGCATTTGGAAGTTTCTGCTCTCAACTCTGCGTTGTGCGGATTCGATTGCGTTTGAAAGCATTTTTTTATCGATGGGCATATCTTCCTCAAGACCGAGTGCTTCCATCATTCCCATGACACGCTCAGAGCCGAACAACCGCATAATGTCATCAGTAAGGGCTATGTAAAATTTGGTTTCGCCGGGGTCGCCCTGACGTCCCGCACGTCCTCTGAGCTGGTTGTCGATACGGCGGGCTTCGTGCCGTTCCGTTCCGAGTATGTAAAGACCACCCGCTTCTCGAACTTTATCGGCTTCCACAGATGTGACCGAGCGGTGGGTTTCCATCTTTTCGGCAAACATCTTACGGGCGGCGATTATTTCTTCGTCGTCAGTCTCTGCATATCCTGTGGCTTCGTTTATTGTTTCATCGCTCATGCCGGCTTTTTTCATATCGCGTTTTGCGAGATATTCGGGATTGCCTCCAAGCACGATGTCGGTGCCGCGCCCCGCCATATTGGTGGCAATGGTCACAGAGCCGACGGTGCCTGCTTGTGCGACTATTTCAGCTTCTTTTTCATGGAGCTTTGCGTTTAGTACGTTGTGAGGAACACCCTTTTTCTTCAAAAGTGATGCAAGGAGTTCACTCTTCTCAATAGAAACCGTGCCGACGAGTACAGGCTGCCCTTTTTTGTGGCATTCTTCTATTTGTTTGATGATTGCATTAAACTTTCCATTTTCGTTTTTGTAAATGACATCGGGGTTATCAATACGGACAAGTGGGCGGTTTGTTGGGATTTCTATGATGTCGAGTTTGTAGATTGTGCCGAATTCCTCTGCTTCGGTCAGCGCAGTACCTGTCATGCCCGAGAGTTTTTCGTAGAGGCGAAAATAGTTTTGGAATGTGATTGTGGCAAGTGTTTTACTTTCTCTGGCGACTTCAACCCGCTCTTTTGCCTCAATTGCCTGATGCAGACCTTCCGAGTATCGCCTTCCGACCATAAGTCTGCCCGTGAACTCATCGACTATGATTACTTCGCCGTCTTTTACAACGTAGTCTACATCTTTTTGCATTGTGCCGTGAGCTTTCAATGCCTGGTTCAGATGGTGTGACAGTGTGCTGTTTTCAAGGTCAGCGAGATTTTCAAGAGAAAAGTGCTGCTCGGCTTTTTTTATACCGCGAGCTGTAAGTGTGGCACTTTTTCCTTTTTCGTCAACGACGTAATCGGCGCTCAGGTTTTCGTCTTCTTGTGCCTTTTCGTCTATGGTTGCATACACTTTCTTTTTGAGCCTTGCGACAAAGTCGTTTACTTTGGTATACATTTCTGTGGATTCGTCGCCCTGACCCGAAATAATGAGCGGGGTGCGGGCTTCGTCAATTAATATGGAGTCCACTTCGTCCACGATAGCGTATACATGGTCACGCTGTACCATGTCCATTTTATACAGAGCCATATTGTCACGCAGGTAGTCAAAGCCGAGTTCGTTGTTGGTTCCGTATGTGATGTCGGCGGCGTATGCTTTACGCCGTTCGTCGTTTGTGAGACCGTTTACGATAAGTCCAACTTCAAGCCCCATAAAGCGGTGGACTTTACCCATCCATTCGCTGTCACGTCTTGCAAGGTAGTCGTTGACTGTTACGACGTGAACGCCTTGTCCTGCAAGTGCATTCAGGTACGAGGGCATGACGGCAACGAGTGTTTTACCTTCACCGGTTTTCATTTCCGCTATACGTCCCTGATGCAGTACTGCTCCGCCAATTAGCTGGACGTGAAACGGGCGCATACCAAGTACGCGGTCACTTGCTTCACGCACTGCTGCAAAGGCTTCCGGCAATATGTCGTCAAGGGTTTCCCCGTCTTCAAGGCGTTTCTTGAACTCCGGTGTTTTTGCTTTTAGCTGCTCATCTGAAAGTTTGCGGTATTCGTCTTCCAGCGCTTCAATTTCGTCTATAATCGGTGCGAGAGACTTAAGCTCCCTGTCATTATGCGTACCAAATATTTTTGAGAATACTTTTCCTATCATCGAATAAGCCTTTCCTTATTATGCTAAATGTGAAAAGAGTATATCATAAAAAACAAAAAAAATCCATTATATATTGGCAAGTTTCCCGATAGTTGATTTTTTAGCTATAAATCAGCTACAACTCGCTTTACTGTTTATAGGATTTGCGCTATAATCTGATAGACAAAATGAAGGAGTTTTGATATGAGTGCAGTAAAAATAGAGAATCTGGTGAAAAAATATGACAGTGGGAAACTCGCTGTAAACGACATAAGCGTAGGCATTGGTGAGGGTGAAGTGTTTGGCTTTTTGGGGCCGAACGGGTCCGGTAAAACGACAACTGTTAAGCTGCTCAACGGAACGCTTTCACCAACGAAAGGCACTTGCGATGTTTTCGGCTACGACCCCGCGAAAGACCCGGAAGATGTTCATGCGGTTTCAGGTGTTGTTACAGAACACGCACAAATGTACGGAAACTTGACAGGCATTGAAAATCTAGTCTTTTACGGCAAAGTTTTCGGAATGTCGGAGTCGGATAGCAGGTCAAGGGGATTGAGCCTTTTAGAGCAACTTGAGCTGACCGATGCAAAAGACCGTAAACTCGGAGATTATTCGACAGGTATGAGACAACGCCTGTCGCTTGCCCGCGCCATGATTCACAAGCCAAAAATCCTTTTTCTTGATGAACCGACCGCATCGCTTGACCCCGAAAGTGCGCTGAATGTAAACACTATAATCAAAGACCTCGCAAAAAACCACGGCACAACAATCTTTTTATGCACTCATCAACTTCGATATGCGCAAGATGTATGCTCGTCATACGGTCTTATAAATAATGGGCAGCTTCTGGCAAGCGGCAGTCTTGATGAGCTACGTTTACTTGTGTTCTCGGGAAGCCATGTGAGAATAGAAGCCGATAAAATCCCAAGTTCACTTAATGCTGAAAAAATTGATGAGAAAACGTACAATATTGACGTACAATCCGAAGATGAAATCCCGTCCATTGTAAGAACTATCGTTGAAAACGGCGGGAGTCTGTATCATATTTCATCGGAAAAGGCTTCCGTTGAAGAAATCTATTTTTCACTTCTCACGAAAAAAGGTTCAAATGAGGGAGGGAACAAACATGTTTAACTCAATGCAAAAAGCCATAATTGAAAAGGATTTGCACTTTTTTAAGACAACAAGGGGGAACATTTCGTCTATCGTAATTGTTTCGCTAATGTTCAGTGCTGTTTTTCCTGCGATATTTATTTTGATAATGCACTTTAGTCCTGATGAAATGGGCGATATGGCTGAATTGTTTGCAGTGGTGCCCGGGGCGGCAGGTCAAATCGAGACTAATTTAGCTGTTTTGTCCATTATGCTAAATAACATAGTTCCTGTGTTCTTTTTGATGATTCCCGTAATGGCGACGACAACGATGGCGACCGCTTCTTTTGTTGGCGAAAAAGAAAAGCGCACACTTGAAACGCTTTTGTACAGCCCTCTGCCGCTTCGCAAAATCTTTTCATCGAAAGTGCTTGCGACGTTCTTTTTGTCAATGATTGTAACTATCGGTACGTTTGTCGTGTACCTAGCCGTAAGTCAACCCCTGATCTATTTCCTGTTTGGCGAGTTAATGCTTCCCGGCGTAAACTGGTATATAACGGTTTTCATTGTAGCTCCGGTACTTACGTTGCTAGCCGTCACCATTACATCTAAGATTTCTGCAAAGGCGCAGACAATGGAGGAAGCCTTCCAAAAAGCAGGGTTAATCACTATTCCTATTATTTTGCTCGCCGCAAGCCAGTTTACTGGACTGATGTTGCTAAACGCATGGGTTTTGCTCGTAGCGGCGGCAGTCATAGGAGTCATAGCAGTTGTGCTGATGAAGTCCGCTTTGCGTAACTTTAACTATGAAATGCTGCTCAGGTGATTGCAGGGATTTGCTGTAATTATTTGTGGCAGACTGCCGCTTATTGATATATCATACGCCGATGTCCAACGTTGATAATTTCAATAGTTACTGTGGAATCTTGTATGTCAGCAATTATCCTATATGAACCTACACGGTAGCGCCATTCGCCTTTTCTGTCATGACCGAGTGGTTTGCCGTGTAGGCGCGGGTTCTCGCACTCATGCAAGTTTTTTCTAATCCACGCTGTAATTATCTTGGCTTGATGGCTGTCGATTCTCTTTAAAGATTTTAAAGCTTCCTCGCTAAACCGAACCTCATACCCCATCAGGTCAGCTCCAATTCTTTTTCCACTTCATCGAGGGTGTAATATTTTACTTCCCCTCGGGCTTTTCTTGCCCTATGCTCTTTAATGGTCTCCATGTCATACTCATCTTCAAGTTTTCTAAAAAATACGTCTTTGATTGCCTCGGACAGGTTAACGCCGTGTACTTTTGCGTAACTTTCCATGGTGTGTTTTTCTTCCTCGGTTACGCGTAGTGAAACATGTGGCATAACTATCACCCCTCTTGTAACACAGTGTAACACGACTTTTCTTTTATGTCAAGCGATACCCTAAACTTTTGATTGAGTTTCGGTATGGCTTTTTGACTTGTAAAATTGTACTATTGTGTGCTAAGATATGTATATGTTATACATTTTTGATGAAGTTGGAAAGCTGAGTGATGATTTCCATATAAGACTTGCTCCTTACTTATCGCAGGAACGTATCGAGAAGATAGGCAGGATAAAGTCGTCATCACAAAAGGGTCTATCAGCAGCAGTTTATGCGCTGCTAAGGTACGCATTAGCTGTTAAGTATGGTATAGATGAGCCTGTTTTGTTTGATTACGGGAAAAACGAAAAACCGAGATTAAAAGATTTTCCTTACATACATTTTAATCTTAGCCACACGGCAAGTGCTGTAGCTTGCGCTCTGTCTGATTCTCCTATAGGTGTTGATGTTCAGCGCATTTCAAATGTTTCCGACAAGGTTGCAGAGCGTGTGCTTACAAAGCAGGAATTTAAGGAATTTTTACAAACAGAGAATCAGGATGAGTATTTTTGTAGGCTATGGACGATTAAGGAAAGCTTATTAAAGCAGACAGGGCAGGGGATAGCTGCCGAATTTCGCGAGATGTCCGCAGATGGTTTTTCAGATATTACAGTCTATAAAGGCGATGACTACTACTGTTGCATTACTAAAGCAAATGCGGCAATCGAAAAAGTGAGTTTTGATAATTTGATAAACCGGGAGGAAAATCATGTCTGACATAAAAATAAAAGAAGTTTTTGAGCTTCTTGCGCTTGAGAGTTCGAGCCTTGCCAAGAGGGATATTATTGTATCTAACAGCGAGGATGAGAATTTTCGCAGGTTTATTAATTATCTCTTAAACCCGTTTCTCATAACGGGTATTTCTGAAAAGAAAATCTCTAAACAGACGGATAAGCAGCCTACCCAAAGTTTTGATACTTTTTCTGAGCTGATGGAGTATGTGCTGGAGAATAATACGGGAAGTGATGAGGTTATAGCGAACATTACGGCTTTTCTTGATTTGGCACAAGATGACATGAGGGCTTTTTATGCTTCAATAATTACTAAAAGTGTGAAGCTCGGCTGTGATATTAAATCTGTCAATAAGGCTTTCGGTTATGAGTTTCTGCCTCAATGGGAGGTTCAGCAGTCGTACAATATCGAAAAATCTCCACTAAAAGATGGTGAATGGTTTTCACTCTCAGAGAAACTAAACGGTGTGCGCGGGACGTTTTTTGAGGGGAAAATAATCAGCCGCCAAGGTAAGGAATTTACGGGTCTTGCTCATATTGTCTCTGATATAAGCCGCTTGTTTGAGGATGCTGATGATTTTGTACTTGATGGTGAGCTTGTGCGTAAAAACGTTGAAGGCCTTGCGGATAATGAGAATTTTAGAATCGGGACGGGTCTGCTGGGTCAAGATGATGCCGATAAGAGCTCGATACGGTTTGTAATCTTTGATTATCTGCCAAAAGAGGAGTTTAAACAGGGGCAGAGTTGCCTCAAGTATAAGGAGCGTCTTGCGATGCTGAGCAAGCTGCGAGAGAAACTCAATGAGCTAAATCTTACTTCCATTACCACGGTAAATGTTCTCTATACAGGTGATGACCAAAGTAAGATTGACCACTATCTTGATATAATGGTCAAGGAAGATAAGGAAGGGCTTATGCTCAACCGTGACAGCGAATATAAGTGCAAGCGCCACAATGGGATTTTAAAGGTCAAGAGGTTTTATACCGTTGACTTGCGGGTGATGGCTCTTGAAGAAGGGTCAGGTAGGCTTTCGGGTACTTTGGGAGCTTTTGTGGTAGACTACAAGGGCAATTCCCTCAATGTAGGCTCGGGCATGACTGATGAGCAGCGCACACTCTTTTGGAGTCAGCGCGATGAGCTTATCGATAGAGTCATAGAGGTGAAATACAAAGAGGAGAGCAGCGATAAAAAAACCGGGCAGCTTAGCTTGCAATTTCCGGTTTTTGTGTCACTGCGCGAGGAAGGAAAGCAGGAGAGTTATTTTTAGGTTTTTTGCCATATGATTTTTTGCGCGTATGACTTTTTGTGACTTTTGAATATTTTTCAGTAGACATTTACTCTGCTTTCGTGTATAATTGCGCACTTGGAGAGCAATAGTTCATTAAAAATATAAAACGGAGGCATATATCCATGTTTAAAAATTTGAAACTGCGAAACAGAATCGTTTTACCAATCACAATTATTCTGGCACTACTCATGGTTTTTATCGTCTTGTATGTATCTATTTCGACGGCAAATCTCGTTGACTCCTATGAAGAGAATAGGATAACTGCGGCATCACAGGCGGTTCAAGCATATCTTGCCGCTTATCAACAGAAAACACTAATAGCCGCTTCCGCACTGGGCGGCAGTGCTGAGCTGGTCAACCTTATCCATGCGGGGGATAGAGAGGCTATTTGGCAATACACAGTCAACAGAAAGGCGTTTTTTGGGATAGATGAAATTATTGTTGGCAGTGCTGACGGCTTTGCTCTTGCGCGTTCTCATATGAGAGACTCCTATGGGGACGATATCAGCGGTGTGCCTTCTGTTGCGGCGGCGCTGAACAGGCAGACAATAACCCTCTACACGCCTACACCCACAGCTACCATGGTTATGACATCAACTTCCCCGATTTTAGATGGCGATACACTGGTCGGGTCTATTGTCGTAAATTTTGTGGTAGGCAGGGGCGTTGCGGGAACGGATGCTTTTCTCGATGCGCTTGGTGCTACATTCGGCATTGATGCAACAGTTTTTAACAGAGACGGGGAATCTGTTTCGTCCACTCTTATACATCCCGAGACAGGCGATCGTGCAGTAGGCACTACTGTTGCACCTGCAGTATCTGAAGCGGTTCTTGGGCGTGGGGAACACCTTGCGCTTGAGTTAAACGTGTTTGGTATGCTTCCTTACTTAGCTTACTATTTTCCGCTGCCCGGTGCGGATGGTAGTCCAAATGCCATGTTTTTTATTGGTGTTTCCGAGGAATATGGTCTCGCAAATATCATGTCCCAGCGGATTATTATGATTGTCATAGGCGTTGCAGGATTGGCTGTTGCTGTTCTTATGGTTCTTTTAATAGCTAGCAAAATCAGCAAGCCCTTGGCGATAGTCGACGAATGGTTGCACGAAACTGCGACAACAGGTAACGTTGAATGGTCAGCGGAAGAAGGGCTTATCCTTGACAGATATAAAGACCGCCGTGATGAGGTTGGGGATTTATTCCGCTCATATGTAGATATTGTAGGATATATAAGTTCAGTTAGCGATTCTCTCAGGACGATTGCCGCCGGAAATCTCGCCGTTGATATCGAAGTTCGGGGAGAAAAAGACATGCTATCTACAACTCTCAGGGAAATGGTGGACAACCTAAACCGTATGTTCGGCGAAATCAGCACAGCAACATATCAAGTCGCCACGGGTTCAAAGCAGATAGCAGACGGGTCACAGTCGCTCGCTCAAGGTTCAACGGAGCAGGCGGCATCGGTGCAGCAACTTTCATCGTCTATTTCTGAAATCGCAAAAAAGACGGAAAATAATGCACAGATGGCAGAGAAAGCGGCATCGCTCGCAAACAACATAAAGGCAAGCGCAGAAAAAGGCAGCGGTCAGATGGGTGAAATGATGGAGGCGGTTAAGGACATCAATGAATCCAGCAAGAACATCAGCAAGGTAATCAAATCCATTGACGATATAGCTTTCCAAACGAACATTTTGGCACTCAATGCAGCTGTTGAAGCAGCAAGAGCGGGACAGCATGGTAAGGGTTTTGCTGTTGTAGCTGAGGAAGTCAGAAACCTTGCTGCAAAGAGTGCGGAAGCTGCAAAGGATACCGAAAGCTTGATTGCAGATTCTGTCGCAAAAGCCGAGCTTGGCTCAAAAATTGCAGATGAGACCTCTGCAAGCCTTTACGAGATTGTTGAAGGTATAGGCGAGAGTAATCGGCTTGTGAGTGATATTGCCAGGTCTTCGGAAGAACAGACTGCCGGCATTGCACAAATCAACACAGGCATTGACCAAGTGGCGAATGTAGTGCAGCAAAATAGCGCAACGGCAGAGCAGAGTGCGGCCTCGTCTCAAGAAATGAGCGGTCAGTCTGCGATGCTTGAGCAGTTAATCTCGCAGTTTAAGCTGAAGAATATGCAGGGAACCGGAAGACTACAGATGCCGGCAAACGCAAGTAACTCGACGTCGTATGCGGGAAATGAAGTTGGCGGGCAAGATGATTTTGACGACACCGGTCCTTTCGGAAAGTACTAAAAAGAGGTTTTTCCTGCCGGTAACAGTTATCACGAAGCTTGTGGCAGAGGCTAGTTTACCACTGCAAGCACAGCGGTAGAGTGATGTAATTAATTGATTTGGGGCGAGAGACCAAGATTCTCCGCCCCAAATCGTTGTTATACTGTATTTAAACTAAAAATTGTGCTACAATACATGAGTGAAGTTAATTTGAAAAGTTGCCGAGGGGTGTTTGCTGTTGGGTGATAAAATTGATAAGCTAAAAGAAAAAGCTTCGGAGCTGCCTCAGCATCCGGGCGTGTATATGATGCGCGATAGCGATGGTGAGGTCATATATATCGGTAAGGCTGCTCGGCTGAAAAACCGCGTGCAGAGTTACTTTAGAAGTAGCGGCGAGATTCAGTCTTTGCATGATGTCAAGACTGAGCATATGGTGTCTAATATAGACGACTTTGATGTTACGATAGTTGACTCTGAGTTTGAAGCGTTACTGCTGGAAAACTCACTTATAAAAGAGTACCAGCCTAAGTACAATATCAGGCTCCGTGACGATAAAGGATATCCTTACATTCGTGTAGATATTGCGAGTGCTTATCCTATGTTCAAGATAGTTTCATTTGCTTCGGATGATAATGCACTGTATTTGGGTCCTTACGGTGGGAGAGGGGATACCCGAAGGGCTGTTTCCGAGGTGTGTAAGGCACTCAAACTGCCGACTTGCAGTAAAAATATCGGAAGAAGCATCGGTAAGGAGCGCCCATGTCTCAATCATGATATGGGAAATTGTCGCGGTTATTGTCAAACTTCGGAGCTTGCGGGGGACTATAAGAGTACTGTTTTAGCAGCCATTGACGTTTTTGGGGGTAAGACCCGCACACTCATTAAGAAACTGACCCGAGAGATGCAGGAGGAATCGGAGAATCTGCGGTTTGAGGCGGCGGCGATTTTACGTGACAGAATTAAGGCTATCAGGATTATTGAGCAAAAACAATTTTTTGTTGAAGAGCCTGTTGAAGAAATTGATGCTTTGCAAAGGGAGAAGGTGCTTAAAACACATCTTTGGCTTGAAAAGGCTCTGAGGCTCGACAAAACTCCTGAACGCATTGAGGCTTACGACATTTCAAACACGGGCGACTCTGATATTGTCGGGTCAATGACAGTGTTCTTTAGGGGTAAGCCTTTAAAAAAGGATTACAGGCGGTTTAAAATTAAGGCTAAAAAAAGGCAAGATGATTACGGCAGCATGGCAGAGGTCGTAACCAGAAGGATAAAGCGTTATCTTGCAGGTGATGAGAAGTTTTCGACGTTGCCTGATTTGATGCTCATTGACGGTGGTGCAAATCATGCATCGCGGGTGAAGAAAACCATCATGCAGCTCGGCGTAGATATCCCTGTGTTTGGTATGGTAAAGGATGAAAAGCACAGGACTCGCGAGCTTTGTACGCCGGACGGCGAGGGTGTCGGGCTCGCGGCTAACCCTGCTGTATTTGCACTCATCGGCACGATTCAAGAGGAGACACACAGGTTTGCGGTTGAGTACCATCGGAACTTGCGTTCAAAGAGTATGCTGGAAGGGAAAGCAAAATGAGAGTTATCAGCGGCACTGTGCGAGGGAGAAAATTAAAAGAGCCCAAAGGGGAAGCGATTCGTCCTTCTAAGGATATGGTTAAGGAGTCAATGTTTAATATAATTCAATTTGAGCTTCCGGGTGCAAGGGTGCTTGACCTTTTTGCGGGCACGGGTCAGCTTGGCATTGAGGCTCTTTCCCGTGGTGCAAAGAGTGCCGTGTTTGTGGATAGCAGTAATGAGGCTGTGAAGCTTGTGAAGGAAAACTTAAAAATATGCGGATTTTCGGACGTTTCGATGGTTTATAATGCGGATGCTTTGAAATATCTGGAATATGAGGAGAATTTTGATATTATTTTTATTGACCCGCCTTACGACTCAAATCTGGCAAAAGATGCTTTGTTAATAATTTCAGAGTTTGACAAACTCACTAAAAATGGTATAATGATGTGCGAAACTGCGGATAATTGCGAAATACCCGAGTTGCCGGAACCGTATGCGCTGAGAAAACAGTACAAATACGGGATTACAAAAGTCCACTGTTTTAGAAAAAACCCATGAATTTAGGTATGTTTTAGTGAGTATTGCTGTTTACCCCGGGAGTTTTGACCCTATAACGCTTGGGCATCTGAATATTATAAGGCGTTCGGCAGCGGTTTTTGATCAGCTTTACGTCTGTGTCATGGTGAATTCAGACAAGAAACCGCTCTTCACCCGTGAAGAGAGAGAAGATTTTATCAGGCGTGTTACAAAACGCTTCCCCAATGTCACAGCGGAGTCTTCCGATAAGCTTCTTGTTGAGTATATGGAAGAGAGAGAAGCAAAGGTCATAATCAAAGGGCTCAGAGCTGTTTCAGACTTTGACAGGGAGTTTCAAATCGCTCTTATTAACAGGAAACTGAAGCCGGGAATCGAGACTCTGTTTATGCCTTCCAGTGAGAAGTATACATACATTAGTTCATCGGCGGTAAAAGAAATGACCAGATACGGAGCGGACTTAGAAACCTTTGTACCGCACGAGATAATAGATGATGTTGTGAGAAAAGTAGAAAGCGAGGGGATGATGTTTAAATGAGCAGCAGGATTCCGGAAATGCTTAATATGCTCCATGGTATGATTACCGAGGCATGGGGAGTTCCGCTTGGGGCGGAAAAGTGTGTTATTGACAGGGATAAGGCTTTAGATATCCTAGATGAAATCAGAGGTCAGTTTCCTACCGAAATAGCTGAGGCTAAGAGATTGCTTGATGCTCGGGCTGATTTTATAAACAACGCAAAACGTGAGGCGGAAGCCATAAAAAGAACGGCGGAGGATGAGGCGAGACGTCTCATTGATGAGCAGGAGATTATCAAGGCTTCAAGGGTAAAGAGTAACGAAATGCTCGCATATGCCGAATCGTCATCAACAGAGCTCCGCCGCGCAGCAAATGAGTATGTCGATGATGCCATGCACCGCACCGAAGAAGCACTCTCCACGGCACTTGATGAAATAAGGCGTTCAAGGCAAAGATTCAAGCAAGCGGCGCGCTCTGCGGCTGAGGCACCGCAAGCCGCACCACCAACGGGACCGCCACCGGTTATTGACGTTGATCTCTAGCATATTTCCCAACATTTTAAGGAGGATATCAGGTTTGAATTTACTAAAAAGCGAGAAGAAAGAGAATAACGAAATTGAGCTTATTGTTGAAGTGGCTCCAGATGAGCTGGAAACTTCTGTAAACAAGGCGTATTTGAAAAACAGAGGGCGCATAGCTGTTCCCGGTTTTCGTAAAGGAAAGGCTCCGCGTAAGATAATCGAGAGAATGTATGGAGTGGAAATTTTCCTCAGCGATGCTTTGGACGAAATTCTACCACAGGTCGTCCGTTTTGTCATGGAAGAAACAGAACTTGATACGGTAGGATATCCCAAAATTTCGGATGTTGATGTAACAGCTCCGAGCGCAGGTGCTAAGATTACATTGATAGCGGCACTTTACCCCGAGGTGAAGATTGGAGATTATAAGGGTCTTAGCGCACCCAAGCCCGAAACTTCCGTTTCCGACGAGGAAGTTGAGAAAGAAATTGAAGCAATGCGTACCCGTAATGCACGTATAGAGACAGTTGAGCGTCCGGCTGCAAATGGTGACACTACTGTTATCGATTTTGAAGGTTTCTTAGATGGCGTGCCTTTTGAAGGCGGTAAAGGAGAAAACTATAATCTGGAGCTGGGTAGTGGTCAGTTCATACCGGGTTTTGAGGATAAGATTGTCGGCATGACGGTTGGTGAAGAGCGTGATTTAGATTTAGTGTTCCCCGAAAATTATAAAGAAGATTTAGCCGGAAAAGCTGTTGTTTTTAAAGTCAAAGTAAATGAAATAAAAGAAAAAATGTTACCTGAGCTTGATGATGAGTTTGCCAAGGATATTTCCGAATTTGATACGCTTGATGAGTATCGTGCGAGTATCAAAGAGAATATCTTAATGTCTAAAGAAAAAGAAGTAGATGAGACTTTTGAAGGGCTTTTGATGGATAAGTTAGTCGATCTTTTGGAGGCTGAGGTTCCCGATGCGATGGTCGCCCAGCAACAAAATAGTGCCATGGATAACCTTACACGCCAAATTTCCGCTTATGGCATGACTCCGGAGAGTTATATGCAGATGCTGGGCGTTACTCCTGACCAGTTTAGTGAGAGAATGCGCGAGAGTGCCGAGAAGCAGGTCAGGGTGACTTTGGCTCTTAACAAGATTTCTGAGCTTGAAAACATTGAAATCAGCGATGATGAGCTTGATAAGGAATATCAGGAGGCTTCAGAACGTTTTAAGGTAGAGCTTGAGGAACTTAAGGAGTCGGTGGCTCGCGAGGATATGGTGCGTGATCTCAAATTGAAACGGGCGGCGCAGGTTGTAAAAGATTCTGCGGTTGTTACGAAATTTGAGGAAGAGTCGGTAAGCGACACGAAAGAGAAGAAGCCGGCTGCAAAAAAGCCTGCGGCTAAGAAAGCTGCTTCCGCTACAAAAAAGCAAAAGACTGAGAAGCAATAGTCAAATCTGTCATAGGGGACAAGGTGAATAGTTAACGATTAATTAGTAATTACAAAACGAGGAGGAAATACGATGAGTTTAGTTCCATATGTGGTTGAGCAGACTTCGCGCGGTGAGCGTTCATATGATATTTTTTCGCGGCTGCTAAATGACCGGATAGTTATGTTGAGTGAAGAGGTAAACGATACGACTGCAAGCCTAATTGTTGCGCAGTTTCTTTACCTTGAAGCACAGGATCCCGATAAGGAGATTCAATTTTATATCAACAGTCCCGGTGGTTCAGTTTCATCGGGTATGGCTATTTTTGATACTATGCAATATATCAAGTCTGATGTTTCTACGATTTGTATCGGTCTTGCAGCCAGTATGGGTGCATTTTTGCTTTCTTCCGGAGCAAAGGGTAAGCGCGTAGCCCTCCCGAATGCGGAGATTATGATTCATCAGCCGTCGGGCGGTTTCAGGGGACAGGCGACAGATATTCAAATTCATGCCGAAAAAATTCTTCGGACTAAGGAGAACTTAAATAAGATTCTTGCTCAAAATACCGGAAAGTCTTTTGAGGAGGTTCGCGATGCTTCCGAACGCGATAACTACATGAGTGCAGAAGAGGCAAAAGAGTTTGGGCTTATTGACAAAGTGATTTACAATCGCTAGAGTGCAGATAATATGCAATTTGCGGACTATAAATTTATTACACAAAACGCTGGAGGAGAAGAGTAGAATATGTCACGATTTGATGATAAGAAGGGCGTTAGATGTAGTTTTTGCGGGAAGAGGCAAGACCAAGTCGACAGAATAATAGCGGGGCAGGGTGCTTCGTATATTTGCAATGAGTGTGTTTCGGTTTGCTCTACTCTGTTAGGCTATGAGTTTTCTCCGATGAGGGTCATGAATTCTGAAGGTTATTATCTCGCTGATGAGTATGGTAAAATTCCAAAACCCATTGAAATTAAAGATACGCTTGATGATTACGTTATCGGTCAGGAAGATGCAAAGATTGCGCTGTCGGTTGCGGTCTATAATCACTATAAGCGCCTACTTTATCAGTCAACTAATGATACGGAGATCCAAAAGAGCAACATACTCATTATAGGTTCCACGGGTAGCGGTAAAACGCTTTTTGCTCAGACACTTGCAAGGATTCTTAAGGTTCCGTTTGCTATCGCCGATGCCACGACGCTTACAGAGGCTGGTTACGTAGGTGATGATGTAGAGAATATTCTTTTAAGGTTGCTTCAAGCCGCAGATTTTGATGTTGAGGCAGCCGAGCGTGGGATTATTTACATTGATGAAATAGACAAGGTGGCAAGAAAGAGCGAGAATGTGTCTATTACTCGCGATGTTTCGGGTGAGGGTGTGCAGCAGGCTTTGCTTAAAATCTTGGAGGGTACCGTTGCTAATGTGCCTCCTCAGGGTGGGCGCAAACATCCGCAGCAGGAGTTCATTTCTCTTGATACGTCAAACATTTTGTTTATTTGCGGTGGTGCTTTTGAGGGTATCGACAAGATTATTGAAAACAGGATGGATAAGAAGAGCATCGGTTTTGGTGGTGAGGTTAAGTCCAAAAAGGAGAGAGATATCGGGGAGATTTTGCAGCATGTTCAGCAGCATGATATTCTCAGGTTTGGTCTTATTCCTGAACTTGTAGGCAGACTTCCTGTTATTGCTCCGCTCCGCTCTTTGACTAAGGAAGATATGATTAGGATTCTGCAAGAGCCTAAGAATGCTCTTATTAAGCAGTATAAGGCTTTGATTTCTTTGGATAATGTCGTGCTGGAGTTTACTGATGATGCGCTTTCCGCTATTGCGGATAAGGCTATAGACATGGAGATTGGCGCACGCGGTTTGCGCAGCATAATGGAGAAACTGATGCTGAAGACTATGTTTGAGATTCCGTCAGATGAACAAATAGAAAAGGTGTCTATCTCGGAGAAATGTCTAACAGATGATGAGCCGCCGCTTATCACGAAGAGCTCTAAGCCGCAGCCTCAATCTCAGACTCACACTAGCACCGATACACTTGCTCCGGGTGAGTATGTGGCTGATTCTGCCGGATAGGTGATGTGCCTTTATCATCCTTCCCCACATCACCGCAGATAATATGCAATTTGCTCCGCTTTTTTGCGAGCCAGAGAGCATTGCGCCACTGTTCTCGCAAAAAAGACTCCGCAAACTGCACATCATCTGCTAGACTCATCTTATTTGGGCGGGTAATCGACGAAAGGATATTGCTTTTACAATGGACGAACTTGAACATAAAATTACTGAGTTTTTACCGCTTCTGGCACTGCGGGGTCTTTCGGTTTTTCCTACTATGCTTCTCAACTTTGATGTGGAACGAGTTATATCAACCGGAGCTCTTGATGCTGCTTCTGCCGGAGACAGGCGGATTTTCCTGCTTGCGCAAAAAGATATGCTAAAGGACACTCCCAGCCAGAGTGATTTACATAGAGTTGGTACTATCTGCTACATAAAACAGGTTTTAAAGATTCCGGGCGGAGGAATGAAGGTGCTTGTGGAAGGTAAGTGCCGTGCACAGCTTGTTGCTTTGCAAGAGGAGAAAAAGTATTTTACTGCTGAGGTACTGCCGTATCCTGAGGTTGCTTCGCCGAAGCGTACATCGAGAGTTGAGGCTTTGATGCGAAAAGCGACTAATTTATTTGATTCTTATTGTGCGCTTTCTCAGAGTGTTTCAAGAGAGACACTTTTGCATATTTTTATGATTACCGACCCGGGTAGGCTTTCTGACTTCATCATTCAGAATATTTTTACGAAACCCGAAAAGAAGCAGCTTATACTCGATACCATCGACCCGGTGAAAAGGCTTGAGATAGTCTGTGACATACTTGCGCGTGAAATCGAGGTTTTAACGATAGAGCGGCAGATTGACTCGAAGCTCAGAGAAAAATTGGAGAGTAATCACCGTGACCATATTCTCAGAGAGCAGCTTAGGGTGATTCAGTCTGAGCTGGGCGATAGCGGAGGCGATGAGCACTCTGAGTTTGAGACGTATCGAAAAAAAATACTTGCACTCAAACTAGATGAAGAGGTTTCAAAGAAGATTCTCAAGGAAGTGGATAAACTCGAAAAGCAGTCTTTTGGTTCCGCCGAAGCATCTGTAATCCGAAATTATCTTGATGTTTGCATTGAGCTTCCATGGAATAAGACGACAAAAGAGCGGCTTGATATTATCAAAGCACGTGAAATACTGGATAACGACCATTTTGGTCTTGATAAGGTAAAGGATCGGATTATAGAGTTTCTGGCTGTGAGGCAGCTTTCTCCAAAGATAAAAGGTGCGATAATCTGCCTTGTCGGGCCGCCGGGTGTTGGTAAGACTTCTGTTGCAATAAGTGTTGCAAAGGCTCTCAATAGAAAGTTATGCAGAATAGCTCTCGGCGGTGTGCATGATGAGTCGGAAATCAGAGGTCACAGGAAGACTTACATAGGGGCAATGCCCGGAAGAATAATCACAGCTCTTAAGCAGGCAGGCAGTTCAAATCCGCTTATGCTGCTCGATGAGATTGATAAGCTCGGGCGCGACCACAGAGGCGACCCTGCTTCTGCTCTGCTGGAGGCTCTTGACCCCGAACAAAATACTACTTTCCGTGATAACTTCATGGAAATCCCTTATGACCTTTCCAATGTGATGTTTGTAACTACGGCCAATACGACAGACTCGATTGCTCGTCCTTTGCTTGACAGGATGGAGGTTATAGAGCTCACGAGTTATACTGATGTTGAGAAACTTGAGATTGCAAAACGCTATATTATCCCAAAACAGAGGAAAAAGCATGGGTTGAAGGCATCACAGCTTAATTTTACGGATGATGCTATTTATGATATTATCTCATCGTATACAAAAGAATCAGGTGTTCGCATTTTAGAGCGAGAGGTTGCTGCGGTTTGCAGAAAAACTGCTGCAAAAATCGCTGCGGGAGAAGCGAAATCGGTTAAGCTCTCCTTGTCGGTGCTCGATGAATTTCTCGGTGTGCGCAAATATAAACCTGAATCTGTGGCTCATGGTTTTGAAATTGGTATTGCAAACGGGCTTGCGTGGACTACGACCGGCGGCTGTGTGCTTGAGGTAGAGGTGAACGTACTGTCCGGAAAAGGTAATCTTGAGCTGACGGGTAATCTCGGGGATGTTATGAAAGAGTCTGCTCAGGCTGCTGTCTCCTTTATACGCAGCAGGGCGGATAAACTGGGTATTCCCGAGGACTTTTATTCAAAAAATGACATTCACATCCATTTTCCTGAAGGTGCTATCCCCAAGGATGGGCCTTCTGCGGGGATTACTATGTGCATGGCTGTAATTTCTGCTCTCACTTCGGCTCCAGCACGCCGCGATGTTGCAATGACGGGTGAGATTTCACTCCGCGGGCGGATTCTTAAAATCGGTGGGCTTAAAGAGAAAACCATGGCTGCGCTTCGTGCGGGGGTAAAAACTGTTATAATTCCCGCAGAAAATGAAGCTGATCTCGATGAAATCGACCAGACCGTCAGAAGCAAGCTGAACTTTATTACAACGGATAATATAGATGATGTGCTTGATGTTGTGCTTGATTTTTCTTCTGTGGATAGGAAGGCAGGGGCAAAGAACACGCCGCATATGCTGAAGAATTCTGACCGCAGCTTAAGTTCAGAGTCGCTGATAAAGCATTGAAGGATATACACTATGAATCTTCATAATGTAGAGTTTATTAAATCAGCAGCTCACGTTGATGCTGTACCCCGTGATGGGCTGCCGCAAATAGTTTTTTCCGGGAAATCCAATGTCGGAAAGTCTTCGGTTATAAACAAGCTCTTGGGCCGCAAGCAATTTGCACGTGTCAGTGCGACTCCGGGAAAAACCATTCACATAAATTATTTTTTGGTTGACAGGAAGGTTTATTTTGTTGATTTGCCCGGCTATGGTTATGCCAAGGTTTCAAAGTCAGAGCGTGCTCGCTGGGCGGCGCTTATGGATTCTTTTTTCAGAAATCCTTTTTATATCACTCGTGGCGTTATGATAGTAGATTCAAGGCATAAGCCGACAAATGATGATATCACAATGGCTAATTGGTTTAAGGAGTCGGGCTGTCCGCTCACTGTTGTGGCAAACAAGATAGATAAGCTTAAAAAAAGCGAATTAATCCCGAACATGGCTCTTATCCGAGAAACTCTGGAGTTGCCGGATGATGTTAAGATTATCGAGTTTTCGGCAGAAAAAGGCACTAATCGGGATGCGTTAATATCGGAGATAAAGGGAAGTTTATTACTTTGAATTGGTTTAATGATTTTTTTAGCATGGATATGCTGCTTAATATCATCATCGTGGCTATTCCTGCGCTTGTCTGTATCACCGTGCACGAGCTTGCTCATGGGTTCACGGCTTATCGCTTAGGTGATGATACTGCAAAGCGGTTAGGTAGGCTTACGTTAAATCCTATTAAACACATAGATATTATCGGTCTTGCCATGATTTTGGTTATAGGATTCGGTTGGGCGAAACCTGTACCTGTCAATATGCAAAATTTTAAGTACCCGAAATGGGGTATGGCTCTGACGGCTCTTGCCGGTCCTGTGTCCAATATTATTCTTGCTTTTATAGTTATCTTTGTTTTTGTGCTTATCCCTGAACCACACGGCGGAGTTGGTACAATCTTTGGTTTTTCGGGTGAACCGAGTATTGTTGCTTTAATTATTTTCCGTATGGCTGTTTTAAATGTTGCACTCGCAATTTTCAATATGTTGCCCATACCTCCGCTTGACGGCAGCAAAATTTTGTTATCTTTTTTACCTGATAGGCTGTATTATAAGCTTATGAAGTATGAGCGGTTTGGTATGATAGCACTTTTAGCGGGGATGATGGTGGGAATGTTCACGGGAATAAACCTCATAGGCAATATTGTAACTACACCTGCGCATTCTTTTTTCATAAATGTAAGCCTGTTTTTTACTTCTTTGGTTTCTTAGGGGGATGTTTCATGGATACTCCTGTTTTTAAGTTAGAAGGAATAGTTAAGGAAAAGGATGATATGTCGGATTTTGAAGGTCCTCTGACTCTTATTCTACAGTTGCTCAGCCGTAACAAGGTTGAGATTCGAGATATCAGTATTTCTGTGATTTTGCAGCAGTATCTGGCGTATCTTGACGAGATGACAGAGATGAATCTGGATATTGCCAGCGAATTTGTGGCTATGGCTTCGTATCTTACGTATATTAAGACGAAAATGCTTTTGTCCGGCGGCGAAGAGGTTTCGGAGCTCGAGCAGCTTATAACTTCTCTTGAAGAATTGAAGCGTGGCGACGTTTATGTTCAGATTAAGGAGATTGCTCAAACTCTTTCGGGTATGTATTCTCGTGACGGGCTTATGATGGCGGGGCCGCCTGAATATTTTTCGCCTGATGATGAGTATAAGTATGTTCATATCAGTAAAGAGCTTCTTGATGCGATGGAGCGCGTTATCGGTAGGGAAAATCTAAAAATCGCAAGTAGAAATCCACGGGATATGGTCTATCCAGGTAGAGAAGTCTTCCCTATTTCCAATAAAATTTCTGAGATTGTGGATAGGCTTAAAGAGTATGGTGATGTCAAGATTGATGTACTTTTTGGTGAGTGCCGCGATCGCTCGGAGCTGATTGCCACTTTTGTTGCGGTACTTGAACTCTGCAAGATTGGAAGTGTGCTTGTTTCGGGTGAAAATGAGGATTTGATGCTGTCTTATACCGGAAGCGGCAGGGAGAGCGAGATTATAGATTTTACAGCAGGGGATTCATAGGTCGTTTTGTGCTCGATGTTTTTCAAAAGGAATGGTCATTTGTATGGAGAGTCATGATATTGAACATGCCATAGAGGCAATATTATTTGTTTCAGGTGAGCCGGTGAAGCAAGCGAGAATAGCTGCTGTTTTGGGTGTTGATGAGTTTCATGTTGAGGCGGCGGCAAATAGGCTTAGAGATGGTTACAGTTTCGACAGGCGTGGTATCAGGCTTGTTAAACTTGAAGATTCGTTGCAGCTTTGTTCTTCGCCCGAGTATGCCGATTTTATTCGTCGTGCTCTTGAAAATAGGAAGCCTCCGCAGCTTTCACAGCCTGCTCTTGAGGTTCTTTCAATAATAGCCTATTTCGGACCTGCTACCAAGGCGTATGTAGAGCAAATCAGAGGCGTTGACAGTGCTTATACTGTGGGTCTTCTGCAAGAGCGCGGCCTTGTTGAGCCTTGCGGCAGACTTGATGCTCCCGGGCGGCCTGTGCTTTTCAGGACAAATCACAATTTTCTCAGAACTTTTGGTATGCAATCGCTCAAGGATTTGCCGGAGCTTCCGCAGGTAGATGGTGCGGGCGATGAGAAAGAGGGGATTCAAAATGCTATTTTAGAGCTTCAGGCTCGTGAGGCTATGATGGGGTCGCAGGCTGATTTTGATGCTGTGCCTATCGTCGGTGCGCAAATTGCGAATCAGACTGAGATTGATTTTGAGTCAGACTCTACTGTGGAATCTATAGATTCTGTGGTGGAACAGACGGAGTGATGTTATGTTAGTGCTGGGTATTATTTTTCTGATACTTCTCTTGATTGCTTTGCTTCGCTTTGGTTTTATTGTTGAGTACAGCGATGAAGGGCTTCAAATGTGGTATAAAATCGGGTTTTTTAGGTTTAGTTTGTCTGACGATGGCAAGGAGAAGAAGCCTAAGATAAGCAGGGATAAAGAATCCGCTGTTAAGTTACCCGGTGATTTCAGTGCTTTTATTGATATTTTTAATGCGGTTAAGTCGGCTCTTGACAGGTTTAGGCGCAGGTTACTCATAAAGGAGCTTACGCTTTACTACTCCTCAGCGGGTGAGGATGCGGCGAAGACTGCAATGGTATATGGTGCGGGTAATGCTGCTTTTGGTTTTCTGCTTCCTGTGCTTGATAGGAATTTTCGATTGAAAAAGCGAGATTTAAGGGTTTTTGCCGATTTTGAGTCCACTGAGCCGAGGATTTATGCTAAAGTCAGATTTTCTCTCGCGGTCTGGGAGGCGTTTTACATAGTTTTTGCGTTTTTACCAATACTGAAAACGGTTTTGCCCGTCGGTTCTCGCAGATAATATGCAATTTGCTCCGCTTTTTTTCGAGCCAGGTAATCTTCACCCCTGCTTAAGAAAAAAAGACTCCGCAAACAGCACATCATCTGCTATACTGGTGGATGATTGTATAAACTACAACTACAACAATTTTTGAAAGGATGATATAAAATGGAGAAGCAACATCAGCCTCTTAGTGGTTTAATGGAGATTTCTATGCAAAAAATTAAGGAGATGATTGATGCTAACACTATTGTTGGTGAGCCTATCACAACTCCTGATGGTATTACTTTAATACCTGTTTCAAAGGTTACTTTGGGTTTTGCAGGTGGTGGTACTGATTTTGAGCAGGCAAAAGCTGCAAAGAGTGGTTTCGGCGGTGGCACGGGTGCGGGGATTAATATTATTCCTGTGGCTTTTTTGGTCATTAAAAATGGTAAGGTTGATATGATTTATATTACTCCGCCAAAGTCAACAACTGTGGACCGTATTCTTGATGCCGTTCCTGAGGTGCTTGAAAAGGTTAGCGAATTCATGGATAAGGGTCACGGCGAGGCTGAAGATTAGCTCTGATGGGAAATAAGCGTGAGAGAATCCCGAAAATTCTGTCGGCGCATGGCATTGCTTCGCGCAGAAAAGCGGAGGCTATGGTTGTCGCAGGCAGGGTATCCGTCAATGGTGTGGTTGCTGCTCTGGGGCAGTCTGCCGATGTTTCGTGTGATGTAATTACTGTTGATGGTGTGACGCTTAGGGCGAAAGATGCTTTTGTCTATATTATGCTAAACAAGCCTTGCGGATATTTGTCTACTGCTCGCGACGAGAGGGGTAGACAGACTATCTTAGAGCTTACCCGTGATGTCGGTGTCAGGGTTTACCTCGTCGGGCGGCTTGATAAGGAGTCCGAGGGGTTGATTTTGCTTACCAATGACGGGGATTTTGCGAATAGAATTGCTCATCCGTCGGGAGAGAAAGTTAAGGTTTATCGGGTAGAGGTTTTAGGAGATATTTCTAAGGCTTATGCACTTTTGTGTGAGCCTGTTGAGATTGATGATTATGTCGTTTCTGCTGTAAGTGTTGAGATTATTTCGCAAAAGGGTAATTCGGGTGTGATTTCTATTTCCATCGCAGAGGGGCGCAACAGGCAAATTCGGAAGATGTGCGCAGTTTGCGGGCTGAAAGTTGTTTCGCTGAGGCGTGTTTCAATCGGCGCTCTGGAGCTCGGCTCGCTCCCACTCGGCAAGTGGCGGCACTTGACGGAGAGTGAAGTAGAGGCGTTGCGGGGTTGAGAATAAAGCACTCGATAGGCGACTGTCGGGTGTTTGTTGTTTTTGTCAGGTTTGTCGCGTTGTGTTAAGCCATGAAAAATTCATAAAAATGCTAAAGTTTTGACATAATTATTCCGATATATAGACTGAGGTATTTTTTTATGACATTTTATTGTCGTTAGGTATAGAGTCAACAGGCTTTTTGGAATATGGAGAGATAACGCGATGAGTACAAACACAGTAAATAACGCAAATAATGCGCGTACACTTATCAGGCCTGACAGAACCGGTGTTAGAGGGCATAACTTGGGGCTCATTTCGGCAAGCACTTTGCATCCGCCGCACAAAACTGCTAATGTAGCAGTGGATACACTAAGCATCAGCGATGAAGCGCGTAGACTTTTTGCCCGTGCGGGTGAGCAGCTTCGCGGGAAAGATGTTTCGCAGCTTCGCCGTGAGCAAATGGAATTTTTTAACTTAGATGAATTCGTTAAGCCGCCTGATAGTTCGCCGCCGACCAATGCAGGGAATATTAGCGGAGCTGAGCGGAATTTTTGGAATAGTCCTATTGATGAGTTTATTTCGCAAAGCGCAAATTCGCTAAGTGGATTTATTAGAAATCCGTGGACTAATAATCTTGTAACTTTTAGAACTGATGCTGACGGAGTCAGACGTTATTCCACGTTGCCCGGTTTTGAAAGTCAAGACCGTGCAGAAACCGGGATTAGAGATGCGATTAGCTTTAAATTCAATATAGCCAGACGTGATATGGAATTTGAAATACGTGAGACGTATCTTGACCCGGCGACGAGAGCTCGCATGAATGCGTCGGCACTGGCAGAGGTATACGCCGATATGCGGCAGACTCTCGAAGAGCGCTACTCCGGTGAGGAGCTGGAAAAAAGGCTCAGATGGCTGTCGGAGGGTTTCGACTCGATAGCAAACGATATTGCCGATGAAGCTGCAAGTCAAACAGGTCGCTACCTTGATGATTTGCGCCGTAATGCTGAGCTGACAGGCGAGGAGCTTAGTGAGTTTAATCGTATTTCAGCAGAGCTTGTTGACCTTGTTCGGGCGACGGTGCTTGCCTTCGTCAATTCAGCAAGAGATTTTGCGAATAATGTAAATTAATACTTGACAACTTTGCGCGAATAGTGTATGGATATGTAGGGTATTTTATTAAACAAATCGGGAGTCATTAGTTTGAAAGAATTCAAAAGCATTGCTCTTGACGGGCCTTCGGGGGCGGGTAAGAGTACGCTTGCTAAAAGAGTTGCCAAGCATTTTGGGTTTATTTACGTTGATACTGGTGCGCTGTACAGGGCTATCGGGCTGTTTGTGTTTCGTAACGGCGTAGAGTCAAAAGATGAAAAAGGCGTTTTGGGGTTACTGAGTCAAATCAGGCTCGGCATGCATTACGATGAGTCGGGCTTACAGCGTATGCTGCTTAATGATGAAGATGTTTCTGATGATATTAGATTACCTGAGATTTCCACGTATGCTTCCGATGTTTCAGCAATACCTGCGGTGAGGGAGTTTTTACTAAATATGCAGCGGGATATGGCGAAGTCGCATAATGTGATAATGGACGGGCGAGACATAGGCACTGTTGTTTTGCCGAGTGCTGACCTCAAAATTTTCATCACTGCCGATGATAGCGCAAGGGCTTTGCGGCGTTTTAAGGAGCTTACGGCAAAGGGTGTTGACGTGACTTTTGAAGATGTGGCGCGGGATATGATGCAAAGAGATAAAAACGACAGCGAGCGCGAGGCTGCGCCACTCAAAGCAGCTGATGATGCAATAACTGTCGATACCACAGAGCTTGATTTTGAGCAAAGCTTTCAGGCACTTGTAAATCTTATTTCGGAGAAGTTTGGTCTATGAGCAAAGAAGTCAGTCATAAGTTTTATCAGCGTTGCTTTCGTTTTGTGGGGCCTATTATACGATTTTTCAGACCTTTTGATGTGTTTGGACAGGAAAATATAGTAAACGGTCCTGCGCTTATTTGCAGTAATCATTCTGCTATGATTGACCCTTTTCATATTGCTCTGGCACTTGGCGGTGACATGCAGATCCGGGTTATTGCCAAAATCAGCTTATTCAAAATCCCGATAGTTTCGTTCTTTTTATGGAAACTCGGTATGATTCCTGTTGACAGGGAGGCTATGGATGTCGGCTCTGTTAAACGTTCACTGAGTTACCTTAAAAAAGGAGACAAGGTTGTCATTTTTCCCGAGGGTACCAGAGCATCTTCATATGATGCCTCATCGGCAAAGAGCGGAGCTGTGAAGCTTGCCGAGCGTGCAAAAGTGCCGATTATGCCGGTGTTTATGCCGCGTAAAAAGCCTTTTTTCAGGAAAACTCAGGTCATTTTCGGTGAGCCGTACTTTGTTGAGAAACTGAGCGAAAAAAGGTCTGCCGATGATTATGCTAAACTTTCTGAAGAACTAATGGAAAAAATTCAAAATCTGGGTGATGGTAATAAATGGAACTGATTGTTGCAAAATCTGCCGGCTTTTGTTATGGGGTTAAGAGGGCTGTCGCTATGTGTGAGGCGGCGGCGGATAAGTTTGAGACTTGTTTTACACTCGGCTCCATTATCCATAACGAGTTTGTCGTCAGTGAACTTGCGGCAAGGGGAGTGCGATGTGTCGAGCATATCTCGGATATTCCCGAAAAAGCGGTTGTTATAATAAGGTCGCACGGTGCGAGTAAGAGTGATTATGAGCAGCTGAGCGATAAATGTGCCGATATAATCGATGCCACTTGCCCCGATGTAAAAAAAATCCACGAAATTGTCAGTGAGCAGTCAAAAGCTGGCAGATTTATTTTGATTATCGGCAGCAGCGAGCACCCGGAGGTGAAAGCCATTGCGGGATGGTGCGATGAGTACGCAATTTTTGAATCATCCGATGAGCTCAAAAGTTGGCTAAATATCAAGAAAAACGCAAAAAAAGACCTTTCTATTGTGTTTCAAACAACAGCTTCAAAAAATCTTTATGAAACTTGTGTTAAAACAATAAAAAAAGAGTGTACAAATCATAAATTGTTTGATACAATATGCAACGCTACGTTTAAACGTCAGCAGGAGGCGGAGTATATATCTAAGACAACTGATGCGATTGTAGTTGTTGGTGACAATAACAGCTCGAACAGTCAGAGTCTTAAACACATTTGCAGTCATTACTCTAAAAAGGTCTTTTTTGTAAGTAACGCAGATGAAATTGATTTAGCAGAGTTTTGTCAGTACAGTGTGATTGGCGTAACTGCCGGTGCATCGACCCCCGCGCCTATCATTAAGGAGGTCATCCGAAAGATGAGCAAAGAAACAAACATGGACGGCACCACAGAAGAGCAGGGAGAATCCACTCTACAGGAGCCGGAAGCAAGTCCAAAGCAAGAAACCGCGGAGCAGAGCAATGAGCCCGCAGAAGAAAAGAAGGATGTTTTTGAGACTGAGACTGAAATCGAGTCTGGGTCAAACTCCGGAGCAGATGAAGACGATGACTCTGAATCTTTTGAAGAGTTGCTTGAGAAGTCTATCAAAACTCTTCGCACCGGAGAAAAGGTGTCGGGTATAGTCACGTCTATTACTTCAACCGAAGTATCCCTGGATTTGGGCACGAAGCAATCAGGTTATATACCGATTACAGAATTCATTGACGACGGTAATGTGAGCATTGATGATGTTATCAAGGTTGGAGATACCATTGAGTCTTTTGTCATGCGAGTCAATGACGTAGAAGGCATGGTCATGCTCTCCAAAAAACGCCTGGATGCCATAAAAAATTGGGATATTGTAGAATCTGCAAGAGAAAACAAATCCATTGTTGAGGGTGTCGTTACCGAGGAGAATAAGGGTGGCATAGTTGTAAACGTCAAAGGTGTGCGAGTGTTTGTACCCGCTTCTCAAACAGGTCTGCCAAAATCGGCGCAAATGTCAGAGCTTATGAAAAAGACCGTTCGACTTCGCATTACTGAGGTCAACCAGTCAAGAAGGCGCGTTGTAGGCTCCATTCGTTTGGTGCAAGGCGATGAGCGCCGTGAGAAGGCAGAGCAGGTCTGGAATGAAATCGAAGTAGGCAAGAAGTATGACGGTGTTGTAAAATCTATGACTACTTACGGTGTGTTTGTTGACATAGGCGGTGTGGACGGTATGGTTCACATTTCTGAGCTTAGCTGGACAAGAATCAAGCAGCCTTCAGAGGTGATGACGGTTGGCGATGAGGTTTCCGTTTACGTAATTTCATTTGATAAAGAGAGCAAGAAAATTTCTCTGGGTTATAAAAAGGGTGAAGATAATCCGTGGACTAAATTTACGGAAACTTACAAGGTTGGAGATGTCGTAAACGTAAAAATTGTCAAAATGATGCCATTTGGCGCTTTTGCAGAGATTTGCTCGGGTGTAGACGGTTTAATACACATTTCTCAAATTACAGACCGCAGGATTGGGCTTCCCTCCGAGGTTCTGTCAGACGGGCAGATGGTTGATGTTAAAATCACAGAAATCGACAACGACCGCAAAAAAGTCAGCCTCAGTATAAGAGCACTTTTAGAGTCTCCCGCTCAATCGGTCGGCGCCGAAAGCGATGTTGCAGACGATGAAGAACCGGACGACAATTCTCCGGCTATTGTCTATGACACAGACAATCCTCCCGCAATGGACGAATTAGACGATATGGAGACGGAAGAAGAATAATAAAGAGATTTAAACACACAATCACACAGCTTAAAGGCAACGAGCGGATATGTTCGTTGCCTTTTTTTGAGTTTTTTTCAAGGAATTAAAAATAACTCTTGCAAAATGCTTACAGATACTGTACAATACCGTTTGCTACGAAAATAAAATGAAACATGATACATCAATATACCGTAAGGAGGATTTCCAGTAAATGGCTAAGCAAAAGTTTGAAAGAAACAAACCACATGTCAACATCGGCACAATCGGTCACGTTGACCACGGTAAGACAACGCTTACAGCAGCTATCACGAAGTATCTGAGCCTCAGTGGCAAAGCCAAGTTTGAAGCATATGATTCAATCGACAAGGCACCTGAAGAGCGTGAGCGCGGCATCACAATCAACACAGCACACGTTGAGTATGAGACTGATGCACGTCACTATGCACACGTTGACTGTCCGGGACACGCCGACTACATCAAGAACATGATTACAGGTGCTGCTCAAATGGACGGTTCGATTCTCGTCATTTCAGCGGCTGACGGTCCGATGGCTCAAACACGCGAGCACATTCTTCTTGCACGTCAAGTTGGTGTTCCTGCTATCGTTGTATTCCTCAATAAAGCCGATCAGGTTGACGATCCGGAACTTATTGAACTCGTTGAGATGGAAGTTCGCGAACTTCTCTCGAAGTATGAATTCCCGGGCGATGATATTCCAATCGTAATCGGAAGTGCCAGAAACGCGCTGGAATCGACTTCGACAGATCCGGAGTCACCCGAGTTTGAGTGCATCAAAAAGCTCATGGAAGAGGTTGATAAATACATCCCGACTCCTGAGCGTAAGGCAGACCTGCCGTTCCTGATGCCTGTTGAAGACACCATGACTATCACAGGACGCGGCACTGTTGCTACAGGTCGTGTTGAGCGTGGTAAAATCAACAAGAATGACAAAGTTGAAATCGTCGGTCTTATGGACGAACCCCGCGAGACAACCATCACAGATATCGAAATGTTCCGCAAGTTGCTCGACTATGCAGAAGCCGGCGACAACATCGGTGCACTCTTGCGCGGTGTTGCAAGAGAGGACATTTTCAGAGGTCAGGTCCTTGCTAAACCCGGAAGCATTAAACCCCTCAAGAAGTTTAAAGGTCAAGTTTACGTTCTATCCAAGGACGAGGGCGGTCGCCACACACCTTTCTTCAACAACTACCGTCCGCAATTCTATTTCCGCACAACGGATGTTACGGGTGTCATAACTCTCCCCGAGGGTGTAGAGATGTGTATGCCGGGCGACAACATCGAAATGGATGTTGAGCTTATCACACCGATTGCTATCGAAAACGGTCTTCGTTTTGCTATCCGCGAAGGCGGCAGAACAGTCGGTTCGGGCGTTGTTATCCAAACAAGCTAAACGGCTTAGATATCGAAGTAATGAAAGGGAATCGGATTTTATCCGATTCCTTTTTACAAATAATTACAGAAAGTTACGAAAAACTATTGAAATTTGTTTTTCTTTAGTGTATAATGTACACCGTATGTGATAAAATTTAGTTAAATTGCCAACGATTATTATGATTGTTTGTGCAAAGGAGGCGCCTAAATGTCAAGCAGAATATTTCAAAGTGTCATTATCCAAATGAAAGACGCAACCGACCGTCCCGTTGGAGTTATTGATGCAGATGGAGCTGTCGTAGCCAGCAGCGATTTGTCTCTCATAGGCACAAACATTGATTTTAAACTTGAAATCCTTGAAGGCAGTGATGCAACAACCGTTGCCCATGAAGGGAAAACCTTTAAATCACTTGGTCCCGATACATCGGATGATTTTACTATTTTTGCATCGGGAGTGGATGAATTTGCAAAAACTCTGTGCATTATGGCTTCAATAGCCATAAATGAGGCGGGGATTTATTTTGAAGAAAATCACGACAGGCGCACGTTTGTAAAAACGATTATAACTGAAAACATATTACCCGGAGACATTTATGTTAGGGCAAAAGAACTTCGATTTTCTCCCGATGTGCTGAGGGGAGTTCTGGTAATACGGCTAACTACAGGTTCAAACATATCTGCGGTTGAACTTATTCAGGATGCTTTTCCTGATAAGCAGCACGATTTTGTTATCTCAATCGGCGACACAGACATAGCACTGATAAAGGAGATGCCACCGACCGGAGACCTGAAGTATCTGGAAAAACTGGCGCAAATGATATACGAAAAGATTCAGGCTGAACTATCTATTAATGCCGTGATAGGGTTAGGTACTCCTTCTCGTCATCTCAGAGAACTCGCAGACAGATACAAAGAAGCGCTTATCTCCATCGATATCGGTAAGGTTTTTGAACCCGACAAATCCATCATTAACTATGAAACTCTCGGTATAGGGCGGCTTATTTACCAGTTACCCACAACTCTTTGTGAGATATTCCTGTCAGAAGTTTTCAAGAGAAACCCGATAGAAGCGCTTGATCAGGAGACACTTTTTACCATTGATAAGTTTTTCGAGAACAGCTTGAATGTTTCTGAGACTTCACGGAAGCTCTTTGTTCACAGAAACACCCTTGTCTACAGGCTGGAGAAAATCAGAAAAATAACCGGGCTTGACCTTAGAGAGTTCGACCATGCAATAATATTTAAAGTGGCTTTGATGGTTAAAAAGTATCTCATTTCACAAGAGTCGAAGTATTAATGCATCTTGTAGGCGATGTGTCAGTCAAGTGAAAGGTTTAGGCGAATTATTTAGATTATGATAAGAATGACCGATGTTTTTAAGGAATATGAAAACGGTGCCAAGGCACTAAAAGGTGTCTCGTTTGAATTAAATGCAGGTGAGTTTGCGTTCCTCGTGGGACCGTCAGGTTCCGGGAAGTCCACGATTATCAGATTACTCATAGGTGAAATTGCTCCTTCTGACGGTGTTGTCATTGTAAACGGTCAAGATATGGACAATATTAAAATGCGCAAGATGCCGTATCTGAGGCGAACCATAGGTGTTATATTCCAAGATTTCAGACTCATAGAAAATAAGTCTGTATACGAAAATGTTGCCTTTGCAATGCATGTCATAGGTGCTTCGAGAAAAGATATCCGCCAGCGCGTTCCATATGTTTTAGAGCTGGTTGGACTTGAATATAAAGCAAAAGCCAGACCGGATCAACTTTCGGGTGGTGAGCAGCAGAGAGTTGCAGTGGCGAGAGCCTTGGTCAACAATCCAAAACTTATCATCGCAGACGAGCCTACCGGAAATCTGGACCCCGCACGCAGCCTTGAGATTTTAACTCTGCTCAAAAAGATTAACGAGCTGGGTACGACCGTTTTAGTGGTTACACACGAAAAGCCTCTTGTTGACCAGTTTCATCAACGTGTCATCGCAATAGATGGCGGCAGAATAATAAGCGACGCTTTGGATAGGTACTATAATTATGAAAGTCAATAGAAACAAAACATTTTATTTTATCAGAGAAGGCGTATCAAGTATTTTCACACATGGTCTTATGTCATTTGCCTCTGTGTGTATAATCATTGCGTTTCTCGTTATAATGGGCAGCTTCATACTTTTAGCAGTGAACATCACGGCACTTGTAGGTGAGCTTGAAGCTGAAAACATTATACTGGCATATGTCCATGAAAATCTCTCTGTTTCTGAGGCGAGTGCTCTTGAACATTCTTTACGTGCCATACCAAATGTCGCAAATGTCAATTTCATCACCCGTGAAGAGGCGATGGAGCGTTTCATAGGCAGGTCTGCCGATGACGCAGCCCGTTTTCGTGATATCGATGCTGCAACGTTCAGGCACAGATTTGAGGTTTTTGTCGAGGATGTTGCCCTGATTGGAGAAACACAGCATGATCTCCGCCATGTTCCGCAGATTGCATCTGTAAATGCACATCTTGCCATTGCGCAGGGACTTGTCACTGTCCGTAATATCGTTACCTGGGCTTCCATAATAATTGTCGCTATTTTGCTCGCAATTTCTCTTTTCATTATGTCAAATACAATCAAGCTTGCAACGTTTGAGCGCCGTGAAGAAATCGCCATTATGAAAATGGTAGGTGCGACAAACTCATTTATACGCTGGCCATTCATATTTGAAGGGTTTTTACTCGGAGTCACGGGAGCTATGGCTGCGTTCTTCGCCGTCTGGGGGCTCTACAGCATTGCATTTGACAGGGTCATTGACTTTGAAGCGGGCTTATTCCAGTTGGTCAGTTTCTCTTCCGATATTGCCATACCGGTGTTCTTGCTCTTTGCCGGTATTGGATTTGGTGTAGGTGTCGGCGGCAGCGGACTGGCACTTAACAGATACTTGAAAGTTTAGCAGTATAAGCATAGTATTTTTAGTGAGGTGATTTAAAAAAAATGAGAAATAAGAAGTTTACACGCGTTATGGCCGTTATTCTTGCGTTTTTAATGCTGCTCGGAGTTGTGATGATAGCTCTGTCTGCTTTGGGCGGTGCTACCGCTTCCGGCAGGGTCACGCAAGGACATATCAACAGGCTCAGGGAAGAGAGGCGCGATTACGAGCGCCAAAGGCGCGAAATTGAAGCCAGAATCAACACCATAGAGTTTGAGCGCTTAAATGAAATTGCCAGAAAAGGAGTTCTTGATGATCGCATTGCGCTTACGGGCAGGGAAATAGATAATATACAGCAGAGTATCTACCAGTTTTCCAGGCTAATCAGGGAGATGGAGTATGAAGTTATCGTAGCTCAAAACAGAGAAGACGAGCAACTTCAAAGATTCAGGCGCCGTGTCCGGGACATGGAAGAAAACGGTTTTATCTCTTTGCTTGAGATTGTTTTCGACTCTACCAGCTTTGCCGATTTACTCGCAAGAATTGATTTTGTAACTGATATTATGCGCGCTGATGAAGATTCATATATCGCACTTCAGCAAGCACGTGCCGAGACTTTGTCAGCAAAAATGGAGCTTGAGGATATACGGACTGAGTTATATGAAGAAGAACACAACCTTTTGTTAAAAAATAACGAGCTTGAAGAGCAGCTTTATGAAGCCAATCAGCTAATTCTCAGAATTGAAGATGACCTAGAGGCTCAGCGTGCTCTGGAAGCGTATGTAAGAGCAGAAGAAGACAGAGTGCTTCGGGAAATTAACTCTGCTGTTGCAGAGCTTGAACGGCAACGTGAACTTGAGCGCCAACGCAGAGCAAGAGCGGCTGCTGCTGCTCGCGCCAGTGCCGGTGGTGGCACAGGTGGTGGTGCTGCTGTCGTTGGCACAGGTGAACTTTTGAGACCCACAGCCGGGCGTGTTACCAGTCCTTTTGGTGTAAGAATGCATCCTATACACAGGCGGATGATTCAGCACAGTGGCATAGATATAGGTGCACCTCATGGTCAGGCTGTCTTTGCGGCTGACACGGGTACCGTTGTTACTTCTACTTTTAACTCAAGTTATGGTAACTTCATAGTTATTTCGCACGGCAACGGAATGAGCACTCTTTATGCACATTTGAGCACAAGGCAAGTGAGCGTGGGTGATACTGTAACGAGAGGGCAACAAATTGGGCTCGTTGGCTCAACCGGTGTTTCTACCGGCCCTCACCTTCATTTTGAAGTTATTATCAACGGTGTCAGAGTAAACCCGCTCAGCAGATTGTAGGATGGGATCCGAATGGAAAGAAAAGAAGTTTCTTTAAAGTTTATGTTAACGCTGGTGATTATTACATCAGCGTTAACTGCGACATTGGTCATACTAATTTTTATTTTTTACGGTAATGAATATGACCACGATGAGCAAAGCAGTGATACAAGCCGTTTTTACGAGGTATTGGAATTAATTGACACTCGATTTATAGGCAATTACGACCTTGAGCAAATCATCGATGCAGCTATTCGTGCCGCTGTGGATTCTCTTGATGACCAGTGGTCGCACTTCATGAATCAAGCAGAGTATGAGGCATTTCTGGAAACCGCAGACAACACCTATGCCGGTATTGGTGTTACAGTGGATAGTGATTATGAGATTGGTGGAATGAGGGTAACAGGTGTTCACCGTGACTCCGGTGCTTATACGGCAGGCATTATTATTGGCGATGTTATAACTGCTATTGATGGCGAGAGTATTGCAGGTATTTCGATTGCTGATATTCGTTTATCTCTTCGCCGCCCAATTGGCGATACCGTAAATCTCACTGTTTTTCGTGCTGATGGTGAGTTTCATGAGATGACTGTTATATACAGTATTGTGTTTATTGATCCTGTTTCTTATGAGATGCTTGAAGGTTACATTGGTTATGTTCAGCTCCGTAACTTTGATGTAGGCTCTGCGGATAGTTTCATTATTGCTGTTAACAATCTCATAGAGCAGGGTGCTGTTGCTTTTATCTTTGATGTGCGCTCCAATAATGGAGGCAGGGTAAATGAGATTACTCAGATTTTAGATTTTTTGCTTCCCGAGGGTGATATTTTCATCTCGATAAACCGTACCGGTGTTGAGAATATCACTGTTTCTGATGAGTATATGATTGACTTGCCTGCTGTTGTGCTTGTAAACAGCAATTCTTTCAGTGGTGCGGAGTTTTTTGCCGCCATGCTCAGCGAGTTTGAGTATGCATATACTGTCGGTGAGCCAACTACCGGCAAAAATAGGATGCAGACAACTATTGCGCTTGATAACGGCGGGGCTGTCGTTTTGTCAACGGGCGAATACTTGACCCGTAACAGGGTAAGTCTTTTTGATGTCGGCGGTTTTACTCCGGATTTCATAATCCCGCTTACCGCAGAGCAATACAGAGATGCACTAACTCTCGGCCCCGATGCGGGCATTGACCCTCAGCTTGAAAAAGCGATTTACTTGTTGACTTGACAAAACTAAGTAGCTGTGTTAGAGTGCCTGAAGATTTTCGAAAGGAATGGTCATTATTATGGTTAAAGAAGCAAAATATAAAATGAGCGAGAAGCGTCTGGAAGAGTATAAGGAGGAACTTGTATATCTTCAGACTGTGCGTGAGAAAGAGGTTGCACAGCAGATTAAAGAGGCTCGTTCTTTCGGAGATTTGTCTGAGAATAGCGAATATGACGAAGCTAAGACTGAGCAGGGTAAGCTATACACTAAGATTGCTGAAATCAAGAATTTGATTGAAAATGCCGAGATTGTGGTTGCTTCTGAGGCAAATGATGTTGTCGGCATGGGCAGCTTTGTCACCGTTAAAGACCTTGAGCTTAAGACTGAGGAAACTTATGAGATAGTCGGTTCTCAGGAAGCTGACCCGGCAGCTCTTAAGATTTCTGATGATTCTCCTTTCGGCAGGTCACTCATGGATTGCAAAGAAGGCGATAATGTGACTGTTGATGCGCCTGCCGGTGTTTTGGAGTTTAAGATTGTAAAAATAAAGTAATTGGGGAAATACTATATATTATGGAAAATAGTACAGACAATATAGTTCACGAAGAGTCTCAAAGGGAGTTGTCCGAGATTTTGCAAATTCGCCGAGATAAGCTTAAGGCTTTGCAGGATGCGGATAATGACCCTTTTTTAAAGACAAAATTTAGCCGGACTGCGTTTACAAAAGATGTTGTTGACGGTTTTGATACCATGGAAGGCAAAGACGTTTCTCTTGCCGGACGAATTATGGCAAAGCGCGGGATGGGTAAGGCTATTTTTGCCGATATTCATGACGATAAGGGGCGTATTCAGCTTTATATAAAGCTGAGCGATGTTGGTGATGAAAGTTTTGCCGAAGTCAGAAAGTATGACATCGGTGATATTATCGGTGTTTCGGGTAGTGTCTTCAGAACGAAAATGGGTGAGATTTCGGTTCACTGCAACTCTGTCGAATTACTTGCAAAGTCACTGCGGCCTTTGCCCGAAAAGTTTCACGGCCTTACAAATACTGAACTTAGATACCGACAAAGATATGTTGACCTTATAATGAACCCGGATACACGTAGAACTTTTGAGATTCGTAGTGCGTTTATTCGCCATGTTCGCGAGTTTTTGGATAAAAGAGGCTATATAGAGGTTGAAACTCCGGTTTTAAATACTATTTCCGGGGGTGCTTCTGCAAGGCCTTTTATCACGCATCACAATACTTTAGACCTTGATATGTTTATGCGTATTGCCACTGAGCTTCATCTTAAGAGGCTTACTGTCGGAGGTTTTGAGCGTGTCTACGAGATTGGTCGGATTTTCAGAAATGAGGGTATGAGCACACGCCACAATCCTGAGTTTACGATGATTGAGTTTTATGAGGCCTATGCCGACTACAATGATATTATGGATTTGTGTGAAGAAATATTATCTTCTGCGGCACACAAGCTGCTCGACACTTATGAGGTGACATGGTACGGCAAATCTTTTGACTTGTCGCCGGGGTGGGAACGCCTGACTATGGCTGAGGCTGTTTTAAAGCACACAGGTCTTGATTTTATGTCCTTTGAGTCAACCGATGATGCTGTCGCTGCTGCGGCTTCTATAGGCGTTAAAATGCCTGAGGGGAAAGCACCGTCTTGGGGTGATTTACTTTTTGAGTGTTTTGACCAGAGGGTTGAGGAGCATCTTGTTAACCCCGTGTTTATCACCGACCATCCTGTTGAGGTTTCTCCACTGGCGAAGAAAAAGGCTTCTGACCCGAGGCTTACTGAGCGTTTTGAGCTTTTTATTTGCTCCAGTGAGATGAGCAATGGTTTTAGTGAGTTAAACGACCCGATTGACCAGAAAGAGCGTTTTCTTCGGCAGGCAAAAATGCGTGAAAGCGGCGACCTTGAGGCTTCCATGATGGATGATGATTATATCAATGCTCTGGAATACGGTCTGCCACCCACCGGTGGTATCGGCATAGGTATCGACAGATGCGTGATGATGCTGACAGGCAGTTCGTCAATTCGGGATGTGATTTTATTTCCTACAATGAAGCCTGTGGAGTGATTTTGCCGCAGATGAATAGCCGCAGGAAGATGTGTATTAGTACTTCATAACCTCTTTTCAAATGTCCCGAATATGCTTACGTTGCTGGTCATGACGATGAAAGCGCGTGGGTCGGCAGCGGCGACTACGCGTTTGAGCTCCGAGATTTCGTATTTTGATACTACAGTGATGAAAATATTGGTATGTTGCCCGGAGTAGCCTCCTTTTCCTTCCCAGTGTGTCGCACTGCGATTTAGTCTGTTCATTACCGACTGCATAGCATCGGGATTTGTTGTGAATATAAGTGCACTTGTTTTGATATTCTGATGATGGGTGAAGTCCAGCACGGTTGCATAGATGAGGGTAAATATAGCGGAGTAGATTACGGTGTTAAAGTCGTAAACTATTATGCAGTAGGTGTACACGACAACGCTAATCATCAGCGAGGCTTTTCCCACTGTAAAGTTTGGATATTTGGCAGAGCAATAGACACCTATAAGGTCACTACCGCCTCCGGAGCCTCCGTTACGCAGTGTGAATCCTGCACCAAAGCCGGCAAGAGCACCGCCGACTATGCAGGATGTCAGTGTATCGCCGATAAGCGGGCTCTCAGGGATGGGTACCAGTGATAAGACCGTGTTCATAAAAATGATGTTTATGATTGACTTAACGGGGAAGCTCTTGTTGGTCACACGCAGGACCATAATCATCAGAGGGATATTGAGTAAAAGGAGCACCGCGCCGGTGAGGTTACTACCCTCCGGCGCTCTTATATTGGTCAGTCTCATAAGCAGCGATTCAATCATCTGAGCAACACCTGTCATGGTGCCGCTGTAGAGTTCATGGGGTACAATAATGACATTTATCCCAAGCACAAACAAAAACGCTCCGAACAAAGAGCCTGCATAGCTTGTGACAGTGCCATTTAAGAGTTTTTTCATAGAAGCAGCTCCATGCCGTCATATGAGGAAACAAATCCTGAATTTCCGGCGAGTTTTGCAAAATCGTCGTAGTTAACGAGCCCATTGTGTGAAAAGTGATGCGATATAAACGTTGTATCGTTATCCGCAGAACCTTGCTCTTTTAAACGCGCCATTACAGCCAGATTGTCAGCAAAGCACATATGCGGCCATGCTCGAGGCGTAAGTTTGCCTCCCGTACAGTCTAAAATGACTGCATCCAGCCGCACATCGGCAAGATAACGATATACTTCATCTAAAAGCTCTGCACTATCATTGGCAAGTAAAACAGCGGAAGATTGTTGCTGCAACAGATAATAGAAGCATTCTTCATTTGAGTCATGCTCGGCGGGCAGGGGCGTGACACGCACCCCGTCTGTTTCTACCGTACTGAAGGCTTTAAGCGGATGAAGTGCCACACAGTCGGGCATATGATGCATATCGAAATAAAATGCGGATGTAACTACTTCCAAGACCTTGCTGTTTCCATAGACGTTGAGGATAGAATCCGGACTTTGTCTATCTGCATAGCTGCTGTGGTAATAGCAAAGCTCACCTGCAGTCAGATGGTCAAGATGCGAGTGTGTAAAAAAGATATGTGAAATTGCAGCTAAATCCAGTCCGTAGCGTACTTTATATGACAGCATATCCGGTGGGAAGTCAATCAGGATTGAGTCGTTTATTTTCATGCAGCTTCTGCCGCGTATGTTTCTGCCTCCGAGCTCAATTGCCTCACGGCATATATCGCACCTGCAAAACAGTGCCGGTATACCCTCTGCTGATCCGGTGCCTAACAGCTTACATATCATGCTTTTATACCCCCAAAAATCTTGATTTTAGATTTAGATAATGTCTATTATCAAATCGTTTTCAATGATAGCACCAATAAGGCGGCAATGCAAGGTACGATTAAGCTGCGATTTGACTGCGATAAATTTGACAAATTTACTCAATTATGTTACATTATTTCTATTCCTGAGGCAGAAACTGAACGTGCACTTGCATTGTTCACTTGATGTTAAAGGTGCTGAATACTCTGTATTGTTAAGCGATATGAGATTTTTGCGCCTGCCGGGGCGCAATTTTTTTCATATTTTATTTTGCATGAAAGGATTGGTGATCGGTAGTGGAAACGAGAGTCGGGGTAATAGCGATTATAGTGGAAAACCGTGAAAGCGTTGCCGAAGTGAACAACATTTTGCATGATTATGCAGACTATATTATAGGTCGCTTGGGGTTGCCCTACAGGGATAAGCAGTTGAGCATCATAAGCATTGTGATAGATGCTCCGCACGACACTATCAGCGCATTGTCGGGGAAAATCGGCCGCGTAGCGGGCGTAAATGCAAAAACCGTATATTCAAAATAAGGGCAGTGCTTTATAAGATGCCCATAAGGAGGAAAATTTGAAAAAACTTATAGATAAGCTGGAAGCCGAAAAAAACCTTGAGCGCGAGGAATTTAAGATGCTCTTGACCTGTGAAGATGATTATTTACATGAGAGGGCAAGGGCGGTGCGTGAGAGCTTTTTTGGCAACCAGATATATATGCGTGGGCTGATAGAGTTCACAAACTATTGCAAAAATGACTGCTATTACTGCGGTTTGCGATGTGGTAACAGCGACGTTGTGCGCTACAGGCTCACGTTTGAGCAGATTCTGGAATGTTGTGCCGAGGGTCATGAACTGGGGTTTCGCACATTCGTGCTTCAAGGAGGGGAGGATCCATATTATACCGATGATATGCTTGCCGATTTGTGCAGCACTATAAAGGCGACATACCCCGACTGTGCAATTACACTCTCTCTTGGTGAGCGGAGCTATGATAGCTACAAACGGCTCTTTGATGCGGGTGCGGATAGATATTTGCTCCGGCAGGAAACATCCTCCGACGAACATTACGCAATGCTGCACCCGCCGGAAATGACACTTTCAGCACGGAAGAAATGCCTGTGGGATTTAAAAGAAATAGGATATCAAGTTGGCTGCGGGTTCATGGTCGGCTCTCCCGGTCAGACTCTTGACCATCTTGTAGACGATTTATTTTTTATTAAAGAGCTCGACCCTGCGATGGTCGGAATCGGACCTTTCATCCCGCATAAATCTTCGCCGTATGCCGAGGAGAAACAGGGGGATTTGCGCCTTACGCTAAACTGCCTCGCAATCCTCCGCCTGATGAAACCAAACCTGTTGCTGCCCGCCACGACTGCGCTCGGCACCATCGAAGAGACAGGGCGGGAAATGGGAGTTTTGGCAGGGGGTAACGTGGTAATGCCAAATCTTTCCCCTCTCGATGCCCGCGAGAAATATATGCTTTACGACAACAAGATATGCACTGACGATGGTGCAAGAAAATGCCGAGGCTGCATTGCGCGGCGTATGAAAAAAATAGGCTGCGAGATAGCCGTAACCAGAGGTGATTATGTCCATGTATAACGCAAAATCAGCGAGTGCGCGGGAGTTTATATGTCACGATGAAATCTTAGCGGCACTCGAGTGGGCAGATGAAAATAAAAATAATGCAGAGCTTATTTCACAGATAATGAAAAAAGCAAGCGAGAGGAAAGGGCTCGGTCACCGTGAAGCCTTGTTGCTCTTAAAATGTGGGAAAAATGAAGAACTTTTTGAGCTTGCCGGAAAAATAAAGCAGGATTTCTATGGAAGCCGTGTCGTGCTGTTTGCACCGCTGTATCTGTCAAACCATTGCATTAACGGGTGCATCTATTGCCCTTACAATTGCAAAAACAAGGATATGCTGCGAAAAAAACTCACTCAAGACGAGATAAGAGATGAAGTAGTTGCACTGCAGGATATGGGGCATAAACGTCTTGCCATTGAGGCAGGTCAGCACCCAGAGCATAGCCCTATTGAGTACATTTTGCAGTCTGTTGAAACCATTTACGGTATCAAACACAGAAATGGTGCTATTCGCCGTGTGAATGTGAATATTGCGGCGACTTCGGCAGATGAGTACCGTATGCTTAAATCTGCAAATATCGGGACATATATTCTGTTTCAAGAGACATACCACGAGCAGACTTTCAAAGCGCTCCATCCGAGCGGGCCTAAGTCCGATTATGCATGGCACACTGAAGCCATGGATAGGGCAATGCAGGGTGGGATAGATGACGTGGGTATCGGCGTTTTGTTCGGGCTTTATGAGTACGAATATGAATTTACGGCAATGCTCATGCACGCCGAGCACTTAGAAGCAGTATACGGTGTAGGACCGCACACTATGAGCGTGCCGCGTATACGCAAAGCGAGAGGGGTAGACACAGGGAACTTTACAAAGGGCATAGACGATGTGACATTTGCAAAAATTGTGGCTTGCCTGCGTATCAGCGCACCTTACACGGGAATTATTGTTTCCACCAGAGAAAGCGAAGAGTGCCGCCTTAAAGTTTTGGATGTGGGCGTGTCACAAATCAGCGGAGGTTCGTGTACCTCAGTCGGCGGTTATCACGGCTCAGCAGAGCATAAGAATGGCGATGATACCAAGCAGTTTGAGATAAATGACAAGCGCAGCTTGGGGGAAATTGTGCGCTGGCTCTTAGAGATTGGGTATTTTCCCAGTTTTTGCACAGCCTGTTATCGCGAAGGGCGCGTGGGAGATCGCTTTATGGAACTTTGCAAATCCGGACAAATTCAGAACTGCTGCCAACCAAACGCACTGATGACACTGCAAGAATATTTGATTGATTATGCAGGTGCAGATACAAGGCACGTTGGCGAAGGGTTGATAAGAGAAGAGCTATCGGGTATTCCAAACGAAAATACACGCTCACTTGTGAGCGGATGGCTAAAAGAAATAAAAAAAGGAAGTAGGGATTTCAGAATATGAGCAGTGTAAACAACTTAAACAGCACTCCACTTGGCGAGAGGATACACATTGGGATTTTCGGCAGAATGGGCGCAGGCAAATCCAGTCTACTCAACGCTATAACCGATCAAGATGCGGCTATCGTGTCTCCTCTCAAAGGCACAACCACCGACCCCGTGAACAGGACGATGGAGCTATTGCCGCTCGGACCCGTTGTGTTTATTGACACTCCGGGCATTGACGACTCGGGCGAGCTTGGCGATTTGCGCATTGAAAAGGCAAAAAAAGTCTTGCGCAAGGCAGATATTGTACTTCTTGTGATTGACTCAGTCGAGGGGCTGCACGATTATGATACGGAGCTAATCAGCGCATTTAATGAAGCAGGCGTTAAATATATAATCGTATATAATAAGTCCGACTTAAATCCGGCTCAGACAGGGCTGAACACCGATGCAGAGCAGAGCGCATCGGCGAAAATCAGTGTCAGCTCAACTACAGGTGAAAACATCCATCAGCTCAAAGAACTCATAGCACAGGTCAGTGTTTCGGAGAGTGAGCCGCAGAAATTGGTAGCAGACTTGCTTTCGCCGGGAGATGTGGTAGTGCTGGTAATACCCATAGACTCCGCCGCACCAAAAGGTAGGCTTATACTGCCGCAGCAGCAGGTGGCGCGTGATGTGCTCGATGCGGGAGCTATTTCTGTCATTACACACCCACTGGGACTGACTGACACGCTCAAAAAACTAAAAGACCTTCCAAAGCTTGTGGTCACTGACAGCCAAGCATTTGAAGAGGTTTCAAAACTCACACCGCAGAGTGTTTCGTTGACTTCGTTCTCGATTTTGATGGCAAGGTACAAAGGTGTGCTGGAAGATGCAGTCAAGCATGTCGAGGTTGCAGATACAATCAAAGATGGGGATAAGATACTCGTTGCAGAAGGATGTACACATCACCGCCAATGCGAAGACATCGGCACTGTAAAGATTCCGAATTGGATTCGTCAGCGCACCAAAACAACTCCTGAGTTTGAGTTTTCATCAGGAGGCGGATTCCCCGATGAGCTATCACAATTTAAGCTCATCATCCACTGCGGCGGGTGTATGCAAAACCCACGAGAAATGCGCTATCGCCACAGTGCAGCACGCAAAGCAGGAGTTCCCATCACAAATTACGGAATATTGATAAGCCACATAAAGGGAATACTACCTCGCGCAATTGCACCGTTTGCTGCGGATTGATGAAAGCTGGTTTGAGTAAATGGGATAACTAAAAAAGAAATGGGGCAACTAAAGGCAACTAAAAGAAATTCAGGTTGCAAATTTTAGCTATATGGGTTACAATTGGGAATAACTGTTTTTCGCTTAGAAGCCGCTTTGCGGCTTCTTGGAATATTTGTAGGAAAATGTGTAATTTTAACACTTTGGAGGTGCAAAAGTTGGAAAAAATAACAAGCAGACGTAATCCGGTATTGGTTCATGTTAAAAAACTTTCATCAAGCAGAAGTTATAGACTAAAGCACAATGAGTTTGTTTGCGAGGGTGCTAAGCTTCTGAGTGAGGCTTTAAGCAGTGGTGCAGAGGTGAAATATGTTCTTACTGAATGTCCGTATACCCATAAACTTCCTGATACAGTTAAAGTTCTGCTACTGGGAGACGGTATGCTAAAGTCTATATCTGCGCTGAAAAATCCGCATGACTTGCTTTTTGTGTGTGAAATCCCGAATGTTGAGTCAGGTAGCTTATCTGCCGGAACTTATATTTTACTTGATAGTGTACAAGACCCGGGCAACATAGGAACGATTATTCGCACGGCTGATGCTTTTTCTCTTGACGGTGTGCTGCTCTATGGCGACTGTGCCGATGCATATAACCCAAAGACCATTCGCGCTTCTATGGGAGCTGTTTTTCGCCAAAAAGTGTTTTCTGTTGACATAGATTTTCTGCGGAAGGCAAGTGGCTTACGTTTAATAGGCACATCTGCGGATAACTCCGCAAAATCCGTATCTGATATAGAATTTAGGGATTCAGTCATCATATTGGGAAATGAAGGGCAGGGAATTTCTGAAGAGATTTTAGGGTTCTGTGAAGAAATGGCGACGATACCAATTTCAGAAAACAGTGAATCGCTAAATGTAGCAACAGCAGCAGCTGTTATAATGTGGGAGGCGGGGAGAAACGATGATGGCAAATTGGTATAGCGCAGGGTAAACAGATGATGTGCGGTTTGCGGAGCAAATTGCATATCATCTCCGGCAAACACTAACAAAGCAACAAGGGGGAAAAATAATGTCAAAGCAAAAGTATTGGGTATGGCTAGCGGAGTGTTCGGGTCTGAGCGCGGCGAATGCGGGAAAGCTGCTGGAGCATTTTGGCTCTGCGGAAGCCGTGTATAAAGCAAAGGGCAACGAGTACATGGAAATAAGCGGTTTCAGGCTTAAAAATGTCAAGGGGCTGCTGGATAAAAATCTTGAAAAGGCAGACGAAATACTCTTATCGTGCGCAGAAATCGGATGCGAGGTTATAACGCAGGATGGCACAAGCTATCCGCAGAGGCTGAAAAACATTTACGACCCGCCTGTGGTGCTGTATGTAAAAGGAAAGCTGCCACGAATCGATGAAATGCCTGTGTTTGGCATTGTAGGAACCAGGATTTGCACGCCATACGGAATAACACACGCAACGAGAGCAGGTCAGCAGCTCTCGGAGTGTGGATTTGTCGTAGTTACGGGGCTTGCCAAGGGGATTGATACAGCTGCCACTTTAGGTGCGCTTCGAGGCGGTACTCCGACTATCGGGGTAGTCGGATGTGGTGTAGATTTTGTGTATCCACCTGAAAATACACAGATTTATAGAGATGTGGAAAATTTTGGGGCTATTGTAAGCGAATACCCGCCGGGCACTGAGCCACACAAAACACGTTTTCCGATGAGAAACAGGATAATCAGCGGGTTGTCTGTAGGCATTGCAGTAGTGGAGGCACCAATGAGAAGCGGAGCTTTAATCACGGCGGCAAGGGCGTTGGAGCAGGGGAGAGACGTGTTCGTGCTTCCTGGGAATGTGGATGCCGATAAGTGTGAGGGGTCTAACCGCTTGATTCGCGAGGGAGCTACTCCCTTTCTATCTCCTGAAAATATAATAGATGAATACATCGGTCTGTTTGAGGATAAATTGACATTAAAAAGTCCGTCTGCCGACAAAAAAGCAAAAGGCAACGCACCGAAAACAGACTATGTTGAATTGGGAAAACTACTTCGAGAGTTATCGGGAGATGAAAAAGAAGTCGCCGAGACTCTTGCAAAAGAACCGCTGCTCACAGACGAAATAATAATCGCAACAGGGCTGCCCGCCCAAAGTGTCCTTACAGCACTCACAATGCTCGAACTCAGTGGGTTCACCGTGCGTGGCGTGTCCGGTAAGTATAGCCTACTGGGGTGAGTTTTAATATATGTAGCAATCAAATTAGGTAAAAATGAAAAAACCAATTGACAATGTGTCAAAGGTAGACTATATTGACTTAGGAAAGTTATATATAAACTTTCAGGAGATTTAGTTTACTAGGAGAATATTTTCGCATATGGCAAAGGAAATGAATCTGGTGATAGTTGAGTCACCGGCAAAGGCAAAAACAATAGGCAAGTACCTCGGTCCTGATTTTAAGGTCACGGCATCAATGGGACATCTGCGTGATTTGCCTAAAAGTAAATTAGGCGTTGATATTGATGATGGTTTCCGTCCTGACTATCAGCCCGTGAAAGCTCGTGAAAGCACGATAAAGGAGCTTCGTTCTGCGGTAAAAAACAGTGCAAAGATATATCTTGCCACTGACCCTGACCGTGAGGGGGAGGCAATTTCATGGCATCTCAAGGAGCTTTTGAAACTTTCAGATGATAGGGCGTTTCGTGTCACTTTTAACGAAATAACAAAAAATGTTGTAAAAGCCAGCATTGAAAATCCAAGACCGATAGATATGGGGCTTGTAGATGCTCAGCAGGCGAGGCGTATTTTAGACCGCATTGTGGGTTATAAGCTCAGTCCGCTGCTTTGGAAGAAAATCCGCAGGGGCCTCTCAGCAGGTAGGGTGCAGTCTGTTGCATCAAGAATGGTTGTGGACAGGGAAAATGATATTCGTGCGTTTGTTCCCGAGGAATATTGGCTTTTAAATGCGATACTCTCGTCTGATAAGGGTAAGGGTACTTTTAACGCAGCGTATCACGGCACAGTGGCTAAGAAAACGGAGCTCAATAGTGAAGAAGCTGTCGAGGCTGTCATTTCTGCTGTGACGAGTGATAGCTTTAGGGTTCATTCTGTCAAACGTGCCGATAAAAAACGTTCTGCATCGCCTCCGTTTATAACTTCCACGCTTCAGCAGGAGGCTTCACGCAAGCTGGGTATGACTCCGCGCCAGACGATGATGATAGCTCAGCAGCTCTATGAGGGCATCGACATTAAAGGGAGTGGCACTGTCGGGCTTATCACTTATATGAGAACTGACTCTTTGCGCATTTCAGACGATGCCGCGCGTGATGCGAAAAAATATATCACAGATAATTTCGGAAAAGATTATTATCCCGAGTCCCCGAATAGATATAAATCCAAAGGCAGTGCTCAGGATGCTCACGAGGCGATTCGGCCGAGTGATGTGTCTATGAGTCCTGACAGTATTTCAGGCAGTCTCAAAAAAGACCAGCTACGCCTTTATCGTCTAATCTGGAGCCGCTTTTTGGCAAGCCAGATGGCTCCGGCTATCTTTGACAGTCTTACTGTGGATGTTGTGTCCGCAGGACACGTTTTTCGTGCAAATCACACTGTTATTTCTTTTCCCGGTCATACGGCTGCTTATGAGAGCCATAGCGAGGAAAAAGTCGAAAAGGTATCTGCACTTTTGGGGCTTGCGGAAAGCGACCCGTTAAGCCTTGAAGAGATTACCAAAGAACAAAAGTTTACACAGCCTCCGGCTAGGTATACCGAGGCGACACTTATAAGGGCGATGGAAGAGTCGGGCGTGGGGCGCCCGAGCACTTACGCTCCTACAATTTCCACCATTCTCGACAGGGAGTACGTGGTTAAAGAGGGTAAGAATTTGCGGCCTACTTCACTTGGTGAGGTTGTGGTCGGGCTTATGAAGGAGCGTTTTTCGGATATTGTTGACCTTAAGTTCACTGCCCGCATGGAAGAGCAGCTTGATAATGTTGAAACCGGTAAAGATAACTGGCAGAACTTGCTGGGCAGTTTCTATGGTGGTTTTTCCGATACGCTTGAGCGTGCTGAGAAGGCGCTGGAGGGTGAGCGCATAAAGGTGCCTGATGAGGTTTCTGAGGAAGCTTGTGATTTGTGTGGGAAGATGATGGTTTTTAAGTCAGGTCGTTTCGGCCGTTTTCTCGCCTGTCCCGGTTATCCCGATTGCACGTTTACCAAGCCTATTGTCGTTGAGATGCCGGGCAAGTGTCCTAAGTGCGGTTCACGTATTCTCAAGAGGACTTCTAAGAAGGGTTATGCCTATTATGCGTGTGAGGCTTCTAAGGAGTGCGGTTATATGACTTGGGATGTTCCCACTGCGGATAATTGCCCTGAGTGTGGTCAGACTATGTTTAAGCTTTCGGGCAGAGGTGCAAAAAAGCCGTTTTGTATCAATGAGAAATGCAAGAATTTTACTCCCGAGGATGCCAGAGGCTACAGGAGAAAAAAACAGGACACTGATGGCGGCGAAGCTGTGAGCGACGACAGCAAGGGCGCAGAGAGTACAAAGGCTGCCGCAAAAACCACGACAAGAGCTACTGTAAAAAAGTCAACGGCTAAGAAGCCTGCGGCAAAGAAAACCACAGCTAAAAAGACGACAACGAAGAAGACGACAGTGAAGAAAGCAAAAGCATGAGCGTGAAGATTATTGGAGCGGGTCTTGCCGGCTGCGAGGCCGCTTGGCAACTTGCGGAGTGTGGCATTCCTGTAGAGCTTTTTGAGATGAAGCCTACTATGATGTCTCCTGCTCATGCATCTGTCGATTTTGCAGAGCTTGTTTGTTCTAATTCTCTCCGATCTTCCGAACTTTCAAACGCAGTTGGTCTTCTAAAAGAGGAGATGCGCAGGCTCGGTAGTCTTATTATCAGGGCTGCTGATGAGACTAAGATTGCTGCCGGCGGTGCACTGGCTGTTGACCGTGTGCGTTTTTCTGAGTATATAACTAAGCAGATTATGCGGCATCCGCTTATAACGGTAAGAAGTGGTGAAGCTACTGAGATACCTGAGGGCAGGGTTATCATTGCTACCGGTCCGCTTACCTCTGATGCTTTTGCAGATAAAATTGCAAAAATGCTTGGAAATACTGAGTTTTTGAGTTTTTTTGATGCGGCTGCGCCGATTGTCACTTATGATAGCATAGATATGGAGCATGCTTATATGGCTTCAAGGTATGGTAAGGGCGATGCGGATTACATCAATTGTCCGATGGATTTAGATCAGTACACTGCTTTTACAGCAGAACTCACAACGGCTGAAACTGCTCACATCCATGGTTTTGAGAAATCTTTGATTTTTGAGGGCTGTATGCCTATCGAAATCATGGCGGGGCGCGGTGCGGATACAATGAGGTTCGGTCCTTTAAAGCCTGTTGGTCTTCTTAACCCCAGAAACGGTAAAGTGCCTCACGCTGTGGTGCAGCTTCGCAGGGACAATGCGGAGGGTACCTTATATAATCTTGTGGGTTTTCAGACTCATCTCAAGTTTTCCGAGCAGAAGCGCATTTTTTCTATGATTTATGCCCTTAGAGATGCTGAGTTCGTCCGCTATGGTGTAATGCACAGGAATACTTATTTGAATTCGCCAAAACTCCTTGACAGGTATTATCGATTAATTTCTGACCTCCGTATTAGTTTTGCCGGGCAGATAACAGGTGTTGAGGGTTATGTGGAGTCTGCTTCATCGGGGCTTCTTGTGGGGCTTGAGTTATCCCGTGAGCTTTTGGGTAAACCACATATTGATTTTCCTAAAGAGACTGCTATTGGTGCGCTTGCTCTTTATATTTCAGGTGGTTCTGTGTCAGATTTTCAGCCTATGAACGTAAATTTTGGCTTGATTGAGCCTCTTGGTTTTAGGGTTCGAGGTAAGAAGGAGAAGAATTTGGCGATTTCTGCAAGGTCGCTGGATATTATAGACGGATACGGGAAGCAACGGTAGACTTCTGCTCTCATATCGCAAAAAAACTACGCAAACTGCATATTATCTGCTATACTATACTGAGAGATGCGTGTAGTTTGAAAGAATTCAAACTAACGGGGGAATGTGCGATTTGCTCCCCCTGCGTGAAGCCGCAAATGATGCACGTTAATGACCATACCTTTTCATGGTCGTTTTGTGCCTCAAGAAAACAAGAAAGGCATGGTCATTTTTATGAAGATTATTGTTGATGCTATGGGTGGTGACAATGCTCCGGGTGAAATCGTTCTTGGAGCATTAAATGCGGCGAGAAATAAAGATGTTGAGGTTATTCTTGTCGGCAAAGGCGAGGAAATCCTTCGCTCAATGGAAAGCATGGGTATAGAAAAGTTGCCTGATACAGCGAAAATTGCGGATGCATCTGAAATAATCGAAATTGATGATGATCCTGCTACTGTGATTCGTGTTAAAAAGAATTCTTCTATGGTCGTTGGGCTTAATATGCTACGTGACGGACAGGGTGATGCGTTTGTTTCGGCGGGAAGTACAGGTGCGTTGCTGTCAGGTGCAACCCTAATTGTCAAGCGTGTGCGCGGTATCAGACGTGCCGCGCTTGCTCCTTTTATTCCGAGTAAAAAGGGTGGGTTCATTCTGATTGATTGCGGTGCAAATGCCGAATGTACCGCCGAGTACTTGTTACAATTTGCATACATGGGTTCGTTTTACGCAGAAGATGTGCTGGGTGTTAAAAGTCCGCGGATAGGTCTTTTGAATAATGGCGCAGAGAGTTCCAAAGGTACCTCTTTGCAGCAGGAAACTTATGGTCTTTTAAAGGCTTCAACTCTCAATTTTGTTGGTAATGTCGAGTCAAAAGATGCAATGGGCGGCGCGTGTGATGTGTTGGTTTGTGACGGTTTTACCGGAAATATTTTCCTTAAAGCGGTTGAAGGTACTGCATCGCTTATAATGTCAGAACTAAAGTCTGTTTTTATGAGCAGTGCTGCTACTAAAATTTCAGCTCTGCTGGTAAAAGGCAAAATGAAGGGATTAAAAGATAAACTAAACCCTGATAATGTTGGCGGAACGGCACTTTTAGGTATTTCAAAGCCTGTTATCAAAGCACATGGCTCCTCTGGTGCTGCGGCAATAGAAAGCGCTGTCATCAGAGCGAAAAGAGAGGCTCAGTCAAGTATTGCAGCCAGACTTGTAGAAAATGTGAGTCATATGAAAATTTCTATTGACACAGAAGCCAAGTAGTTTTAAAATTTTCTATATAATTAGTGTTTTATAACCTAATGAGATGAATGGAACGGGAGGCGATGTTATGATTTATGATAAGCTTTGCGAGATACTCTCAAACCAGTTCGCTCTCAGTCGCGACTTAATAACACCGGATACTTCCTTTGTGGACGACCTTGGCGTTGATTCTCTCGATGTCGTTGAGTTGACTATGGCTATTGAAGAAGCCTTTGATGTGCCGGAATTTGACGATGATTTAATTTCGGGGCTTGAAACCGTCGGAGATTTATACCAGTTTCTGTCGACAAATTGTGATTGATAAAGGAAGAAGTTGTGTATGAAGTATGAGCAATTAGCGCAGTTACAGGATAAGCTTGGCTATAAGTTTAATAATTCTGCCCTCCTGATTCAAGCAATGACACACAGCTCATATGCAAACGACAACATGAAAAACAAGCTTTGCAGTAATGAGCGGTTTGAGTTTCTTGGAGATTCTCTGCTTGGCATGGTTGTAGCTCTTATTATTTTTAGCGATGGACCTTCGCTAAAAGAGGGCAGTATGTCTAAACTCCGCGCTGACTTTGTTTGCGAGAAGAACTTGGCAGAGCTCGCATCCACACTTGACCTCGGCTCATATATAATGCTTAGCAAAGGGGAAGATAATAGCGGCGGACGAACCAGACCGTCAATACTTGCAGATGCTTTTGAGGCTATTTTAGCTGCTATGTACTTAGACGGTGGATTTGATCCTGTATTTGAGTTTATTTCAGATTGCTATAAATTGCATATTGAAAAACCTATGCAGAAAACCGCCGACTACAAAACGATGTTGCAGGAATTAATTCAGCTTACGCCGGGCACAACCTATTTCTATAATCTATGTGCCGAAAGTGGCCCGGATCACAATAAAACTTTTCATGTTGAAGTCGTTATAGGCGATGAGGTTCTTGGCAGAGGTATCGGGAAAACAAAAAAAGGCGCAGAACAAGAAGCTGCCAGACTTGCCGTTGATAAATTAAAAAAATAAGGGGATTTTACTATGAACAATTTTCAATTTTCGCAACCCACGGTTTGTATCTTTGGTCGTGAACCTGAGAGTGCTTTTAAGGAGCAACTGAGAAAACGCAACGTAAAGAAGGTTCTTTTTCACTATGGTGGTGGTTCTATCAAGAAAAATGGCGTTTACGATATGGTGAGTGCAGTTTTGAAAGAACTAAACATTGAAACAATTGAGCTTTCCGGCGTTCAACCAAACCCGCGTGTAACTCTCGTCAGAGAGGGTATTGATATTTGCCGTAAAAACGGTATAGATTTAATTTTAGCGGTCGGCGGAGGTAGTGTCATCGATTCTGCTAAGGGCATTGCCGTGGGTGCAGCATATGACGGCGATGTTTGGGATTTATATATCGACAAAGCAGGTGAATCAGACCTTAAAAAACCGCTGATACCTGTTGGAGTTGTTCTCACAATTCCGGCAGCAGGTAGTGAATCCTCGCCCGGCAGCGTTCTTTCTAATGACGAAGGTTTAATGAAAAGGCCTCTTAACTCGGAACTCATCATTCCGGTTTTTGCGGTATTAAATCCTGAGTATACATTCACTCTACCTGTGTATCAGGTGGCTTGCGGTTGTTCAGACATCATGGCTCATATGTTTGAAAGATATTTCACAAGACAGAAGAATGTCGATGTCACCGACAGGCAGCTTGAGGCTAATATGCGCAGTATGCTGCATTATTCAAAACTCGCTCAGGATTTCTCAGACGACTATGATATAAAAGCTGAGGTTATGTGGGCGGGTACTATCGCTCACAACGATATGCTCAGTTGCGGAAGAAGTGGAGACTGGGCAAGCCATAATATTGAACATGAGCTCAGCGCAATTTATGATATCTATCACGGTGAGGGGCTTTCCATTGTTTTCCCCGCATGGATACGTTATTGCTGGAAAGACGATCCCGAGCGCTTTCTCCAGTTTTTCAAACGTGTGTTTGATGTCGATTATGCGTTTAGTCATGCAGAACGTGCCATAAATGAAGGTATAGCGCGCCTGGAGAATTATTACACTTCTCTGGGGCTCCCGATTCGTCTCAGCCAGGTTGAAATCGGCGAAGACAGATTGCGGGAAATGGCAGACAAATGCGTTATGCACCGTGGAGATTCAATCGGCAATTTCAAAAAGCTGACCGCAGACGATATTTACAACATTTATCGTTTGGCTCTGTAGGAAAGGAATGGTCATTACTATGAAGTTCGGATACTTTGACGATAAGGCGCGCGAATATGTTATTGAGACACCTTTCACTCCGTTGCCTTGGATTAATTACCTTGGAAGTAAGGAATTCTTTTCGCTAGTTTCCAACACGGGAGGCGGCTACAGTTTCTACAAAGATGCCAAACTGCGGAGACTCTCTCGTTACAGATACAATTCCGTACCGCGTGATACAGGCGGCAGAATGTATTATATTAACGACGGCGGGACTATGTGGAGTCCTACGTTTTTGCCCGCAAAAACAGTACTGGACTCGTATAAGTGTAGGCATGGGATTGGCTATTCTGTTTTTGAATCTGAGCTTGAGGAGCTCAGCGCGAAACTTACTTGTTTTGTGCCGAGGGATGATAACTGTGAGATAAATATGCTCACGGTCAAGAATCTATCCGGTAAGGAAAAGAAGATAAGCATTACGAGTGCGGTGGAGTTCTGCCTTTGGAATGCTGTGGACGATGGTACTAATTTTCAGCGCAACTACAACATTGGTGAAGTTGAGATTGAAGATAAGGTTATCTATCACAAGACTGAATACCGCGAGCGAAGAAATCACTACGCTTTCTATTCGGTTAATAAGCCTGCGTGCGGATTTGATACGGATTTGGACACGTTTCTCGGCAAGTTTGGAAATTATGATATGCCGCGTGTGGTTGCGGGCGATAAAAGCTCAGGAAGCGTTGCGCACGGTTGGTCGCCGATGGCAAGTCACAGACACGAGTTTAATCTTAAACCGGACGAGGAAGTTGAGCTTGTTTATGTGTTAGGTTATATCGAGCTTCCTAAGGAGGAAAAGTGGGATGGCCCTGCTTCAAAAGGCATTATTAACAAAACTCCTGCAAAAAAACTGATGGAGCGTTACTCAGACGGAAACAAGGTGAGAGATTCCCTCAAAGAACTCTCTGTTTATTGGGATGGTTTGCTCTCAAAGTATGAAGTTAAATCAGGCGATGAGAAGCTTGACCGCATGGTAAACATCTGGAACCAGTATCAGTGCATGGTGACGTTTAACATGAGCCGTAGTGCCAGCTTTTACGAGAGCGGGCAGGGCAGAGGCATGGGTTTTCGCGATTCATGCCAGGATTTGCTTGGTTTTGTGCATATGGTTCCCGAGCGTGCGCGTGAGAGGATTTTAGATATTGCCGCAATTCAGTTTGAAAATGGCGGTGCATGGCATCAGTACCAGCCCCTCACCAAGCGCGGCAATGCCGATGTGGGTTCCGGCTTCAATGACGACCCGCTTTGGCTGATTGCGTGTACTCATGCATATATTTCAGAGACGGGCGACTACTCTATTTTGGATGAGCCTGTGCAGTTTGATAACAAGGAAGGCACGGAGAAGCCGCTGTTTGATCACTTGCGGGCGAGCTTTAACTATACGCTGAATAATCTCGGTCCGCACGAGCTGCCGCTTATCGGCAGAGCGGACTGGAATGATTGCTTAAACCTCAATTGTTTCTCCGAGGAGCCGGGCGAGAGCTTTCAGACTTGTGCCAATATCGATAGCGATGCCGAGAGCATCTTTATTGCAGGTATGTTTGTCCTCTATGGTGAGCAATACGCCGAGCTTTGCCGCAAACGCTCGCTCAATGGCGAGGCTGACGAGGCGATGAATGCTGTCAGCCGAATGAGAGAGGCAATTCTTAAGAGCGGTTGGGACGGTGAATGGTTCCTGAGAGCCTATGATTCTAACGGCGATAAAGTAGGCAGCCACGAGTGCGACGATGGTAAGATTTTTATCGAGCCGCAGGGTATGTGCGTTATGGCGGGTGTCGGTGTTGAGAGCGGTCATGCTAAAAAAGCTCTTGCGAGTACCAGAGCGCGCTTGACTTTTGAGTATGGTACTTGTCTCGTTTATCCCGCTTATAAGGAGTATCATCTGCATTTGGGTGAAATTTCCAGCTATCCGCCCGGTTACAAAGAAAACGGAAGCGTTTTTTGCCATAACAATCCGTGGGTGAGCATTGCCGAGACTGTGGTTGACAACGCCGATGAGGCTTTTGAGGTATATCGCCGTATTTGCCCTGCATACATCGAGGATATAAGCGATGTTCACAGAACTGAGCCTTATGTTTACAGCCAGACCATTGCAGGTCAAGAGGCTCCTACCCCGGGTGAGGCTAAGAACAGTTGGCTCACGGGTACTGCTGCTTGGACGTTTGTCAATGTGAGTCAGTACTTGCTCGGTGTTCGCCCGACTCCGGACGGTTTAAGTGTTAAGCCTTGTCTGCCTTCACGGTTTGACAACGTGCGCATAAAACGCTTATACCGTGGTGCGAATTATGATATTACGATTAAGCGCGATGGCGAAAGAGGGCTATGGGTCGATGGAAAGCGTGTAGAGGGTGATGTCGTGCCGATTGCACCCGAAGGTGAAACTGTCAGCGTTGTTTGTGTGTCGTAAATTATCTACACAGACCCGTGTATTGCAGCAGATGATGAGCAGGGCAGGAGAGATTGAAAGGAATTTTTATTTATGAAATATCTTATTGGGATTGACTTGGGTACTTCGGGTACTAAAACTGTGCTTTTTGACGAGCTGGGAAAGGCTGTTGCTTCATCGACTGTTGAGTATCCGCTTTATCAGCCTGAGAACGGGTGGGCTGAGCAGGATCCTGCCGATTGGTGGAATGCTTGTACTAAGACTTTGCAATCTGTTTTAGCCGACTCCAAAGTTAGTGCAAAGGATATTGCCGGTATCGGTTTTTCAGGGCAGATGCATGGTCTTGTAATGCTGGACGAAAACGGTGAGGTTCTTCGCAGGAGTATCATTTGGTGTGACGGGCGCACGGCGGATGAATGTGCGGAGATTAATAAACTTGTTGGTGTAACTCGTCTGGTTGAAATCACTGCAAATGCGGCGCTGACGAGCTTTACAGCGGGCAATATTCTCTGGGTGCGAAACAATGAGCCTGATATCTATAAGCGTTGCAGATATATTTTACTTCCCAAGGATTATCTCCGTTACAAACTAACGGGCAAAATTGGTGCGGAGGTAGCCGATGCTTCAGGTATGAATCTGCTGGATATAAATACCCGCTCATGGTCTGGCGAAGTTTTATCTAAGCTCGATATTGACCCAAAACTTCTCCCCGATGTGTGTGAATCGGCTGATTTAGCAGGGAAAATAACCGCAGAAGCTGCGGCTGCTACCGGTCTTGTTGAGGGTACTCCTGTTGTTTACGGTGCCGGAGACAATGCCGCTGCCGCTGTGGGTACAGGCGTTGTTGATGATGGGAAGGCGTTTATTACCCTCGGGACTTCAGGGGTTTTATATGCTCACTCGAATAAAGTTTCTATAGATACTACAGGTCGGGTCAACAGTTTTTGTGCCGCTGTTCCGGGTGCTAACGCTGTTTTTGGTTGCTCTTTAGCTGCCGGTATGTCATTACAATGGCTCAGGAATAACTTTTTCTTGCCGGAGATGAAGGCCGCCGAAGGGCTTGGTCAGGATCCTTATAATATTATGACAGCACAGGCTGAGCGTATTCCAATTGGAGCAAACAGGCTCATTTTCCTGCCTTATCTGATGGGTGAGCGCAGCCCGCTTCTCGACCCCAATGCTCGCGGTGTATTCTTTGGACTGTCGGCAATTCACTCAAAATATGATATGCTCCGTGCCGTTTTAGAGGGTGTTGTGTATGCACAGCGGCAGATACTTGATGTTTTAAGCGATATGGGTGTTACTTTCAGTGAAATTTATGCAACAGGCGGCGGTGGTTCAAGTCCTGTTTGGAGGCAGATGATTGCAGATGTATTGCAGCTTCCGGTAGTCACGATTCAAAACAGGGAAGGTCCGGCACTCGGAGCGGCAATCTTAGCCGGAGTCGGGACAGGTCTCTATAAAAGCGTTTCGGATGCCTGTAAAAACATTATTAAAACTAACCCTGCACAAATGCCGATAAAGGAAAACTCAGTCCGCTATAAAGGCTACTACGAGCTTTACTCTGAGCTCTATCCCACCATGAAGGGAAGTTTCAGCAAACTCGCAGGGCTATAGTCGCACTAACAAATCGGGGCTGTTTGAATGTGAGATTTCACCAAGATTAAAGTGTGCATTTCCTATGATTTTGGAGTCGCCACTATTACCTACAATGCTTGTTTCTGAATAGCAGAGCGAGTGGCGGTCAAGGAGTTGTTTATCATTGTCTGATAGGGAATTCCGTAAGCTTTTGCCTGAGTACGAAAAAATTCAAGATTTTCTTTATCTATCATAATAGTAACTCGCTCTTTTCGATTTTGCTTAATTAAGTCATCTATTGTAATGTCAAGCACTTTGCTACGCATTAAAGCCTCATTGACATCCTTCGGCGCATCAGTATATTCAATGTTATCCATATTAACCTCTCCCTTCGTATAGTTTCTTACATTTTCTTGGTTAGACAAGTTTTTTTGCTCGTCCCATTCAAATTTAAACCGTGAATTCATATGTATATTATATACATACAATTTATGCGTGTCAAGATTTTTTCGCATGCCTATAGAGGGCAGCCCCTTATTCAATTTTTCAATTTTTCAAAAAAAGGTATTGACATCTATTACGGCAACCGATATAATAATATTACGTTGCGCGATATAGCGAACGACGTAATATTATGAAAGGAGTTGTGTACATTGAGCGGAAAAATTGAGCAAAGCGCACTTACTGAAGGAGTATACCTAATTCTCATCTCCATGCTTTCACCACGGCACGGTTACGCTGTTATGCAGAATATTGAAGAATTAACCAATGGGCGGGTAGTGCTTGGGGCCGGAACGCTCTACGGAGCTATAAATACACTCTTAGAAAAAGATTGGATAAGTGCAGTTGGGCATAGTGCTGAATCACGAAAAAAGGAATATGTTATAACATCAGCAGGCAAGTATGTTTTGCAAGCTGAAATAAAACGATTGTCGGAGCTGCTTAAAATCGGACAGAATGAAATGG
>Ga0209755_10000085_pt1 | contig 164802 bp, 154 predicted proteins | sample TergutCo191P1_FD_187301 | JGI IMG/M metagenome (GOLD analysis project Ga0209755, IMG submission 187301) | Cornitermes sp. P1 segment gut microbial communities from Petit-Saut dam, French Guiana - Co191P1 (SPAdes) (version 2) | ecosystem: Host-associated > Arthropoda: Insects > Digestive... | reverse complement strand
GTCGGGAAAAGACGGAGGATGCTCAAGTACATTCAAAGGACAAACCTTGAAGGTTACAGAAAGCTCATAAAAGAACTGGGATTGCGTAAATAATTATGATGCAAAAAGTAACACTCTCAATAGCCGGAAAGGAGCTTATCCTTGAGACCGGCAGGATCGCGAAGCAAGCTAATGGCTCGGTTTTTGCGCAGTATGCGGGATCAGCGGTTATTGCTACCGTTTGTTCATCGTCGGATTCGGTAGAAGGTTTGGATTATGTTCCTCTTACCGTTGATTATAACGAAAAATATTATGCCGCAGGGAAAATCCCCGGCGGTTTTATAAAAAGGGAGAGCCGTCCCAAAGACAAGGAGATTCTTGTCTCCCGTCTTATCGACCGCCCCATGCGTCCGTTATTCGACAAAAGTTTCGGGCGCGAGATACAGCTCATCCCCACAACTTTATCTACAGATCAGGTAAATCCGCCTGACATTCTTGCGATTATAGCTTCTTCCGCGGCTGTTCATATTTCCGACATTCCTTTTAACGGACCTGTCGCGGGCGTCCGCGTATGTCAGGTTGAAGGGCAGCTTATCGTTAATCCTACTTACGAGCAGATTGAAAAATCAACAATGGAAATTGTAGTCGCCGGAACCAAAGACGGCATCACAATGGTGGAAGGCGGCGCGAAGGAAGTAAGCGAAGAGCTGATGATCGAGGCTTTGGATAAAGCGCACGCGATGATAAAAGAATTTTGCGCGTTACAGGAAAAACTGCGCGAGCTTGCCGGAAAGCAAAAACTTCCCCTTACTGTTCTTTCATATTCTCTTGAGAATTTAGACGCTATCCGCGCCGCCGCATATCCGAAACTTCAAACCGCGTGTTTCCTTCCCACCAAACATGAAAGACACGACGGCATCAAAGCTGTTAAAACAGAATTTGAAACCCAATACGCCTCTCAGCTTGAAGACGAAAAACAGAAAAAACTTTTTGATGCGTTATTCGAAGATATGCAGTACGAAATCCTTCGCACTTCGATTTTAAACAATGGAAAGCGCGTAGACGGTCGCGGTCTTGAAGACATCCGCAGTATTACATGCGAGGTCGGCATTTTACAACGTACCCACGGAAGCGCGTTGTTTACAAGAGGCGAAACACAAGCGCTTTGCGTTACAACATTAGGTACTGTTTTTGACGAACAGATTTTTGACGATATCGAAGGCGACAAACGCGAAAACTTTATGCTTCATTATAATTTCCCGCCGTATTCGGTAGGAGAGGTCGGAAGGACTGGTACAGGCAGAAGAGAGATCGGACACGGACACCTTGCGCTTCGCTCATTAAAAGCGATGATTCCGACAAAAGATGAATTCCCCTACACAGTGCGCGTGGTTTCGGAAATTATGGAATCCAACGGTTCCTCTTCGATGGCGTCCGTCTGCGGCGGCACATTATCGATGCTTCATGCCGGCGTTCCGATGAAAAAACCTGTCGCGGGTATCGCGATGGGATTAATAACCGAGGGAAATGCCGGACCAAACGACAGGTTTGCTGTGTTATCTGACATCCTCGGCGAAGAAGACCACCTTGGTGACATGGACTTTAAAGTTGCCGGAACCAAAGACGGGATAACCGGCTTCCAAATGGATATAAAAATCGCAGGCGTAAGCCCGCAGATTATGCGCAAAGCTTTAGATCAGGCAAAACGCGGAAGAATGCACATTCTCGGCATCATGAACCAATGCATAGACAAGCCTGTATCGGAAATAAGCGAATACGCGCCTAAAATCGTTACGCTTCGTATCGACATTGACAAGATCGGAGCTCTCATCGGTCCAGGCGGAAAGAACATCAAGGCGTTATGCGAACAATTTTCGGTTAAAATTAATACGGAAGATGACGGAACGGTCACTATTTTCGGCAAGAACACAAAAGACGCAGAGGACGCGAAAATCGCGGTTATGGGTATTGCCTCCGATCCTGAAGTGAACAGGATATATGAAGGCACTGTAAAGCGCATCATGGATTTCGGAGCGTTCGTCGAAATACTTCCCGGCAAGGAAGGGCTTGTGCATATCAGTAAACTTTCAAGACAGAGGATCGAGAAGGTAACCGATGTGTTAAAGGAAGGACAGCAGATTCCCGTTAAATTATTGGAAATTGACAAACAGGGAAGGCTAAATCTTTCTTATATTGACGCAATTGACGCCAAATAAAGAATTTCTACCGCTCTTTAATTTATGAGGTTTACCGGTGGTAGATATAAAATTTGTTAAAACACATCCTCGTATAACTCTGCCGCGGTATGAAAGCGAAGGCGCAGCCGGTATGGATCTCCGCGCCTTTCTTGACACTGATATTTGTATCGCGCCGCTGGAAAGAATAAAAATACCGACAGGATTAAAACTGGAGATACCTCAAGGTTACGAAGCTCAGGTTCGCCCGAGATCGGGTTTGGCGGTTAAAACAGGGCTTACAGTGCTTAATTCTCCTGGAACTATCGACAGCGATTACCGGGGCGATTTAGAAATAATTCTAATAAATTTAGGTTCAGAAAATGTTATAATTAAAGACGGAGAAAGAATCGCCCAGCTTGTAGTCGCGCCTGTCATTCGCGCTGATATACAAGAGGTGAAAGAACTGTCTCCCAGTAAGAGAGGCAGCGCGGGGTTTGGTTCCTCAGGGGTAAATTAATGCCTGGAAAAGATACGCTTGAAGTAAAACGCCGGATTTCTCCCACAATCTATAAGTATATTATTTCAGAAATGTTTTTCTCTTTTATAATATGTTTCTTTTTCTTCTTTGTCGTTTTCTTTGTAAACCAGATACTGCTTATGGCGAAAGAAGTTCTTACAAAACATGTTCCCTTCGGGCAGGTTGCTCTTTTAATTTTATATTCACTGCCCACTGTTATCGCGATGTCCGCTCCGTTTGCAAGCCTTGTAGGAACGCTTATGACGGTAGGAAGGCTGACTTCCGACAACGAAGTGCTTGTCATGCTGTCGTCAGGGCTTTCGTATAAAAATATTTTTTATCCTGCAATTACTGTAGGTATTGTTGTTTCACTTCTGTCTTTCTTTACAAACGATGTTCTGCTTCCGGCGGGCACTGTTCAATTTAACAGATTATGGAGAAAGATTCTCTTAACTACTCCGGGTCTTGAAATGGAAGCGAACTCTGTTAAAAGGTTTCAGGATACTGTAATTGTCACAGGCCAAGTAACAGACAATGTAATAGAAAGTCTTTTAATTCTTGATAAAACAGACGACGGGGAGCGAAGGATTATTATTTCCAGCTCCGCGGAATTAAAAGACGGGGGCAAAGAAGGGCTTAGCTTAAATCTTGAGGACGCTTTTATTCATTCATCCAAAGAAATCGCAAGAGAAGATTATGATTACGCGTACTCGGATAATCTTCAGTATTGGGTTTCTAACGAAGAAATTATTCACTCTACCGTCAGCATAAGTCCTAGAGAGAAGAGTTCAAGGGATGTTTCTGCTGCGATTAAAGAAAAAAGAAATGATGTGGCTCTAAGAGCAAACGATAAGAAGATACGCGCTTTTGCGAACGCTTATTCTCTCGAAAGCAGTTTAAGAGCGGGACCGCAGGGAGAGGGGTGGAATAGAAGGAGCACCAGTCTTGCCAATTTTCAACGCGATGTCGCAGCTATTGAAACATCATTAAAAGATCGCTCCCTTCTTGTTCATATTATTGAAATTTACAGAAAATTCTCGGTTCCTTTTGGCGCGTTTTGTTTTGTATTTATAGCAGTTTCGCTTGGATTAATGGCAAAAAAATCAGGGCAGACTGTAGGTTTTATTTTTGGCGTTATAATCGCCGTTCTTTACTGGTCAATGCTTTTTATAGGACAGACGATGGGACTGCGGTTAGGCACTCCTCCTTTTATATCGATGTGGTATCCTAATATTTTCTTCCTGATCGCGGGTATAATTCTTGCGATTATCAAGGTGCGTAGATGAACAAGGTAATGGTACTGGACAGGTATCTTTTGCGCCAGTTCTTTCCAATATTTTTTGTTGCCATCACAATGTTTGTTTTTTTATTATTATTAATCGATCTGTTTTCCAATTTAGTGCGTTATCTGAATAATGAAGTTCCCGTTTTAATAATCGTAAAAATCAGCCTTTATTATATTCCCAAAAGCGTATCATACGCTATGCCTATCTCCCTGCTTTTCGCCTCTGCTTATACATTAGGTGATTTGTACGCGAAAAACGAACTCACAAGCATATTTTCGTCGGGTATTCCTTTTTCACGTTTTTGCATTCCGCTTATTGTCGTAGGTTTTGCGGCTTCGATCTTTTCATTTTACCTTGATGACAGGATTGTAATACCGACATTAAAAACGAAAAACGAGCTTTCAAAACGCGCGTTAAAACAATATATAACCCGAAGCAATTCGGATATAGTTATTAAAGCTAAAAACGGGCGTGTCATTTATTCTGTTGATTATTTTGACAGCGAAAATAATACGCTTAACGGGGTAAGCATTGTGGAAATGGACGAAAAGGGAGGATTTGCTTCGCAGATTCGCGCTCCTTCGGCAAATTGGAACGAAACATATTGGGAATTCAGAAACGCTGTAATTTATAAATACGATGATGACGGTATTCTACGGATAAACCCTTTTATTCATGATTCCATGTATGATGAACATCCTGATATTTTTAAAAGGAACGCAGTTAATGTAGAAGAATTAACCGCGAAAGAGGCGGGACTTCTTGTGGACGATCTCCGCACGGCAGGCCTTCCGTATTATAACGCGCAGGCTAATTTTTATCACAGATATTCATTTGCAGCCGCCTCCTTTATTGTAATGATTCTTTCAGTATCAATGGGCGGCAGATTCAGAAAAAATATTTTATTAATGAGCCTTTTTACAAGTCTTTTAACTGCGGTGGTATACTATATTGCAGAAATGTTAAGCATGATGCTTGCGGGTTTAAATTATATCCACCCGTTTGTAGGAGCGTGGTTCCCTGTCTTGTTGTTTGTAATTGTAGGCATCGCTCTTTTAAGAGGCGCTAAAACCTGATGCGTTTCAGTATAACAGGGCGCGATACACATTGCGCTGCGAGAAACGGCATTTTACATCTGCCTCACGGCGATGTTGAAACCCCTGTATTTATGCCTGTGGGTACAAACGGAACTGTAAAAGCGCTGACTGTAAATGATTTAAAAGAAATCGGTTATAACATAATACTTTCCAACACATATCATCTTTACTTAAGACCCGGCGAAGAAGTAATTGAAAAAGCGGGCGGGTTACATAATTTTATAAACTGGGACAGAAATATCCTTACAGACTCAGGCGGTTTTCAAATTTACTCTCTTTCTGCTTTAAGAAAAATAAAACCTGAAGGCGCGTGGTTTCAATCTCATATCGACGGCTCAAGACATTTTATAAGCCCGGAAAAAGCTGTAGAGATTCAAACGCTTCTGGGAAGCGACATTCAAATGCAGTTAGATTATTGTTCCCACTACGGCGCAAGCCGCAAAGAAGCTGAAAAAGCTCTTGCAATTACAAATGAATGGCTTCTAAGAGCGAAAGCCAAATGGGAAGAAGCCGTTTCGAAAGGATATAAAGGCAGTCTTTTCAGCATCGCTCAAGGGAATTTTTTCTCCGATCTTAGAAAACAAAGCACGGAATTCTGCACTGCATCGGGAACCCCCGGCATCGCCATCGGCGGTTTGTCTGTGGGAGAGCCTTCGGAGCTTTTTTACGAAACATTGGCATATACGTCTGCGTCTTTGCCTCAAGAAAAACCCAGATATGTGATGGGAATTGGTACGCCTGAGTATATTTTAAGCGCTATCGAACACGGAATAGATATGTTCGATTGTGTTTTACTGACCCGCGAAGCGAGAAACGGCAGAGTTTACACCAGGAACGGACCTTTTTCCATTAAAAATGCCAAAAACACCATGGATTTTATGCCGATAGATAAAGAGTGCGCCTGTAAAGTATGTAAAGAGTATTCAAGAGCGTATTTGAGGCACCTTTTCAAGACCAAGGAGATATTATATTCGATGTTAACCAGTTACCACAACCTTTATTTTATTAATAATTTAATTCAAAACTGCCGTAACGCAATAGCCGAAGACAGGTTTTTTCAATATAAGAAAGAATTCCTTTCCGTATATAACGATGGAGTTGTTGATGAACAATTATAAATTATATTTTGACAATTGGAAAAATGAATGCCCGATTAAATACTTGAGGGGTGCCAGAGGCAAGCGTGTCGTTTGCGCCGTGCGCGGACGGCGCGCTTGGCCTGCTGGCAGGACCCCGCAAGATATATTTAGGCATTCATTTATTATAATGTTTATTATTTTAGTATTACCTGTGTTTGCACAGCAAAATAATGAAGATTCAAGAAAGGATGTAATCCAATATGGTACCGAGACTGAAATCGCTAATTTAATTCAAAGTTTAAGATCGGAAAGAGCGGATTATTTTGATGAAGAGTTAGCCGCTCTTGCAAATAATTCAAAGAACATGAGGATTTTAACAGGCGTCTTCGGATTTTTCGGCGAGAGGGAAAAAACGGGACTGGAAGAAAGAGCGATAAAAGCGATTGAAGAAAGAGATGAGGAAGCGACCGAGACCGTGCTTGGAGCGTTAGACTACCTTGGAAAATTAAAATCATCTGATTCTGTTAATATTATGATGGATCTTTTGGAAACTGAAGAAAGGCGGTATTTAAACGCGGCATTCCGTGCTATCGGAAAAGCGGCGTCTTCCGATAAAAAAACGGCGGATGAAACCGCGGAGTTTCTTGTTGAATTTTATAATTTCCGCGAACCGGGAAATGATAACCGAAGCGCGATAATCGGCGCAATCGGAGATACAGGTTCATCCGCGGGCGTTGAAATGCTTTCGGAACTGGCTTTAAATACAGACGAGCGTATTCCTCTTCGCATTGCCGCTATTAGCGCTATTTCAAAAATCGCGGACTCTGAAGGATTAAACGCCGTGCTTTCATGCGTTACTACAAATGATCCGAATGTGCGTTCGGCGGCTATTGCCGCTCTCGGTCCTTTTTCCGGGGAGGCGGTTGATAAAGCTATTCTTGACGGTTTTAGGGATTCATATTATCGCACAAGGATTGCCTCCGCTCAGGCAAGCCGTGACAGAAAACTTGCTGCAGCCGTTCCATATTTAAAATTCCGCGCCGAACGCGATGATGTTCCCAATGTAAAGGATGAAGCGATTCGTTCTCTCGGCGCGATAGCCAACGAAGAGGCAGTGGCGGTTCTTGAATCATTGTTTACAGAACGTAAAAATACAGACAGGGTTCGTATCCTTGCGGCAGATATGCTGTCAAAGAATACAGAAGGAAAGAATTTTAAAAAACTTATAGTAGAGCTTGATGAAGCAAAATCAAGAAATCAAAACAATCTTTACAACGGATTCTTAAAAGTTGTAGGCGAGAGCGTAGCGGAGAGCGGTAAGGCGGATGTGGAAGACGTAGCGCGCCGCTTTATGAAAAACGGTACGTTAATAGAAAAATTATACGCGCTTGATATGGCGCTTAATAATAAACTAAACAGTCTGAGTGATGAAATAATCGCTTTAACTAAAGAAAAAAATGAAAGCCTTTCCAGAAAGGCAAAGCGTACAGCCGAATCGCTCGGAATTACAATACCTGACGCATGAAAAAACAAATTGATACCCTGATAAAAAAATGTTTTTGCGAAGCCCAATGCGAGGCTGACATCCGCTATAACGAACCTATGAAAAATCATACCACTTTCAAAGTTGGAGGTCCTGCCGATTGCCTGATTCGCCCGGACGGCGAAGGTTTTTCCGGTTTCTGTATAGCGTTATTAAAAAACGCAAGAGACATGAAAATCCCTGTTTTTATTTTGGGCGGCGGCGCAAACATAGTGGTCAGCGATAAAGGAATTCGCGGTATTGTTCTAGACATGACAGCATGGACAGGGAAGAGCGTTTTAACATTGTTTGAAAATGATGAAGAAATAATATTTAAAAGCGGTACCGGCATGGACGAAGCCGCCTGTAATGCCGCCGCCTTAAGTCTTACAGGGCTTGAGTTTCTTGCCGGAATGCCCGGAACAATCGGAGGAGCTGTCTGGATGAACGCAAGATGCTACGGCAGTGAAATTGCGGATGTTTTAAGCCGGGTAGAAATTATCGCTTATGAAAAGAACGAATATATTGTTAAAAGAATTGAAATAGAAAAAGAAAAGAATTCATGTGTTCCTTTGCAAGACACTGGATTTGACTATAAACAAAGCCCGTTTCAAAAAATGGACTGCATAATCCTCAGCGCGGCGTTCAAATTAAATAAAGGCGATAAAGAAGAAATACTTGTCAAAATGAACAAGAACAAGAAAGACCGTTTTGAAAAAGGCCATTATAAATTCCCATGCGCCGGCTCCGCTTTTAAAAACAACCGTGATTTCGGTAAACCCGCAGGGCAAATAATCGACGAACTTGGTTTAAAAGGTTTAAAGAAAGGAGGAGCCCAAATAGCTCCTTTCCACGGCAATTTCATCATTAATACCGGTAACGCCAAAGCAAAAGACATTCGTACCCTTGTAAACGAAGTTACCGCCAAGGTAAAAAAAGAAACAGGTTTCACACTGGAACCTGAAATACTGTTCGTAGGCGAGCGGTGATATGTTTTTTATAAAGAGATTTAACTTTCAAACACTTTTTTAAATTCGACAACACATCCGGGAATTGTAAGAAGCGGAACATCGTCCTCTCCGCTAAACCCATGATGAATGTATTTGCCATCTGAAAATTCTAAAACAGTTATTACCTTTTCTTCCGGATCAATCATCCAGTACTCATTAACTCCCGCTTTTTCATACAGATTTAATTTTATTACCATGTCATGCGAACGGTTAGAAGATAAAATTTCTATTATAAATTTGGGAGCGCCGTTATAACTTTTGTCTTTTAATTTAGACTGTTCGCAGGCAAGGAAAATATCAGGCTGTACCAGCGTATATTTGTCGCCTTTTTCATAGAGCGGATATACATCAAATGGAGCGATAATCGGCTCACAATTGGATGATTTTAATTTATCCTTCAAGTGGGCGCCAAGCGCTAATAGTACACTTTGATGTTTATACCCTGGCGAACTCATGGCATATTCAGAGCCGAAAATCCGCTCAAAACGAGGTTCCTCAAGGGAACGGACAGGAGTTACTTCATTTGTTATTTTTACAGCCGCTTGCATCCTAATATATCCTTAATAGCATTTTATTACATAATACAACCATGTCAATATAGATTCAATCACAAAGATAAAAATTAACGTTCAATATCAAGATCGGTGATTTTTAACGAATTATAACATTTACCGTTTCGGTTTCTTTGTTATAATTCCAGTCGAATATAACAGGGTATGAAGAATTTTCGGAATCGTCAATTAATGTAAAATCTGGTTTGTTTGTATATATTTTTGCATTTGATGTTTCTTTTGCTTCTATTTCCAATTCCATCAAACCTTCGTTATCTATAAAATTGCCTGCTTTCATTTTGATTGATATTGGCAATGAATTTACAACATTTAAATTAAAAGGCTGTGCATCTGTAAAAGTGTAACTTTTAGCGTAAACATAATCTATATCCAAACTTGCTATGCCGTTTTCATCGATAACATCAAGAAGAGTTCCCGGAGCATATCCGCCGCCTTCAAACAATCTTTCTTGATCGGGCGCAAGAACCGCGTCTATGCCGGCATAGCTAAAAGACACTATTTTTGCAGATTTATTAATAATGCTTACAGAATAAAATATTTCAACCGCATCACAGGAACTGAGGGATATAATGAATAATGTTATCATTGTCTTTAATGCCGTCTTCGCCATAATATACATACATTGTATCCCATAATATTAAGGTGTCAATATACAGGGGGTACTAGTCATTATTTCTCAATTTTGATACACTATCCGTAACGCTTAATCCTCATATTAAGCGAACCTCTTTGCCGGTTAAAAAACCGGACTATATGGCCATAAGGAGGAACTATGCGCCGATATGAACTTACAGTCATCTTCCCGCTGGAAGAAGACCAGCACAGAGCCGGGAGGGAGCAGCTGCTCTCCGACCTTCAGGCAAACGGAGTCGAAGTCGAGAAAACCGATGAACTCGGGGATCGCGACCTCGCCTATGAAGTTAAAAAAAGAAAACGCGGAAAATACGTCCTTTTAACAATGAAATCGGACCCTGCAAAAATTACAGTTTTAGACCGTATTTTTAAACTTAACACAAATCTCCTGAAATACCTGTTCGTAAGGGTAGAGGAATAGGAGTAAAAATGGCTGATATCAATCATGTTGTATTAATCGGACGTTTGACAAGAGACGCGGAATTAAAATACACCGCCGGCGGACAGGCAGTCTGCAAGTTTTCCATTGCGGTAAACAGACGAAAGAAAAACGGCGATCAATGGGAAGACGAAGCCAATTTCTTTGATATCGTTCTTTGGGGTAAGCAGGGAGAGTCGCTTCAATCTTACCTTACAAAAGGAAAGATGGTTGGCGTTGACGGCGAACTGCGTCAGGATCGCTGGCAGCAGGACGGTCAAAACCGGTCCAAGGTTGAAATAATCGCAAGCTATATCCAGCTTTTAGGCGGCTCGGGAAACAATTCTTCCGGGAGCGGTTATGCCGGAGGTTCAGGACAGTCAGGGGATCGGCAAAATCACCAGAACAATCAGAACCAAAATCAACAGGAATCATCATATCAGCCGAGGGATGACGGTTTTACAGACGATATTCCATTTTAATTTTAACTAACAGTTTAAGGAGTTTATTATGTCAGATGAAAAATATTTCGATAATGAAGGTCATTCCCGCCATGACAGGGACAGGGGAATGGATATGCAGATGGATGATCGCGACGGCGATGATCGCGGACGCGGCGGCAAGGGCGGAAAAGTCTTTTTTAAGAAAAAGGTCTGTAAGTTCTGCGCTCAGAAAATGAAAATAGATTACAAAGAATCTGATACGCTTCGCCGTTTTATAACTGAAAGAGGAAAAATTCTTCCTCGCAGAATCACGGGAACCTGCGCCAAACATCAGAGAGCGCTCGCGCTTGCCATCAAACAGGCTAGAAGTATCGCGCTCCTTCCGTATGTTGCAGAATAAACGTTATGGAACCTCCAGCGAATCCTGACGGGCGCGGCTTCAATGATGAAGAGGCTGTAACAACGCCCTCAGGTATTCAAAAACCGGTTATTCCTCTTGTTGCTATTTTTGTGTGCGCCGGTTTGAGTATGTTGTTTATGAATACCGGGCTTCTTTCGTTTTTTTATCTTGCGCCTCTTGGTTATGCGGTTATAATCTCAAGCTCATATATTCATACATTTGTTATAGCCGCGGCGGCCGGTACTGTTTTTAATGTGATTAAATTAATCTCAAGCTCGAACGCAGGCGGAAATATAATGCTGGATATTATATATTTTTCCGTCATTATTTTAAGTTTTACGTGGTTAATGGGCGGACAAAAATTCAGAACCGCGTACCGTTTTATACTTGCATCCGCCGCAGGCGCTATAATTTCCATTATTTTTATTAACAGCCCTCATGTAAAATTTTATGAATATTTTCATGATATTGCAGAAGCGGTTTTTAATAATTCCAAAGAACAGTTATTAGATGATGGGGGGACAAGGCGTTTGTTGAATATGCGGACGTTTTCCCCTGAACAAATGGTAGAAATGGCAAAAAGTTTTATTTTGCGCGGCGGCGCTTTAATCAGCATGTTCTTCCTCTTTTTTGTTAATATGCAAATCGCGAATTTTATATTTTCGATTGTTAAGAGGCAAAGAAAGGATTTTAGTTTAATTCCCTTCATCGCTCCCGTTAATACAATATGGGTGTTATCCGGCGCAATAGCGACAATTCTTCTTACAAGCATGTTTAAAATTGGCTTTATCGATATTATTGCCTGGAATGTTCTGACAGTTTGCGCCGTTGTTTTTCTCGCGCAAGGCGCGGGTGTTCTTATGTACTGGCTGTCGTTGCGCACGCCTGTTTTCAGGCTTGTAAATAATGTGTTAATCGTAGTAATATTATTCAGCCCCTTGAATGTCTTCGCTATTTCGGCGCTTGTCATTCTGGGGGTTGCTGATATTTGGATGTCCTTTAGGACGCCGAAAATTAACGCTTAAAACAATTGTTCTAAGCGTTACGCCTCTACTCCGGGGCGAAACATCCGCTTTTTTGCGGTTGTAATTTTAGTTTAGAGGTATCCCGTATAACTTTTCGGGTTACTGAAGGGAGTTCGGTATGAAAGTTATTTTGAACAAGGATCTGGCTACTCTCGGTGAAGAGGGAGATGTAAAAGAAGTCGCAAAAGGTTACGCGCGCAACTACCTTTTCCCAAGAGGAATCGCGCTGCCTTACACTCCAAGAATGATCAAAATAATCGAAGGAAGAAGAGCGGAAATTGAAGCTCGAAAAGAGCAGAAACGCCTTGACGCAAGAGGTATTAAAGAAAAACTTGACGCTTTAGAACTGTCAATTACAATGCCGGCAGGCGCCAACGGAAAACTTTACGGCGCTGTTACAAATCAGACAATCGCTGAAGAACTTGCTAAAAACGGTTTTCAGATTGAAAGAAAGCGCATAGAACTTGCAGGAAACGGTTTTAAAAATGTCGGTAAGTACAAAGCTGTAATAAAATTGTATGAAAATCACTCCGCTGAAATCTCTATTACAATTATCGCGCAGGAGATAAAAACGGAAGCTCCTGCGGTGAAACCGGCGCCGCGCCGAGGAAGAAGAGACGAAAGCGACAGCCGCAAGGAATCGGAAAAAGAAGAGCAGAAGACCGAAGCTGAGGCTCCTGCCGCAGAGGAAACTGCTTCTGAATAATGGCTCAAACTGTTAGGGATAAAACACCTCCTCACGACGATGAACTTGAGCAGGCCGCTCTTGGGAGTCTTTTAACAGATTATGAGGCTGTTACTACCGCGATAGAAATGCATTTACATTCCGGGGATTTTTACTCGCGCGCGAATACCCGCGTTTATGAAGCGATATTAAGCCTCGACGAAAAGAGAGTGCGCCCTGATATTCAATCTGTTGTTCAGGAATTAAAACAGATGGGCAAGCTGGATGAAGCTGGCGGCGCCTCTTATGTTTCCAGTCTTACATCGATTATTCCGTCAAGCGCGAATATCGAATATTACGCGCAAATGGTAAAAAATTATTCATTAAAGCGCTCTCTTTTAAAACTTGCTTCCAGCATCAGTATCAACGCTTACGACGAATCAAAAGAAGCTGGTACAGTGCTGGAAGATATGCAAAAAGATTTTAACAAGCTCCTTGATGAAAGGCAGATTGTATCCGCGCGAAAAGTAGGCGATATATTAAAAGATACTATAGACATTATACAGCAGGTGATGAAGAACAAGAACGCTACAACCGGAATTCCCTCAGGTTTTAAAGACCTTGATTCTCTAACAGCCGGTTTCCAGCGGGACGAGTTTATCATTATCGGCGCAAGGCCTTCTGTGGGGAAAACAGCGCTTGCTTTGAATATCGCTTCAAATATTGCAATTCACAGTAAAATACCTACCGCTTTCTTTTCTCTGGAAATGTCCAGCCACGCGCTTCTTTCGCGTATTATCAGCAGTGAAGCGAATGTCAGGGCGCACAATATAAGAACCGGTTTTTTAAGCACAAGCGATTTTGACGGAATTATTGACGCTTCCGCAATTATTTATGAATCGCCGCTTTATATTATTGACATGCCTAACGGAAAAATTTCAGATATACGGACACAGGCAAGAAGAATGAAATCACAACAGGATGTAAAGATCGTCTTTATTGATTATCTTGGGCTTATCGCGTCTGAACCGGGAAATAAACAGCGTTTTGAGCAGATTTCCGATATTTCAAGATCGCTTAAAAGCCTTGCCCGCGAATTGGAAATTCCTATTGTAGTTCTTTGCCAGCTTAACCGCGACGCGCAGTTTGAAACGCCCACGCTTGCTAATTTAAGGGATTCAGGCTCTATCGAACAGGACGCGGATCTTGTTTTATTTTTACACCGGCCTCAACCAAAGGATAAAAAGAAAAAAGATGACGAAGCGCCAGCGGCGCCGCTTGATAATATTCCTACAGATTTGATTATTGCGAAGCAGAGGAACGGTCCCACAGGCGTGGTTAAACTGCAATTAGTAACAAAATACGCCAAATTCGCGCCTCTAGAAAAGGAAAGGGTTTCCGGAAATGTTGAATAAAGAGCTTGAAAATAATGATAATTTTGATATAATTATTATATGGGGGGAGTATGGCATTTATAGATGAGTATGATTTTGATCTTCTCAAAAACGAAGCAGAAATCATGGTGATCCGTGAATTGGAACAACAGTTGAAATCTGAAACGGAAGAGATGTGCCGTTGCAATGAGTGTATTGTAGATATCGCCGCTGTTGCCCTTAATTCGATCAAACCGTTGTACCGTTTTTCGCTTCTTGGCACTCTTTACGCTTCTCAAGCGATGACCGAGCAGGCGTACGCGGAGAGCGTTAAACAGGCTGTAGCTCAGGCAGTTAAGAAAGTAAGAAAAAATCCGGCGCACGATTAAATACTTTATTTTAATCTGCGAATTTTGCAGGTTATTTTAACGCGTCATTACGAAGCAAATTTTGAACCGATAGATACGAACGTATGCGAAGAGACGGAAATATTCCGTTTTTAGGATGCTTTACATAATCATCATGGGTTTTTTCGTAAATTTCTGTTGGAATCTTCATTACCGCGACCTCGCCGTATTTAATTCCTGAAAGGTGGAATTCGATATCCAAAGGATTTTTACAGTGGTACCATGCGCCAATGTCCCTGTCAGGATAGTTTTCTTCGGCTTTTGCAAGAAGATATGATTTTAAAGTTTCTATAATTACAGGTTCAAGACCGTCGTTAACCACAGCCAGACGATCAGCCATTTCAGGAAAGCCGATAACGGTTTCGAAAGAAGAAACGTCTTTTTTATTTCGATAAAACTCGCCGCGATCGAGTTCGGGATATACTTCCATTTTTAAATTTTTTGTTTTCCAAAAAATTAATATTTTAAATTCAGGTTTATGCTTTTTTCCGCAAAAATCGCATTTATAACTCATGAATGTACCGTCAAAAATTTCTTTTAAGACTTTCGGGTTGTTATCAATATCAATATCTTCATCATAATCTATCGCGATATTTGTGCCGCATAAACAAGAGATATTTTTTTTCATAAAACTCCTCCTTACTGTCAGCGGCGGATAAAATACATTATATCTCCAAACAGCGCAAATGCCATAAGCGAGAAAATGATTGCCATGCCGCACGCGTTAAATACTGATATTACTTTTGGATGCGCGGGTTTTCTTCTGATCATTTCCACAAGGAAGAGAATTATCATTCCGCCATCCAGAATCGGCAGGGGTAAAAGGTTCATGACGCACAGCGCGACAGATATTAGCGCGATAAAATCCATCAGGAACCGAAGTCCCGTAGCGGCGCTCTGACCGAAACCGTGAGCCGCCATATCTCCCATCATGTATGTTATGCGAACAGGACCTGACACAGCCTGCGTAAGATCGATTCCTTTAAAAAGGAGTCTTAGGCTTGTAATTGATACAACAAGAGTTTTATAGCCTTCCTTAACGCCCTTTACGACAGCTTCGGGAATGGAAAGATTGGGAGTGCGGTATGTTATCACCTTCCAGGAAATGCCAAGTTCTGTTTCAAGGTCTTTTTCTGTAAATACAGCCTGCAGGGTCACACCGTTACGTTTAATTTCTAGAACAAGCCGCTCCGGTTTGTTTTCCATTATTTTTATAATATCAATGGTGTTAAGTATTGTATTATCATTTGCCCTTGTTATTATATCTCCGGGTAAAAGTCCTTCTCTTTGCGCCGCGCTGCCTTGCGCTATCATATCAATTACAGGATCTGTCCAAAAATAAACGCCGATTTTTCCCGCGCCGCTTGATTTATCCAAAGCCGGCGTTATCTGCAAATTATAAAGAAATCCGTCCCTTTCAACTTTAATGGGAAGAGATTTCTCAGCGTTCAATGCGATGTTTTCTTGCACTTCATGGTAATAGGAAATCTCCTTTCCGTTAATTTCAACAATGCGGTCGCCTGTTTTTAGACCGGCGCTGTCCGCCGGAAAGATTTCGTTTGTAACCTCAGAGGCAAGTATGATCCTGTTATCAAGGGTTTTTATTTCAAAACCGAAACCCCAAATAAAACATAAAAGAATAACCGCGAAGATTAAATTAAAAAACGGGCCTGCGAATGATACAAGTATTCGCGCGGCGGGGCTTGCCGCAAGATACGAGCCTTCTTCAGGTTTAATGCCTTCTTTCATGTTATTCCAGGCTTCGTTATAATCGGTCTCTCCGCTCATCTTGCAGTAACCGCCTACAGGGAACATTCCAAGTCTGTATTCAACATCGCCTATTTTCTTTTTTAGAATTGGATTTCCCCAACCTATGGAAAACGCCTCGACTTTTATTTTCATAAGACGGGCGGCGAGAAAATGGCCAAGCTCATGGACAAAAACCACAACTCCAAGACCCAGTAAACCTAATAATATTTTTAAAACAAGCATATTAAATCCTTAAGGTATAATAACATATTTTAATATTTAATCATATAGATTGTAGAATGTATGATTTCGCCTTGATTCTTGCGGCTGTGTCCGCCTTGAGTATAATGTCTAAATCCATATTATCGCCGCTCCAGTCAGAATCAAGGACATTGGAGGTTATTTTGGGTATATCTGTAAATTTGATTTTTTTATCAAGAAAGGCTGAGACCGCGATTTCGTTGGCGGCGTTATAGGCGCAGGGGTAGAGAGAGCCATATTTTGCGACATTTTGCGCAATCGTAAGCATCGGGAATTTTTCCAAATCGGGTTTAGAGAATTCCAAAGTAAGAGAATCAAAATTAACAGGCTCTAAAATTGACGGGGTAGTGTCAGGCCAGTAAATTGCGTCGTGAATAGGGTGGCGCATATCAGGTTTTGACAGTTGCGCGTAAATTACGCCGTTAAAGAGGCGTATCATGGAATGGACTATACTTTGCGGATGAATCACAACCTTAATTTTATCCACAGGCATATCAAAAAAAACGCACGCTTCAATAATTTCTAGACCTTTATTTGCCATCGACGCTGAATCAACAGTTATCTTAGGTCCCATATTCCACGTAGGATGCTCAAGCGCGTCTTGTGCGCTTACATTATACATTTGTTCAATACTTAAATTCCTGAAAGGTCCTCCCGAAGCTGTTAATAAAATCTCGCTGACAATATTATTAATATTTTCTTTGTGTTCGCCGCGGGAAAATCCTCTTAATAAATGAAAAATTGCCGAATGTTCAGAATCGACAGGAATTATATTTACGTTTTTTTCTTTTGCAAGGCGCATAGCTAACCGGCCCGCCATAACAATTGTTTCCTTGTTAGCCAGAGCCAGACAGGAGCCTGAATTGATTGCGGCAAGAGAAGGTTTTAATCCTGCCGCGCCTGATATACCGTTAATTGTTATATCCGGTTTTAGTTCGTTAATTAATTTGACAAGTTTTTCCGCGCCTTCTTCTGATTCGCCTGTCAGATTACAAACTGCGGACGGAAATTTAATTGAAAGCTCTTCCAGTTCTTTACTTTTGGATCGCGCTGTCAGAAGAACCGGTTTAAAATTTTCACTGTCTCGCGCTATTATATCAAGAGAGCTTTTTCCGATTGAACCTGTCGCTCCAAGAACCGCTACGCGTTTTTTCATTAAATTATAAAAATAAGATGATACATCATGTAAAATATCGGAGCCGCTACAACAATAGAATCGATTGAATCAAGAATACCGCCTCTTCCAAGCATTAAATTTCCTGAATCTTTAAATTCACAGCTTCTTTTTATCGCGGATTCAGCTAAATCTCCGAACATTGCGGCGATTCCTGTACAGAAACCGATAATTGTTGCAATTAATATTAAAGACGTTGCGGTATATCCGTCGTCAACAGGAAATATTACAGGGAATAATAAAGCCGCCAGAATCGCGACAGCGACAGAGCCTATTATGCCGCCGATAAAACCTGCAATACTTTTGTTAGGACTTACCGCGATAATTCCGCGGTTATTGGCGCCCATAAGCGTTCCGAAAAGCCATGCTATTGAATCGCTTGCGAAGCATATCGACAGGAAAAGAAGAATAGCTCCGGGATTCTGCCATACAGTCATTTTAATAAGCCAGTACATAAAAAAACCCGGATATACAAGAAGCGAAAAACAACCTATCGTTCTGCTTAACACAGTTTCGATTTGTGAAGAGCGTGAAAAAACACCGGAAATTAAAGCCAATCCCGCGCCCGACATTATGATAACGCTGACTAACCAATCAGGAAGACCTAAACTAATGTTTAACGTTAACGCCAAAGGAGCCAGCGCGCCAAGAATAAAACTCCAGACTTTTGGAACGCGGATTTGTTTTTTTTCAAGCATCGACGAAAATTCGACAGCCCCTATTCCAGACATTAAAATCGCGGCTATATTTAAGGCAAGATTGTTATAATGCGTAAGAAGCAGTACAAGACAGGCGATAAGAGGAATTCCGATTAGGAAAACCAATAACCTTTCTATAACTTTTTTCATGTTTTTACCCCGCCAAAACGCCTGTCTCTTCCTTGATAATCGGTAATCGCTGTTTCCAGATCTTCTTTATCCCAATCAGGCCATAACTTTTGCGAAATGTAAATTTCCGAGTACGCGCCTTCCCAAAGCAGAAAATTGCTTGTTCTGTATTCTCCGGCGCTTCTGATAATTAAATCAGGATCAGGCACATCGGGATTATCAAGATAATTTCGTATATCGTTCTCTGTTGGATATTTATCTATACTATCGCCTGTTCTTGCATTAATTTCGTTAACAAATCTTTTAAACGCTCTAGTAATTTCATCTCTGCCGCCGTAATTAATCGCAAGAATTACCTGCATTCCGTTAAAATCCTTTGTGCTTTCGATTGAGTCTGTAATTTCTTTTTGAATATCTACAGGAAGACCGTCAATGTTTCCCGCGTGACGAACACGGATCTTATTCCTCTTGCTAAAATCAAATTCAGCGCGAAGGTATTGTTTTACAAGACCCATAATAAAACCTACCTCTTCTTCCGCGCGTTTCCAGTTTTCGGTTGAAAACGCGTAAAGGGTTAAAAACTTTATGCCTAAATCGCTTGCCGCTTTTACGATTCTTTTTGCCGCTTTTAACCCTTCAAGGTGTCCCTGTGTACGGACAAGCCCTCTATGCTTTGCCCAGCGGCCGTTTCCGTCCATGATAATACCGACATGGGCAGGGATCGCTTTTTCCATTACACTTCCATTATTTCTTTTTCTTTTTCTTCAAGTATTTTATTAATTTGATTAATATAATTATCCGTTAATTTCTGAAGTTCCTCGGCGCCTTTTTTTTCGTTATCTTCCGTGAGTTTCGATTCTTTTAAAAGTTTCTTTAATTCTTCATTACCGTCCCTTCGAATATTGCGAATGGAAACCCTGGACTGCTCTGCGTTGTTCTTAGCGAGTTTAACAAGTTCTTTACGCCTTTCCTCAGTTAGCGGAGGAATGGAAATGCGGATTACTTTGCCGTCGTTGGAAGGATTTAACGACAGCTCCGAAGTGCGAATCGCTTTTTCAATCTCTGATATTAAATTTTTATCGTACGGCTGGATAACGATAAGACGGGCTTCGGGAACAGATATATTCGCATTTTGATTCAACGGTGATTTTTCGCCGTAAGCGTCAACGCGAATTCTGTCGAACAGGGAGGCGGAAGCCCGCCCTGTTCTAAGAGCCGCAAATCCTTCTTTAAGGCTTGCGATGGTTTTTAACATTCTGTCTTCACAGGATAATAAAACTTCTTCCATAACGCCTCTCTATTCCGCGCCGACTCTGAAATAAACATAATCTTTTATTGAAAGTTTTGCGCCGGCTTTTTTGCCGCATTCTTCCAGAGCTTTCGCGACAGTTTGTTTTTCGTCTTTTACATAACCCTGTTCCATTAAACAGATTTCGCTGAGGTATTTGGTTACCTTGCCCTGTAAAATACCGGCAAGAACATTATCAGGCTTTCCTTTTAATTTCTCGTCCTTTTCCATTTGAACCTTGAAAATACCTTCCTGTTCTTTTACCCATGCCTGATCGATTTTTGTACGATCGATCGCGGCGGGATTAAAAGCCGCTATGTGAAGCGCAAGAGAGAAAATAAAAGATTTTACTTCTTCGTCTTTAAAAATTTCAGGTTTGTCGGATTCGCATTTTACAACAACGCCGATATTTCCGTCTCCGTGAATATACTGGGTAAGATATTCATTTGAGGATGCTTTTACATTTTTTAATCTTTTAAGCCCCATATTCTCGCGGATTTTTGTAGCAAGTTCCTGTACCATGCCGCTAAGTTCGTCGTTAGGCTCGTTGATGTCCTTTTCCAATGCTTTGTCCGCGATAACGCCGCCTAGAGCTACAAAGTCTGGGTTTCTTGCGACAAAGTCCGTTTCAGCGTTGAGTTCAACAAGCACAGCGGCAGAGCCGTCGCCTTTTGTTTTAACAAAAATCTTTCCTTCGTTAGTTGCTCTGCCAACGCGTTTTTCCAGAGCGGCAAGTCCTTTTTCTTTTAATATTTTTTCTGCGGCTGCAAAATCGCCGTTTGTTGATACAAGCGCGTTTTTACATTCCATCGGTCCCGCGCCCGTTTTATCGCGGAGTTTTTTTACATCCGCGGCGCTGATTTCTGCCATATTTATATCTCCTTACTATATGGTTGTTAACAACAATTGTTAACTAATGATTATTAATAACTTAAGCAGTTTCGAATTTACTCGAAACTGCCGAAGACAACAAAAAAATCGAAGATTTTTTTTACTGTCTTATTCGTCCTGATAAACTTTATCCACATCAACCTGAATCTGAGACGATGAGTTATTTTCTTCCTCAACGACTTCTTCGTCCGCTTTTGCGGCTCTGTAAGCTTCTTCGGTTGTGTATGCTGAATAATCATCAGGTTTAATTTCCCTGTCTTCTTCTTTCATACTCGCGTCGTTTAAAAGCCCTTCCATGTCTTCATCTTCGTCGCCGAGGGTTTCGATGATCTTGAGTCCGACTTCGTTATCCGCTTCTACAACGGCGTTCGCGATAATCTGGGTAAAGAGAGTAATCGCCCTGATTGCGTCGTCGTTTCCGGGGATAGGGTAGTCGATGCCGTCGGGGTTGCAGTTAGTGTCAACAACAGCGACAATGGGAATGCCCTGGCGTTTAGCTTCGGCGACAGCGATTGCTTCTTTTCTTGTATCGATAATAAAAAGAATACCGGGAAGTTCTTTCATTTCTTTTATACCGCCAAGGTTTTTCTGGAGCTTGATTCTTTCTTTTCCAAGACCTGAAATTTCTTTTTTGGTAAGATTTTCAAATGTTCCGTCTACTTCCATCTTCTCTAATTTTTTTAAGCGAAGTAATGATTTTTTAATTGTAACAAAATTAGTAAGCATGCCGCCGAGCCAGCGGTTGTTAATGAAAAACATTCCGCATCTTTCGGCTTCTTTCTGGACGGCCTGTTGCGCCTGTTTTTTGGTTCCCACAAAAAGAACAGTTTTGCCCGCCGCAACGGTTTTTCGAACCGCGTCGTAAGCGTCTTTAATTGATTGAATCGTTTTTTGCAAATCGATAATGTGAATGCCGTTTCTTTCGGCGAAGATATATTTCTTCATCCTTGGATCCCAGCGTTTCACCTGGTGGCCGAAATGTACTCCCGATTCCAGGAGATTCTTCATAGTTACTACAGCCAAAGCTTCCTCCTAACATAGAGCTTCCCGAGTTTGAGAAACCCATCCATCACTATATCTCGTTAGAGTTATGAAAACCCTACGGAAATTCAGCACCCGTACGGGTAGCCGTTGTCTCTTAACATAACATAAAACTCATGCAATGGCAAGCCCGCAACAGTGCTTGGAGAGCCTTCTATACGGTCTATAAAGCATGAGGCAAGCCCCTGGATACGGTAAGCGCCGGCAACTCCCTGCCATTCATTGGTGTCAAGATACCAGTTAATTTCATCGTCTGTTATCGGCGCGAAAACAACCGCGCAGCGCGCGCTGCGGCAGTCGATTTTCTTTTCCTTGCTGTTGAAAAGCGCCATGGAAGTTATTACATGGTGTTTCTTGCCAGAAAGTTCTTTTAGCATTTTACAGGCGTTTTCTCTGCTGTCAGGTTTTCCGAAAATTTTATTTCCAATCGCGATTACGGTATCGGCTCCGAAAATCCAGCGGGGCAGGCGTTTTATAAGCTCTTTTTCAACCCATTCAACTTTTTTTTTGGCGAGTTCAAGGGTGAGTTTTTCTGGGTCTGTTTGAACGCAAAGACTTTCGTCAATCTGCGCAGGCATTACGCTGAACGGAATGCCAAGCAGTTTAAAAAAATCCTGCCTCCGGTGAGAGCCGGAGGCAAGGATAATAGGTTCCATTATTTTAATTTATTGCCTTCTCCAAATACCCTGTCCTGACATTGTATAAACGGAAGCCGCTCTGTTCTGGCTTATGTAATAGCTTCTAAGGTTAGTGGGGAAATTCAGCATATTGCTGTCATGCATTGCTGCAGGTAATGTAACTCTGGTTACAGATTCAGGAAACGCGGAAACGAAGTTTCCGAATTGCGCGTGATCCGCGCCGATACGCGGGCATTCAAGTTCGTTCATCGTTACAGTTGTTGAAAGAGAAGCGGGGATAATTAAAGTTGTCAGAGGGTTATCAGTGAAAACGCCCTGATAAACCAGCTCGACTTTAGACGGGATTTGCAGTGTCTGAATCTGGTTTTTGTTAAACGCGAAGCGGTGTATTGTTTTAAGTTCGGGAGGCAGATTCAATTCAGTTAATTTATTATTTCTGAAAGCGCTTTCGTAGATTGTCACTACTCTGGAAGCGGTTAATGTGGCGCCGAATTTAACATTGATTAAACCGCAGTCTTTAAACGCTCTGGCTCCGATTTCCGTTAATGTATTCGGAAAAATAATTTCGGCAAGAGCGTGATTCCCTTCGAACGCGCCTTCTTCGGTTACTTCTTTTTGACCTTCAGGCGTTCCGCCGAGGATTTTTACAAGCTTACTGCCGAATGTGACTTTTTCGAGTCTGTTTCCGCTAAAAGCGCCCGCTCCGATTTCTATAACTTCTTCGGGAACAACAACGCTTGTTATTCCGGTATTTTTAAAAGCGTTCGGTCCTATGATTGTTATTTCCGTATCATGGAGCCTTGCGGGAATTACTACATCCAGAATGCCTAGAATAAAGGTGTGGCTTTTTCCTGTTATGGAAACTGTTTTACTTTCAGCCGCGTTATATTTTGTAATAGTAAGTTTGCCGTCGCTTGCGTTTTGTGAAATATTAAAATCTTCATCGCGAAGATTACGGTTATAACTTTCTATTTTCGCGAGTATGTTCTTCGCTTCTGTTATGAGCCTGTTGGCTTCCGTTGTTTCAGCAGGATTCAGACCGCCGATTTTAACGGCATTTTCATATTCGGTTACGGCAAAAGCAAACTGCCCGTTTGTAAAATAATCATTCCCTTTTACGACAGTCGCTCTCGATGTCGCGGTGCGCTCCTGCGCCGATTGAGCCTGAGCGTCGGCAACCTGTTTGTCTACGGCGGCTTGGGATTCAACAATGCGCGCCTGTATTGCATGAACTACGTTGCGGCTTGTCGGTGTCGCGAATTTCATCGCGGATGTGTACATCTCGATCGCTTCGTTATAATTTCCCGCCTGGAAAAGCCCGTCGGCTTGATTGCGAAGCTGATCCATTCTTCTTTCTTTTACCGCGTTCAGCTCGACTTCATTTTTATTGTTCCATGGACCGATTCTTTTAGCGGCTTCATAAGACGCGACAGCGGCTTCATAATTTTGTTCTTTCATGAATTCCTGCGCCTTGGCGATGTGATCTCTTGCCTTTTCCTGCGCAAAAGCCGCGCCTAAAACGAGGCAGACCAATAGGGTAACCGTAATAATTCGTTTAATCATGGTATAACTCCTTCTATAACGTTGCCACAGAAGCCGTTTTTTGGCTTGTTACTTTAAGTTTCCTAACTTTATGTAAAAATGTCAAGTGGCGCGCTTTGTTATAGTCAAATTATAAACGATTGCTGCCTTTAGAGGTTACAATCCGGTTTAAAACTGGGCATTAATGTTAATTTATGCAGGTTAATTTGATGGAGTTTGTCGATTTTTGCCTTGATTTGCCGATCTTCGCACACACCTTCGCGTATATATTTGTCCAAAACAGCGTATGTAAACCCTAAATTGTCCTCGTCAGTAAGCCCTGAAAGCCCGTCTTCGGGTGTTTTTTCGATAAATTTTACCGGAAGCGCGAGTTCATTACCTAAAAGTTTTACCTCAGCGACGGTTAAATTCGATAAAGGACTAAAATCACCGGCTGAATCGCCGAATTTTGTAGAATAACCGACCCAATCTTCGCTTAAATTGCATGTGTTTACGACTCTGCCGTTTGTAATCGCCGATACCGCGTAGAGAGTTGTCATCCTGATCCTTGCGGGGGTGTTCACCGACGCCTGTTTATTCACAGAAAGTCCGTTTTGGTTTATCTCTGACAAAAGAGAGTCGACGCTGTTTTTAATATTAATTACAACATGTTTAATTCCTAAATGCTTGACTAAATCATATGAAAAACCGATGTCATGCTGTTCGCCCTGAGGCATCAGAACTCCGAAAACTCTGTCAGCTCCCAATGCGTTTACACATAACGCCGCCGCGACAGAGCTGTCCTTGCCGCCTGAGATGCCGATTACCGCGCAACAGTCAGGACCGTTGTTTTTAAAATAATCGCGTATCCATTGGATTGCGTCTTCTTTAATTTTTGAAACATCAAACATTGTATTCTCCTTATTATTTGATTGTTATTTTAAACGGAATTACAGGAAGTCCTTCGCTGTTAAAAAGATTTCTGTATCGCGGATTATCAGCCCACGCGTAAAGAATCTTCTGCGGATTTTTTACCGAAGATATATCTATACTGATACAATCTTTTCCTTCGATTATTGCAGGGATGTTTACGGCGCCGTCATTTCCGACAACTGTTACACAGGGTAAATTTTCTTTTGTTATAAGTCCGTCTTGGCAATTATTAAAATAGATATGAATTATCTGTCCGCTGTTTTTCAATTTGTAATCTTTGACCATCGGACCCGGGGAGGTATTGTTTACGCCGAAAACTGTTTTTTCAGCGGCAAGGAATAATCTGAATGCAACGTCTTTTTTATTAATCGGATGAATGTCATTCCACTCGCCGAATTCCAATGCGGCAGCCATGCCGGTGTTTGGAAGGGATAAGGCGGACGTTTGAGCTTCGCGTAAAATCGCCCACCGTGACTGCTCATTGTTATCTGAAACTGGCGTAAAAACAGGAAGCTGGACAAAAAGGAAAGGCAAATCCTCGCGGCTGTTTTTCCGCCAGCCGGTTATCATTAATTTAAAAAGTTCTTCGTACTCATTTGGATTTGATTCGTTTGATTCCCCCTGATACCAGATAACTCCTTTAAAAGGATATTTTAAAACAGGGGCTATGATTGCGTTATAATTTCCTGTCGGGAAACGCTGGAAAAAATATTCTTCAGGACGGGTTTGCGTTTTTGCTCCGATTTTATATTTCCAAGCGCCTGTCAGTTCTACAGATTCGTTATCTGTAAAGACGCGGAAGGGTTTATCGGCTGTTATTCCGCCGTCACCGCAGTTGCATACAACTCTTATTACGATTCTGTTTTTACCCGGTTTAATCAATCCCTGGGGAACATATTTACGCGGCGGATAGCGGTAACCTGTGTTCCCGATTTCTGCGCCGTTCACGTATACTTTGTCGGAATCTATGATTGTTCCAAGCCAGACTTTTGCGTTATGCGATGCGAAATCTGATGATACTTCAAAATCTTTCGAAAGCCAGATAACGCCGCAAAATTTATCTAATTCTTCTTTTTTGTCTGACGCGGCGTAAAAACTACCGGGAAGGATCATTTCATTCCATGATGAAATGTCTGTTTCAGGTTTTTCCCATTGTTTGGTAATGCCTGAATCATTATTTAAAAGATTTTTTTCCCATTCGCCTATAGCGGCGCAGGATATTTTTACCGCTTCCTCGCGCTTTGCGGTATCAGCGTAAAGTCTGCCTAGCTTGATTTTTTCAGGATAGCCTAAAAGAGATTCTTCGCTCATCCATGATTCAACGGGAGTGCCGCCCCACGGTGTTATAACAAGCCCGATTGGAATCTTATATTTCTCATGCAAAAACCGCGCGAAAAACCACGGCGTTGCCGTAAATTCATGAAGCGTTTGGTCTGAGGGTTTTAACCAGCTTCCGCCTGTAATTTCATCCCGCGGACCTGAAAAATCCCATTCCTGCGGCGGTTTAAACTGACGAATAAGAAGCTCAGTCTCGCATTCTTTTTTAATAAAATCCCATTCTTCGCCGAAATCATCGCGAAGCCTTGACATCTGCATTTCCATATTGCTTTGCCCCGCGCACAGCCATACATCGCCTATGTAAATGTCGGTTATTTTTATTAAACCTTCTTCGGATGTAATATCCATCTCATAAGGGCCGCCTGCTTCGGACGGATCAAGCGTTATAAGAAATTTTCCGTCTTTGGGCTGCGCCTCATATGTTTTATTTAAAAAAGTAACGGTTATTTTTTTTGAGGTTAATATGGGAAAAGAGAAGCCCCTTTGAATAATCATGCCGTTGCTGATAACAGGCGGTAAAAAAAAGTCGCTCATTATATTCCCCTGTAATCCGCCCATAAAATATCGGCGAAATTGTTTGTATCTGTTCCGTTTCCTGAAGCGTAAACTCCGGCAAGAGAGCCTACAAAACCGCCTGCAAATTCTGTACTTAAGATTCTTGCGTCCTGTCCGTCTGCGATTTTTTCCATTGTGCCGTCCGGTTTTATCTGGAAGAAAGATAATTCCATGTCTTCGCATATTACAGTTAATGAAACATGGGCTTCTGATTCCTGAAATTCCTGTATAGCGATAATCTCGTCTATTTCTCCCGCGGCTTTTACAACGTGCAAAAGTCCGCGTTTCATTGACGAAAGGCATCTTTCAAAACGGTAATGGAAATTTTCGTTTTGTAAAATGAGAATGCCCGCGCATTCACATTCACTTTTTGGAATAAATTCCATGCTGACTGTAAAACCCCAGTCTTTGTGCCTGATCCTTCTGCCTGTAAAAGACGGATGTCCTTTTTCGCGGATTGTATCTTTTTTTGTGAAAAGGCGTAACGAGTCGGTTCTGTCTGAAAGACTGAACGCGGCTTTATTCTCATCAGCCGGCATCCTAAGAACCATCCAGTGAAAGGGAAGTCTGCCGTTATATTTGTTTTTTAATTCATCGTTAAAATATTCGCAGGAATTTAAAGAATCAAACTGGCTGTCTGCGTTTTCAGAAGAAGGATCGGCTTGGGGAAGTCCATCTTCGATAAGCCCTGATTCCGTTCCGATAAAAGGCCAATCGTCCTCCCAAATTATCGGAATGATAAATGTCTCGCGCCCAAGAGGGCATACTCCGTCAAACTGACGCGAGGCGAGCAGAGCCATCCACCATCCTCCTTCGCAGTCGTCTACCAGATCAGCGTGACCCACATTAATTATTTTGGATCGTCTTCCAAGATGCCTGTGAGTCGCGACAGGGTTGCTTCTTTTTCCTTCCCATGGACCGTGGATTTCTTTCGCTCTTGCGATGCAAACAGCGTGATCGATACCTGTGCCTCCCTCGGCATGAAGAAGATAATACCATGAACCGATTTTATAAATGTGCGGACCTTCGGGCCAGATAACGTCCTTCATCGCTCCGCGCCAGATTCCGGTTTGCTCTCCCGTCAGCGGATTCTCGCCTTTGTAGAGTTTTTCCATATCCATTTCCTGAATGAATATTTCGTAATTACCGTTATATTTTTCGCCTTCAGGAGCAGGGTGGGTTCCGCAGTACCATGTCTTTCCGTTGTCGTCAAAAAAGATTGAAGGGTCTATGCCGTCCGCGCCTTTAAGCCAAACCGGATCAGACCAGGGGCCTTCAGGATTTTTCGCGGTGATTATAAAATTGCCTCCGTTTTTAATTAATGTACAGACAATGTAAAACGCACCGTTATTATACCTGATTGTAGGAGCGAATAAGCCCTGAGAAATGCCGTGATCGTCGTAGCATAACTGCCCGGGACGGTCGATGGCATTGCCGATTTGTTTCCAGTTAAGAAGATCTTTGCTTTTATAAACGGGGAGCCCCGGAAAATAAGCGAATGTCGAGTTAACAAGATAAAATGAATCATCTACTCTGCAGATAGAAGGATCGGGATAAAACCCGCTTAAAACAGGATTTCGATATTTATATGTCATATTCTGAATATATCATTTTTTGATGAATCATAGTATAGTAAATTAGCGGAAATAAGGAGTTTTTATGTCTGTTCTGCCTGAGGATACTGCGTCCGGGACGCCTTTTTCGAAAGGGGTAAATTTCACCAAATGGTTTGAATCGCGGAATTTTACCGATATTGATTTTTCAAAGTACAATGAAAAAGATTTTGAGGATGTAAAAAGCCTTGGAGCTGATGTCGTCCGCCTGCCTGTCGCTTTTCATAATTTTTTAAATTCAGAGAAAATGATTGAACCCGCGCTTTTGAATTATCTTGACACTGTTGTTGAATGGGCGCGCAAACATCAAATTTTTCTTATTCTTGATAACCATTCATTTCATCCGGTTAACGCTACAGATGACAATATCGATAAAATATTAATACCTGTTTGGGAGCAGCTTGCAAAACATTTTAAAGAAAGCGGCAGTTATCTTATTTACGAAATTTTAAACGAGCCCCATATTATTGCTGACGAAAGATGGAATGAAATTCAGGGGGCGGCAATAGAAGCGATCAGAAAAATCGACAGAGATCGTTTAATTATAATCGGCGGCACAAATTACAATTCCATCGACAAGATGTTAAAAGTGCCTGTATACCCTGATTCAAAACTTATTTACACGTTTCATTTTTATGATCCGCACATTTTTACGCATCAGGGCGCGACGTGGAACAAACCCTCGCTTGCGCCTTTGTCGAATCTTCCGTTTCCAGTTAAGGATGATTTTACCTGTCCCGTTCATGAGACATTTAAGGGAACGTGGGTGGAAGAATCGCTTAAATACTACCGTACCGATTCAAAACTTGAAAAATTACGCGGTTCTTTAGATAAGGTTTGCGCTTTCGCAAAGGATAACAATGTTCCTGTTTACTGCGGCGAGTTCGGGGTATTTATGATTCAGAGTCCTGCGCAAGACCGCGTATTCTGGTATAAATTTTTCTGCGATGAACTTGCAAAGCGCAATATTCCGTGGACATGCTGGGATTATTTCGGCGGATTCGGCATTTTTAAAACAATGCAAAGGGGCGGCTTTCCATCAGATTTAAATATGGAAATTGTAAAGGCGATGGGATTCAATGCATGAAAAAAATGATTCTAATAATAGCCGCGGTTTTGCTTGTCTCCTGTAACAGCGTAAAAAAACCTGTAGAACAAGCGCCAGTTAAACCGGCGCTTAAATCGGCGCCGTTTTCAAAAGGCGTAAATTTTTCAAGCTGGTTTGAATCAAACTCCGCAGGCTCGATCCCTTTCACAAAATATACAGAACAGGATTTTATCGATGTTAAAAGTCTTGGCGCGGATGTAATCCGCCTGCCTGTAAGAATGCACAGTATGACAGGCGGCGCTCCTGACTATAAATTTGATCCGCTCCTGTTGGAATTTCTTGACACTGCGGTAAATTGGGCGGAAAAACATGAATTGTATTTAATAATCGACAATCATTCGTTTGATCCTGTTCTTGCGACAAGAGCCGATATCGATAGAATTCTTCTTCCTGTCTGGAGGCAGATCGCGCAGCGTTATAAAGAAAGAAGCGGTTACATAATTTATGAAATATTAAATGAGCCGCATGGAATTTCCGATTCGCTTTGGGGAGGAATCCAGGAGAAAGCCATCGCGGAAATACGGAAGATAGATCAAAAACACGCGATTATCGCAGGTGGTACAGATTATAATTCCATAAATAAAATGAATCAAATTCCTAATTATCAATATGAAAATATTATTTATACATTTCATTTTTATGATCCGTACCTTTTCACGCATCAGGGCGCGACATGGGGAGGTCCGCCTCTTTTAACAAATCTTGAGAATCTTCCGTTTCCGGGAGAATTAAAAAGAATGCCCAAGATACCGGCGGATTTGAGAGGCACATGGGTGGAAAATTCGCTTCAGAATACTTATCTGTACGACGCATCTTATAATGCGCTTGGAAGAACGCTGGACAAGGCTGTGGCGTTTTCTTTGGAAAGGGACGCGCCTGTTTTTTGCGGAGAGTTCGGCGTTTTAATGAAGAACAGCAAAAATGAAGACCGCGCGCGCTGGTATGAATATGTTACGAAAGCTCTGGACGAAAGAAATATATCAAGAACAAGCTGGGATTACTACGGAGGTTTCGGCGTATTTAATTCAGATAACGGTGATTTTAGATATGATTTAAATGTTGAGATTACGCGCGCGATGGGTTTTAATCCTGCGCGCCAGATAAAACGCGTTTCGCAAACTTTGGAAGAAGGTTTTGTAATATTCGACGATTTTCCCGGTAAAGCGGCGCGAAGCGCGGGCTACTGGGGAGATGATTCGGTTTTTTCAATGTATGACGCCGCTTCCGTGCAGGGAAAATATGCGATACGTTGGGGAAATATGTCGCAGTACAACACATTCCACTTCGATTTAGACAGTTCTTTTTGGGACTTCAGTTCTCTTGTAAAAAACCGTTTCTTTCTTGAGTTTAAAGCAAGAACAGAAAGAGATGTTAAATTCGACGTACGTTTTTTAAATGAAGAGTCTTCTTCCTCAATTCCGTGGCGCGCAAGATTTACAGTAGACAGCGCATCCCTTGCGCCTGACGGGAAATGGCATGTTGTAAGGATACCTCTTGAAGAAATGAAAGTTCAGGGCGCATGGGTTAACGCGACTCAAACATGGCATTCGCCTGAAACTGAAAGTTTTAATTGGGAGAATACTGCGCGCCTTGAGTTTACTAGCGAACACTCAGACTTAAAAGGAATTTACATCTGGATAGACGATATAAAGATAACAAAATAATTGAAAATTTTTAAGAGTCTGTGCAGAAATTAAAAACTAAGATCGAATGTTTCCTTCCGGGTTATTTATCCATTCAATAGCCTGCTGTCTAAGTTCCTGCGCCGAGTTACAGTGAAGCTTCAGTTTTATATGTTCTTTATGCGTATCAATAGTTTTAGTGCTTAAATTTAATCTTGAAGCGATCTCTATCGTGCCGTATCCTTTTCCGATAAGCGAAAACACCTGCAGTTCGCGGTTGGAAAGCGTTTGTAAAGATACAGTCCAGTCTTTTGCGCCGCGGCTTGAACCTTCCGTCATCGCTTGAAAAATTCTTTCTCTTTCGTTTTCGCTGAGATATACCTTGCCGTCCATAACTGTATTTACAGCTTCCATTACAACATCGATGGATTCAGTTTTTAAAATATATCCGCGCGCGCCTAAACGAAGAACGCGCTCCGAATAAAAACGTTCGTCCTGCGTAGATACAACTAAAATCACAGCTTCCGGATTAATGGATTTAAATTTTGAAATTAAATCCATGCCGTTTTCGTTACCAAGTTTTATCTCCAGAATAATAAGCCTAGGCTTTTCTTTTTCCGCTATTCTCAACGCATCCTCGCAGTTAGAAGTTGATCCGATAACGTTTAATTTATTATTTGTTTCCAGCAGAGAAGTAAGGCCTTTTATAAATATTGGGTAATTATCTACAATCAGAACTTTTGTGTTTGCGATTCTTGCCATGTAAAATTACTAACATATTTCCCTTATGCTGGCTATAGTATATTTTCCCTATGGTTATTCTTTAAAATATTACGGATATTAACTAATATATACAATACGAAAGACACGCAGGAAGTTTATTATTATCTTTAACGGTATAAATACCTTTATGGAGGAAAGATGAAAAAGAATTTTTATAAGCCGTTTATTTTGGTTATAATTATCGCATCTGTACTTTTATTAAGTAATTGCGATGATAATACAGATGATCCTGACTATATTTTAAATGTCGTTTCGTTAAAGGAGCATTTTAAAGATCATTTTCTGATTGGAAATATAATGAATCCCGGCTCCGTTGCAAGCGAAAAACTTAAACATCATTACAATGTACTTACAGCGGAAAATGACATGAAACCGGACAAAATAAACCCAAACAGAGGCTCTTATAATTTTAGAACAGCGGACAACATGGTAAAAACGGCGATTGATTCCGGTTTTCTTGTCGTAGGTCACACATTACTTTGGCACAGCCAGATTCCTTCATGGCACAGAAGCGTTAACAGTTCGAACGCAAAAGGTTATATGGAAACGTATATAAAAGATGTTGTAGGTCATTTTAAAGGAAAAATTTATTCATGGGATGTAATAAATGAGGCGTTTCCTGACGGAGGTTATAACGGAGACTGGAAAACATCAATGCGTAACGAGAATCCGTGGTACAGCGCGCTTGGCTCCGATTTTGTTTATTACAGTTTTCTTGCCGCGCGGCAAGCCGATTCAGGCGCGATATTGTATTACAATGATTATAATTTAAATATGTCCAGTAAGGCGAAAATGGTTCATGATATGGTTCGCGATGTCAATATAAGATATAAAAATGCATACCCGGGTGCAGATCGTCTTCTTATCGAAGGCATAGGAATGCAGGGGCATCACAACACAGGCGTAACTGCTGCAAGTATTAAAGCCAGTATTGATTTGTTCAGGCAGTTAGGCGTAAGAATTTCGATCAGCGAACTTGACGTGCTTTCTCAGACATGGAGCGAATACAGCGCACAGAACGCTCTGACAGAAACGGGAAAAACGAAAGCGGCGCAGCTTTACGGCGATTATTTTAAAGTTTTTATCGCTAATTCAGACATCATCGAGAGGGTAACATTCTGGGGAGTAAACGACTCGGAAAGCTGGCGTTCAAGAGCCGCGCCGCTTATTTTCTCGGGTGATATGGCAAAAAGTTCGTATCACAAAATTATAGATTCTCTTAAATAGCTATTTTACCTTTCCGTAATATGTTGTAATAGACATCGGAGCGAGTTTAACTGTAGTTGAGTTCCCCGAAACTCTCTGCCTTCCGGCAGATTTAAGTTTTTCATTCTCAGATGTTCTCCATATTTCAAGCTGGGAGAATTCCGAGCCGTTAAGATCAAGATTGATTGAAGCTGGTGTAATAGTTTCGTTAATTATAACGATTGCGATTTCTTTTGAATCCGCGCTTCTATACGCGCTTAAATACATACCGGCAAGCGGAGTAAATTCGCAGTTGATCCTGCTCCAGCCGGGACGGATAAAACGCGAATATTGCCCCATCGCGTAAAGCCTTAGAGCCGGTTTTATTTCATCGTCTTCGACTAATATTAAAGCGCCGGGATATTCGGGCGATATTGTGTTTGTCCAGAGCCACCAGTAAAGGAACGCGTTTGTCTGCGTAAGCGTCAAATCCCAGTGGATCATTCTTGCGTATAGAAGCGCGTTCGCTATACCGACGCCCTTTGGTATGCCGCTTCCCGATCCTGAAACTTCTGTCTGCCAGAAACGTTTACCTGTCGCGATAATTTCCGGAAATTCTCTCGCGCCGGCTCTTGATGAATTATCGTTTTGCGCGTTGTACTGATGAAGGGCGATATGCGTGATTAATTTTTCCGATTCAGGATCATCGATCGAAGGTTTTATCATCTCGTTAAAATTGATGTTGAAATTTTCAAATTCGGGCATCATTATGCTGATACCGCCTTCGCCGAATTTAACGCCTTTCATCAGGAATCTTTGTCCTAATGTTTTTATAAAATCCCGAAGATCCGTTCCGTTCCAGTAACAGCATTCCCAGTCCGCTTTCCAGTTAGGTTCATTTTGAACGGAGAGGATCGATAAAGGAGCGCCCATATTTTTTTCAAAACCCGACACATAATCCGCAAGAAGATCGGCGTAATCATTGTAGTGCGCTCTTTTTAATCTTCCCCACAATTCAGGGCGCGACCAATTCATTGAATAATTAATCCGGCTGCTGACACCTGTTATGTCTTCTTTCCATTGCGTTACGCGGTTATTAGGCGGCGACCATGGCGCGCTCATTATGACAAGCTTCTCGGGGCCGTCATCGCCTAATTCTTTTATTCGGCTGATAAGTTTTCTTGTGCTGTCCAAATCCCATGAATTCCAGTCGAGATTATAGGTTTTTGTTCCGTTCGCATTAGCAGTGTACGAATATGTATAATCGGCGTTTCTTGTTAAAAATCCGTCAAAGTGGTTATGCGCGTCGCCGGGAACGCTCTCGCGGAACGGTACGCGGTTTCGCAAGACAGAAAATCCCATTCCTTCAGTTCTTGAATAAAGCAGCTTAACAAGGTCAGACGCGGTTTCGGGATGCGAAGGAAGCCTTGTCCACGCGTTAGATCCGCCGAACCCGTCTATCTCCTGTCTTAAATCGTTATATAAGATTTTTATAACTCTGTCCACTGAACCGCCTGACGGACTTGAACCGCATGAAATAAATAATAATAGTAAAACAGCTAAAAATGTAAAGTATTTTATTCTCATTTTATACCTAATGTTTTATCGGGGTCTGCAACAGCCCAAAATGCCTGTTTCGGATTTAAGAAACCGTCCCAAAGGCACGGATTTCCAAGTGATTTCCAACTGAGTTCGTCGTCCATGCCCCACATGGATACGCGGGTTATGTGTTCGCCGTATTCTTTAAAGACTTTAAAAAGTTCCGCGTATTTAATCGCCTGTGTTCTTTGATCTACGTCCAGAACCTGAGAATCTCTTCCGGTTCCGAAATTGCCGCTTCCCACGCTTCTGATTGTAACGTCAAGTTCGCTGATATCAATTCTTATGCCTATCGCTATAAATTTTTCTATGGAAGCGCGTACATTAGGAGCGCTTGTATTTGATCCGTAATGCGCCTGCATTCCGACTCCGTCTATTAAATTGCGCGTATTTCCTTCGGCTTTATATCTGTCATTGATGTCCTTTATCATATTTGCCGTAATTGTCGCTTTTCTTGAGCTGTCAAGATTATAGTCATTGTAATAAAGAAAAATATCGGGGTCAGCCGCGCGGGCTGTTCTGAACGCAAATTCAACATAGCTCATATCGTTTGTATTCGCTCTGTTCCAGCCGCTCTCGGGGCGCAGATAGGCTCTCCAGTCCTGGGATTGTTCGCCAGGGTTAACGCGCTCTACAATCGCTTCGTTGACAACATCCCATGCGTAAACCCTTCCTTTGAAATGATTAAGAACAGTGTTGATATGATTAGCCATATTGTTTCTGATTTCCTGAGGAGTTCCTTCAGTCATCCATTTGTGGGTTTGATTATGCCAGACAAGGGTATGTCCGAAAACTTTTATATTATGAGCAAGTATTTCATCTACAAGCTCGTCCGCCGGTCCGAAATTGTACTGTCCGCCTTTTTCTCTGGGAGCAAGATGATCAGGTTTCATCTGGTTTTCCGCGGTTACAACATTGAAGTGTGTTTTAAGAAGACCGAAATAATGGTTATCCAAATATCTGCGGGTTATAATGTTTCCGATAAGGAAATAATTTTCGTAAACGGTTTTTAAAGCCGGTAATTTATTCTGCGTTTTTCCAGCGCCTGTCGAAGCGCAGTTCGAGAAATTGATTGAAAACAGTATGAAAAATAAAATTGATATTGCTTTTAACTTCATTACGGTACCTCTTAATTAATTGATTAATCATGATACAATGAAATCGTTTATAAATCAATATTGACAGTATTTTATCTGTACAATGAATATATCAGGCTATCTGTAGAATAAATTAAAATTTATGATATAATAATTAAATGACGCTTCTAAATAAAGGCTGGAAATTCTGTTCTGGTAAAATTAAAAATGCTCAAAACGCCGATTTTGACGACAGTGCGTGGAAAAACATAGATCTACCGCATGACTGGGTAATTTCTCAGCCGTTTGACAGAGGAAAACCGGAAGGCTGGACGCATCAGAATATGCAGGGTTTTTTTTCATGGGAAGGTGTTTGCTGGTATCGTAAGGTTTTTACGCTTTCAAAGATCGAAGCGAAAGAAATTTATATTTATTTCGCAGGCGCGTACCGCAACAGTGTTGTTTATATAAACGGCAGGGAAGCGGGAGGGCGCGCGAACGGTTATTCCAGCTTCGAAATCGACATAACCGAATTTGCGCAGGAAGGAAATAATGTTATCGCCGTTTACCTTGATAACGGCTGCGAGCCTCCCGACCGCTGGTATTCGGGAAGCGGCATTTACCGCGACGTATGGCTAAAGATTCTTCCCTCAACGCACATAAAAACATGGGGCGTGCAGATAAAAACAGAATTGTCAAAAAATAATAAACAGGCGGATATCAGCGTATTAACAACAATCGTAAATAAAAAACAAAAAACCGAAAAAAACGATCACAAAGTAAAAGGTATTGTATGGGTAAAACTGCTAGGACCTAACGGAAAATATGTAGCCGAAATTACAGGTCCATTTGAATGTCCGGGAGGAGAAGAGACAGTCGCGCGCCTGCAGGCTAAAATTTTAAATCCGGTCTTATGGTCTGCGGAAAATCCTTCCCTTTACCGGGCTTTTATCAACCTGGAAATAAACGGAAAGACGGACGAGCCTTTGGAGTTTAACATAGGAATTCGCTCGATAGAGATTGAATATAAAAAAGGAATGAAAGTTAACGGAGAAAAGGTAAAATTAAAAGGCGTTTGCCTTCACCATGACGCCGGGATTACAGGCAGCGCGTATTATGAATCTGTATGGCGGCGCAGATTAAATATTTTAAAATCTATAGGATGTAACGCGATAAGAACAAGCCACAATCCGCCTGCTGAAGAATTTTTAAATCTTTGCGATGAAACGGGGTTCTATGTAATTGACGAATGTTTTGACAAATGGGTAAGCGGATATTATTCATCACATTACGAAAAAGATTCAAAGCGCGACCTTACCGATTTTATATTACGCGACAGAAATCACCCGTCTGTTTTTATGTGGAGTATCGGAAACGAAGTTGAAAATCAAGGGACTGACGGCATGATCGCAATTCAGAAAAGACTTGTCGATATTGTAAAAGAACTTGATTCCCGTCCTGTAACGTGCGCTCTTGCGCCTCACGCGAATCCAAGAACCCTTGTCGGATCTCCGCCCGAAGAACTTGTAAAACTTACAAAAAAACTTGCAAAGGACGTTGACGTATTGGGACTTAATTACCACGAGCCTCTTTATCAGCATTATACTAAAGGAATTGACAAGCCGATTATCGGAACCGAATGTTATGAATATTATTCAAGCGTCGGAACAAATTTTGAAGATGTGTGCGATAAAAATCCGTGGCAGTTTGTACTTGAAAACGACAATGTAATAGGGCAGTTTATCTGGGCAGGAATAGATTACCTTGGCGAAGCTCCGTGGCCTTGCAAGGGCTGGACAGGCTCTATTCTGGATATATGCGGTTTTATGAAACCTAACGCGTATTTTAGAAAAAGTATTTGGTCGAATGAACCGTTTGTATACCTGGCTTTTTATGATCAGTACATGAAAAGAGATTACGCGCGCGGACGCTGGTCTTTTCCGCAGATGTCATCAAACCTTAACCAGGAATATTTTGAGCGAAGAACGGTTACAGCATGCGTATTTACAAATTGCGAGGAAGCTGAACTGTGGATAAACGGGAAAAAGAGGGGGTTAAGGAGAAGAGAAGATTTTAAAAACGGAATAATTGAATGGACAATTGAATATACGACAGATGACATCGAAGTAAAAGGAATTACAGATGGCAGGCAAGAGTGCTCATATGCGCTGAAGAAAGCCGGCGAATCAAAAAAAATTAAATTGATTGCCGATAAATCCGAAATTGACGCGGGAGACATCGCTCATATTGAGGTTAATATTACGGACAAGAACGGAATTTTATGCGCTTATAATAATGAATCGCTTGTAGAATTTTCATTAACGGGAGACGCAGTGTTTTTGGGAGCCTGTTCAGGAGATTTAACCCAGAACATGGGATTTACCCTGCCAAAGGCAGTTATATCAGGCGGAAAGGCGCTTGCAATGATTAGGATAGGCGATACTCCAGGAATTGTTGAATTATGCGCAATTTCAGAAAGACTTGATAAAGCTCAAATTAAATTTAAGGTTAAATAATTAATATGAAAATGACAATGAGATGGTTTGGACCGGGGTTTGATCCTGTTACATTGGACAAGATTAGACAGGTTCCCGGTATCAATGGAATAATCACTACGCTGTACGGTAAATTACCCGGCGATGATTGGGAGGCAGGAGAGCTTCGCGCTCTAATTAAATCGGCGGAAGACTCGGGGCTTTCCGTAGAAGGGATCGAAAGCGTAAATGTTCACGACGATATTAAAACAGGCGGGAAGGAACGCGATAAATATATCGAAAAATATATTAATACATTAGAGGTTATCGGAAAAGAAGGTATTCATCTTGTGTGTTACAATTTTATGGCGGTCTTTGACTGGACAAGAACTGATTTGGCGAAAAAAAGACCGGACGGCGCGACAGTAATGTCGTATGAACAAAGCGTTATAGACAGCATTAATCCCGCCAACATGTTTGATATTATGAATTCAAAAGCTCAAGGGCATCAGCTTCCGGGATGGGAGCCGCACAGAATGGCAAAAATTAAAGAGCTGTTTGAAATCTATAAAAACATTGACGAAGATACGCTTTTTAAAAACCTTGTATATTTTTTAAAAGCGATTATGCCTGTCTGCGAACAATACGGCATAAACATGGCGATTCATCCTGATGATCCGGGATGGTCTGTTTTCGGTCTTCCGCGCATCATGAAAAACAAAGACGATATTTTGCGCCTAATGAAAGCGGAGGATAATCCGCATAACGGCGTTACTCTCTGTTCAGGAAGTCTGGGTACAAATCAAAAGAACGATATTCCGGATATTATCCGTTCGCTTAAAGGACGAATTCATTTCGCGCATATCCGCAATGTTAAACATAACTGTCCCGGCAGTTTTGAAGAGTCCGCTCATCTTTCAGGTGACGGCTCCCTTGATATGTACGAGATTATAAAAGCGCTGCATGACATCGGCTTCGAAGGTCCGATACGCCCTGATCACGGAAGAAATATATGGAACGAAGAATCAATGCCGGGTTACGGTTTGTTCGACAGAGCGATAGGTCTTAGTTATCTCTGCGGTCTTTGGGAGGCGGTTAACCGGGCTTCCGCTAAAAAATAACTCATAGTTTTTTTAATAAAACCTAAAAAATATCTGATTTTTATATACTTTTTTATTGTTCATTGGTATAATTTCAGAATGTCGCAGTTTGGAAAATTTTGGATAATCTTAAACCCCGCGGCGGGTAAAGGGAAAGCGGCAAAGCAATTCCCAAAAATAGATCATTTTTTTCGCGCTAACTGGAAAAATTTTGAGATTATTACTACGAAGGGGCCGGGCGACGCTTTAAACATGGCGCGGGATTTACCGATCGGCGAAAATGATATAGTGGTCGCCGCGGGAGGAGACGGCACCTGTAACGAAGTAATTAACGGTTTACTGCTTAGAAAACTGCCGTCCCCCCCGGTATTCGGGATACTTCCTATCGGCAGAGGAAACGATTTTTCATATACGCCGGGAATCCCGCAGGATATTGATAAAGCTCTTCAATTACTGTTAGAAGTAAAAACAAAACCGCTTGACGCGGGATTTGTTAAAGGCGGATTTTTTACCGAAGGCAGATATTTTATTAACGGAATCGGTATCGGATTTGATACCAAAGTCGGATTTGAAGCCGCCAAATTAAAAATTAAAAGCGGAATTACTTATGTTGTCGGCGCCTTAAAAATGATTATCCGTTACGAGCCTTCCCCGGTGCTTCAGATTAAATTTGACGATAAAGAAGTAACTTTACCCGCAGTGCTTGTTTCCATTGTAAACGGCAGGCGTATGGGCGGAAGTTTTTATATGGGTCCTGAAGCGGAACTCGACGACGGACTTCTGGATATATGTTATGTTGAACACCAGAAATCAAGGATCGATCTTCTTAAAATATTATCGCACTATACAAAAGGAACACAGAAACAATGTAAAGGGGTAACGTTTAACCGCGCTTTAAAATTTCATCTTAACGCGAAAGAAGGATCAATGGCGGCGCACTGCGACGGTGAAACAATCTGCTACGAAGGCAAGGAGCTGGAAATTACATGTATCCCGGGCGCGTTAAGGCTTATCGGGGCATAGCATGAGGTTCAGAAGATTTGTCGTCAGTCATTTTATGAAAGGGATATTAAATGTTATCTGCAAGATTGACTGCCGCGAATTTGTGCAAGCCTTGAAGAATAACGAGCCTCTGCTTATTATTTTTAACCATATAAATTTTTTAGAAGTGCCGATTCTTGTAACTCACAGTTATCCTTTGCATGTTTCAGGGCTTGTAAAATCTGAAACATGGAATAATCCTGTTTTTTCATTTATTTTTAATACTTATAAGGCGGTTCCAATCGACAGGAAAGGCGCGTTTTCCGAAAGTTTTAAGAAAGTATGCAAAAAAATAGAAAGCGGTTTTTATATGTGCGTTGCGCCCGAGGGAACGCGAAGCAAAGACGGCGTTCTTGGTAAAGGCAAACCGGGAATTATTCAACTTGCAATCGAAGCAAACGTGCCGATTCTGCCTGTTGCGCATCACGGCGGCGAGAATGTCTGGAAAAATATTAAAAAACTTAAACGCACTCCGTTTTGTTTTAAGGCAGGAAAGCCGTTTCGCATTAAATGCGATACAATGCCGGGAAAAGAGGAGCGCGAGATTATTATGACTGAAGTTATGGCGCAAATAGCGAAACTTTTACCTGAAGAAATGCGCGGCGTATATTCCGCGCAAGCGCAGAATGACTGCAAATATCTGGATTTTATATGATACATATATTCGATGTTGACCATACAATTGTAAGAAAAACAAGCACGGAATATTTTTTAAATATGGCAATGAAAGAAAAATTGATCCGTTTCTCGCAGATAAAACGCCTTCCGTTTGACTGGCTGAAATACAAACTCGCGTTTCCAGACGTTGATTTTATCGAGAATACCGTAAAAAGTCTTTGCGGAATAAAAAAAACGGATTTGGAAAGATTATCTGAAACTTGTTTTAACGAAAGAATAAAACCGAACATCTACACAGGAGCAGCCGGTCTAATAAACGAAGCGTTAGAAAAAGGAGAAAAGGTAATTTTCGCGACATCTTCGTTTGATTTTATTATAAAACCGCTTGAGCGATATTTCGGGATAAATGAATCTCTAGCATGCAGGATGGAATACAATGACGGAGTGACAACCGGAAACCTGATAGGATACAGCTTTTTCGGTCCAAAGAAAAAAACAGCCGCCTGCGACTGGATGGAACGCAATAATGTAAAAAAGGAAGATACAAGTTTTTATTCTGATTCATACACGGATCTGCCGCTTTTGGAATACTGTCAAAATCCTATCGCGGTAAATCCTGACGGTATTCTTAAAAGGCGCGCGAAAAAAAACAACTGGAAAATACTGCGCTTTAAAGAAGTTCTGGGATCTACCAGTTAAAAATTAACTTTAATCCGTTTTTCAATTCTAAAATATCTAATGTATCGATTGAAAAGGATACTTTCTTGCCGGATTGAACAATTTTTGCGCTTTGCATGGGAGTAAGCGAATTTCCGTTTGCGTCGTTTAAAATTAACCCCGGTTTTAACGGCGCGCTTAAACTGACAGAAAATTTATAATCTGCGGATAAAATGGAAATTAAATCCATCATGTTTTTGTCGTAAGAAGGAGCGCTGTCAAGAACGAGAAGATCGAGCCTGCCTTTTTTTCCTTCATTGGTTAATAAAACAGTATCTGACAGCGGACTTAAAAATTGAAGCAGAGCTTTTTCGTTATCAAAATCTAAAATAATTTTATATACGGTGTCTCTTGTTTCATCTTTGGAAGCGAATGAAACAAGTTTTAAACCGGGAATCCTGTCTACGGTTTTTTTCCAATCGGTTTGGCCGACCGGAATTGACGGTAATGATACGTTGCCGTCAAGTTTACCGAGATTATCAAGCATTTTGGACATCCGGTATTCAAGAGTTAATTTCCCGGAGCCGTCTCTGTTCATCTGTATATCCATGGAAATACCTATGCATGAGTTAAATAAAACAAGCGTTGTAAGCATGGTAAAAAAAACAGCATATTGCCGAAATTTATTTTTCATTAAAATTCCTCCGAATGAATTTTCATATCCTGAATGCGTATCGCGTTTTCTTTTTCGATCATGTTAAAAGCCTTTTGAAGCACTGTTTCTCCGAATACGCGCGAATTGGAAACAATCGCTCCTCCGATCTGGCAGAATGAAAGAGAATCCTGAAGGTCAACCTCTGCTGCGCTTAATTTATAGCGTTTGCGCATTTTGTCCATTATAGACTTGATAACCCGCCGTTTTTCCTTGATGTTGCCGATATCGGGAATCTCGAAAATTATTTGCATCATTGAAACAATCATGTTTCGTGATATTATAACTTAAAATGACTTTTTTGCGAAGGGCTATATTAATCATTCTCGTTTTAACGCCGGTCTTAAGTTTTACGCAGGAACTTCAGCAAAATCAAATATCTCAAACAGAAGATATAGAAGATTCTCCCGGTAGTGAGAACCCAGCGACAGAGTTGAATATGGATGAACTCAGATTAAGGATTTTAGGCGAATCGCCCAATGAGATAATGCGCTACTTGATTGGAGACGCTTCCGTTTCGCTTTTTATGACAGGCTCATGGAAGGGCGAGCTGCAGGGGAATGCAGGTTTTTCAATATCTCCAATAGGAACTCAGTTTGCGGCTCCCGAGTCGCCAATTTTATTCAGGCAGGAAGTCGATTTAACCATGTCGCTTTGGATAAACAGCCGCTGGTTTGTTGAAGCGAACTTCCTTGATGATTCAGCGTTAAACACCTACCGCGCCGGCTACAAGGGCTCTCTCGGAGAATTTGTCAAATATGCCGGAATAGGAAACGCCGAGCTTGATTTTCCTGTTTTTCCGTATATTGATCTGGGCGGAGATTCGCCGTCTTCTTTTGGTTTTTACAGCCGGTTCGGAACTCAGGATTTTAACATACACGCGCTTTTTCGTTATGACGCGGCTTCACGTGAGGAGCGTGTTTTCTCTGGAGGAAGGGAGAGGACTTACAGCGACGTACAGGCGCATGATTCTGTCAGGGGAGTTTCATTTGTACTGCCTGATACTGATATAGACGCAAATCCTGCGGTCTACATAGAAGATGATAAAGGAACTATTTCCGATCAAAAAGGCAGAAGATGGCGTTTGGCGGCTCAAAGCGAATATGCGGTATCAATGTCGCAGGGGCTTTTGGAATTAAGTATAAGACCTCAAGGAATAGTCGCTGTCGTTTATTCAAAGAACGGCGAGCGCCCGTGGAATTATTCATTGGGAAGTTATGACGGATCTGCGCAGGGATATTTAACCGAAGTTCAAAACTGGTTTGATCCGTCTTTGCTGAGAGATAAAATAAAACTTGAAGAATACATCCAGTGCGGAAGCGATCCTTCTTTTCCTGGAAGACCCGGCGAAGTGATTTTTGGAACGCAGAGCGCACTTGTGATTTTCCAGAACGGAGCATTTTCTCCGTTTGAAAGGCGCAGCCGTTACAACGCGCCGTCAAGTTCAACAGAAAGAGCCGCTCTTGTAGACAGTTCGACAGGCAAAGAAATAAAAGGAATTGATTTTATTCAGCTTGACAGCGAACCTGTAACAGATGCGTTTACTTTTTCTTCGATTATAACATACAGGGATGTTTATGAACTTGTTCGTTCAGGCAGTTCCGGTAAACGGACTCCAGCCGCCCTTTGGCCGTTAGCCCAAACTTTTGACAATTATCAGGGCGAACCTGAAATATACCTCCCGGGAAGAAATAATACTCAGGGTGATGTACTTATCCGTTTTACAAACTATAACAGTATAAGCGGTTTTTTTATCGGGACTGACGCGATACCGGGTTCTATACAGGTATACAGAAGCGGCATTCAGGATACAAATTTTAATTTTAATTCATCTTCGGGCGAGGTTGTGATTAAAGGCTCTGTCGGGCAGAATGAAATAATTCGCATAACATATTTAAAAAAAGGCGAAGGAATACGGCTTGGAAGCATTGCCGCAGGATTGGGCGCGATTTACCGGGGCAGGGGAGGGGAAAGCCCGTTTTCTGCGCAAGCCGCTGTTGGAGTCCGCTGGAACCTGACAAACGATACCTTTACAGAAGCTGATCTTTCAAATACGGGAACCGTCGGCATAAGCGCGAAGACGGCGCTGGATTATGACAATCTTAACGCGCGAATAACAGCCGGTTTCGCGTTTGTTCAGACTGACACGACAGGGCTTTACAGAGCCGCCGGAATGGAAGGCAATGAAATTATATTGTATATGCCGCCGGAGCTGTCATTTATTTCTAATCCTCCTTCTTCGCTTTTTGCTCCCGGATTAATTGCGTCTAACCGTTCGGATTTAATTTTCAGGAATTACAATAATACGAATGTTCTTGGAAATAATCTGATGAATATTGATTGGACGGCGCCTGTTATAACAGGCGTTAACAGACCCTATCCAGCTAAAGACACCAATCTGGGTAACGCGCAAACGCTTGTTATGGAATTTAATTTGCATGGCGGCGAATGGACAGGATTTCAGGCGCCTATGGATCATAACTACGGGATTTTATCTCAGGCTCAGGAAATAGAGATTCCTTTCAGGTTCTATGATTTTAATAAAACACCTCCTTCCAAATTTAAACTGGTCATACAGATTGGATCGCTTTCCAATAGAGATTTTGCGTTTACGGAAAATATCGATCTTATTTGGGAAAAGGTACTTTACTCTGATGAATGGGAAATAAATCCGCCGTCTGATACCGACGCTTTTTATACAAGCGCTATATTTGATTATACGGCAAGAATAGCTCGTTTTATTTTAAGCGATAAAGACAGACAAAAACTGTCCGACGCAAGGCATCTTCGCGTTATCGCGGTTTATGAAGATAATGACCCTTCAGGCGATCCTTTAAACGGCAGGGTTTTAATCGCTTCTCCCATTATCAGAGGAGCGTCGTTCAGGCCAATAACGATTGCGTCTAACGGAGAAATTAATCCCGCAAATGATTTTTCCATAAACCCGTCCAATAAGGTAACGGCTGTTGAAATTAAAGAAATCGGTAACGCTCTTCTATTGGCATACGGCGATACAATTAAAAAACTGCATCCCGAATCAAATACACAAAGAGTACTAAAAATTGAATGGGAGAACATGGATAGTGATATTTCCGCCGGTATTGACGGAAGGGTATCTGAACTTCCTCTTAGTGATTACAGGGAATTATCGTTTTTTATCAAAGGACCGCCTGAGACAACTGAAGGCGCTTTAAATTTTATTATTGCTCAAGGACCGCAAAATATATCTAACCGTCTGTTTGATGTTAGAATACCGCTTTACGCGTTTACTGAAGGAAAGTGGTCGAAGGTTAGCATAAAATATCAGGGTGATAAAAAAGCGGTAACTGTAGACGGGAATGAAGTAAACGGCTCTTTTTTTGCATATAATCCTTTAACGCAGATTTATGATTCATACGCTAACAGATTAAGTTATATGGCGATGTTTATTTCACCCGATCCCGCGGCGGCGCTCGCAGACGGAATAATGTATATAGACGAAATAATTTTAGAAGACCCTGTATTATTTTACAGATTGAATGTTGGAACAGGAGTAGAGTATTCAAAGCCGGGAGTTATTTTAAAGGCAGGTAAGGTAGAAGTGTTATCTGATTTTTCGATAAATACCGCTTTGGAATCTGAGATGAGATTTGAAAATGAATCAGAAAATTCTAATTTTTCAGGAAGCGTGGTAAATCGTTCAGGTTTGGGAATTTCTTTATTCGGAATAAAAATTAAAGGGAACTTTGCGTTTACAGCGGCTGAAGATACATTCTTATGGAACGCGGATCACAGTATTTCAAAATCAATCGGCCCTTTTTCAATAAGCGAGGCGTTCTACGCCTCCCCTAAAGATAATTTTGCGCAGCACAGCGTTAATTTGGCTTTAAATACCGATTTTAGCGCGAGATTCAACGCGGACGCTCTTTATGATTATTCAAAATTAAGGCAAAAATGGATCATAGGATTAGGATATAAAAATAAGAATGTATTTATTCCAACTGTGACGATTAACAGCGAAGCGGCATGGACAAGCGGCGCGGAGATTGAAAACGGCGAAAATTACGGAAAATTATGGGCAAATTCATGGGAGCCTTTAATACCGGATTCAGGAAGCGGAGCTGAATCCAGAAAAACAAAAACGCAGTTTATATTGGCGGAAAAAACGAAACCGGTGGGAGCTGCGATCACTCTTGAAGGAAATACAAATTATACTGCGGTAAACAGCGTTACACGATCAGAAAATAACATTTTCCTTGATATTCCTGTTACGCTTGAAAAAACCAGTCTTAATTTCAGATCGGGGCGAAGTTTTAAAAAACACCTTTACTATTCATCAGTCGACTCTCTTGACGACGGAAGAATGTTTTTTGAAAGCGTAGGAGATTCTTCTCCTCTTTGGAAAAAATTTCCGTTTTACTCGCTTTTTACTCCAGAATTAAACGCGGCGATGGACGAAAGTTTATCTAATTCGCCTTCGAAAGATAATGCGTTTTATACATTTTTTAGCGATTATTTTAACGCAAGAGCAACATTACCGAATTTATATAATATATCGTCTTTATTTTTGCCTTCAAGGATTATATTTATTATTGACAGAGTTCTTGAGCAAAAAATGGACACAAGGGTTGATAAACTGAACATAGGAACGGGTTTAACATTCTCAGCGATAAATATCTTCGGCGCGATGAGTTCTACTCCCATATTTAAATTTTACCAAACAGATGAATTTTCGCATACATTTGAAACCGCTTTTGTCATTCCAAGAGAGGAAGATATGTCATGGAGGATAAATACTGTTCTTAGCGCAGGTTTTAGGGGATTTCAGGGAGGAATATTAAATTTTGTTAATAATTTTAATTATCGAAGCGAAGGATACTGGACTGAAAATTTTACGGCTCTCTGGGAAGCGCCTGTGAAAAAAAGTTATTTAAGCAGATTCTATGAATGGGTTTCTAAAGGGATCGCGAAAAGAAATTCATGGACAGGATTGTCCAATGTTTTAAGTACAGATTATGAAAAACTAAGAAAGGAAAGCGTCGAATTAATTTTTGACAATTCAAAGGATTACCTTAAGTGGAGTTTGATTTTGGGACATGAGGATATTATAAGAGTAATTGGAAGATTTAATTTGTCAACATTTTTTAAAATAAGATTCAGCGAAGAGAAGGAATATGAAAAATTTATATTTGACGCGATGCTTGGAATTACATTAAGATTCAGTTTCTAGTTTTGTTCGTTCTCAACAGATTCAGAGACGGTTTCTGCGGCGAGCCGTTCCTGTTCCTGTTTCTCTTTTTCGGCGGCGGACATACGCATGGCGTTTATTGTGTTTTGAATACTGTTTTTATTGGAGGTGCTGACTCCTTTTATGGCAAGAAGTCCTTCCACAGATGGTATGTTATCAAAGCCTTCTAAAACGGCTTTTTCAAGTTCCGCCGCGCCTTCGGCGTTTTCACCGTCAGCGGTTAAAAGAACTTTTGCTATTGCAAAACGTACATCGCTTTTCTTCGGATTTACCGATGTATCGGCGATTCCTGTGTGCGCAAGGCGGTATTCTTCAAGCGCTCTCGCGTAAAGTTCATGGTACTCAAGCGTTTGCGCGTATTCATAACGCACCTTTGCATCCGAATTAACGCTGAGCCAATCGGCGAATCTGTCGATCGCTTCCAGTTTTTTTAGAGCCGCCTGACAGCGGGCGAACAGAAGCATCGTATCCTTGTTTTCCTGAAGCGCGACAGGATATTTTAAAAGCACTTCTTCCGCCGCGCTGTAGCGTTCAAGCGTGTATAAAACAAGCGCGTGGTTGTATCCGTCGTCCGCGCTTTCAGGAACAATGTCAAGAAGCCTGTAATAATGTTTTTCCGCAATTTCTATCTCAGTTGTTTTTATTCTTGAATAAGCCGCCGCTTTTAGAGCAAGTACATTATCGGGATCCTTTTTTAAAATTGATTCAAAATATTTGGCGGCTTCTTCATATCTTTCCCTTTCAAAAGCGAGCCGTCCGAGATTGTACGTCGAGGCAACCAATGTTCTATCTGAAAGCCTCGCGCGGCTCAGCCATTTTTCAGCCTCTTCATATTTTCCAAGTTCAAAATAAGCCATCCCGATAGAATAATATTCCTGCGCAGAAACAGGGCCTCCCGCGCATCCCGAAAAAATGATTATAAGAAAAAGAGAAATAATAAAAAATAAATAAAAAGTTTTTTTTATCATTTAATCCTTTTATTTAACAAGGCCAAGAACGGTTTTTTCTATTTCCCTAAACTGCGAACGGTACAGGTTTGACATTCCGGCGCCGTAATCCGCGAGCAGTTGAATAATGTTTCTTGAATTGCCGCAGTTGTCGCTTCCGTTAATACGATCTCCCGCGTCTCCAAGACCCGGCATTATATACGCGTCGTCATTCAAAACTCCGTCCATCCAGAGTGTGTAAACATCGCAGTTATCAAGCGCTCTTACAACACGAAGGGCGCCTTTTAAGGCGGCAATAACATTTAAAAAAATAATTGATTTTGGCTTTATTCCAATACTGCTGAGATAATTAACAACGGTTACAAGACTGCCGCCTGTCGCGTTCATCGGGTCGGCGAAAACCAGATCTTTGCCTTCCAGATCGGAAGGATTAATAAATGATTTATTAAGATCAAGAATGTATTCCATGTCGCTTTCACGCTTTGATTCATTGCGGTAAATTCTGAAAAGGGCAAACGGCGTTACATAGCCTGTAGATGAATATTCTTCGATCTCCTTACTCATGATCATCGAAGGAAGAAGGGCGCCTCTGAGCATTACGCACATAACGGTATTGGAAATTCTGCTGTCAACATTGTTTATTTTATGAACCGCGTAATTTTGAGCGGGGCTTGTAACTGGAGTTTTAACAATCAGATAATTTTTCTGGTTGCCGGGAGCAGACGTCCACGCAAGTTTAAAAAGCATTTCATAGGCGCGCTGGATATAATAAATAAATTCATTGTTGTCTGTATTTACATCTCTTAACTTTGCTATTAAGCGCGAAGCCTCGGAATGATCTTCCTGCGGAGACACAAATGAGTAAACGCGTATCCTCGGATTTTTTAAACAAATATCTTTCATTAATTCGCCCATTTCGTTGTAGAGCGCGATAAGGCTGTTTTTTGCGTCATTGTTTCCGGTTTCTACCTCCGGGAAAACAGAGAGAGCTTTGACAAATAAGCTGTCCATTGTTTTAATACTTTGCTTGTCCTGTTCGGTTAAAAAGCCGTCTAATTCGCTGGCGTTTAATATTACTTTATTCATACAGACAGTATACAGTAAAAACAGGGTGTCAGTCACCTATGCTGACACCATTGACAAATAAATGAAAAAGATGGATTTTGAAAGAATATGAAGTATACTCGCGTTCCTGTGAAAATTGCGGCTGTTATATTTGTTTTTATCTTTATAACTGCCTGTCATAAAAACGAAATCGGCTCTGTAGGAAGGGAAGACCTTTTTTCTCTTGAAATCGGCCCGATGGAGGATCAGATAGCTCTTTATAAACTGGACGGAAACAGGGGTATAAGGCGAACCGGTTTTACCATGCGCGACGGGCTTTTTTACATTGCGGACGGAAACTCCGGTAAAATTGTCCGTTATAACTCATACGGCGACCTTTTATTCATGATTTACAACGAGGAAACAAATCCCGCGCCCATCACTTTAAAAACAAATATTTCTGAAGAAGAACAGGCAACCCGCTGGGCGTATTCATATCCGCTTGAAGAACCAGGATGGATCGCGGTCGATTCGCGCAAGCATATTTTTGTCGAGGACAGACTGCCGAGACAAGAGCACAGAAACGACTCTGAAACAAAGGCGTTACTGGACGGCATCATTCTTCATTTTGATCAGGACGGCCGTTTTATTAATTATCTTGGAAGCGACGGAATAGGCGGAAAGCCGTTTCCGCGTATTATCGGATTGACGGCGACCTTAAGAGATGAACTTGCGGTCGTCTGCCGTCTTCCAGACGGGTGGAATATTTATTGGTTCAATTCATCGGGAATGCTTTTATATCTTGTAAAAATTTCCGCAAACGAAATCCCCGCTCTTTCAGACTGGCCGGAAGCTCATTCGTTTATAGACAGCATTACTCCTCTTCCAGATTCAAGAAAGCTTTTAATCAAGGTTGATTATTCCAGCGATACGTTTGATCAGTCTACAAATACAAGGACGGGAAGCGTGCCTGTCAGCTCCTGCATATGGATATTAAACGTAGAGGACGGCTCTTATACTGGTTTTACAGAACTTCCTCTTTATGAAATTGTCGAAGGCGGACAGCCTACCAATGTCGAAATCTCCTATTCAATGCTTGGCGCCTCAAAAGACGGCAAAGTGCTGATGTACTTCCCAGTAGAAACCGGCTATTCGCTCTTGTTCATTAATATCAATACGCGCGAACAGCGCAGGGGATATATCCAGTTTTCAATAGACGAACTTCAGTACAATGATTTTTTTCTTTCTAACGAAGGAATTCTTTCAGCCATGCTTGCCGACAATTATAACGTAAAGTTTGTATGGTGGCGGACGGACAGGTTTATGGGTGAATCATTGTAGGGGAGATAAGGTTCAATGAGCGATAATGACAAAGATCAAAAAGACGCAGAAAATGAAAAAAAAGAAAATCAAAGGCCGAATCAAAAATATAATCTGAGCAGGAATTCAGGCGAAGTACCGCCTGAAGGGCTTACGTTTTACTACAACCGCGAACGCAGGCTTGCCAATGCGCCTGAATCGGTAAGAGATATGTACAAAGAGCAGAAGAAAACCCGCTTCGGGCTTTTTTCGGTTCTTGTCGCCGACAAACCAAGAACGTTTCTTTTTGCGATGATCGTTTTACTTTGCGTCGCAATACTGGTGCTTTCATTAACAGGTTATCTTGATACCTCCACATTTGACGGAAACAGGCTTGATATAACAGGCACTCATTTTGAAGGCGCGACAATTATATTAATAAAAAAAAGCGCCAGAAATAATAACGCTTATTCAGGCGCCGTTGAAATCGCTGTCTCTGTTCCTCAGGAGGACGATTTTCCCGTTTTTTATCACCGGATTTTTTTTAGTATGGAAAAAGAAGAGATGTACCGTTTCGCGGTTCCTTTCGATTCTGCGGAACTTTTGATGGTTCTGCAATCTGAAAAAAACACGCTCCAATTAAAATTAATACCCAAATAAATAAAATATCATGATAACGGATTGACTTAACAACTTTTTTGTGTTATCTATTAATTATGATACAGTTGTATGTTTTATCAATTCTGTGCTGCGGCATTTCAGGTTTCATTCTTTTTACCGGGAATGACGAGGGAAACGATCTGCCGTCCCCTGTTAATACGCCTACTTCCCACCTTGTTCTCGGCATCATAAGCGCCGTCACCGGAATTTTAAAACTTCTTTCTCCTTTACCTTCCAGCATGAACGCCGCGCGCGGAATAATTATACTCGGCGATCTTATACCGTGCGCCGCGGGAATTGTCGCGGGTCTTATTTTAATTTTCGGGCTTTATAGAAGGGATATTTCCGCCAAAGACGGCGAACTCGATCGTATAGGAACAAAGCTTCTGGTTTTCAGAAAACCGATAGGAATCGCGCTAATGTGCGCCGCCCTTGTGCATTTTATTTTCGGAGAACTGCTTTTCTTGTAGTCTCTGTAACATCCTAAAAAATCACTTTAATAATTATCCGTATGTCGATCAGCGAAAGCGCAGCTCCCGCCTGATTCATGCTTAGATAAAAATCAGCGCCATTATCGTTTATATATGAATTTCCTCTTGTTCTTCCGATTCTGCGGTATGCCATTTCTAAAGTTAAATCCGCTTTTTTAAAATTAAAAGACAGACTGCCCGCAGGTTCAATAAAATGCCCCCAGCCTGAGTAATCGCGGTAAATTATCTTTTTGGTTTCTGATTTATGGTGATCTTCTGCGATACAGAATGTAAACGGGGTGTATTTAAATGAAATTTCCAAATGTAATATACTGCCGATATTCACGCCTAAAGAAACACCGGGACTTAAAAGCAGCCAGTTTTGCTTGTATGTTATAACTTCGCCGAAAAACGGATGAAATTGCCAATTTTCAAACGCGTATGTTCCGTAACCGTCTTGTGCTGAAAAATAAAAATGCATCCATGAGAAGGCAAGTAAGGGTTTGATATAAAACAACTTTACAACCGGTATGGAAGCTCCGGCGGAAAAATCCAGGCTTAAAAACCGGGTTGTTTTATTCGTATGTTTGGAGTAATGGGTTAGTTCATTAGGCGCGGGAGAAATCCAGTCGCGGTCTTGCATATTGCCGGAATCGGACGGAAAACCCGCTTTAAACTTAAGAGAAGCAAAGAGCCCGGTGCCGTCCATAAGATTGGAACGGTTAAAATCCGTCTGTAAACCCACATAAAAGACGGGTTTCATGTCCCAGACAAGTTCGCTTAACAATTGTGATGGCTCATAAAATTTGTATACATATTCAAAGGACTGGCCGTAAGCAAAACCTGCCAAAGGACCGAATGAAAACGAGTATTTTCTTGTACTTAGATTTTCTTCCCTGTTTTCTTCCTGACAATATAATGAGTTTATTGCCGAGAATAAAAGCATGATGACTAAAACCGGCAAAACGGATATATTTTTCATTAATATGAGGATACTAGGCAAATACCGGCTTGGTCAATTGTCGAAATTTATTTCTCTTTTCCTTCTTGCGCTTTGCCTGCTTTTTTTATCCGGCTGCAGCGGCAAAAAAGAAGAATTGCCTGTTGTTCCGCCTGTAACATCGCCTTTAACGAAAGATTACATAGGTTTTGGAGTTATAAAAAATTCATTTACCCATATGTCCGCCGACCCGATAGAAGACAGCGCTTCGCTCGGTTATCTCAGGCGCGGCTCTCTTGTAAAAGTGGTAAGGCGGCAAATTGTAAAAACCGAAGCCGGTTTTGTTTCATGGGTGCTGACAGACGGCGGAACAGCGTCCGTTCAGGGTTGGCTGAAAGAAGAGGTAATGGATATCTACAGCAATGAAAGCCAGGCGAAAACCGCTTCGGAGTCTTTGTCAAAATGAACACCGAAGTCCTTCTGTTTGTTGTCCCTCCGATAGCAGGCGCCATTATAGCTTACATTACCAATGTAATCGCCATCAGAATGCTTTTCAGACCGTTAAAAGAAATTCGTGTATTTGGTATGCGGGTGCCTTTTACACCGGGAGTTCTTCCCCGGCAGAGGGAAAAACTCGCGCAAAGTATAGGCGCGATGGTAGAAAGAGAATTAATAACCGCAGAGGTGTTAAGAAACCGTTTGTCCAATATTGATATTAACGGTTTTTCCGATCTTATTACTGATTTTTTGCGCAGGGACGACATTAAAAAAGAACTTGAATCAAAAGGGCGAATTCTTCTTCGCGATGTCTTTTTTAAACTGAATTCTTTACAGCGGCTTTTTCTTTCGGCAGGGCAGTACGATCAAACGCTGGATGAAAAAATGCCTGAAATTATCAATGAATTAATCGCTTCTGTAGAGAAGCTCCTGAAAGAAGACAGAGTGAAAAGAAAACTGCTGATGACTGTTGACGGTCAGATCGAAAACATATTGGCTTCGATCGACGTAAAAAAACTTGTGTCGGACAGAATAAATTCGCTGGATATGCTGCGCGTAGAAAGAATAATTCTGGATGTAATGACAGATCAGTTTAAATGGATTTATTTTTTCGGCGGAGCGCTCGGTTTTTTAATCGGCTTGTTTCAGGCGACGTTTACTTTTTTGCTTCGCTGACAACGCCAAGCTGTCCGCATGCGCCTGAGATTTTTTTTCCCTTATGAAGACGCACGGTAACTTTTAATTTATGGCTTTCAAGCGCTTTAATAAAATTCTCTGTTTCTTTCCTGTCAGGTTCGCATAAATCTTTATTTTCATATTTTAAGCCCTCTACAGGATTCCACGGAATAATGTTAATAACTGTATCAAGCTCTTTTGCAAAATCCGCGATACAGGAAGCGTCTTTTACGCTTGTGTTTATCCCTCCCGTTTCCTTTACGGCAAGCAGAGGAATTTCCAGTGTAATTCTTCCTCCGCCGTTCTTCTGATACAGCAAAAGAGATTTTTTTACTTCGTTTAACGGATTACTGTTTGTTACCGGCATAAGCGTGCGGCGCAAATTTTCATCGGCTGTAACAAGCGATAAAGCGAGTTTAAAAAAAGGTCCGTTTTTTGCAATATCAAGAATTCCATCGTAGATTCCGCAGGTAGAAACAGTTATTCTTCTAAGCGATAAATTTAAACCTTTTTTGTCACATAATATTTCAACCGCTTTTCTTAAATTGGAAATATTTAAAAGAGGCTCTCCCATTCCCATGATAACAATGTTGTCTATAATATGTCCGTCTTTTTTACCTGAACCTGCTGTATTTCTTAAGTGTAAAAACTGCTCGATTATCTCTGCACTTTCAAGGTTTCTTTTAAAACCAAGAGACCCGGTTTTACAGAAGACGCACATGGCGGGGCATCCCGCCTGAGTGGAAAGGCAGGCTGTAAGGCGTTTTTTACCGTCGCTCAGCAAGACAGCCTCGATTACCGCCTTATCATGAAGCTGTAACGCAATTTTAACTGTATCTGCTTCATCAAGGCGGTTTATTACCGAACTTGAAAATACATTAAAATTTTGAGACAGCTCTTTTTGAAGCGCTGACGGGATGTTTGACATGTCTTCAAAACGGTTTTTACCCTTTAAAATCCAGCCGTAAATCTGGCTGATACGGTATCTTGGAAGATCAGGTAAAAGTTCCTGTAACTGCAGAATATCCAATCCGGCGAGAGTTTTCATTTATTATTTAATGTTATCAAGCATTTCTGTGATTTTAACGCATTTTATCCCAAGTCGCTGGAAATCTTCCAGAGCTTCCGCCGCGCCCCGTTTATTGTTCATTTTTAAATAGCAGTCGGCAAGTTCAATATACAATCTGTAGTTTTTATTATCCTGCTGGATTAATCGTTTAAAGGATGTTAGAGCGTCTTCGTATTTACCCTGTTCTTTCGCGATAAGCGCGAGCCCCATAACCGCGTAGGTGTCGAATTCCACGTTAAGCGCTTTTTCGTAATAGACTTTCGCGTTTTCATAGTCTTTTAAATTACGGTATGCGTCTCCGGCGCGCGTAAGGATCATTTTATTGCGCGGATCATGTTCAAGGATACGCGTCCAGTATTCAAGCGATTTGGTTATCTGATTCATTCCCCTGTAACAGTCGGCAAGCCCGAAGAGCGCGTAAAAATTACTGCTTTCCCTTTTTAAGGCAGTTTCAAAATACGGAATGCCTTCGCTGAAAGTTTTTAATTTTCTGTGGCAGTTTCCAATCGAGGTAAGTACGCGGATATCGACATCGGAACTGCCCTGTTTCATCATTTTTTCCCAATAGTAAAGAGCTTCCGAATATTCTTTAAAATCATAGTGCAGATGCCCGAGTCCGATAATGGCATACGGGTTAGAATCTTCCATTTCCATTACTTTCATGTAGGTGTTTTTTGAATTCGTAAAATCGCGCACTTTTCTGTAAGCGTCGGCAATTCTTGTAAGAACGGTGATATTTTTATTATCATGAACCAAATACTGTTCCCATATCTCAATTGCTTTCTGATACTGGTTCATCGCCTTGTAACAATCGGCAAGCCCGAAGAGCGCGTAATTGTTACCGGGATGATGGACAAGGCACCTTTGATAATATTTTACGGCTTCGCGGATTGAACCCTGTTTGCGCGTGGCGTCTCCCATACCTACAAGCGCGTAGTTGTTGTTTTCGTCCATCATTAAAATTTTTGTAAAACAATCTATCGCGTCGCTTACTCTATTTTCTTTTAAAAGATGGTATCCTGTTTTTGAAATATCAGATATTTTTTGCGATTCACAAACCATCTGCGGATCAGGCATTACTTCATGGGGAGCGCCGTCGGAATTATAAATATCACTCATTGTCCGCATCCTGCGCTTGCGAGGCTGTTTCATCTCCATGGAGCATGTCCTGCAAAGCAAAAGCAAGGTTTTCAAGTAATGGCCCCGCTTTATTTTTATCATGAGCCATCCAGAACATTCTTAAAGCTTCAAGAGGTCTGTCTTTTGATTTATAAAAATCGCCGACTCTTGAAAGCCCGTCTGAATATCCTGTGGTCATAAATATCCTTCTGGCTCCCTCGATATCTCCTTCGTTAAATATTTGATTACCTTTTCGGTTTAAAGCAACTTTATCGGAGCCTTCAACGGGTGAAGGCGAAGACACTTTTATAAATGCGTTTTTGTCATCAAATTTTTCTAATATTTTTTTATCCATGCTTTTGAAAGGATTATACCTTTATTATATTATCAGCCTTTTTTGTGAAAAATACAAGAGAAATTATTTTACAGTTATTGATAAACAAAAAAATCGACTACAGATCTTCCGTATTCGCGGGAGTCCGTTTTATGCAAATTAATTATATCCTGCTTTAAATAGTCAGGGCGCGGACGGTGGATCAGGATGCGCGTCTGCGGTAATACAAGGTTTGAACAGGCGATTTTCGAGACAAGTTCCCATTTGTACCGGTACGGGAACGGAGGATCAAGAAAGATGATGTTAAAAGCCGTTTTTGCGCGTTTAACATAGAGTTCGGCAGGCATAAAACGGCAGTTAATACGGCGCGGAGAAATTGAAACATTTTCAAGCAGTATTTTTCTCTTTAACTTGTCCTGTTCAACGGCTTCTATAACGGAAGCGCCGCGGGAAGCGGCTTCAACGGCTATTATTCCTGAGCCTGTGAAAATATCTAAAAATGAAAGATTGGTTAAATCTCCAAGACTCGCGAAAACAGATTCGCGCATCTTGTCCATACTGGGTCTTATATCCTGAATGCCTTGGGGGACAGAAATTTGCCTGCCTTTTAAAATGCCGCCTGTGATTCTCATGCGCGCTGTTTTTAACTATGCGCTGCTGCCAAGAAGCCCGTTTAATTCTTCGTTGGTTACAACCTGTTCTGTAACGATGCTTTCCGCAGGCACATACGAATCGTCGATTAATTTTTTACGTTTTACACTGTCTGTTTTTAATTTGGAAACAACAATCGGAGTTTCAGGAAATAAAGAAGGCGCAAACGGGCTTGTATTGTTCGAGATTTCATTTAAGAGCTGGCTGAACTGCCATTCAGCGTCAAAGATATTATCCGCTTCAACTTCGCGATCTAGAATTTTCAGGTTTTCCAAAAATCTAGCTGTCAGCATATCAAGAATTGCGCTGATAAATTCGAGATCGCTCATCGTCTGGTTATAAAAAAGCCCCGAATCCGTGTCCAGACGCATGAGATCGCGGATCATTCTTATTCGGACATTCAAGATAAAAAGGGTATCTTCAAAATTTATTCGCTTATTCATAGTATTGCTTTTATTATCGGTTAATATATAAGGAAAACACAAGTATTTTAATGCCGGTTTTGCCGTCTACAGGAAGGTTGACAATATGTCGATATAATTTCTATAATACTATTTAAGTAAAAGAGGGGGGAGATGTCCGCGCCGCTCCAGCTAACATTTGTAAATTTCGCTGCAAAATCATATATTATTGTTGAGGGTAAGAAAAATGCGGATAGATTTTTCATAATCCGTACCGGAAAGGTAAGGCTTTCTAAAGAAGTTCAGGTTGTCGCTGAAGAATCAGGCGATACCTTAGGGCCCGGCGACTTTTTCGGCGTTGTTTCTACAATGTCGGGACACAGCCATATCGAAACCGCGCAAGCTCTTACAGATGTCACCCTTATTTCAGTTCAAAAAGAACAGTTCAGCCAGCTCATCCAGAATAACGCTCCTGTAGCGATGAAGATTATCATGCAGTTCTCAAAGAGAATGAGGTATCTTGACGAAGCTCTTACACGCCTTACCTTAAAAGACAACGCCACGGACGGCTCAAGCCATCTCTACAACATTGGCGAATATTACGCAAAACATAATCAGTTAAATCAGGCTTTTTACGCGTATCAAAAATATATTAGATGCTGTCCTACAGGCGAAAATATAAATAATGTCAAGGAAAAATTGAAAAAAATCGCCCCTTATATTAAAGACCCCCAGCAGCCGCCCAAACCAGGCGAAATGATACGCTCGTTTAAAAAGGATTCAATTGTTTTTTGCGAAGGCGAGCCGGGAGACGAGCTTTTTATAATCCAGAAAGGTTCTGTCAAGATTATTAAAATAACTGAAAGTAACGAAATTCTCTTAGCGGTATTAAAATCCGGGGATATTTTCGGCGAAATGGCGCTTTTAGAATCAAAGCCGCGCGCGGCAGGCGCCGTCGCCTACGAAGACTGCCAGCTCATGGCGGTGAACAGGGAAAATTTCGGTCAGATGATTAAGACACAGCCTCAACTTATCGCGCGTCTTACAACGCTGCTGTCAGAGAGGATATGGATTGTATACAGACAACTGGCAAACACACAGTTAAACAATAACCTTGCGAAATTGTACGATATGCTTCAAATCCAGCTCGATAAAAAAAGGATTGACGTTGACACTTTTACAAATTACTCCTTTGACTTCGGACTTAAAGAACTTATCAACATGGTAGGTTTAAGTCAGGGGGACGGGGTAACCTTCGGTAAGAAATTCATGGAAAATAAAACTTTCCAGATAATGAACGACAAACTGTTTGTTAAAGATATTAAAGAAATAGCCAAACAAAACGCGTACTACCGCAAGATGCAGCAGTTGGAAAAAACCCGTCTGGGCAATAAACCTGCTTGATTAATCTGTACCATAAACCGAAAATGACCGATAATTAAAGCAATGAACCATAAATCGACGTTTTTCGCGGTAATTCTCTCTCTTGTAATTTCTCCTGTATTTTTATTTACTCAGCAGGCAGAACCTGCTGGGGAAGAAGAATCAGGTTTACCAAGGCAGTTCAGGGAATTGTCATTGGGTATGAGCCTTGACGATCTTAAAGCCGCTCTTTTAAAAGACGATTATTTTATTTTCCGCGGCGACAGGGATGTTTCATTCCTTCCCGCGAGGGAACAGAGTCTCGTGGAAACAACAGGTTCCATGTTTATAAAACGCGCGTTTTTTCAACTTCGCGACGCGCAGGTTTTTATAATGTCATTCACGCTTAATACGGACATAATCGATCATTATTCTGTCTTTACCCAATTAACGGAAAAATACGGAAAGCCGTCATACCTTGATCCTGCAATGGCGGTATGGGAGACCGAAGAAACAAGGGTGGCAATCGAACGCCCCTTAACAATTAAGTACATAGACAGAGTAGTCTTTAACGATATTATAAATGAATCCGGTATGATTGAATCAGGTCAGGTGCGCTTGCGCCAGGACTTCTTAAATGAATTCTAGGCGTTTAGCAGTTGTCTTATTTATAATTTTAAGTTTTACTTCTTGTAATTCGCAGAAACTGCCTGTGCGGGAAATTTCGATTGAGAGGGAAGGGCAAACGATCGCTTCAGTAAAAGCGGAAGTTGCGAGAACTCAGGCGCAGCGAAGCGAAGGGTTAATGTTCAGGGAAAAGCTGTCTGACGGATACGGGATGATTTTTATTTTTGAAACGGATCAGATTTTATCTTTCTGGATGAAGAACACCCTTATTCCGTTGTCCATCGCTTTTATTGCCGCAGACGGCAGAATTATCGATATTAAAAGTATGTATCCTAAAGATGAGAATACGGTTAATTCCAGCCGCTCTTGCAGATACGCTTTGGAAGTTCCCCTGGGCTGGTTCAGCCGCACCGGGGTGAAGGAAGGAGACATTGTAAAAATCGAAAATCTTCTTTAAGGTTTCCGATGTCGGTTCAGTTCAGGTTCGTTGAAAAAACAGCCGTTTTCGGCTATAATTTAAAATAGGTTTTACGGAGTGAATTTGTGTTTAAAGGACTAACAAACAGGGTGCAGCGGCTTCTTTCCGCTAACGCGCAGGAAGAAGCTAAAAGATTCAACTCGGATCAGCTTCTGCCGGAACATATCATTATTGCCATGCTTAAAGAAGGCGGAGGAACCGCCTGCAAAGCTTTATTATTTTTAAGAATAGATATTCCCGAGTTCAGGCACGTGCTTGAAAGCTCCATACCGCGCATTCCAGGTTTAATAATTCGCGGAGAAGTTCCTCCTTCGCGGCGCACTAAAAATATGCTTGATATAGCGACAGAAGAAGCGCGGGCAATGGGAAGCGATTTTCTGGGAACCGAACATCTTCTTTTCGCCGCGATGCGCGAACAAGATTCAAGCGTGCAGGTTTATTTAAACCAGCGCGCTGTAGACACAGACATGATGAGAGTGATAATCCAGACAACATTCAGCCAGCCGACAACAAGAAATGAAGATTATGTATCAGGGAGTTACGCTAATACAGCAACGCGGGAAACGCCTGCGGACAGGTACCAGCCGTATTATATGCACAGGGAAAGATCAGGCGTTCACAGCAAATCCGCGGTTGAATCCGAACGCCATACAAAAATAAAGCCGGCATCGTATCCCGTTCTTACTCCCACACTTGATAATTTTTCGCGGGACCTTACGGTGATAGCGAAAAGCGGAAAAATGGACCCAGTTGTGGGCAGAAAATCAGAAATTAACCGCGCTGTCCGTATACTGGCGCGAAGGACAAAAAATAACCCTATTCTTGTAGGCGAGCCCGGAGTGGGAAAGACGGCGATTGTAGAAGGTCTTGCGCAGCTTCTTGCTAGCGAATCTGTTCCCGACGCGCTTGCGGGGAAGCGTATCCTCAGCCTTGACATGGGGCTTATTGTAGCAGGGACAAAATACCGGGGCGAGTTTGAAGACCGTATAAAAAAGATTCTTCGCGAAGTAACGCAGGCAGGAAATATTATACTTTTTATAGACGAGATACATTCGATAATCGGAGCCGGCGGAGCTGAAGGCACTTTGGACGCATCAAATATGCTAAAGCCGGGATTGTCGAGGGGAGAGATTCGCTGTATCGGAGCGACAACCCTTGGCGAATACAGAAAACATTTTGAAAAAGACGCCGCCCTGGAAAGACGTTTCCAGCCTGTGATTGTAAACGAACCTTCATTTGATGAAACAATAGAAATATTAAGCGGAATTCAAAAAAAGTACGAAGAGCATCATCAGGTAAGATATTCCGAGACATCCATAAAACTTGCCGCGAAACTTGCGCAGCGCTACATTACAGGAAGGTTCATGCCGGATAAGGCAATCGATATTTTGGACGAAGCCGCGGCAATGCGAAAACTTGAAAACCGCGATCAGCCACCTGAAATCACAGGTCTTGAAGAAGAAATTTCCAAACTTTGCGAAGAAAAAAACAGCTATGTGAGCATGCAGGACTATGAACACGCGGCTGAAATCCGAGACAAAGTCAGGGCGTTAAAATCGCGTTTAGAAGATATTCATATCGCGTGGGAACGCGCTTCCAGAAACGAATGGCCGGTTGTAACAGACGATGATGTGCGCTGTGTTGTAACGGAAGCGACAGGAATCCCCGTCATGCATTTGGAAGATCATGAATCAAAACGTTTACTGCAGATTGAAGATGAACTGCATAAAAGCGTAATAGGACAAGACGACGCTATTAAACGAATTGCGGCGGCGGTAAGACGTTCGAGGGCAGGAGTTTCATCTCCGCGCCGTCCGATGGGTTCGTTCATTTTCCTTGGTCCTACGGGAGTTGGTAAAACTCTTCTTGCAAGGAAACTGGCGCAGTATTTATTCGCTGACGAAGACGCTCTTGTCTGTATAGATATGTCTGATTTTATGGAAAAACACAATGCGTCACGTCTTGTCGGAGCGCCTCCGGGATATGTCGGTTACGAAGAAGGCGGAATGTTAACTGAAAAGATAAGGCGAAATCCTTACAGGGTAATTCTGTTCGACGAAATTGAAAAAGCGCATCACGATATTTTTAATATACTTTTACAGGTTTTGGAAAACGGTGAACTTCGCGATTCACTGGGACATACTGTGAATTTCCGCAATACGGTTATAATCATGACAAGTAACGCAGGTGTAAGGGATATTACCAATGACTCGCGTCTTGGATTTACATCAAGCAAGGGGCTTATGGACGCGAAAGATATCGAATCCGCCGCAATGTCCGAAATGCGCCGTATTTTCAATCCTGAGTTTATAAACAGGGTGGACGAAATCGTTGTGTTCAATCCCTTAAACCGGAAACAAATAGACGCAATTTTTAATATCGAGCTGAGCGAACTTTCAAGCCGTCTTGCCGAGCAGGATTACAACTTAAAAATAACACAATCCGCAAGAAACATTCTTGTAGAAAAAGGATGGGATCCAAAGTTCGGCGGAAGGCCTCTGCGAAGGACTATTCAAAAAGAACTTGAATCTCCGATTTCTGAATTAATTCTTGAAGGATGTTGGGAGCCGGGAACGGTATTCACCGCCGACGGACGCAACGGAAAAATAAAGATTAAAGCAAAGACATGGGAAACAGTCACCGCTAATTAATTTGGAATACATTAACCGCGGATTAGTGCGGATTTAACGGATTAGCACGGATAGGAGAAGCTACACCCGGAGTAATCCGCGGTACCTGTATTAGAAGTATTAAATCACAGTTCCCGGATATAAGATCGTATTTTTAGGTATGACAATGATTCCGTCCACGATGTAGTAGTGCCCGTAATTGCCGTCTATGCGTTTAATATCGTCCACGCCGATGCGGCAGCCTTCGCCTACGCATACGTTTTTATCGATAATGGCGCCTTTGATGATCGCCCCCCTGCCTATTCCGACATTCGGGATTCTCGCTTCAACGTTTTGGTTTTTCTGCTGTTCAGTCTCGTAATAGTCGGCGCCCATACATACAACGCCGTTAAGGCTTGAGCCGGTTTCGATGAGAGTGCGGATGCCGACAATGGAATTTGTAATATTCGCGTTTGTGATAATACATCCTTCCGCCGCGATTGACTGGTTCATGTTGGAAAAGTTCATTTTAGACGGCGGAAGATTGCGCATGTGCGTGTAAATCGGTCTGTGTTCGTCGTAAAAGTCAAAGGTCGGTTTTAACGCCGTTAGCTGAAGATTTGTATCGTAGAAATTTTTTATCGTACCTATGTCTTCCCAGTAACCGTCAAATAAATAGGCGTTAACTTTGAGCTTGCTGATTGCCATGGGAATTACTTCTTTTCCGAAATCGGTTAATTCATTGGCAAGGCAGTCTTCCATCGCCTTTGCGTTAAATACGTATATGCCCATAGACGCAAGGAAACAGTCGTCCTTATTTTTTTCTTTTACAAGTTCTTGAGGCGCCCGGAAATCGGAAATATCTTTGCTCGGCCCCGGTTTTTCAAGAAATTCCGTTATTTGGTTTGTCTTATCTACTTTTAGGATTCCAAGGTCGCTTGCGTTTTCCCTTGTAACGCCGGTGCAGGCTATTGTAATCGCCGCTTTTGAATCAATATGACACTTTAACAGTTCTTGTAAATCCATTCTGTAAAGCTGATCGCCTGAAAGAATGATATAATATGACGGATTCTGAGTTCTGAGGTGCGGAAAGTTCTTTCTGACCGCGTCAGCCGTGCCTTCGTACCATCCCGAATGCTCCAAAGTCTGTTCTGCGGCAAGAAGTTCGACAAATCCCTTGGAAAAAGAGTCAAAAATGTAGGTTTGACCTATATGAAGGTGTAAAGAAGCCGAATTAAACTGGGTTACGAGGTAAATTTGACGTAAATTCGCGTTAATACAGTTGGAAATCGGTATATCGACAAGACGATATTTGCCGCCGAACGGAACTGCAGGCTTTGAACGGAATTGTGTTAGGGGAAAAAGGCGAGTACCCTTACCGCCGCCTAAGATTACGGACAAAACATCTGACATAAATTTTCCTCCTCGGCTTTTTTTCATTGTAAGCATTTTTTTTAACTTTGTCAAATACTCGTTGAAAATATTAAAAAAATGTATTTATTGTTTTTAAAATTTATAGTAAAATATGGCGGTATGAATACAAAAGATAAGTTAAATGCGCTGCTTTCCAGCCCTGAGTTTGCTCCAAATATTGTTATAAACCGCTTAATTCCGGCGCAAGAAGGAATTTATGTCGATTTTCCAACAGACTTGGACGAGCGAATCATCAATATTTTAAAGAAAAGAGGTGTAGACAAGCTTTACAGCCATCAGGTTGATGTTTGGAACACTGTAAAAGAAGGTAAAAATGCGGTTGTAGTGACTCCGACAGCGTCAGGAAAGACGCTTTGTTATAATTTACCCTGTTTACATACACTTTTAAACGATGAAAGCGCTCGTTGTCTGTACCTTTTTCCGACAAAAGCTCTTTCACAAGACCAACAAGCCGAATTAAATGAAATTTCAGGTTGTGAAAACGGATTAAATTTAAAAATCGCAACTTATGACGGCGATACGCCTGACAGCCTAAGAATTTCGGCAAGAGACTCGGGAAGAATCGTAATTTCCAATCCCGATATGCTTCATGCCGGAATTTTGCCTAATCATCCCAAGTGGATAAGGTTTTTTTCAAACTTAAAATACATAGTTATCGACGAAGCTCACGCTTACAGGGGCGTAATGGGCAGTCATGTGGCAAATGTTATCCGCAGATTACGAAGAGTCGCCGCATTTTACGGCTCAAAACCTCAATTTATCCTGTGTTCGGCTACAATTGCCAACCCAAAACAGCTCGCAAGCGCTCTAATCGGGCAGGAAGTTGAATTAGTCGATAAAAACGGCGCTCCGAGGGGAGAAAAGCATATTATTCTTTATAATCCGCCGATGGACGATAAAGTTCAGGAAAAACGCCTCTCTGTGGAGACTGAAAGCCGCCGCTGGATGCTGGCTCTCTTAAAAATCGGTATAAAAACGATACTTTTTGCCCATTCGCGCATCAGAACGGAAGTAGTCGCTTCTTACGTAAACGAAGACATCAAAAACATTTTTACAGATAATTCGGGAATCAAGGTTGAGGCGTACCGTGGAGGTTTTCTTCCTAACGAACGCCGCCAGATTGAAAAAGGGCTTCGCGAAGGCAGTATTCAAGGAGTAGTTTCAACAAATGCTCTTGAGCTGGGAATAGACATCGGAGGATTGGACGCGTCTGTCGTGGCTGGTTTTCCAGGTTCATTTAACAGTTTCTGGCAGCAATCAGGCAGAGCCGGAAGAAGAGGCGGAACGTCAATTTCTGTTTTTATCGCCAATATGTCGCCTGTAGACCAATACATCGTAAATTACCCCGACTGGTTTTTTCGTAAAACTTCAGAAGAAGCGCATATTGATCCGGACAATGTGTATATTCTGACGGATCATGTAAAATGCGCGTGTTTTGAACTTCATTTTACCGACGAAGAATTATCGGAAGGAAACAGCGGTTTGGACGTTTACGGCGGAAATGCAAAGGACGTGCTTGAATATCTGGAAGAAGCGGGTATCGTTCGGCATACCGGTCAAAAATGGCATTGGGCGGACAGATCTTACCCTGCCGAGGGTATAAGCCTTAGGAGCGCCGGAGCTGACAACATAGTTATAATCGACGTGACTCACGGCAGAAATATTGTTATCGGCGAAATGGATCGTCCAAGCGCCAAGGAGATGATTTTCCTTAACGCGGTTTATATCCATCGCGGCAGGCAGTACATGGTTGAGTTATTGGACATTGAAAATAAAAAGTGCCATGTGCGCGAGGCTGACGTAAATTACTACACGGACGGCGTTACAAAAACGGACATTCAGGTTTTAGCGGAAGATGAAAGGACTGTTTACGCCGGAGGCGAGGGTGAAATTTGTGATGTTCTTGTGCGTACGCAGGTGACTAAATTTAAAAAAATCAAATTCGGTGATGAGCAGAATATCGGATACGGCGATATTAACCTTCCCGAAGAAGAAATCCAAACGCGCAGTTTTGTTATGCTTTTTCCGCCGCATACAAACGGCGGCAGTGTTTTTTTGCAAATGGACGAACACAGCATAGGAGCCGCGCTTTCAGGCGCCGGCACTCTTATCAGAAACATCGCGCCTTTATTCCTTCTCTGCGATCCGCGCGATCTTGGAATTTCTGAGCGCGTACGGGACGGGCACTTTGGAGTTCCGGCTCTTTATGTTTACGACAAATATCCCGGCGGCACCGGATTAACGGAAAATCTTGCGCAAAGAATCGAACCTCTTTTAGGCGCAATACTTGAAGCGATTGAATCATGTCCGTGCAAAAACGGCTGTCCTTCATGCGTCGGAATACGGGGAAGTAAAGACGCTTCCTTAAAGTTTATAAAAGCGCTTAATGCGCAGGCGCTGAATCATTGACAATACAAGGTAATTCAAGTAGAATTTACGGTATTATTGCCTTCTTGGGGGAGATATTTATGAAAAGGACGGCGTTTTTCATTGTTTCTTTTATGTTTGTCTCCGTGTTTAGCGTTTTTGGTCAGGAATCGGATTTTTCTTTTGATATATTTAACGAGTCAGACGGACCGGAAGACAGCGCGGCTTATCATGATGAATCTTACAATGATCCGTTCGATATTTTATATAATGATCCGCTGATTGAACAGACAGCGCAGAACGAACCGGAAACGAATGAACTTCCCGCTTATGATTATTCAACCGCAGTTTACGAAGAAAACGAAAATAATTTCCAATTTGAACAGCCGGTACAGGAACAGCCCAAGCAGGAAGCGCAGTCCGTTCAATCGGTTCAGACTATTCAACCTGCGCAAACAGCGCAACCTGCCGCTGCTATACAACCGTCGCAACAAACGCAGACTGTGCAAACTCAACATGTTCAATCTACTCAATCTGCGCAGCAAACGCAAACCGCGCAAACTCAACCTGTTCAGACTCAACCAGTTCAAACTCAGACCGTTAAAACCACGCAATCGTCCGCAGGTTTGCAGGGTATTGTTCCTTTAACATGGGAGCTTGTCAATCTGATACAAAGCGCTGGTATAAGCCTTATGGATCTGAATTACTATCTTTCAAGATCGTTTACCATGGTCATAAGCGAACAATACGACAATCCCAAAATAGAGATTAAAAACGGCGCTCTTGTTGTAAACGATCAGCAAAAGGCGTCACAGCTTGTGTTTATAAATAACCAGGCTGGAAGACTTCACGGATTTCCCGTATCGGGAAGCATAGATGTTTTTGAAGTTATTTTTAAATCCGCGAATAAAGATATTGCGATGAGATTCAGAAAGACCCAAACCAATATTTTTGAATTGTACTCCGCGGTTATTGATACAAGACCGTATACCCTGCATTCAGACGAAGCCATGCCGCAGCTTTCAATTAACTCGAACATGAACAGGGGAGATTCAGAGGTGCAGGCGTTTCCCGGCGCTCAGACTAAGCTGAGATCCAGAAATGTAGAAGGCTCGGGATCACTTAATAAAAACGGCGTTGTTGAATATATAAAAACGCAAAAGCCGCCTTTAAGCGGCAGCGAGATTGAAAAGATTGTTCAAATATATTTTGACGAATCCGCTTTTGAAAATATTAACCATGATATTGCAATCGCGCAAATGCTCCACGCCAGTAATTTTTTTAAAAATAATCAGCGCGTCTCCGGTTTTAATTACTCTGGTTTAATTGAACTGCCGAATTGGGATGGTACATTTTCCGACATGACCGAAGGCGTGCGCGCTCATATCCAGCATATTAAAGGATACGCTAGTAAAACGTTAAACAGGCAAAAAATTGTCGATCCAAGATATTATCTTCTTGTTAATTTAAAATATCAGGGGACTGTAAAAACCTTCGACCAGTTATACGAAAGATGGACGGCAAGTTCCGCGAGTTATAAACAAAATATAGAGAAAATTCTTAACGGTCTATATCAATACAGCCCGCGATAAAATTTAATGGCATTAAATTTACGTGACCGGCTAAAGCGAATACATGAATATAACTCTGCGCCGTCCGCGCCGCTGCGTTCCTGCGCAAAAGAAAATGATTTGATTGGACTTGGCTGGAAGCAATGCGGGTTTAATGTAATGGAAAGAGAAGTTGTTCTTCCTTTGCCGTTTCAACCTGAGGAAAGCCTGCCCGATTATATTTCCATTTTAATTAAGGATTTAAGGCTCAGACTTCCCGAAATGAAAGACTTGCTTTTTTTTGATCTTGAAACAACAGGGCTTTCTACAGGCGCTGGTACAACCGCGTTTCTCGCGGCTTTTGGAATGATTAAAGAAAGTAAACTTTTTATAACACAGTACCTTTTACTTGACTATCCCGGTGAAAATGATTTTCTTGAAAATGTTCTTGCAAAACTAAATGCAGAAAATTCCGTAATCGTAAGTTACAACGGCAAATGTTATGATTCGCAGATAATCAGATCAAGGTGTCTAATAAACAGAATGAAGCCGCCTGTTTTTTTACACGTCGATTTGCTTCATCCTGCGCGCAGACTTTGGAAGAAAATTATACATGACTGCTCGCAAAGTTCTGTCGAGACAAAAATTTTAGGACTTTCAAGAGACGGCGATATTCCGGGCGCTCTTGCGCCTGTTATCTGGTTTGATTTTTTAAATACAGGCAATACGGAAAAATTGACAGGTATATGCGATCATAATATATCTGATATTTTTGGACTTTCTGTTATGTTTTCTGCCATAATTTCCATTGCATCAGATCTTTTTAATACGGATAAATATTTATATGATACGGAACGTCTCGCGCGTTCGGTTTACGACTTTGCATACCGGCAGATGGTAACAGGTAATTACGATATACCTCTTGAACTTATAAATAAGGCAATCAAGGTTACAGAGCCCGGTACGCTCTGGTATAGCAAATTAAAGCGCAGAAAGGTAAGATTAGAAAAATTGATAGAGAAGGAGAAATAAGTGTTCGATTATAAAGAAACATGGAAAAAAATAATCGCAGGCGCAGTTAATAAATTATTAAATGAAGCCGGAATTAACGAAACAATAGATGATGATAAAATAATCGCGGAAAATCCTCCCGATCCCGGAATGGGCGACATCGGATTTCCGATGTTCAGTTTTTCAAAAATCCTTCGCAAAGGGCCGCCCCAGATTGCGAAAGTGGTCGCAGAGTCAATAAAGGATGTATCAGGAACCGTGGAAGCTCAAGGTCCGTATATCAATGTAAGACTGGATCGCTCTAAAACTTCCAAAGTAATTCTGGAAGAAATCTTTAAAAATAAAACCGCTGATAATTTTGCTTTCGCGCGTCCCGGTACAAAAACAGGGCGGAAAGTAATGGTCGAATTTTCAAGCCCCAATACAAATAAGCCGCTTCACCTTGGGCATTTAAGAAATAACGTACTCGGCGAAAGCGTTTCAAGAATATTAAAAGCGGGCGGGGCGGAAGTTAGAAAAGTCTGCATTATAAACGACCGGGGGATTCATATTTGTAAATCGATGCTTGCGTACAAGGAGCAGGGGCAGGGAAAAACGCCTGAATCGGAAAATATTAAAAGCGACCGCTTTGTAGGGGATTTTTATGTGCTTTTCAGCAGGGATGTAAAAAAAGAAGCGGAACAGTTAATTGCCCATGGAATAGAAAAAGAAGGCGCGGAGGCGAAAACTCAATCGATGCAGAAAGCGCAGGAACTTTTACGCGCGTGGGAAGCGGGAGACAGCGAAACTGTAGAACTCTGGAAGAAAATGAACAAGTGGTCGATAGACGGAATGAAAAAAACATACGAGCGAACGGGCATTTCGTTTGACAAATATTACTACGAGAGCGAAACATACATGCTTGGAAAGGACGAAGTCCTAAAAGGTTTGGAAAAAGGGATATTTTACAAACAGGAAGACGGAGCCGTCGCTGTAGATTTAAGCGAAGAAAAACTCGATAAAAAGATACTGCTCAGAAGCGACGGTACATCGATTTATATAACGCAGGATTTCGGCACTGCGATTAACCGCCACGAAGACTGGCAATTTGATCAGATGATCTATGTTGTCGGCTCCGAGCAGCAATATCATTTTAAAGTGCTTTTTATTTTACTGGAAAAACTTGGCTACTCGTGGGCGAAGAGCCTTCATCACCTCTCATACGGAATGGTTTACCTACCCGAAGGAACGATGAAAAGCCGGGAAGGCACTGTAGTAGACGCAGACGATTTAATCGATTCACTTCGCGATCTTGCGTTAGCGGAAATTAAAGAAAAGGGCAGGGAAGAGGATGTAGGCGATCCTGACGAAGTGGCGGAAAAAGTCGCCTTAGGCGCGCTCCACTATTATCTGCTTCAGACAAGCCCTGTCAAAGATATGTTGTTCGATCCGAAGGAATCACTTTCTTTCACCGGAAACACAGGACCGTATTTACAGTACATGGGAGCGCGCATCTCTTCGATGATCAGAAAAAGTAAAGAACAGGATTGCGCAAACGCGGATTTTTCACTGCTTACGACGGATTCGGAATGGGAACTTGTTAAAATATTAGCGGAATATCCTTTTACCGTAAGCGATGCCGCGCAGTATCTTGATCCGTCGCGAATCGCAGGTTATCTTTACGAGTTATCTAAAGCGTTCAGCAGGTTCTATCACGAGTGTCCGATTATAACCTGCGAAGATAAATCACTTTCAAAAGCAAGACTGGAACTTTCCCGTGCCGTGATGTTCGTGCTTAAAGACGCGTTTTATCTTGCGTGCATACCGTTTTTGGAAGTGATGTGAAAATTACTAACAAACTATAAATATTTAAAGGAGTGTTTTAAAAAATTATTATGGCAATAAAAAACTTAAAATTTGAAGACGGCAGTACGTACAAGGGCGATTGGGTTGATGATAAACCTCACGGTATAGGCAAATACATGGAACCGGATGGAACAGGTTACGAGGGCGAATGGGTAAACGGCTTGCCGCATGGCAGAGGGCAAATTTTGTTTAATGACGGCGGTTATCAGGAAAATATATTTAAGGACGGCAGACCTCAGGGGATAGGCAGAATTGTTTTTCCAAACGGTGATATTTACGAAGGAGAGTCTATAAACGGTAAATTCCACGGCAAAGGAAAACTTAGATTTGCAGACGGCACAATTGAAGAAGGCGAATGGAAAAACGGAGAATTTATCAGTTAATGTAGATATACGATAAAAGCCGGAAAAAAATTATTACTGTGTTTCTGTGTTACGGATTTATAAGCGCGAGCGAAACCGAACCCTGATTAAAATATAAAGTGTTATCACCGGTTTTTAATATACAGCGGCCTACAGGATCAATTCCCTGGAATATGCCTCGCGCCAGAATTTTACCGGTTTTTCTTAACGAATAGTCGTCTTCGGCGGCGGCAGGTTCAAAAACAGCGGCTTTTGCGCCCATACAGTCTGACATTGAATTCCATTCTGCGGCTAGAGCGCGGTTTCCCTGCGAGTAGGCGGCGTTAGACTCGAATGTTTTTTTTACGTCTGCAATATCATCCAGTATTTTAATTAATACGTCCCTTCGCGAAATATTGCGTCCCAATATTTCGGCGCAATTTACCGCTTTGCCTGAAGGAACAGGATTATTAACATTTACGCCGATTCCGCAGGTAAGCCAGGAAATTAAATCGCCTTCTCCGGCAATTTCGCTGACAATGCCTGAAATTTTCCGTTTGCCTATGTAAATGTCATTCGGCCAGCGAAGATACGCTTTTTTACCGCAGATAGAAGAGATACTGCGAGCTATCGCTATTTGAATGATAAGCGAAAGAAGGGAATAATCCGCAATAGATAGACGCGGCTTTTCAAGGAGGGTAAAGAAAAGGCCGCCTTGCCGCGACACCCATGTTCTGCCGTTCCTGCCTTTTCCGGCGCTTTGTTTTTCCGCTGTAAAGACACTGCCGCTTTCGGCTCCGTGAAGCGCTTTCTCTCTTGCCCTGTCCATTGTGCTTCCTGTATTTTTGTAATGAAAAAATACATTTTCTTTTTCGCCGAATTCCCATGTATAAAGAAAATCTTTCTCTTTCTTTGGATCTAGAAGATAACCGGCATCGCTTGTCTCGATGGAATACCCGGCTTCTAAAAGAGATTGAACGGTTTTCCATACCGCTACACGCGAAACGCCGATTTCCTTCGCAAGAACCTGACCGCTGACAGGCGCTCCTTGTTTTTCTCTTAATAAAATTAAAACCTTCGCTTTACTTGTTAACATTTAATCCTCCTTGCTTCTAATGCTTTTGCTTTAACCGCGGCTTTTTCAAAACTTAGCGAAATTAAAACAAATAAAAGTGTCTGTAACTTAACAAACCCGCGTTTTCCTCCGCGCGCTTTCCATGCAAAATTTACGCTTGTCCATGTTTTAAAAATTTCAGGAATAAAACACAGGAAAAGTGATAATATGTCAAGGCGTACAACTTCGCGTATTTCAAGAGAGCTTGTTGTTCTAAATAAAAGCGCTGATAGTTGCACAATTAATGTGAGCCGCAGTACTGTTTGTAAAAATACGGTATTTGGCATGAGTGAATTTGTAATTATAAAATCCAATGATATATTATTCCGGTTATCATAAAGATTTGAAAAAACAGAAAGGAAGAACATAAGAGCCGTATATAATAATGTAGGTTTAAAATCGGTCAACTGCTCTTTTGCTGTTATACCGCATAAAAACGCAAAAATAATAACAATCGCTATTCCGGCGCTGAGCCAGAGAGGAGGCAGATATGCGCAAAAAATGGAAAGCGGTAAAAATAAAACAAGTTTAAAAAAAGCCGGAATTTTATGTAAAGGACCTTTAACGGTTTTATATTTAAATATTGATTGTACTTCTACCATAAAAGACTCTCAATTTTATTAGAATTATTTTTTAACGGATGATGAATCCCCCAGTATTCGAGATCGCTTTCAAGAGCAAGGGAGGCGGCGCCGTCAAAAACTTTTTTCCCTTTGTAAAGGATGATAAAACGTTTTGCAAGCGCAAGGCATTTTTCAAGTTCGTGGGTAAGAATGATAACGGTTTTTCCGTCCGCTATTAATTTTTGAAAGAGTTTATTAACCTGAACAACCCCGGGATAATCCATGTTGGCATAGGGTTCGTCAAAAATAATAATCCGTGCATCCATCGCAAGAACACCGGCGGTGGCAAGCCGTCTTTTTTCGCCTCCCGAAAGCGATCGGGCAGGGAAGTCCGCTCTTTGTTCAAGACCTGTTTGTATAAGCGCGTTATTAACACGTTCTGTTATTTCGTTTCTTTTAAGTTTCATATTTCGAGGTCCGAATGCAATATCCTCTCTTGGAGTTTCTCCAAGTATTTGCGCGTCCGGTTCCTGAAACACAAGCCCAACTTTATCCTTAATATTAACCTTGCCGCTTGTAGGTTCTTCAAGCCCTGCGATTATCGACATTAATAAACTTTTCCCGGAACCGTTCGCTCCCGCAATTATTGTACATTCGCCTTCCGTTATGGATAAAGAAATATCCTCAAGCGCGTAAAAATACCCATTGCGGACCTGTTCGTTATTTATTAAATTTTCATCGACAATGGGGAAACGTTTTGTTACATTTTGAAGATTAATCATTATTTAAGTATCTCGCCGCTATCGGGCGTAATTTAAGCGACAGAGGAATACATATCGCAAGTTTAATTAAATCGCCTATGACGTAGGGTATAACACCGGCAATCAAAGCCGCGCCAAAAGACATTGAATTTAAAAACATTAAATAAACGGAGCCTGATAATAATATAATCGCAAATCCTGCAATGGAAGCAATGCTTAAACGTATTACCAAAAAAGGTTTTACTTTTTTTTCTTCGATTCTTGGTATTCCGCATATTAAACCTGAAACCAGCACCGCTAAAAAATAACCGATTACATATCCTCCAAGAGGAGTGTTAAAAACACCGATTCCCGGAACCACAAATACAGGCGCTCCAAGCACACCTGCCGCGATAAAAATTAAAAGAGAAGCGCCGCCGTAAAAGCCGCCAAGCGCTGTTCCCGCTAGTACGACAAAAAGATTCTTTAGCACCAACGGAACTCCGCCCGGCAGCGGAATAATAATAAAACCTGAAACCGCGATTAAAGCGGCAAAAACAGCCGCAAACACAAACCGATTCCTAATTGTTATTTTGGACACACCCATGTTAACCAACATTTTACAACGGTTAACGTAATATGTCAACAACAAAAAACGGTGTCAAAACGGTGTCAGTCACCAGTCATAATGGTGTCAGTCACCAATGAAAATAGTCCAAAATATTAAAAAAAGGTGAAAAAAATAAAAAATTACACTTTAATAATTTACTTTTTATTCTTGCGTATCGCTTCCAGACATTCACGTTTAAAGACAACAACAGAAAGTCCTTTGTGTTCAATCTCGATTTTAAGTTTAGCCGCGTTATCTTCTACCAGATTGGGTCTGGCTTCAAGTTCAAGCAGACGCTCAGGTTTTACTCCGCAGCCGAGGATTAAACTTTTAAGTTTGTCAGAAGGTACAATCGTGGGCTGACAGCCTGTCATCGCGACGCTTGAGTTATCCAAAATGATAAGAGTCATCGGAACATCGGCTTCTACAGCGTCGATTAAAGGAGTGATACCGGAATGAATAAATGTCGAATCGCCGATAACGGCAAGCGAATATTTAAGACCAGCGTCAGACGCGCCTTTTGCCATACCGACACACGCGCCCATGCAGATAATAGTTTCGATTGCGGATAGAGGCGGCGTAGCGCCGAGAGAATAGCATCCTATATCAGAATTGATGCCGACATCGGGGTGTCCCGGTCTTGAGTCAAGAAAGGCGACCGCTTTATTAATTGTGTTGTAGCTGTCGGTGTGAGGGCATCCCTGACAGAGAACAGGGGGTCTAGGCGGCAATCTGTCTGCGTCTATTTTTGATTTAATTGTTTTTCTCGACGGAAGACCTAGAATTTTTCTTACGTTGTCAGGATCGAGTTCTCCAGCCCGGATAACAGGTTTTAATTCTGCGCCTGTAAGACCGAAAATTTTCTTTGCAATGAAGGGCTGTCCTTCTTCGATAATGATTATTTCTTCGGCTTCATCGCAGAGTTTGCGTATCTTTTTTTCAGGAAGCGGATAGGCTCCGATATGCAGATGCGAAGGGATACTCTTGCCCTGTTTCTTGCGTAATTCTATAAAATCATTCAGGTTTTCTTCATAGTAGTTGCCGCCCAAGCCGGATGTGATAATCGCAAGATCGCTTTTTGCGCTGTTCATTTTATTCGCCGGATGCTGATATGACCATTCAGCAAGAACGTTTTGCTTGTCTAAAAGCGCGTTGTAATTTTTTCTGGCGAAAGCCGGAAGAAGCATCCATGAATTTTTCTCCTGTGTTTTGGAGAGTTTGTTTTGGTTTTTTCCCTGCTTTGGAACTACCGCGGCTCTTGCGTGCGCGAGGCGCGTTACAAGCCGAAGAACTACAGGTACGTTGAAACGTTCGGAAACTTCAAACGCTTCGCGCGCCATGTCGTAAGCTTCCTGCTGGCTGCGCGGTTCAAGACACGGAACAAGCGCAAAGTCCGCGTAAAAACGTGAATCCTGCTCGTTCTGGGAGCTGTGCATACCGGGATCATCGGCTACTGCGATGACAAGACCGCCTTTAATTTTTAATAAAGCCGAATTAATAAATGGGTCTGCGGCGACGTTTAAGCCGACATGCTTCATCGTAACGATTGCGCGCCTTCCCGCGAAGGACACTCCCATAGCGGCTTCCATCGCGGTTTTTTCGTTTGAACACCAGCGCGCGACAGGCGCTCCGTCAGTCTTTTTAAAATTATTAATCAGATACTGCAGAATTTCTGTGGACGGTGTCCCCGGATATCCGTAAGCGGCGCTTATTCCTCCGTGGAGCGCTCCGAGCGCGACAGCTTCATCTCCCAATAACGCAAGTCTTTCGCTCATGAATTAACCCGCTCAAGATATTCGTTTGTTTCTGTATTAACAAGAATTCTTTCATCCTGTTTAATAAAAAGAGGCACTCGTACCGTTAAACCTGTTTCGGTTTTTATCGGTTTTGTCGCGCCTGTAGCGGTATCGCCTTTTATATAATTTTCGCTTTCGGCAACCGTAAAAACAACCTTGTAAGGAATTTGAATATCGATAACCTTTCCGTCGAAAATTGTAATCTGATAAGAGTTTCCTTCCTGGAGATACAGTTTTTTATCGGGATTTTCGTTTATACCAACTTCGTATTGATCAAAAGATTCGTTGTCCATGAAGTGATAATTGTCTTGATCGCTGTATTGATACTGGCAGGCGCGAATATCGACCTGCGCGTCTTCAACTTCCTGCTGAGTGGGAATTGTAAGGCTTAAAACAGAGCCGTCTTTAATGCTCTTCATTTTTATGCGCGCGATAGCTGTCCCTTTGCCCGGAGTGTGAAATTCCCTTTCAACAACCAAATACGGCTGTCCCTTCTGTAATAAACAAGTTCCTTTTGTTATATCTCCGCATCGAATCATATTATTCCTCTTAACTTCTTATTGATGATAAAATTGTACTAAAAATAGATGTTTTTGGGAAGGGGGAGCGGATAACGGTAAATTTTACTATTGATCTATAGGTACAATGACCGCATAATTAGACAATGAAATAAAAAAGAGGAGCGTTTATGGCTTACTTATGGAATAAAACCCTTGAAACAGGCTACGATGAGATAGACGAACAGCACAAACAGTTATTTATCACATTGAACGATTTTATAGACGCATGCCGGCATAATCAGGGAGCGGAAAATACATTAAAGACAATCGAATTTCTGACAAAATATACGATTATGCATTTTACTACAGAAGAAGTGCTTATGAAAAACTGCAATTATCCTGAATATATTTATCACAAGCAGTGTCATGATACATTCAAAGAAACAGTAGGCGATTTTACAAAGCGCTTGGAAAGCGAAGGCCCGAACGAGGACCTTATTGTTGCAATTACAACGACAATCGGCGAATGGCTGATAACCCATATAAGAGTTGACGATACAAAAATGGCTAAATTTGTTAAAAACAACTAAGTTTTGCAAGCGGCACATTGAAAATATAAAAATTGTTTTTTCATCGGACAGGGTATATAATGTTATTTAGGAGGATATTATGAATAATAAAAAAATTGCCGTTGCCATGAAAGCGGGTCTTGCTCTGTTTGTTATACTTGCAGGATTAATCATTTTCTCCTGCGCGAGAGAATCTGTAACCTACTGCCCGTTCTGCAGATCAATGGGCGTAAAGGAGATTTCCGTATATAACACGACCACCGGTATAACGGAAATTCATTATGAATGTACAAATACCGATTGCGGTAAAACGTTCGGCGCGGGTAAAATTAATATATAAAGGAGTGGCAGAATGAAAAAATTATTAATTATTTTATTAATTGCGGTTATCGTCTTTACTGTCGCAAGCTGTGAATGGGATTCCATTCATTATTGCCCATATTGTTCTTCCAGTAATATTACGCAAAATGACGACGGCACTTATAAATGCAACAGAGACAGTTGCGGCGTTACATTCGGCGCTAAACAACTGCCAAGCGCGAAGTAAAACAGGACTGTCCGTAATACATTAAATCATTTGCAATATTTTAAGATTCATGGTACAATGGTCTCATGAGTAATGAAATAATCAAGTGGGATAAAAAATATGCGACAGGTATAGATCTCATAGATGAGCAGCACAAGGAACTTATCGTTCTTACAAATAAACTTTACGCCGCCTGTTTTACCGCTGACGGCGAGCTGGAAACCAAGTTTAAAGACGCTATGAGTAAAATGGTCAAATATGTCCAATACCACTTTGACGCTGAATTAAAACTCCTTGCTGCTATTGATTATCCAAAATACGAAGAACATAAAAGGATGCATGTCTCGCTAATAAAAAAAATTCTGGATTCCGCAAAGAGCCACGACGAAGGCAAAAAGTTTGTCCCGAACAATTTTGTCCGCACTCTTGTAGATTGGGTTTTCGGACATATCGCTGTTTACGACAAACAATACAGCGCGTTTGCCGAAGGGCAGTTAAAGAACGGTAAATTGTCGATGGAAAAGTTAAAACAAATAGAAAAAGCTTCCGCTTAACGCGCGGCTTTAATGATCAAGACAAAAATACTGTATTTTGATACATTGAATCATGAATAAAAGTGACAGCGTTTACACCCAAAACTGGCTTTATGCGCTTTTTAATTCGATTCTTTTTCCCGCTCTGCGCCCGGCTTTTTTAAAAACAGTTCCAAGGATTATTTATAATTTCTTTCTTAGGCAGTATCATGCCGCTTTTTTTTCAGGCAGGATTCCTGTAACAAGCGTAGATCATAAGCTCGATGAAAAAGTGCCGTTTGCGCCTGCATGGGTTACTATATACCTTGATTTTGTTCACTTCTGGATTCGTTTAATTACTTTCTTTCTTAAAAGATATAAAAGAAAAGCGCATATTCCTGTAAGAGATTTTATTTATTCGATGGGTGATTTATACGTTTTCGCGGCGGAAATATACAAGCGCAATATGTCCACAACAAAGAGGCCGTTCTACATCGCGCGTCCAAGGTTTTTTGTAATACATTTACTTGACCCGCATCTTATGTGCATTCCAAGCCTTCATGTTATGGTAGTTGTTCATACATATCTGCAATTTTCAGAAATTGCAAAGAAAATAGGTGAATCGGATAAATTAAAAGATCAGGCGCTTGAATTAAAGCAGGGCGCTTTGGCGATATGTCAGGCGATTCTGTTTGTAAAGCAGCACAGCGTAAACTGTATACCCGCGGCGCTTTACGCAATGACATGCTTTTGCTCTGAACTTTTTCCCTGCGAAGAGGCGGAAAAATTCACCAGTCTGCTTTTTTCTCCGGCACCGTGCGCGGTTAATGAAGAAATTAAAAAAATTAAAGTCCACCCTGCGGCAGCGCCCAGGACAAATATTAACGCCGAAGATCAAGCGCGAATAAAGGATCATATACTGTCGCTTTATTACCGTTTTCTTGAAGAAAAAAAGACATCCCAAAACTGGTATGATCCGCTTATCAATTTTCTTAAAACATATTCATGATTATGGAAAGAATACTTTACCAAAGTAATAATTGCGTTGTTATTAATAAATTAAAAGGCGAAGCCGTAGAAGGCGCTAAAAATGAGATTGTTGATTTACAAAAAGAGCTTAAGGCATTTTTAAAGGCTGATTTTGTCGAGGCGGTTAACAGGCTGGATGTCCCTGTAACAGGATGCGCTCTTTTCGCGTTGAACGGCACTGCTCTTGAATATCTAAACTCTGTTTTCGCGGGAAGGGGTGAAATTAAAACCGATAAACGTTATTGGGCAATCGTTGAAAAACCTTCTTTTAAAATTGCTGAAACATCCGAACTTACGCACTGGATAGAAATTAATTCGCGTAATAATAAATCATTCGCCCATGACAAAGAAAAGCAAAACTGTAAAAAATCATCCCTTCGTTACAGTGTAATAGGGGAGGGGACAAATTATTTGTTTTTGGAGATTGAACTGCTTTCGGGAAGGCATCATCAAATACGGGCGCAACTGGCGGCTGTCGGATTGCATATAAAAGGAGATTTAAAATACGGATCAAAGCGGAGCGAAAAGAACGGCGGTATACGTCTGCACGCAAGATCATTGTCGTTCCCGAATCCTGAAAACAAGGACGAATTTATTAATGTAACAGCAGATCCGCTTGTGATGGACAATCTCTGGCTTGATTTTATTCAAGCAGTCCCATCTTCAGCTTCTCGTAAATAATCCTCTGCGCCGACTCGGCTAGTCTGTCACGTGTAAGAGAGCCGTCTTCAAGCGCTTTAATAAATTCGGCATGTGTATCTTTTAAATGCGAAGGCCATACCAGGATCATATCGGAACCTGCCACGACAGAACGAACTGCGGCTTCTTCTACTTTAATACTGCCGGCGGCTGCCATTGTAAAATCATCGCTTACAATAATGCCGTTAAAACCCAATTCGCCTCTAAGCCAGTCATTCATCACTGCGGAGGATAAGCTTGCAATTTCATCGTCAATTAAAGGAATCTTTGTGTGAGCTGCCATCACACCCCTTGCGCCGTCTTTAATGAGAGACGCGAAAGGCATAACAAGCCGATCGACAGATTCTCTGTCAAAGTCCAAAACCGAAGCTGAAAAATGAGGGTCTTTTCCCGCGCTTCCTGGAAAATGTTTAGCAACGCATAAAACCCCTGAGCGTTCCATACCCTTAATAAACGCGGACGCGCCAAGCATCGTAAAATAGGGATCAGCGCCGTAAGAGCGTTTTTCAAGAAAAACGCGGTTCTCATCGATAAGGTATTCGGCGACCGGGGCAAAATTTAAATTTATGCCTAAACCTGCAATTTCACATCCTGCGTTAAAACTGTCGGTTTCAATCTGCGCAAGCGTATTTAATATTCCGATTTTTGATGACAGTTCCCAATAAGACGAAGCCGCAGGAAGAGTAGCGATACCGCTTCTGAAACGGTTAACAACGCCTCCTTCGTGGTCAACGGTTATAAAAGGAGGGACACCTGTTTCGTCCGCAATAAACTGCGCCGCTTCAGATATAAGAGATCGAATCGAGTCATTATCCGTGTTTAAATTATATCTGAAAAGGATTATGCCTCCTGCCGGGATTTCTGAAAACATCTCCCGGTTTCCGGGACTCAAGGAGCTGTTTCCGTCGATCCCGCTTATCATGAGCTGGGCTGTAAGCAGGCTGTCGCTCATTGAGGATACGATCTCCGCGGCGCGAATACGGTGTATGTCTATAACAGGCGCAGGCTCGTCAATTTGAATCTCTATATTGCGAATTTCCCTGTTACAGGCGGATAAAAGGAGAGCGATTAATGCCAAATTTAAAAAAATTAACCTTTTTACTGACATAAAAAAGAATGAATTACCCATATATTGACTATTCTACACTATCAATGTTAAATTTATAATATCCAGGAGGATAAATGGAAGATAGGACATATAGTGTATCGCTGGCGAAAAATCCCTTAATAGCCGTAAATATTACCCCGGGTCATTTTACAACAAATAATGTTCATACAAATAACTACCTCGATGTAAGCGAATTAAAGAGCAATACCGATATAGCCAGAGATGTCGCGAGGGAAATGGCAATCCCTTATTTATCAAGCACTCTCGTAGATACGATTGTGTGTATGGAAAGAATGGAAGTTGTCGGCGCTTATCTTGCGCAGGAACTTAATCAGGACGGAACATCTGTAATGAATACCGGACGCAATATTCATGTTGTGTCTCCCATGACGAACGCGTACGGAAAATTGATTTTTGCCGACAGCGCGGTAAAATGGATTAACGGAAAAAATATTCTGCTTGTAATTTCTACGGTATCGTCAGGGCGTGTATTAAATATCACGATCGAATGTATTAATTACTACGGCGGAAAACTCGCTGGCGTATCCGCTTTATACCGCGCGTCAGAAATAAAAATCGGACAGCAGGTTAATTGTTTGTTTACAGCGGAAGATATTCCCGGATACAAACTTTACGATACAAACACTTGCGAACTTTGCAAGGGAGGCCAGAAACTTGACGCGATAATTTCAAGCGAAGGCTACACAAAACTGGAATAGAAAATTTAATTAACATAAAAAGGAGAAGTTTATGTCGTTGTTGGATAGCATCATTCAGAGTTTAGGTTTTTTAAAATTAACACTCGGGCAGGGGATAATGATCCTGCTTGCGTTATTTTTTATGTATCTGTCGATAGTAAAAAAGTTCGAACCTCTTTTGCTTTTGCCTCTGGCGTTCGGTATAATGCTTGCGAACCTTCCGATTGTAGGTCTTGGCGCTTATGATTATAATCCAAATGGTTTTAACGAGCTTGTAGGACAGCCTCTGCCTGAAGGCGCGGTTTGTAACGCGCATAAACCCGGAGAGCCGTGCAATCATACATCCTTTCTTCAAAACCTTATGAACTTCCTTTACACCGGTATTCGTATGGTTATATATCCGCCTCTGATATTCCTGTGCATCGGAACAATGACGGACTTCGGTCCGCTTATTGCGTCTCCGAGAAGCGCTCTTATCGGTCTTGGCGGACAGCTTGGTATTTTTATAGCCATGGCAGTCTCCTACTTTGTAGGAAACGCGCTTGCCCCGTTATTCCCGTTATTTGACGGATTTACTTTAAGGGAGGCCGCGGCTATCGGAATAATCGGAAGTTCGGACGGACCTACGTCGATTTTTACGGCGACGCGTCTTGCGCCTGATCTGCTGCCGGCGATCGCTATAGCAGCTTTCTCGTACATGGCGCTTGTTCCGTTTATCCAGCCTCCTATTATGAGACTTTTAACAACGGATAAAGAGCGCGTAATTGTAATGCCGGAGCCCAAAAGAGTAACACAAAAACAGAAAGTTCTGTTCCCGATTATTCTGGCGCTCGTTGTTCTTCTTCTCGTTCCAGCAGCCGGCGCGCTTGTCGCCATGTTGTGTCTCGGCAATTTAATAAGAGAGTCAGGCGTTGCGGATCGTTATGTGCGCGCTTTCCAGAATGACTTTTTAAGTATTTTAACATTCCTTGTAGCGTTAAGTATCGGCTCTTCCGCAACGGCGGCGAGGTTCCTTACGCCTCAGACTTTGATAATTCTCGCGAGCGGTCTTTTAGCGTTTGCTTTCGGAACGGTCGGCGGAGTTCTGGTAGCGAAGCTTCTTTGTGTGTTTACAAAAGGAAAGGTAAATCCGCTAATCGGTAACTCAGGCGTTTCCGCGATGCCGATGGCGGCGCGCATTTCTCAAAAACTCGGACAGAAATACAACCCGGACAACCACCTGTTAATGCATGCAATGGGCCCGATTGTTTCAAGTACAATAGGCTCGGCGATCATAGCAGGTATATTTATTTCCTACTTCGCGAAATAGAGCTTGGTGTACAGAAACCGCGGATTAACGCGGATTATTCGGATTAACACGGATTAATTTTTAAAAGAAATCTGTGTAATCCGCGGTTAATGTGTTCCAAGTTATCGTTCTGATTTTTTTTCGAAGTGGGAAAATTCTAAACTGAAGCTAGCACGTCCCTGGGAGACGCTTCTTAGGCTTGTCATAAAGCCGAACATTTTTTCCATTGGCGCTTGAGCTTTTATTTCGTCTATGTCTGTTTTCGCGTTCATGCTCAGAATCTGTCCGCCCCTTTGAGTAACAAGACTCATTACTTCTCCTACAAAGTCGTGCGGGCTTGTTAAATCTACAGCCATGATAGGCTCAAGAAGGACAGGGCTTCCGCCGCGCGCTGCTTCGTCAAAAGCCATGCTTGCGCAGGCTTCAAAGGCGAACTCGGTGCCTGTCTGCTCAGAATACTGGACATTCGTAACTGTCGCCGTTATATCGATACAAGGATATCCCATTACAATGCCGGAAGAAAAAGCCGCTGTTACGCCGTGTTCAATCGCTTCAAGTATTTCAGATGGAATCTCACTTTTACCGCTTTGTTTTGCCGCGTAAACATATTTGTTGCCGCTTCCTCTCTGCGCAGGTTCTACTTTAAGAGTAATACCCGCTGCGTTTTCTTTTCCAGCGATAATCCTTGAAAAGTTCTCCGTATGTTCATTCGGCTTACTAATCGATTCGCGGTAAGTAACCTGCGGATTCCCGGCTTTCGCGCCTAGTTTAAATTCTTTTAAAATGCGCGTAACAAGAACATCAAGATGAAGTTCTCCCATGCCCGAAATTATAAGCTGACCTGTCTCCTCGTTTTCTCTGATTGTAAAGGTCGGATCTTCCTTGGAAAGAATCGCCAAAATGTCTTTTAATTTATCTTGATCCGAGATTGTTTTAGGCTCTATAGAAACAGAAATTACAGGCTCCGGGAACTGCATTTTTTCAAGCACTACTGGCCAGCCTTCGCTTCCGATTGTGTCTCCGGTTTGAGCGAGCTTCATCCCGATAATTACGCCGATGTCTCCTGCGTTAAGGCAGTCCAACGGATCTGATTTATTAGAATGCATTCTTAAAATTCTGTTTGCCCTCTCGCGTTTTTTCTTTCCTATGTTATAAACCGATGTGCCGGATTTAAAAGAGCCTGAATACATTCTAACATAGCAAAGAGAGCCCGCTTCCCTGTCGTTTTGAATCTTGAATACAAGACCGAGAGGCTGGCCTGAAACATCGCAAGGTATATTTATATCTTCTTCTTTTTTTAAATTGTGCCCTACAGCTTGTTTTGTTTCGTTAGGAGCAGGAAGGAAATCTACAACCGCGTCGATAACGGGCTGAACGCCGATATTGCGCCTTGACGCGCCGCAGAACATTGGAAGTATTTCCCTTTTAATAACCGCTTTTCTAAGCTCAACTTTTATTAAAGAAGGAGGAATCTCTTCTCCTGCAAGATATTTTTCCGTAATGGAATCAGAAACTCCTGAAAGAGCGTCTATTAATTTTTCGCGCCATTCCTTTGCGGCATCTTCGTTATTTGAAGAAATATCAGTTATTATTAAATCATCGCTGTCGTGAGGGTAGCGGACTTCCTTCATTTCAATTAAATCAATAGCGCCTTCAAAAGACCCTTCTTTTCCAAGCGGTATTTGAAGAGCCGCCGTGTTAATTTTTAATTTATTTTTTACATCTTCAAGTACAAAGTAAAAATCGGCGCCGGCTCTGTCCATTTTATTTACATATCCGACACAAGGCACATTGTATCTTCGCGCCTGCCGCCAGACAGTTTCTGTTTGAGGCTCAACGCCGTGAACCGCGTCAAAAATAGCAATCGCTCCGTCCAAAACACGAAGAGACCTTTCAACCTCGGCTGTAAAATCCACATGCCCTGGAGTATCGATAATATTAATTTGATAGCCTTTCCAGTAAGTAGTAGTTGCGGCGCTTTGAATTGTTATGCCGCGCTCCTGTTCTTGTTCCATCCAGTCCATGATCGCTTCGCCGTCATCGACCTCTCCGATGCGGTGGCTCTTACCGGTATAAAAGAGAATTCTTTCTGTAGTTGTGGTCTTACCGGCATCAATGTGCGCCATGATTCCGATATTACGCATTTTCTCAAGCATGGGTTATTTTAGATAAGATAATGAAAATAATCAATGTATTAACAATTCATAACACGTACATGGTATAATCTCAACGTAATGAGTAAATATATAGTTAACCTGTCAGCTATAAATCCAAAAGAAGAACACCGTAATACACCGGCAGTTGATGTTATGGTCGATACCGTATCTTTGTTGTCATGGCTTCCCAAAAAGATGTTGTTGGAAGCCGGAATAACACCGCGAGGGACAAAATATTTCTTAACAATTACAAATGAAACAATAGAGCGAGAGTACGGCTATGCAATTCTTAAATCTGAAGGTTATTCAACTGTTGACGAAATTGTTTTCGCTGAAGAAGGCGATATGTCGCTTTTAGGAGTACGAACGATCGAAGGTTTTGGCGTAATGGTAGACAACATCGGTCATCGGTTTGTCGCGACAACAACTCTTGCTGTTTAATTATTTTAAAAATATATGCCTTAAAAATGAATATATGTCGAACTATAAAAGGCACTTGTTTTGATGCCGAAACACTCGAAGAACTTGAAGAAATGCTGCTTGATTTTGTATATTATTTTAGTAATTTGTAATTATTTAAGAGGTGACTGACACCTTTTTTTGAAAATAGTCATACCTATTAGATTTAATAGGTATACAAATCCCAAATTTTCGATAAAATCTACATTAAAGATGACAAACCGCGGTGACGGTCAGGCGGTTCGCGGCAGAAAATAAAATTTAGAAGGAGAGATTTATGGCGGCAACTTGTAATGTTTGTAAAGGAAGCGGAAAAAATTCATCCGAAAAATGTCACGCGTGCAAAGGCACGGGACAAAGGGAAGATCTTGGCTACAGAAGAAAAACTGTATGTGGATATTGTAAAGGCAGCGGAAAGTATTGCTGGTTATGCTGCAATACCGGAGTGAAAAAAGATGACGATTGGATAGACGATGGGCCCTGCGACTGCGGCGGAGATACCGATAAAAATTGCAGCGCTTGTTACGGCACAGGCGTATTTTACGGACTTAGCACCTGTTGTTTTGCAGAATTACTGGTAAACGGAAAATGCAGTAAATGCGGCAAATTAGATCGCGACGCGCCCTCGCCGGTAAGTCTTCCTGACAGCTTGACTTATATAAATAAAGATATGTTTAAGCTGGCAAATGAAAATGAAAATTCTGCGGCTCTTTATAATTTCGGAATATACGCTTTGGAAACTGAATCTTTCGAAGCGGCTATAGAATATTTTGTAAAAGCCGTCGATCAGGATAATGCCTATGCTTATGCCTATGCCTATTACGCTCTCGGTGTTCTTTGCGAACTGGATTTAGGTATGGACTTTGACAGTAAAGAAGAAAGACTTGACTGCGCGGAAGGCTTCTTTGAAAAAGCGCAGGCAAACGGCCATCCCGATGGAGCAAGGGCGGTAAAGAACGGTTCGGGATTCAAAAATATTTATGATTTCCGAAAGACATTAAAATTCCTGAACGTCAAATAAACGACGCAAAGACCTTCTTCTTCGGGTGGTTCGGCAGTTAAAGCAAAGCTAGACGAGGCATGGGCAATCTATGATGCAGGAGATTACGCAAAAACATTGTCTATAATTAAACCGCTTGCCGATCAGGGAAATCCTAATGCTATGTGCGCAATGGGTAATTTATATGAGGAAGGATATGCTGTAGAGAAGAATGAAAAACTAGCTCGGGAATAATTTTTTTGTTAATTTATATGAAATATTGGCATCCAATAATAATTTCATCTATGCTGCTACAATTACTTTAACAATTTCTTCACGCCTTGCAGCAAAAGACAATGCAGCTTTTATATGAATTTCCTGTAATGAAGGATAATCATCTATTATTTCCGATATTGTAATTCCTTCTGATAACCATTGAAGAATATCCCCAACAGTTATCCTTGTACTAATAATACATGGTTTTCCAAAACGAATTCCCTGATCTATTACTATATATTTTGATAATTCTTCAATTCCCATATTTTTATTATACTCTTATTTTTTAATTATGTCTACATTATTTTAATGACTAGATGTATGCCTGTAAATAAACTAACAGTTCGAACGCGAAAAGACGTGCGGGCGACATATGGCTATTAAAAAGTGCACGAAGCGCGTGAGCTAAAAACAATGAGCCATCCGACACCCAAGAATACACCGCGTTAAGCGGTGTTGTTGAATTAAATTAGCAGGGTGTGGCGCTTAATAAAGTCAATGCGATGAAGGCAGCGCGAAAGCTTCAGCTTGAGCAGTGCGCTCCTGTATGGTTTTTCGCGTGCGGTTTATATGAATTTTTTAAGGTATATATTTTTATCAGCTAATATGCTCGCGGATAATCGTTGATAAAGAATTATGATCAATCCTTACAATCTTTGATTCACGTTCATAACTTTCCACAGAATCGGAAGCGTGAGCGGTGTTAACCATTACATTGCTGCCGAACTCTTTGCGTACAGTTCCTTCAGCCGCTTTCATTGGGTCGGTGGAGCCAAGAACATCGCGAATTTTATTAACCGCGTTCTCGCCTTCGTAGATAATGATCATGCATTTGATATTACCTTTATAGTCTAAATCTTCTGGAGAACTGTCGCCGGGACGTTTGCCGGACATAAATTCTACAATCTGATGGAACTGGTCTTTGGCGCATTCTGTTCCAAAGCATGTGCCTAAAACCTCAGCCGATTCTTTGCTGATTTTAAATTTAAATTCTTTTTCTAAAAGTTCAAGCGCTCTTTCTCCGAAACTGGCGGAAAGTTTTTCTTTAAGAATCGGCTCTACAGGGCCGTAGAAATCAAGAGCCTGTCTCAGCGTGAAACGGTGAACTTTTATTCCGATAATTCTTAGACCGGTACGCGAGAACATATCGATGATTGCGCCGGGACGCGATGAGTTGTGTTTCCAGTTATCGGGCTTAATTATAACAAGGGTTTTTTCTATTTTTGACGGGTCGGGGTGGACAACATTGCGTACAAGATTTTCAATTCCTTCAAGAAAATCCGCAAACATGGATAAATCTCTATTCGCTTCATCCTGACTCCTCGGCGTGAGAACAGCGGGTTCAAAATACCGCACATCGTTTGGGTTGTCGGCTGAAAAAATAAGGTCGGAATATGTATCGCGGATCGTCTCGCCCGCAAGAGCGTCCACTTCCACATGCTGAGTATACAAATGCCCGCAGGCGGTAAGGAGCTTTTCGCATGGGTTTTCTCCCCTAAATAAAAGTAAAAGCGTTCTATGCGGTCTGCCGCCTGACGGGCCCAGATAGTTTTGAACATAATCAGCTAAAAGAACCAATTGATTCTGCGGAGCACGCGCTCTAAGCGAATCAGCATATTTTGTGGCGAATTCTTGATCCGGCGCAAAAATCTGAGCGCCCACCAGTTCAAGATCCGTCCTCATTAAAAGCCTGGAAAGAACCCCTCCCGTCCGGCTTTTTGCAACCGTATAAGGAGTCACAAGCACATAAGATAAACCAATACTCATATTGTTCCTATATTAACCTATTGGAAAAAATATATCAATCGGTATTGACCAATGAATAAAATCTCTTAGATTGACACATAAATTATTAATTGATATATTATTGCTATCTCGGCCCCTTCGTCTATCGGTTAGGACATGAGATTCTCAATCTTAAAAGAGGGGTTCGATTCCCCTAGGGGCTAAGTTAAAAATAGAAAATGAAGTCATTATTTGCGTATAAAATTATAAGATGTAAAAAATCGGAATTGAACCCCGTAGACCGCGCCGAGCGATAGCGAGGTAAGGCGCACAGGATGTGCGCCGCAAGCGGTCGGAGGCGGGCTGGAAGAAGCAAACAGGATGTTTGCGACTGGAAGCTTCGATTCCCCTAGGGGCTAAAAAAAATTACTCGCTTTGGTAATCAATCAATGTAACGACGGGTGTGGGATCAAGTATTTTTTTGTAATTAAGAAATGGAAGGCCAACAACTCCGAAGATGCTTGGTACTTCGGCGCCGCCTTCAATAATAAGAGAGCGCGCCGCGTTTAAGGTTCCGCCTGTGGCTATAAGATCGTCGGTTAGAAGAACGCGTTTTCCTCTCGGGATGTCCGCGCTGTGAACTTCGATTTCAGCCTGCGCGTATTCAAGATCGTATTTTTTGGAAAGAGTAACGCCGGGGAGTTTTCCCTTCTTACGGATTGGAATTACCGGGATGTTCATTTCGTATGCGAAGGCGGCAGCAAAAAGAAAACCGCGCGCTTCGATTGCGGCAACCGCTTCAATATTTTCATTTTTATATATCTCCGCCATTTTATGGATGCAGTATCTAAACGCGGCGGGAGCGCAGAGGATGCTTGTTATATCATAAAACAGAATGCCTTTTTTTGGAAAATCGGGAACTTTTCGGATATAATCGTCCAGATTAATTGTCAATTTATTTAACTAATCCCTTTATCCATTTGTTTATATCAGATTCCTGATAGCTGCCGTCAAGAGACAAAAGAGTATCTCCCAAAGACGCTTCGCAGTCTTTTAATATCCCGGAAAGCCATTTAAGAGTTTTTTGATTTGTTGAAAAAACGGCGCACTTCCTTGGCGCGAGATTTATATGTGCAAGCAGTTCAACAAGATACGAAAAAGACTGGGGATAGGGTTTCTCGGCGCCAAGAAAAAATATATCGGCTGGAAGAAGATCGTTTCCCGCGAACTTGTCAGCAGGGAGAATATTAACAGAAAAACCGGCAAGAGCGTTTTTAATCGGCTTTGCAAGCGTTTCGATTGATTTTGTACCGTCTGTAATAATTAGCGCTTTCCTGCTCACAACAATATCCTATATGAAAGAATCGCAAATGTCAATCATTGCCCTCGGTACCCATGCCTTGGACCGAATAATTTACAATAGCCCAGTAATTATCCTGTTTTTCAAGAAAATAAGTATAGTGTCTTAATTCTGTATAATTTATCATTCTGTATTTCTGTAAAACAATGACGGTGGCTTCGTTGTGGTTGTACTGTGTTCTAAGGATTTCAAAAGTTGTGGGTGTCGTCAGGATATTGTCATAGGAGGTTCCCGGAGCATGGGGATCTCCTGTAATCATAAGTTTTTCCCTGTATTCGTTAACCATTCTCCTGCGTCCTTCTTCATTTTCCGCGTTGTATTTGCGGCTTTGAAAAGCGTCGCGTCTTAACATCGATTCAATATCAAGGTAAAGGAAAAACCTCTCCCATTGCGAACGCTGACGCGCGATGAGCATATACGTGATTACTTCATCAGGAGGAAGGTTCTGACGCGCTAAAACGGCGCCTGTCGCAATATCCATTTCTATGGGGAGCCCGTCCTGTCCATGAATTACCGCAGGGCGGAGGTTGAGGCTTAAATAATTCGATTCGAGGGGAAAAGGAGCATTTGTTGTTTTAAACAATTCTGGATATACCTTCGCGCGCACTCTGAATGAGCCATGCTGCCCGAAACTGACATAGTTTCTGATGTCTTCTACAAATGAAAACGATTCGCCGCTTTCGATGGCTATTTCGCGGAAAAACACCTGGCTGTTCTGAGTCCTTTTACGAAGCAGGATATCAGCCATTGGAAGGGTTCTGTTTGCCATCGATCTTATATCAAAATCAACGGAGAAAGCGCGGTCGTCGGCAAGTTTAAAACGGTACACAGACGGGCTGTTATTGGTGATTGTGATTTGAATTAAAATAGGATCGGATTCAACATAGTAAATCCGTCTGTCAAAAAATCGAATGTTAAATTCCACCGCTCCTGTTTCCGCGCAATACAAGTACGGTAAGCCCGTAAAAACCAAAAGAATACAAGCCAAAAATCCTGTTAATTTTTTCATTTTCACTCCCTCTGCGGGTGTTCACAATGAACACACTTCTATACTATAGTAATCGGTAGAAAATCATGATTACCTTATCATTTCCTGAAATTTTGCGAAAAACCGGCAGTTCTAAGGCTGTTTCCGCCATATGCGCCGCTGTTAAAGACTCCAAATTCCCTGTAGAAATCGAAGGAAGCGAAGGCTCCTTTAACGCTTTAATAATAGCGCATATTTATAAAATAACAGGCGCTCTTGTATTTGTAGTTGTTCCTCATGAAGATATGGCGGACAGCCTTATTCTTGACTTAGCTTACTCAGGCATTTCCTGCATTAAATTTCCGTGGTGGGGAAGTACGCCCTACAGGGAGCTTACGCCTCAGGCGGCAGTATTCGGTGAAAGAGTAAAGGCGCTGCGAGGTTTGGATAATAACAGCGCTGTTGTAATTATTCCCCAAAGAGCTTTTCTTTCTCCGATGCCGCCTGCCGGCTATTTAAAATCGTTTTTTATATCTTTAAAACCGGGCGGAAAAATCGATACAGTATCGCTTGCCAAAACGCTTGTTTCATACGGTTATACAAGGGTGCCGCGCGTTACAGTAAACGGCGAGTTCGCGCTTCGCGGGGAAGTATTGGATATTTTCATGGGAGGCGACGAACAGGCTCAGAGGGTTCTTTTCGATTTTGATACGATAGAGAATATAAAATATTTTGATCCTGTAATTCAAAACACGGGAAGCGAAAAATTAAAAGAGCTTGTTATTCGTCCGATGAAAGAAGTTGTCTGGACAGACGAGCGCATTGATATTCTGGAAAAAAATCTTTCTTCATACAAAGAATTTTCTGACGGCGGCAAAGCGGTTACAGAAGAGCTGTATTTAAACCGGCAGGTAAAAGGCGAAGAAATGTTTTTTCCGCTTGCTTTTGAAAAACAGGGCAGTTTAATTGAATACGTACTTGCAGCGCCTGATAATACATTAATTTTAATGGACAGGGAAAGGCTTGAAAACACCCATGAAAGTCTTACAAGAGAATATCAGGGACTGTATTCGCGCGCGTTAAGGGACAAATGCATTTATCCTCTGCCTGAAAGACTTCTTTTAAATTTTGACGAATTGCTGTCTTACTATTCAAAAAAATCATCACGTATTATTTCCATGAGATCGATTAAATCAGGAGCAAAAGAGGGAGTTTCATTTTTTGAACTTCCGTGCGAGCCTGCGCGAAGTTTTTTTGGAAATATTAATTACTTAAAAGAGGAATTCGCTTCCCTGCTTGAAGGGGGCTGGCATATCACGGTCGCGGCGGAATCTGAAGCTCAAGCGCAAAGGATAAGAACGATACTGGAGACTGATTCAGAAAAAACGGCTGCGGGCGCTGATTCCCGAAAGGCGGCTGATAAAGCGCTTTCGATATCGGCAAATCCGTTAACAGCCGGTTTTTCGTTCCCGGATATAAAATTCATGCTTGTGCAGGAAAATGAAATTTTCGGCAGACGTAAAAGAGCGCCTGTTTCGCTTAAGACCGCAAGATCAAGACCTATCGATACATTCGTTGAAATAACGCCGGGAGATTTTATTGTTCATGTAAATCACGGCATCGGGCTTTTTAAAGGAATAGAACGCCTTAGTTCGTTTGATAATGAAAGAGATTATATCAAGATTGAATACGCCGGAGAAGAAACTGTCTTTGTTCCCGTTGAACAGTTAAATCTTGTTCAGCGTTATATTGGAAACGAAGGACAGCCGCCGAGGCTGGATACTCTTGGATCAAAGAGCTGGGAGAACAGAAAGGGAAAAGTAAAAAAATCGGTAGAAGATATCGCGGAAAAATTAATTGAACTTTATTCAAAGAGAAAACAAGCGCAAGGTTACGCATTCGGCAAAGACACTGAATGGCAGACAATGTTCGAAGCCGCGTTTCCGTTTGAAGAAACGGATGATCAGATAAACTGCATTCAGGAAATAAAACAGGATATGGAAAGCGTATCTCCGATGGACAGGCTTGTATGCGGAGACGTCGGTTTTGGAAAAACGGAAGTCGCTCTAAGAGCGTGTTTTAAAGCCGTAATGGGAGGCAAACAAGTCGCGTTTTTAGCGCCCACAACAATTCTTGCTGAACAACATTATGAAAATTTTATCGAAAGATTTTCGCGTTTTCCGGTGAATGTCGCAATGCTTTCGCGCTTTGTAGACAAAAAGAAAATAAGGATAATTCTGGAGCAATTAAAAAAAGGCGAGATTGATTTACTGGTAGGCACTCACCGGATAATACAAAAAGATGTAATATACAAAAATCTTGGGCTAATCGTAATTGATGAAGAACAGCGTTTCGGCGTAAAAGATAAAGAACGTCTTAAAGAATTAAAAAACAATGTAGATTGTCTTACACTTTCAGCAACTCCAATACCGCGCACCCTCCACATGAGTCTTGTTAAAATACGAGATATGAGCGTTTTGGCTACGGCTCCTCCGGGAAGACATCCAATCGAGACATTTGTAGACGAATACGATGATTTTTTAGTCGCGCAGGCAATCAGGCGTGAAGCTGAAAGGGGAGGGCAGGTGTTTTTTCTGCATAACAGAATCAGCTCTTTGCGCGATACAAGATTAAAACTGGAGCGCCTTGTTCCGGAACTTTTAGTTGAAACAGCGCACGGACAGATGGATGCGCAGGATTTGGAAGATGTTATGCGTCGTTTTATTCACGGCGGCTTTCATGTTTTGGTTTCAACAACGATAATTGAAAACGGAATTGATATACCCAATGTTAATACGATCATAATTGATCGCGCGGATATGTACGGAATTTCACAGCTCTACCAGTTAAGGGGAAGGGTGGGAAGATCTGATCGTGTCGCTTACGCGTATCTTTTTTATCCCGAACAAAGAGCGCTGACAGAAATCGCGATGAAAAGACTGCAAACAATTTCCGATTTTACCGAACTAGGATCGGGCTTTAAAATCGCCATGAAAGATATGGAAATTCGCGGAGCTGGAAATCTGCTTGGAAGAGAGCAGTCGGGAGACATTTATTCTGTCGGTTTTGATCTTTACATCAAACTGCTTGATGATGCCGTAAGGCGGCTTGAAGATTCCAGTTACGAATCAGAAACGGAACCGCTTTTGGAACTCGAATATTCCGGATTTATTCCAGATTCTTACATCGATTCGGCGCAGGAAAAAATGGAAGTATATAAAATGATTGCCGCAATACGGGAGAAAGACGATTTAAACAAAGTTTACGCAGAATTAATCGACAGATTCGGTCCTCTTCCGGACGAAGCCGCTTCATTGCTCTCGCTTGCCGAGATAAGAATAATATGCCGTGAACTCGCGGTTTCTTCATTAAGGGAAAGAGGCGGAATGGCGAGAATAGAATTTGCGAAAGTGGCGCGCGTAAAAGTAGAAAAGCTTATCAGGCTTATGCAGGAATCATCAGGAAAGGTTAAACTTGATCCAAAAAAACCAAATGTACTGCTTCTGGCGACCGGGAGTATCGCTTTAAAAGAAAAAAGCGAATACTTGCGGGAAAAATTATCTGCTTTGTCATAAAATCGTATTGCTCTAGAAGTTCTTTTTATGTTAAGATGGCTCAAATGTCAAATATTCAGAAGCAAGCGGACTTTTTTGACCGAATTCAAGTCATTACAGAGAGATTTTTAACATACAGAGCAGGAATTCGGCATAAAAAAAAGGAAAAACGAAAAGCCAAGAATCCGGTTTTAGACTGGCTGGACGCTTTTATATGGGCGGCCTGCATGGTTCTGCTTGCGAATCAGTATTTGGTGCAGGCGTACAGGATTCCCTCCGGTTCAATGATTGATTCGCTTAATATCGGAGACCATGTCTTTGTTAATAAATTAGTATACGGACCGGAACTGCTTCCCGGTTTTTTAAAACTGCCAAGCCCGGTAAAACCGAAACAAAACGATATTATCATATTTGAAAACCCTTCTTATATTTCGAAGGGAACCGTCTTTGACGTCGCCCAAAGGATCATTTACATGCTCACTCTGACTCTGGTTGATATCGACAAAGACGAATCGGGAGACCCTAGAGTTCATTTTTTAATTAAAAGGGCGGCAGGAACAAGCGGGGATCATTTTATAATGGAAAACGGAAATATGAAGGTAAAGTTTTCAGGAGAAACCGAATGGATTGACGAGAACGAATACATTGCCGCAAGAGGATGGAATCATAATATAAACAGACTGATGAAACAAAATGAGTATACCGCTCTTAATGCGGCGGCAAAAACGGCAGGATGGATGGACTGCGGGCTTACTCCGTCGGAAAAGCTGATAGAAACCGCTTCAGGCGCAAGGGACGTCCGTTTCCCTGATTACCTGTCGCATGAAAAGACAAGGCTTGAGACATTGCGAAAAGTCTATGCGCATGACTCGCGTTATGCCGCTTTGCTTTCGAAACACCGTCTCGGCTGGTATGTAGGCGAAGGAAGAATTTTCCCGATGGGGGATAACCGCGACAATTCAAGAGACGGACGTTATTTTGGTCCTGTGAAAGTATCAAAGGTTCTTGGCAGGGGAATGATAATCTACTGGCCGCTTGAAAGAATCGGTAAAATTAAATAGGCAAGGAAAGTATGTTTGATAAATGGACGCAGTATTCATACGCTGAACAAAAGAAGCAACGTCACAGACTGTTAAAATTTATTTTTGTATTTTTAATTTTATATATTTTATTTAATTGTTTTAACGCTTTTTTATTTTCTTCATGGGTTGTTGAAAACAATACAATGCAGCCGGGTCTTAGTTCAGGAGACCGCCTGATTTTTACTTCATTCTCACCGCCGTGGATTCGCGATAAAAGCGACAATAACAATTTAATGTTTAAACGCGGCAGTATTGTTCTGGTTGATATGGGGCGTCAGAAAGAGAAAAAAATACCGCTAAAAATTCTTGACGGTATCGTCAGATTCTTTACTTTGCAGACAGTAAGCATTTTTTCAGGAGAAGGGCAGTATTATATAAAAAGAGTGATAGGACTTCCCGGCGATGAAATTTCCATGAGTAATTATGTGTTCAAGGTAAGAACGGCAGGGAGTTCTTACAGCCTTACAGAATACGAACTTTCCGAAAAACCATATCTTCCTTTTATTCCGCAGACGTCAGATTTATGGAACGAACAGCTTCCTTTTTCAGGAAGTATGGACGCTATTCTTCTTGGACCCGGCGAATGTTTTGTAATTTCTGACGACCGCAGTAACACAAACGATTCGCGCACATGGGGAAGCGTGAAAGTTTCGTCAATTACATCAAGGGCGGTTTTAAAATTCTGGCCTGTTTTAAAAATGGAACTTTTCTGACAAAGTGGATTCATCTTTTTCACTTTACATTCATATACCTTTTTGTAATTCGTTTTGCGACTATTGCGATTTTTATTCTGTATCAGCTGATAAATTAAAAAGTGATTATATTGACAGCTACCTTTACGCGCTTGTAAAAGATATTAAAAATCAAGTAAAATATTTTTCTGTAGAAAATATACCTGCAGCGTACATTGGAGGAGGCTCTCCCTCCGTTCTTGGCAGTAAAATAGGTTTCCTGCTTGACGAATTAAATAAATTACAATGTTTTAAACCTGTAGAATTTACAATAGAAGCAAACAGTGAATCCATTACAAATGATTTTCTTAACCTGTGCCGCGAAAAGGGGATAAACAGGTTAAGCCTCGGAGTTCAGACACTGCATACTCCATCTCGAATAACGGTAAACAGAAAAGGAGATGAAAAAATAATAAAAGAAAATATTGAAACCGCGTTAAAATATTTTCCTGACGCGCTTTCATTTGATCTTATTACAGGACTTCCGCATCATAACAAAGAAATTATCGCACGCGATATAAAAAGCCTCCTTGAGTATAAACCTTCTCATGTATCCCTATACAGTCTGACAATTGAAGACAATACTGCGCTAAAAGAAAAAATAAACGCAAAAACTGTTGCGATTCCCGATGAAGAATATGCGGATTCTCTTTGGCTTTTCGGAAGGAACGAACTTATAAACGCTGGATTTAATCATTATGAAATATCTAATTTTTCGCGGGAAGGAAAAGAATGTCTTCACAACATGAGGTACTGGCGGATGAAGAACTGGCTGGGAGCGGGAGCGTCCGCGTCAGGAACCGCTATATTCGATAATGAAAAAAGGGCAATTCGTTTTACATATTCAAATGATGTTGACGCGTATATTAAAAATCCGTTTATTAACGCGGCATTATGCGAAAATTTAGATAAAAATACTCTATTACGAGAGTCCCTGCTGATGGGATTTCGCTGTAAAGAAGGTCCTGATCCAAAGGTTTTTAAGAATCGTTTTGGTAAAACAATCGAAGAATACATTCCTAATTCTCTGTTAAAATACGCTGACAGGGATAAGATGCTTTTTTTAAACAGTTTTTTATATGATGTTTTTAATGAGCTGGACAGTTATAAATCATGAATTTAATTCAGCATCGCTTTTTCTTAAATATTCAGGACCTGAAAAGAGATATTCAATATTGTCTCTTTCAAAAATATTTTTTTCCCGCGCGATTATGATTAATTCTTTTGCAAACCCGCTCTCATGATTTTTTAATAAATAATTCTCTTTCTGATCACATGGAATTGCCTTATAGAATGTAACAGCTCCGGGACCAGCTAATATTATTTTATCATTACCTTGATCTTTAAAAGAATTTAATTCATTTATTATTTGCGAATAATCGCCGTCTCCATCATCCAACAAACGTTTATCGTCACGGAAGAAAGCGTAGAACCATGCGTTCTTTCTTGCGTCTGTCAGTGTCAGAACGACAGAGTTTTTATATGAATCTTTTAAACTTCTTGTAACGCAGTCAAACACTGGAATTGCGGTAAAAGGTATTGAAAGAGACAGCGCCAGAGCTTTTGCGATTGAATAGCCGATGCGAAGCCCTGTAAATGAACCGGGTCCTTCCATGCAAAGAACGCCCTGTAAATCTTTGGGTTTTAATCCCGCTTCCTTACAAAGACTGTCAATAAATCCCATTACAAGTTCTGACTGCCTCATACCCGCGTCTACTTGCGTAAAATGCATAACTTCACCGTTCGACAAAGCAACTGAGAGAATTGTGCTGAATGAATCTATAGCAAGCAGTTTCATAAGAAATCAAGTCCTTTTATAATAATTTCTCTTGATTCGTTTCCGGTTATATTTATAGTAACTGTAATTGCGTCTTGCGGAATGGAATTTTTAATATTACAACTCCACTCAATTATACAGATACCATCTGAGTTTAAAATATTATTGCCGTCTATTTCTTCAAATTCTTTATCGCTGTTTAATCTGTAAGCGTCGATATGGTAGAGGGTAATGTCGTCTTTTTCGTATTCGTTAATGATTGTATATGTAGGGCTTGTCAAATTATCTGTAAAACCCAGCGCGAAGGCGATTCCCTTAGCGAGGCATGTTTTACCGCTTCCCAAAGCGCCGTCAAGCGTAAGGACGGAACCTCTGGAAAGAGCGGATGCAATCTGTTTTCCTAAATTGTAGGTTTGTTCGCTCGAGTTGGAAGAAAAATTAAGAGGGCATTCCGCCGGCTGAATCAAGCTCATTAATATACTGTTTTAATTCCTTTAAAACAGGAACCAAAGGATAATCAATCGCGTCGATAAAGGTTACGTTGATGTCTCTCTGCCCTGTAGGTTTTACTTCGATTGAAATATCGATGCGGTAGTCAGTTGCGCCTTTTCCGAAATCAATAACAGCGACGCCTGTATAAAGCAATCTGTAATAGATGGGAACATCTTTTCTTATCATGTCTTTAATCGTTACAATTTTCATTTTCCGTTCCTTTTTAAACTTTATTCCCGGGCATATTCGTAAACAAACGAATTAATCGCGTTCATGGACTTTTGTGACAATTTTAAAAACTTGATATGAATAATCGTATTCATACCAGTCCGGTTCGTTCTTAAAACCTGTCCCAGCGCCGCTACATCCGAATCTCCTGCAATAAACTCAATTTTAAACCTTGCGCCGACCTGTACAGGCGACATCATCTTGACGGAACAACCGCCGACCGAAACGTCGGCTATGTTTCCTTTCAACAGCCGTTTATCAACAATCAAACGTTGTTTTTTACCGCTCCCTTCGACAAGAACAAGAAACAACGAACTGGGTATAACTGCCTGCCGTCTGCGGTAACGTCTTTGTGATAGAAACTTTAACTGGTTAGAATGAGCAAGCTGCATCGTAGAACGCCCGTCTCTGCTTGAGTAGCCGACTACCTTGGTTTCAAAAGAAAACCCTTTATTGCTTCTATTAAAAAATAATACGTTTAGTTTTGTACCTCTTTGCATTTTAATCTGGCTTCCAAGAACAGTCTTGGGAGCCTCCACCAAAAGCGCTTCTCCCTTGGCGGATATAACATTTATATTTATTTTATCCTTACCTACGACAATTGTAAAGACTGTATCTTCTTTAATTTGACGAGTGCTGGTCATGGTTCCGTACGCGCTGTTTTCGAGAGTATTTCTAAGAGAAAAAAGGATTGCCAGTTTACGCTGGGTTTCCGGTCCTGAACCGGATTGCTCGATTATTCTATACGCTCTTTTAAAATGCCTGTCGAGGAGGGCAGGGGTGGCTATTGATTTTTCCGGGTCTTGCGCCGAATCAACCCTGAATACAAAATCGAGCATTTTTGTCTGTTCTCTGCCAAGACCGATGTTCCTTGCAATACCGTGTATCTTAAATATGGAAAATATACTTGATGACCCGACGCTTGCGGCGCCTGAACCTGATTTTTTACCGCCTGAAATATTGCCTTTTTTTGCATTTAGTAAAAAAATCCCGCCAAACAAAACAACCATAACAGAAACGCCGATGATGAGATCGCGGGGCGTAAAAGTAGGATCCATGTTAAAGTCTGTAACGGATATTTGCAGCGGATAAAGGAATGAAATATTCATACGTCTGAACCTTGTGTTGAGCTTTGTGCGCAGTCTTTACAATTTTTCAAAATACTTAAATACAGTTCTTTTAACCGCGGAGAGGCTTCATACTCGGATAAATCGCCAACAATTACTGTGTCATGTTTTTCATACGCTTCCAGCAGTTCTTTTATTACGTCTTTAAAATCGGCAAAGCCTTGCGCGATTGTTTTAATCTCATCACCCTGCGGCAGGCAGCCTTGAGAATTGAGCTGGTAAAAAAGGCGGATTATTTTTTCTGTTACTGCGGAAAAAAGCTGGAGGCTCTGAGAAGCGCGAAGGTCTTTTCCGGTTTGAATATCAAGCGGAAGATCTGTAAGGCGGGCGCATATTTCGTCTAATACAGGCTCTACTTTTATAAATTCATTTACAGGATCATTAACCTCTCGCTGTATTTCTTCGGTGATAGAGCGCAGCGTTTGCGCTGAAATATCGCCTGAAGAAAATGTATTAAAAAAATACGAATAAAGGTCAGGCATTTGCTCATAGATAAACAAAGCGGAAGAACTTTCCTTCCAGTTTTCAAAGAATTTTGATTTTGCTTCGAAAGCGGTTTTTTCGTATTCGTTAATATCTTCTAAAAGATTTATAATGCAGGTTGCTGTAAGCTCGGCTGTTACATTGGTATGAATATCAAGCGTTTTTACGCCGGTTATTTCTTTTTTAAAAGTTTCTTCCAGCATTGAAGCGCTTATTATCTGCCCGTCAACAAGTACCTGTGAAATCCGGTGATTCGAATTTAAAAGCCACTGTTCAATGGCGGCAAAAACATCTCCAAGCGTTTTTTCGTTATCAAGGGTGAACTCTAGTTCCCTGTCGTTTATTTTTATAATCATCATCTTCCGCCGCGGTTTTGCTGGCTAAAACTGTCAAGAGAGTTTGACAGTTGTTCCATGCGCGAGTAAGCGGATTCCATTCTGGCGTATTGAATGCGCAAATCCTGTTCTTTCGCGGCAAGCTGGCGGTCAAGGGTAGCAATCCGCCTTTCATCCTGATTTATGCGCGAATCGATCGTTCCTGTTTTTAAGGATATAATTCCGCCCAATTCTACAAACGGCCTTACAAGAGTGTCTACGTTAAACGCTACGCCTGTATCCGCTATCATGTCTCCTGTTGTATCGCTTCCGAAAAGTTCTTTAATCGCAGGGATTTTTGTTTCTAAAGCCGAATCAAGAACTTTTTCATCAATTTCAAGATAGCCGCGCAAACGCGACGGATCATAGCCCGCGTTTCTTGCCGCGTTGGAACTGACTCCAATCTGCGCAAGAAGCGTTAAATCCCTTTCAAGACTGGTGGGGTAGGGCGCTGTAATTGTTCTTTGAAGATTGCTTTTTAATGTATTTAAAGTTGAGTCTCCTGCGAACGCGCCGAGCCTCTTTTTCATTTCTTCGGCTTCATCCCTGGAAAGGTATGTTAATTCATCGACGATGCGCTCGTCGCCCCTAATGGCAGGCGCTTTTAAATCGGGGGTGACGTTGCCCCTTGAACTAATTAAAATATTTATTTCAGCCATGAGTCGGTTGTAGTTCCCTACAAAAGAAATAATCGCTTCTTTCACGGCTTCCGTGTTGCCTGTTATTTTTAACTCGACAGGTTTATCCGAAACACCGCGGACATTTAACGTAACGCCGGGAACGAGATCGTCTATGTTGTTTGTCGGACGGGTTATCTCAATGCCTTCCATCGCGATGATCGCGTCGCGTGAAGTTGAAACAGCGTTTATAGGTTTTAATCCGCCTGTAGAGGTTGTCGGGTCTAAAATTTCTATTTTGCCGACAGAAACTTCTCTGTGCGTGTTTGTATTTTCAATGTTAAGCGAAGCGATTGTTCTTCCCCGCGCTATTTCCGCAAGGTTGTACTGCCTTGCGACAGGAGAACTTGAATCGCTTATGGCAGGAAGTTTTTGGTTTGAGCCGTCTGTGAATATTAAATTTAAAACAGCCATATCGTCATGGCGCGCGGGAATCTCGGGAACCGTATGCTCAGGCATCGGCGCCTGAGACGGCGCGTTTTCAACTGTAATTCCGCCGTAGGTAACGGAACTTATAGGAACACTTGGTCCCGGCGGAGGTTTGGGAATATTTATCATTTCATCGGTTCCCGTTTTTGTCTGAGTATGAAGGCGCAGAACAAGAGGGGAATCGGAACTTATTTGCATATTAATCGGGACGGAAATTGTAGAAAGCGCGGCGGCTTTCAATATGCCGTCGTTAACCGTCACATTGACGGCGTTCAATCCGCTTTTATTAACAGCGTTCTCGCTTACATCAATTGTTTTAAGAGTATCGTTGCTTCTTTCAACCATGCCGAAATTAATGGCAAGATCGGATGCGTCACCGGAAAAACCGAGCCTGTTTGCAGAGCCTGTTAATTTTGACTCGATCATGAGAGAAAGCGTTCCGAGCTGTACTGCTATAAGGGAAGCGGCTATTTTATCGCGTCCGCGGTTGTTTACGGTTTCTACGAAATTTCTTAAAGTGCCGCCGCGGTAATTGATTGATATTTCATCATTGCCGACATTAAACGTGTATGTGCCGGCTTCTATTCTGGTTTTCTCATCAAGAGGACGAGAAAGAAAACGGTCCGCCTGCGCTGTCTGTTTTACGGTAAATTTAAACTGCTGTTCGCTTGCTTCTCTTGTGGCGATCGCGGTAATTACAGATTCATCGGAGCTTTGTCCCATTCTTTCGTTAAAAGGATTTTGAAAAGAGTAGAGCATTCGGGAGCTGTCGCGAAGGGAAGTAATACGTCTTCCTATTTCCTGCCAGTAGCTTTTTTGCGTTTGAAGAGTATCTATATTGCTTTGAGTCCTGTCTCTGGGAATTCGCTCAAGCTTCATCAGGTCGTCGATCATCTGATCGGTGTTGAACCTGCTTTTTACTCCCGGTACATAAATATCGGACATAAACCTGAATCTCTCCCTACTACAGGCTTTTACCGCCCTTGCGTTTAACCGTAAACGGTTTGTAAATTAAACTCTTTCGTCAAACAAAAGGCCGATGGCTTCCTTAAGATTGCTGTGCAGTCTCTGCAGCTCCTCAGGCGGAAGCTCTTTAATGACTCTATCGGTTTCTTTATCAATTACCTTGACAATCACCTGACGTGAATCATGCTTCACCTCGAACTGCAGTTTCCTGTTAAAAGCAAGACCAATCCTCTCAAAATCCGCCGCGGTAGATTGAATTACCTGAGGTTTTACTTTTGTTTCCGATTGGTTAAGCTGCTGCCTTGCTGCCTGCGACATTTCTGCAACAGGCACCGGCGAGACGTGAAATCCCACACTTGCTACAGACATGATATACCTCCATGTAAAAACCTGAACGCATCCTGTTCAGATCAATTTCCCGCCAATCCCTGGCAGGAAATAATTAAAGACAGTGGAGGCGCGAACTCCACTATCTTGCACGAAAAAAAGACGACGTCCAGAAGTCTCTTAATTCGTTGTTTTTAAATAATGAAAACTATGAAAGCAGCTGCAGTACCGACTGTGTGCGAAGATTGGCCTGCGCCAACATCGCGGTTCCGGTCTGGGTCAGGATGGAATCCCTTGTGTAGTCAACCATCTTTGACGCCATGTTTGTATCCCTGATTCGGGATTCTGCTGCTTGCAGGTTTTCTGCTGCAATGGCTACGCCATGAGCAGCAATTTCGAAACGGTTCTGATAAGCGCCCAGGTCTGCACGCTGTTTTGAGACCATTTTTAAGGCCGCATCAATTGTGCCGATAGCGAGGTTTGATTCCGCAGGGTCGGTAATTGAAAGTTTACCTTCATTTCCCTGTGAATCTGTCAAACCAAGAGCAGTAGCGGTCATGCTGTTAACATAGACTCTTGAATTCTGGTCCATGTTAGCTCCAATCTGCAACTGCATAATTCTGCCTGACGGTGAGTCAAATGCAAACGCGCCTGTCAGCATGTTCATGCCGTTAAATTGGGCATGGCTGGCAATTCGGTTTACTTCGTCTACCAACTGGGAAACTTCGACCTGGATCTGCATACGATCCTCGTCCGAATAAATACCGTTGGCTGACTGTACCGATAATTCCCTAAGGCGGTGCAGGATATCCTGTGTTTCCTGAAGATAGCCTTCAGTAGCCTGGATAAAAGACACGCCGTTCTGGATATTGCGTTCGGCCTGAAGCAATCCGCGAATTTGGCTTCTCATTTTTTCAGAGACAGCCAGCCCGGATGCATCATCACCAGCTCTGTTGATCCTCATACCGGAGCTTAATTTCTCCACGTTTTTGGATAACGTTTCCTGGGTTACGCCGAGTTGACGATCGGCGTAAAGGGCGCTCATGTTGTGATTAATAATCATTTTATACCCTCCATGTTTTTGCTTAACCCCGGCAATCCTTGCCAAGGTCGTTCCGCGGGAGCGGGTAAAAGGTGACGGTTTCGCGCCGCCGCCCCTGTTATCCGCAACAGAACGAAACGCTTATTGACACGCAATTATGAAAATCACATTAGACACCAAACCCCGCTTTGAAAAAGCGGGTTATGTAAATAATCGTTTCGATACGTCCCACGCATGATTGAAAGTCGGACTAGAACCGCCAATCACGGCTGGAGAGATCCTGTCAAATATCACTGCCTTTAATAAGGCTTTAATTCATTCTTCGGCAGAGAAGGGGAGCCTGCACCTCTTTTCCACGGTAAGACTTTCGTCTTAAGATAGAACAGGATCCCCTACAAGATACCAGATTATTAGTCTGATACCTTGTATTGTAACACATTATTGTAATAAAGACAATACCGAAGTCGCCCTCTGGTTAGCCTGCGCCAGCATGGCTGTACCTGACTGATTCAGAATCTGGTCTCTGACATACTGAACCATCTGGTTAGCCATGTTAGTATCCCTTATTCTTGATTCTGAAGCCTGCATGTTCTCGGATCCGATATCGAGACCGCGGACAGCGTGTTCCAAACGGTTCTGATAAGCGCCGAGGTCTGCTCTTTGCTTGTTGATGATTTTAAGCGCGGCATCGCAAATGCCGATTGTCCTGTTTGCGTCATCCGGGGTTTCCAGTGTAACAAAGGAGTCGTCCATCATGCGGATTCCAAGACCTTTGCTTGTCATTGTACCGATGAAAACCTGCTCTCTCTGGTCCATGTTCGCGCCGATATGAAGCCACATTGACGCTGTAACGGTGTTTTCGCCTGAAAGACGGGCAAAACGGCCTGTCAGCATGTTCATGCCGTTAAACTGGGCATGGCTGGCAATGCGGTCTACTTCGTCTACGAGCTGGGAAACTTCGACCTGGATGTACATTCTGTCTTCTTCGCTGTAGATGCCGTTGGCTGCCTGCACAGACAGTTCTCTGAGACGCTGCATAATATCCTGTGATTCCTGGAGATAGCCTTCCGCTACCTGGATAAAGGAAATGCCGTTCAGAGCGTTTGTTGACGCCTGGTTTAAGCCGCGAATCTGGCTTCTTAATTTCTCTGAAACAGCAAGGCCTGATGCGTCGTCGCCGGCTCTGTTGATCCTGAGACCCGAGGAGAGTTTCTCCATGTTTTTGTTAAGATAATCCTGAGTTACCTTGAGGGACCTGTCCGCAAACATTGCGCTTAGGTTGTGATTGATGATCATAAGATCCTCCTTGAATATTGGCAGAAGCATCCATGCTTCCGATTTGAATTTTCTCCCTGCTGAATCCGCGGAAACCCGGCGGGATTTATTCAATTTAGATTTTCGGCAATAGGGAGGAAAAACTTTAATTAAATTTTAAAAAATTATTAATTATTTTGGGAATACTATCAGCGGACGGCGGTGTCCTGTCTGCTGTAAGGCTGACCCTTCGGGGAGGCTCATATCGTGCTGTTGAGGAGCCTGAGGTTTTTCTACGACCGGCTGGGGTTCTACTTTTACCGGTTTTACGGCTTTTGGAACAGGCGGTTTAGTGGCTGGTTTTTCAGCCGGTTTATTTACAGTTTTTGAGACAGGTTTTTTTACTGCAGATTTTGAAGGCGCTTTTTTTGTCGTTGTTTTCGCGGCTGGTTTGGCGGTTTTTTTTACAGCCGGTTTTGCTTTGGGCGCTGCGGCTTTTGCCGCGGTATTTTTAACCGCAGGCTTTTTCGCCGTTTTTGTTGTTTTACTACCCGTTTTTGTATTTCTCATTAAATACACCTTCTATTGTGAATCAAATTATACATTTATCATTATTATAACATAAAATTTTAACAATGGAAACAGGTTTTTTATATTTTTTTTAGTTATTTATACTGACTTTTAGACATATTGACTTCCAGCGCCATAAAATCGGTCCTTTTGCGATTCTGAGGCGAATCGCGTCCTCAATCGCGCGAAAATCTTCGTTGGACAAGGCTCCAAACATGAAAGAACCCCAGCGGGATTGTTCCGTATTAAACCATGCGGACAGGTCTTTTTCGGTAATCAGGCGTTCTTCCTGCTGGTCGATTAAACTGCTTGATACGCAAAACCCGTTTTCTTTAAAAGCAGAAATAAGTTCGTTTTCATCCCATATTTCTGACGCAGAAGTTTTATTATTACTAAAATCCTTAAAAAAAGAAATCTCCGCATTTTCGAGTTTGGAAGAAAGATCGTTCTGAGCGCACTCAAACGACAGAATTCGCGAAATACGTTCTCCTAACTGTACAGGTGAGTAAAATATTACAAGATTGCCTTTTTTGGCAAGAAGAGATTTTGCGCAGACTGCAAAAGAAGAAAGTTTTGTATTAAATCTTTGCGCGCGGATCAAGATATGATCGAATTCACTGCAGGAAAACCATTTTTCGCATTGCTCGGCAGAGGGGAGCAGCTCCTGAGATATTTCAACTAACGGTTTTTCTGTTTCATTTAAAGCGCAAGCGTATTGTAAAAGAGCGTCTTTTGCGTTTTCGCTGTTTACGAGAGCCGCTGTAAGCCCTTCAGGGCAGCGCCTGAGGCTTTCCCAAAGTAAAAGTCCGTCGTTTGCAAGAGGAATTAGAACGCGCGACTGGCGGGAAGGGGAGGCGGTTTTAAAAATCGAATCTCTGACGTTTAAAAGCAGTTTGCTTCGTCCAGATTCAAGTCTTTTAAACCATCCTTCGCGTCCTTTGGAAGCCGCAGACCATGTTAAAAGTTCAGATTCGCTCTGTCCCTCTGCGAGAACTATAGCCGCTTGCAATTCGCGTTTGCGCAAAACATCCTCGCGTATTTTTCCTTCGTAACCGATTTCTGACGGAATGTAAAAAGCCCTTCCGCGCAATGTATTTGGCAGGTACTGCTGCGCCGCCCAATGATCCCTGTAAGCGTGCGGATAAATATATCCTTCGCCGTGACCGAAACTTTCCGCGTCTCTGGAAGCGTCTCTCAAGTGGTTTGGCACTTCCGCGTCTTCGCGTTCAACTTCCTTAAGCACGTCAAAATACGCCATTGCGGTGTTTGATTTCGGTGCTGTCGCAAGATACAAACATGCCTGTGAAAGCGGGAAATTTCCTTCGGGAAAGCCGATCCGCTCGAAAGCCTGAGCGCAGGACATTACGACAGAAAGCGCCATAGGATCAGCAAGACCGACATCTTCGCTTGCAAGAATTATCATTCTTCTAAAAATAAATTTTGGATCTTCTCCGGCTCGAACCATTTTTGAAAGCCAGTAAAGCGCCGCGTCGGGATCGCTTCCGCGAACGCTTTTAATAAAAGCGCTTATGGTGTCAAAGTGATAGTCGCCGTCGCGGTCGTACAACAAAGCACGGCGCTGAATGCTTTCTTCGGCAGCTTCCATGGAGATAATTATTTTTTCGCCTTCTTTTGGCGGCCACGGTGTTACGCTTGTTTCAACGGCGAGTTCGATGGCGTTTAACAGGCTTCTCGCGTCGCCGCCAGCGACTTCAACAAGGTGTTCAATGGCGCCTTCCTCAAAAACTACATTCCATTTTCCGTAGCCGCGTTCCTTGTCCGCGATTGTCCGGCGTGCTGTTTCCATTAAACCTTCGTTATCAAGAGGTATTAACTGAAAAATTCTGCTTCGGCTTACAAGCGCGCGGTTAACCTCGAAAAAAGGGTTTTCAGTTGTAGCTCCCACAAGGATTACGGTTCCGTTTTCAACCCAGGGGAGCAGGGCGTCCTGCTGGGCTTTATTCCAGCGGTGGACTTCGTCTACAAATAAAATTGTTCTTTTGCTGTAAAGACGGAAACGGTCGTCAGAGCGGTCTATAACTTCGCGTATGTCTTTTACCCCTGACAGAACGGCGTTTAACTTTTCAAATGCGGCTCTTGTTGTGTTCGCGATAACGGCGGCAAGAGATGTTTTACCGGTTCCAGGCGGTCCGTATAAAATAATCGATGAAAGTCTGTCAGCCTGTATCGCGCGGCGAAGGAGTCTTCCCTGTCCTACAATGTGATCCTGCCCGATTATATCTTCCAGCGTGCGGGGACGCATTCTGTCCGCCAAAGGGCTTAAGGCATGAGTTTTATCGTTTTTTGCGCTGAAAAGGTCAGACATCAGGTATAGAATAGCAGATTATTCTTCCGCGTTCCAATACCATTCACCCCTTTGATTTTTGCGGTATGAAAAAACTCCTCCCTGATGGGTAGAGGCAAAAAGCGTTCTTTCATTGTCAATTTCATAAGGCGTTTGAATTATATGATTTATTGTGTTCGGCCCTAATGATGATTTAAACCGCGAGTGACTGTCAACGCTTGACGGCGACTGGTTTCCGGGTTCCAAAAATTCTGTCGATGCTACATTGCCGTCAGGATTCACTTTTAATTCAACATATCCGTGTGTAAATTCCGTTGTATCGGTATAGTCAATCCTGTCCTGTCTTCCAGCTAAAAGCAGAGCCGCAACTGTTATCGCCTTGCCGTTTTCGTCCTGTTTAACAGCGCCGTCTCCGTCGTATTCAAGCTCATACCAAACGGCAAGAGCTCCTGTGGAAACATTCCTTTTTATCTGGAAATTCGCGATTGGAGTTATATTTTCGTTTGTAACATTTAAAAGATTTCCGCTTCGGGAAATTGCCGCGACTTTATCATTGATATTTATAATTCCAGTAAAACCGTTTCTGTTTCTCGCTTCATCAAGAGTGGTGCCGGGAATTTTAACCGCTTCCCCGCCTAAAGTCATGTAATATAATCCGTTCATTGAACATAAATAATAGCAGCCGCCGCTGAAAGCGATTCCGTTTAACATAGTCAGCCTCGGCTGTTCAGAAACAGAGATCAATGTAGACATCGAATCCGGCTCTTCCGCAAAATAATATGAATACGATATCTTCTCATCTTTTACAAACATAGCGCTGAAAAACAGAATTTTATCTAAGGCGAATATGGATTGCGCGTCAGCGTTTTCGCTTGGAATTATAATATCTTCGTATTGCGCGGGTGAGGATGAATAATTCATGCGTCTTATAACACCCTTGCCGTTACTGTCTTCCATGCATAAATAAAGATATGTTTCGGTTGCTGTTATATCCCTGATCCAAAACTGCATATCATATCTTCTGCCGCATGTACAACTGGGAAGATTTCCTTTTTTATCCCGCGCGCAAACACACCATCCTGTGTCAACTGTCTTACTGTACCGCCATAATGATTTACCGGACGCTACCCACAAGAAGTTCCCTGATACCGCGAATTTTGTAGGCGAGCCGCTGATCTTGGGATCATTGGGTTCGATCTCTTCGCTGATATTAAAGAAAATGGGATCTTTGCATGATCCGATATTTAAAATAATCAAAGTAAAAATAATTATTATTAAAAAAGTTTTTTTCATTTGCTTCACCTGCCTTAAAAATGATAACGCGCGGATAAGATTAAATCCACAAAATGCCCGTCTACATTTTTTGACCTGTCGTTTGTCCACTGCGGGTACCAGTAATAATTGGACGTTATCCCGAACGACCATTCGTGAGTCGCTCTGAAAAACGCGGACAGACCGCCTTTTAAATACATTCCAAAGTAGCCGGAACGTTTATCGCTGTTACTGTGTTTCTGCAATGTCATGCCAATCGTAAAAGCGGCGGGAAATTCAAACCGTCCTATAACATACTGAGCGCCGAATCTCGCGCCGAGGGATACAATGTAAATAACGTTATTCGCAATTGTCGGAAAGAAAATTAAACCAAGCTCGCCGCCGAGAAAAAAATATGAATTTAAATAATAGTTATACGAGAGCATTCCGGTTCCGCCGATAGGAGGATCGACGTTATTGGGTCTTTTATCTCTCTTTTTATATGATTCGTTTCCAATCACGCCGTCCTGCGTGCTTATAAAAGCGACAGGAAACGCCACGCCAAGGGAGATAATAAATGTCTGATCTCCCCTTGAATATAAATCTGAAACATAATCTTCCCAATCATCGATGGAAGGCTCGCTGTCTTCCTGAGCAAAAAGCATGACAGGCAAGCCCAAGAATAATATTAATAGTAAGGCACCTGCCTTTTGCATATTTTCTCCTTAAAACGCTGTATTACACGTTTACATTACTTTATTTCTCTTCTTTATTCAACAACGGAAACGGCTGACGGGTTACTGGTAAAAACCGTCTCTTGTTAATTATTGATGTTTTGCTCCATTCGCAAATAATCAAGCAAAATCGGGTATCTTGTCAGCATATCCCCGTAACGTTCCAGTTCGTCAAAGCGCAGTTGGGTTTCGATATGGGTCTGCGCTCTTTTTCCGAATGAAGAGTTGAGATAATCGCGCTGGCTTTTCAAGAAATCCTCGTAAATTTGGCGAATTTCTCTGTAAAGGACGAAATCAGGGTACTTAGCCGTGTATATTTTTAAGGAAAAATCCATTATTTCAGGGAAATTTTCGTTAATTTCCTTATCCAGCCGCGCGTCAGGGTTCCCGGACATTATCTGTTCGAGGCGCGCACTGTCGTTACCGGAGGACGAAAGGATGCGGAGTATAAGAACTTCGATGTTTTTTGCCGTATTTTCCATGTAGTAATCGAGTTCCTCCTGATTTGTAAGGTTATACTCATTGGCGACAGGTACAAGCATCTGGGGATCAAGGCTGTAACTAATTTCCCCGTACAGATTCCATGAAAAATCGGCATTAGAAAGACCTACGAAGGATGAATAAACATCACCGGACGGGAGGGAACTTTTAAAATTGATAGGGTATTTGTATTGATCAAGGGTGAAAACAGATATTTTTACGTTTGTAGGTATTAATTTATACCAAATCCACCGGAATTCACCGGATTTTACGGGTTTAAGATCCAAACCGTGGGTTTTAGAAATAACAACGCCGTATTTTCCCGGAGGAACAGAAAATTGCACCCATCCGAACACAAAGGCTGTGCCGCCGACGATTACAAGTATCAACAGGGTTAATAAAAACTTCTTCATAATATATTATATTATGTATATTGATATTTTATCAACACGATTATAGGGAACGGAAATGGAGAATGACAGAAGATCCAGAAGGCCTGTGATAGGGCTTTTAGCAATCAGTTTAGCGGTATCTTTAGCGTCATTGATCGTATACATAATAGATCCTGAATTTTCCGATGAAACATTATTTTTGCTGTTAAACATTATTCAATATTCGTCTTTTATGGTTTGCGTCTGCTCATTATACAAATTGCTGGAAAGCAGTTATTATATTATTACAAGACCTGCAAGAGCGCGGCATATAAGAATAGCGCCGTATATTATTTTTATTATATACGGGCTTGCCGCCATTTTTATGGAAGCGTTTATTGTCGCCATATCAAGAGGAAACGCATGAAAAAACTATACGCCCTAAGAGGCGCCGTCCAATGTGAAAATAAAGAAGACGATATTATCATCTGGATCGGCAGGATGTACGGTGATTTATTAAAAACCAATAATTTAGATGAATCAAATATTGTGTCTATTATGTTTTCTGTAACAAACGATCTAAACGCATTAAGCCCCTGCACAGCGCTGCGTAAAGCCGGACACGCGGGAGGCGGCATGGCTCTGTTCGCCTCGCAGGAACCAGAAGTAAAAAATTCTCTCGAAAGAACAGTCAGAGTAATTGTCCACTGCTATCTGGAAGAAAACTCAAAACCAAACCACGTATATTTGAACGGCGCGGAAGTTTTAAGACCGGATCGGGTTAAGAAATAAAAGTAAAAGCATCTCTTTGCGATCTCTGCAAGAAACCATTTCTATTCGATTTTTATAATGTCCCACACTTTGGAGGTTTCCTGACCGATTCGCCAGAAGCCTACGGCTTTAATGTTCATTGATTTGTACAATTCCATACGCGCTGAGATTGAATATTCGTCTTCGAAATATACTTTTACAGTGACATCGGGTTTGTAATCAAAAGTGGGAATGCCGTTTTCGTAGCTGATATCTTTTATACGATGGGTTTCCAGTAATTTTTCGGTTGTAGAGTAAACAAGAGCACGTGAATGATTTTGACTTTCCCACGCGCGTCCGTAGAAAGGAATACCCATTACAAGTTTTTCTGCTCCTATTACGCGCATTGAATATTCCGCAACGCTCCGGCACCAGCGAAGGGATGAAACAGGTCCTGGTTTACTGCCGCTCCAATGTTCGTCATAAGCCATTATAAAAATCCTGTCCGCAAGCGGTTTTATTTTTTCATAATCGTAAACATCATTCGCTAACTGTCTTGTTCTCCCGTAAAGCGCTATGGAAAATATTTTTTCTTTGGGAAGCCCCGCTTTAAGTTCTTTTAAAAATGAAAGAAACGCTTCTCCCGATCTTGGCGGAATATTTTCAAAATCGATATTTAGTCCGTCGTAACCCGCGGTTGCTGCGATTAAATCTGAAATTAACGCGCTTCGCTGAGGGCTTCCGGGAAGAAGGGTAAAATAGGTAAGCGCCTGGCTTGCGCAGGTTACGGTTAAATGCGCTTTTCCTGAAAACGCCGGAAGATTCTGTCTTTTGGGAACGGCAGTTAATTTTCCGTAGACGTCAACTTCGGCGCCGAAATGGCATACATCCGTAAGCGGCATCCCGCTTTTTAAAGCCGCCTCCTGCCCGGCGATTACATAACCCCACACTTCCTTGAATGTTGACACAGGCAGAACCTTGCCGTGTTCATGGACAAAAACGATAAGAGAGTCATCCAGATTTTGATCTTTTTCATCAGACGCTGTAATTTTACTCGCGCTTGAACAACTGTTAAACATGGTTAATATTAACATAAAAAGGCAGATAATTTGCTTCATCATTTAATTATCGCTTGTTTATGCGTATGTAATTAGAGTGTATTGCTTAAATTATCATGATATTTAAATATTCGAAAGGCAATTTTTGGAAAATTTATTTTTAAAATTCTCGGTTAGTTATTCTTTTTAGCCGAATTTTTGCTTTTCAGCCCAGAGACCGAGAGCGGGGTTTGGAACAAAGAATATCCTTTCGCCGCTTGTAAGCGTGTTCCAGCCTGAGGATAGTTTGTTTATATCGTAGCGCGACATCTGTTCGTTTAAATCGCCCCATTGAAACCCTACAGATTCTATTTCCTGTTTAGATAATTTGCTGCCGGGACAGTAGCGGATGGTAAAACGGTTCTCGCTTGATCCGTGAATCAAATGCGCAGCCGCGCTGAGGTTTCCTCCAAGTTCGGGGTCGGACGCGGATTTTGCCAAAATTTCCTTAGCAGGCCTGTAGCCGTACTTTCTAATAAGCGCGTCTATTCCAGGGTCTTCTCCAAAACGCTCAAGAGCGGGGGCGAGTATCACAAGCTCTCCGCCGTCGGCTATTACCATGCGGGTGCGATAGATCGCTTTATTTCCGAGCCATGTTGTACGGTATTCTTCTGGTTCAAGATAAACTACAGCTTTGTTAACCGGTTCATTCAATAGGTTAACGTTAACCTCTCTGGAGAGGGCGCAGGCTTTTTCAAAACATTCTCTGCCAAAACCTATATACAGACCTCTTACAGCGAGTGAACCGCGCTCTTTACCGGTTTTTAATAATTCATCATCAGTTCGAGCGGAAATAACTGTAAGAACCCATAATATCGGCGGCAGTTCTTTTTGGAAACGTCTTAGGCCTTCATCGAAAAGAGCGCGCACAGGAGTGTCAGCCCTTCCCATGATTCGTTCCATCCCGTAAGCAGCTCCGGCAAAATGGCTTTTATCAATCGCTTCTTTGCCGCCGGTGCCTACAAAAATATTCTTGCCGTGATTCGCCATACCGGCGACTTCATGAGGGACGACCTGTCCTATGCTTAAGGCAAGCGAATAATCGCCGACTCCCGCATTGTCATTTTTTAATATTTTATTAACCTGAACCGGCCAGTCATACCTGACAGCGCCGTCTGACGCTTTTTCAACCCAATCAGCTTCGATTCGCCCGAGTTCGCAAACGTCGTTTCGCCAGTCGTGAACCAGAAATTTATGAAGCGGAGTGGCGCCGAACATTTTCATCAGTTCGCTGTCATTCATAGCCATGTGCGTGCCTAACGCCGGAAGCACCGCTCCAAGTCTTCCTGCAAGCATGTGCGAAGCGGACTCTGTAAAAAATCCCGCCTTTGAATGAAACCTTGTTATATCGGGAGGAAGAATTATTACTTTCCCGGCGTCGTTTACATCTACAAGAGCTTGAGAGAGCGCGTTTAAAAAAACCTCTTTCAATTCCTGATCGTCAAAATCTTTATCAGCGCCGCCGATTGCGGTGTATGTTTTATCTAACATGGACATCACCCCCCCTCTATGATAGTATATATTTCAGTATATATATACAAGCGAAAAATTTAGCTATATTTAAACTTTATTGACTATAAGGAGATTAAAATGGGTAATGCGGATATCGGGTTAATCGGACTGGCTGTTATGGGTGAAAACCTTGTGCTTAATTTAGAAAGTAAGGGATTTAAAGTAGCCGTGTATAACCGTACGACCTCCAAGGTTGATGAGTTTACTAACGGACGCGGCGCGGGAAAAAATATTACAGGCGCGCATAGTATGGCGGATTTCGCGGCGGCTCTATCGGCGCCGCGCAAGGCGATGATCATGGTTAAAGCGGGGCAGGCGGTAGACGATACGATAGAACAGCTTTTGGAAGTTTTTGAAAAAGGCGATATTATTATTGACGGCGGAAATTCCAATTATCAGGATACGATGAGGCGCACTTCTTACGTTGAATCAAAAGGACTGTTGTACATAGGAACAGGCGTTTCAGGCGGAGAGGAAGGAGCCTTAAAAGGACCGTCCATAATGCCCGGCGGCTCCGCCGCCGCATGGCCTTCCGTTAAACCAATGCTGCAGGCGATATGCGCGAAAGCGGACGGCGACACACCCTGTTGTGACTGGGTCGGTGAAAACGGCGCAGGGCATTTTGTGAAAATGGTGCATAACGGAATCGAATACGGAGACATGCAGTTAATCTGCGAAACATACGATTTAATGAAAAGCGTTCTAAAACTGAGTTATGAAGAAATGGGAAATGTTTTTGAAGAATGGAATAACGGATCGCTTGGAAGTTATTTAATCGAAATTACAAGAGACATTCTTCGCTACAAAGATGAAGACGGTAAACCTCTTGCGGAAAAAATTCTTGATACAGCGGGGCAGAAAGGGACAGGCAAATGGACCGGCATCGCCGCTCTTGAGTTTGGCGTTCCGCTCACTCTGATAGGAGAAGCAGTTTTTGGAAGATGTCTTTCCTCGGTAAAAGATGAAAGAGTAAAAGCGTCCAAAGTTTTTTCATCGCCTAAAATTTCATCGCCTTGTGATAAAAATTTATTTATTAAAGACCTTGAAAAAGCGCTTTACGCTTCCAAGATTGTTTCATACGCGCAAGGATACCTGTTAATGAGGGAGGCGGCGAAAGAATATAAATGGAATCTTAACTACGGCGGTATCGCTCTTATGTGGAGGGGCGGCTGTATTATCCGCTCGGTTTTCCTTGGAAAGATAAAGGAAGCGTTTGACAGAAAACCCGATCTTGATAATTTGCTGCTCGATCCTTTCTTTTCCAAAATAATCGAAGACGCGCAGGAATCATGGAGAAGGGTAGTGACATCAGCGATGCAGAACGGAATTCCGACTCCGGCGTTCGCAAGCGCTCTCTCGTATTTTGACGGCTACAGAAGCGAACGTCTTCCGGCGAATCTTTTGCAGGCGCAGAGAGACTACTTCGGCGCCCACACCTACGAGCGTCTTGATAAACCCCGCGGAGAATTCTTTCACACGAACTGGACCGGACATGGCGGCACCACAAGCGCTTCCACGTATGTAGTATAAAAATCCACCATGTCCGAGGACATCGGTGGTACCACAAGCGCTTCTACTTATGTTGTATAAAAATCCGCCATGTCCGAGGACATCGGCGGCACCACAAGCGCTTCCACCTATGTTGTATGATTTTTTCTGACGAATCTTTGCATAACCGGTTTAAAATTCTCAAGGAGCAATGACCTTGAAAAAAAATCTGTTTCGAAAGGAATATCTATCGAAATATCAAGTTTATTTTCATCGGCTTTTTCTATCACTTTAGACAAAAGGGTTTTTCCTATCCCCATACAGCGGTATTCGTTTTTAATTTCAAATTTATTAATTTCAAGAATCGCGCCGTTCCATACCGCGTTAATACTGCCCGCAATTACGCCGTCTGAACTTTCGGCGATAAAATGAAAATCGCTCTCTCCTTTCTTTATTATAAAATCTTCAAGAACAAGAGACATTGTATCTTCAGGCTCGGCGCCGATCGGCTCAAGCCCCCATTCTTCCCTTAAAGCGTTGTACCATGAGACAACTTCATTCTTCATCTTTTGTTCTTTGAATCTGAACCACATTTTTTCCGTGTCAGGGTATTGTTCAAGAACATCCCTGAAGGCGCGAAAAACGCCTTTATTTTTATTTAATGATTCTGATAATTCATGCCGCACGACAGGATTTTTTAATGAGGCAGTGAATTTTTCCATAAGGCGGTAGCCGTCTTTAGGCTCCCATGCAGGAAGAGGAATATAACGTTCTGCATCATCGCAATCAGACTCCTTTATGTCATCACAGCGGGTGCCAATAACGCATCCTTCCCGCGTATCTAAAAGAAAATCGTTTTCTTGATTTTCCATATGAAAAATTATGTCGTCTGTAAGAGTATCATCCAATTCAAAGCGCATAATATATTATAGCGCAAAAAAAAAAAATAAGGTATTATTACATGAAACATGATTGATGTGAGGGTGAAATGGAATCAATGAAAAGAACAGCGGACTGCGGTTCGTTAAGAAAAAATGACGCGGGAAAAACCGCTGTTTTAAACGGCTGGGTTCATCGTAAACGAAACCACGGCGGCATATTTTTTATTAATTTACGAGATCGTTACGGCATTACGCAGGTGACTGTCGATACAGAGAAAAATACAGATCTTGGGACTGTTTGCGATGAGCTTCGAAATGAATACTGTATCGCGGTAGAAGGTATTGTTGGCGAGAGGCCAAAAGATATGGTAAACGCGTCGATGGAAACGGGCGGCATAGAACTTATCGCTTCTAAAATATTAATTTTAAACAAAGCGGATGTTCTTCCTTTCCAAATTGACGAGGAAAGCAAGGCAAACGAAGATTTAAGGCTTAAATACCGCTATCTCGATCTTAGAAGTTCAGGGATGCAGGAAAGAATTAAGCTCAGAAGCGAGATAACATTCGCGGTCCGCGAATGGATGACATCTAACGGTTTTTACGAGATAGAAACCCCGACTTTTATAAAATCAACCCCGGAAGGCGCTCGAGATTACCTTGTTCCGTCAAGACTGTATCCGGGAAAATTTTACGCGCTTCCGCAGTCGCCGCAGTTATATAAACAAATTTTAATGGTTTCCGGTTTTGACAAATATTTTCAGATAGCGCGCTGTTACCGTGACGAAGATTCAAGAGGGGATCGCCAGCCTGAGTTTACGCAAATCGATATTGAAATGTCGTTTGTTTCAAGGGACGACGTTCTGTCCATGACGGAAGGCATGATGCGCCATGTTTTTAAAAAGATAAAAAATATAGACCTTCCGTTAACATTCCGCCGCCTGTCATGGGAACAAGCTATGGAACTCTACGGGAGCGACAAACCGGATTTAAGATTCGATATGCAATTACAGGATTTTAGCGCCTACGCGCAGGCAAGCGGTTTTCAGGCGTTTAAGGACGCTTTAAACTCAGGCGGCGCTGTTAAAGCGATTACGGTAAAAGGCAAAGCTGATTATTCGCGGAAACAAATCGATGAATTGGAAGCCCATGCGAAAATTTATAAAGCAAAAGGCATGGCATGGATGAAGGTAATAGAGAACAATGAAAAACTGGCATTAGAAGGAGGAGCGTCAAAGTTTTTTGCAGATAACGCGGATGGAATTATAACAGGGCTTTGCGCGGAAAAAGGAGATCTTATTCTAATGGTTGCGGACGCAAGCAGAAAAACGGCGAACACAGCTCTCGGCGCTGTGCGTTCAAAATTAGGGCGCGATTTGGGACTGTGCGATTCTTCCAAGTTTGAATTTGCGTGGATTGTAGATTTCCCAATGTTTGAATTCAACGAAGACGAAAAAAAATGGGAAGCCGCGCATCATCTTTTTACATGGCCGCAGGAAAAATACCACAACACAATGGAAAGCGATCCCGGATCTGTTAAAGGAGACCTATACGATCTTGTGCTAAACGGTTACGAACTTGCTTCAGGTTCCATACGTATCCACGATTCCGGAATGCAAAAAAGGGTTTTTGAAATTGCAGGAATAGATCAGGCGCAAGCCGAAAAAAAATTCGGCTTTTTAACAGAAGCTTTCAAATACGGCGCTCCCCCTCATGGCGGAATCGCTCCCGGTCTTGACCGCCTTGTAATGATCATGGCAGGCTGTACCTCATTAAAAGACGTAATAGCCTTCCCAAAAAATTCATTCGCGGTAAGCCCGATGGACGACTGCCCCTCGGAAGTAGACCAAAAACAACTGGATGAACTCGGGATAGTTATAAAAGCGCCAAATAAGTGATGTTTAACCGGTAATTAAATGCTCTTCAAGCATTTTTCTTTTATCATCAGGGATTGGAGTGGTTTCCTGTTTAACGAAATCGAAATAAACAATCACCGCTGTGCCTTTAACGCAGAGGCGTCCGTCTTGCCACGCTTCATGCGAGATCGTAAAAGATTTATTTCCTATTTTTGAAATCCATGTTTTTATCTCCACTTCGCCTTTAAAGTACATCTGGGCGACAAAATCAAAGTCGATGTGCGCCATGATAAGGGGAAACACATTTTTATCGAGGGTTAAATCGGGGTCAAACATGCGAAGAACCTCTGTTCTTCCCATTTCAAACCAAATAGAAGGGACTGTGTTATTTACGTGTCCAAGTCCGTCTATGTCCCCGAAACGCGGATGGATTTTTGTAATGAACATGGCACTAACTTATAATACAGCAAAAAAAAATTCAATACCTAGCGGAGGTTAAGACTGTTAATGTAATTTTCATAATTGGCTCTGGCTGTTATTAAATCCGCGTTCGCTTTCGCCAATGCCTTAGAAATATTGTCAATTTCGCCGTCCATGGAAACAAGGCGCCTTAAATATTCCTGTCCCTGCTGTGTCTGGCTTCCCGCGGCTTCAAGATTTCTTCGGATTCTGTCCTGATCCGAAATCAGTTTGATACGATCCGCGTCAATATTTTTAACTGCTGTGTCGGCGGTATCAACTTCTTTTCTTAACTCGACAGCGCGTTCCAAAGCGCGGCGTACATTTGAAGGAATCTCCTGATTGCCGGAGTAACTTAAAAACGCGTCCTGGCGAAGGGATAAAAGAGTGATTCTCTCGGATACCGGTCTTTTTTCGTTAACAGATAAGCTTGTCTCTTTGTTTGCAGGTAATGCCAGCTCAAAGCGGTAATGAGACGAAGTCTGCTCCGATGCTTTAGGGGAAACAAGCTCAGCCTGAGAAATTTTAGCATGTTCTACAACAAGCAGTTTTGAGCCGGAGCCTGAATTTTTAAAAGTATAATTTTTTATATAGCTTATATCGCGCGTTATTGTCATGACGCCTGCCGCTACAGTTACCGCGCTTACTATATTTGTATTTGTACTTCCTGTCAGAGCGGTAACGGAAAGATCCTCGCCAAAGGATATAAGTCTTTTTTCATCCTCGTTCCAAAATTCCAAAAGAGCGTCCCCGGAGTAAACACCGTCATAAACTGTAACAGGGCCTGCAGGGAGTTTCATCTTGCTTGTGTTTGTTATTTCCGCTCCAAGCCTCGGATGATTGCCGCCAGAATAGATTAAAAGCTTTCGCGCGTCAATGACGACTTCTACAAGGGGAAGCATCGCGCTCATGCGTCTGTCAAGGCTCACAGGATTTTTTATCGTAAATTCAAATTGTCCGCCTGCGGCGGCAGCTTCAGCGGTTTGTACAACGCCGCCTGCAAGATTTGAGGAAGATACAGCAGGCGAAGGCGCTCTTAGCATCATCATGCTGTCGGCGGCGGTTTTTTCCGTCTCATACGATTCCACACTCGCTCTGGAAGACATCCCAAATCCCTGGTCGTGCGAAGCCGCCGCGGCTGTACCGGCGATTGAAAGCGGAAGCACAGGGCGCGACACATAATACGGCGGATAAAGATTTTGAATAAACGAAGAAGGGCGGCCCGTGACAAGAGATAAAGTTACGTTATTCCAGTCATTATCGCTGTCATTGTCCACAATCGCCCATCCTTGAAATAACGGTTTAGCCGCGCCAAGATCGAGGCGGTAAGACACTTTCCATACAGGCGATGGTATCACATAACTGATTGTTACATCCCTTCTTCCGCTTCCCGGAAGATTTACAATTAAATCGCGCGAATCGGCGTTTCTTGAAGAGGCGAGTAAATCCAAAGCGCGGTTTAAATCCTGCTCAATTGTTTTATCCGTAAATTTAACGGAACTTATTTCGCTTAAGCTAAAAGATTTTAAACCTTGCACTGTGTTGATAAGAATCCACGGCTCAGGAGGATCACCTCTGTATTCAATACCCGTAATTCTTCCCGTATGTGTCGAGGACGTAGTTATTTCAATTTCAGCGCCTCTCAGCCTTGAGAGTATGGCGGCAAAACCGGGCGAGTCAGACAGATCGATCTTTAAACTGCGCAGGGTCTGGTATAGAGTCTGTTCTGATTGATACCGCACAGACGGATTCGCTGAAGACGGATCATTTATAACCAGAGTTTTAAGCGCGTCGTTTACCGCGTCCGGTCTGAACGGGATTGTGATACTGGAGCCCGTCGCAAGTGATCCCGAATGTTCATAATATGCAAGCCCGGACGTAAGAATTACCACTTTCTTAAGCGGCAGAACACCTGCCTGCGCGTTTTCCTGATTTAGTTGAACGCGGCTTTCCTGAATACCCTGCGCAAAAATATTTACCGCAAGAGCGATAAACACAAAGAACGCTATCTTATTTTTCATATTCAAGTTTTAGCGTAATGGTCGGCTGATCGCAGACTTCTGCGGGTCCGTAATATTGTATGGCGCCAGGAAACAAAAAGCAGGTTTTTTCAGCCCATGTTTCGCGGTTTTTAACAAATGTTTTATAAGGATTTCCGTTAAGATCGACTAACGCTTTTTTTATAACAGGTTTTGTCGAACCGTGGCGGTGTTCAAGGTTCATCATCATTGTTAAAGGTACGCCTCCGGCAAGCCATTCAGACGCGGGAGCTATAAGATTTCTTACGCTGGAAATGTAACCTGTCAATCCAGACGCGATAAGAACAAAGGCGCTAAAACCGAGAGAATAGCAGTAGTCCGCGTCAAAATTTGTAGGGAAAGCGCAGCGTCCTTCATAACCGAAGAAATGAGTTTGATAGGTGAACTTGCCCGAGTAGAGCTGTTTTTCTTTCATGGCGGCAAGTCTTTTTTCTACCATGCCGACTAATAATTTTTCAGTCTCGATCCTTGAAACTTGAACATTGCCGTGCGGGTCCCTGTCCATCAGAAATTGCTTGGCAATATCAGGAGGAAGGGTCTGCATAACCCTGTATGAGGATTCGGGGATTCGGCTTGAGAGCCAATACATCTGATCGATTAGGTTTGTTATGGTCGCGAATGATTTTTCTTCTTCGGCGATAACGTCATTTAATTCATCGATTAATTTTTTTATCTCAGGGATAAATTCAACAAGCCCTTCCGGGATTAAAACGATTCCAAAATCATCGCCGTTTTCAGAGCGTTTAACGATGGAAGCGCAAATTTGATCCACTATTTTTTCTAGGGACATTCTTTTTGCTTCTACTTCTTCGGAAATCAGACAGATATTAGGCTGTGTCTGGAAAGCGCATTCTAAAGCTATGTGGCTTGCCGCCCTTCCCATTAATTTAATAAAGTGCCAGTATTTTTTCGAGCTGTTCGCATCCCTGCAAAGGTTTCCGATAAGTTCCGAATATGTTTTGCACGCGGTATCAAAACCGAAGGACGTTTCGATGTAATCATTTTTTAAATCGCCGTCAATTGTTTTAGGACAGCCTATTACCTGTGTTGTCGATCCGTTTGCAAGGAAATATTCGGCTAACAGCGCCGCGTTTGTATTGGAATCGTCGCCGCCGATTATAACAACAGCGTTAAGTCCCAGTTTTTTCGCGGTCTGAAGAGAAGAAGCGAATTGCTCCGCTGTTTCAATTTTTGTGCGCCCGGAGCCGATCATGTCAAAGCCGCCTGTATTGCGGTATTCGTCGATTATCTCCTGCGTAAGAATTACAGTTTTATTATTGATAAGACCGCTTGGGCCGCCGTTAAATCCGTAAAGAACAGAATTTGGATTCGCTTTTTTTAAACCGTCAAATAAACCGGCGATTACATTGTGCCCGCCGGGAGCCTGTCCGCCGGAAAGAATAACGCCGACTTTCAGTTCGTGTTTTATATTCGAACCTTTGCCTTTTACAAATGTGATAAGAGGTTTCCCGTATGTAGTCTTAAAGATCGAACGAAGTTGTTCAAAATCCGAAATTGACTCAGTGGGCGCGCCGCTTTCTACAGTGATATCCTCGATCGAACCTGACAAACAATCAGGTAATTTGGGCTTGTAGGTATAACGGGCATTTTGTAACGCTGATATACTCATCTATAAAACTCCTGGGCGAATATTTTATTTTAAATAAGACGGAAATCACTGCCGGGCAGTAACGCGCCAATCCATCGACCGGCAAGCAGTATTCCCGCCCGGATTTTTATTTATTCTTATGTCTGTTTTTCCGCAGTTTTTTCTTGCGTTTGTGGGTAGCGATTTTTCGCAGTTTGCGCTTTCTTCCGCAGGGCACTTAAATTCTCCTAAAACCGGCAATATTGACGGCACAAGCCGTATCATTTGATTATGCTGGAAGCCTATAAAAAGGTCAAGAGCAGAAAAATTGCTTGACATTTTTCGGCGAATTTTATATATTCGTTTCAGACTTTTAGAAGTCCCCTTCGTCTAGTGGTTAGGACACCGGGTTTTCATCCCGGCAACAGGAGTTCGACTCTCCTAGGGGATGTAATGCGAAAACCTTATCAAAAGCCTGTTCTTACGGCCTCGCCTGATGTTAAGGTCGCTCCACCGGTTATATCAAAATTAGCGATATTCCTGATTTCATTGATTGTAAGACCCTATATTATCTTCCTTTTCGGTTTTGCGAAGCTTGAATTACACGGGGATTCGATTTTATTTGATGTTTTTAGGCGTTCTTTATCCGGGAAAAGCCGCAGTATTATCGCTTTTCGCCATCCCGACGGCAGGGAACCTCAGCTTTTATCATGGCTGTTCACCTTTAAATTGAAATCGCTGGCGCTCAAAAAAAAGATTAAATTTGACAGGAAACCTCATTCCATTTTTGTTTACGGGTACGAGGTCGCAAGATGGGGAGGCCCTGTTGTGCGAATTGTCATGCCGAAAATGGGCGCGATTCCCATACATCATACAAAACTTGATTCTAAAGGAATGACGAAGATTCTTAACTCAATTACCGACGGCTGTTATCCCTTATCGCTTGCGCCAGAAGGACAGGTTTCATATTCGCAGGATACGGTACCGCGTCTTGAATCAGGCGCGATACGGATAGGGTTTCAGGCGGCTTCCGCCCTCGCGGCAAAAAACAGCGGATGTCCGCTTGAACTTCTGCCTCTTTCTGTTCATTTCAGATACGGCAGTTTTGGAGAAGCCGCGATGCAAAGGCTTTTAAAAAAAATCGAAAAAACATGCGGCTTTATAAAAAAGGAATCAAAAAAATTATCCTTTGATACCCGGATTAAAAGATGCAGGGATTTAATCCTTGAAATTAATGAAAACCGTTACGGAATAAAAATCGATGATTCGTTATCATTTAAGGAAAGGCTTGATAAGGTAATCAACTGCGCGCTCTCATGCTCGGAGCGAATGTTGGGAATAAAAAGCGAAGGCGATTTTTTTATCAGGCTATACAAAGTGCGCCATATTTGCTGGGATAAAATTTATCTTGCCGGGATAGACAGCTTTAAAAAAACCGCAGGAGTAAGACGCAGTGTGATGGATTTGCAAGCGGGAGAAGCCTATTACATCGCGCGCCATCAGGAGCTTGCGGATTTTGGCTGGTACTTTAAAGAAGCTAATATACAGGAAGACTGCGCGCTTCATAATAAAGTTGAATATGTTCAAAATCTTTGGGATTTCGCAAACCGCACAATGGGAGGAGCGCTGGCAAACAGGGTTAATATTCATCCGCGAAAAATAATTATTAAAACTGCTCCCGCCATTGATCTTGGCACGCGTCTTGAACATTATAAGGAAAATAAAAGAGAAGCGGTCGCCTCGGTTTCGGCGGATCTTGAGAAAGCGTTTCTTGATTGCATAAACGAAGTGAATAACAGCGTGTCAGGATAATTTAAAAGAGCCGAGAGTTCCTATACCTGTTCCCCTGTAAATAAAATAAAGAGACCGGATACCGTCCGGTATCGAAATATCAGAAGAAAAATATTTCCAGATATTGCTGGATACTACGTCGATTTTTCCAAGCGGCTCTCCGTCCCATTTTATTCTAACCTCGAAAAAACCTCTACAGTAACCGCGTATTTTTACGGCGATTTTTGTTACTCCCTTGCAGTCGAAATATTTAAAACCTACCGCGCGGTTATCGATAATGTTTGTAATAAAGCCGTTCTCGTAATTTTTTTTCGTATCGTATGAATCACATTCGTCCTGGGTGATAAAAGGCATTTCCGGGTTTCTGTTCGGCCAGTATGTTTTTAAAGGTGGTGCGATTTCATCCAAAGAAAAAATGTTACACGCAATATACGCGCCGTATTCGCCGAAGCAGGGAAGGGGAGCGCCGTTCGGCCCGCTTGAAGTCATCTCAACCTGATTAATCGATCCGTCTTTGTTAAATTTTATCGGCTCAAGGCAGGCTTGCCTGGAAAATTCATTGCCGTTTGTGTGTCTGTGATAAAAAATGTACCAACTGCCAGCTATTTGCGCGATACTGCCGTGGTTATTGTTGCTAAAATACATCTGCTTTTTCGCAGGTTTGTAAGCGTCGATATTTAAGTCCGCGTTACTGACTATTACACCGCCGTATTTAAAATCTTTTAACGGATGCTTGCTTGTCGCGTAACATAATTCGTTCATCGAATACGCAGAATATATAAAATACCATGTATCGTCTTTTTTACGAATCGAGGAAGCTTCAAAAAATTCATGTCCTTCAAAACCTGTGCCCTCACTTGCGTTGATTCCGGGAATTACTGGAAAGGGTCCTTCCTGAATCGTAAGCATGTCACTGCCAAGAACAACGGCGATGGAATGGTTTCTGTAATCTTCGACTGTTTTACCATTTCCCGTACATTGCCCGGAATAAAGATAAGTTTTAGAGCCTTCAGTAAAGACCGCGGGATCAAATTGAGGAACGTCATCTTCTTTCCTGCCGAGCAATGTTCCGCAGGGGTAATGAACATACCCGAGGAATTCATACTTGCCGCAGGGCGCGGAACATACCGCGACTGAAATTACATCCAGTTTATCTAGAACATAGTAAAGATAAAATTTACCGTCCTGTCCGCGGGTTACGTCAGGCGCGTAGAGATGCATACTGCCGTCTTTATTTTGCGGATCATCAGTCTTTCTATAAATTATACCTTCATATCTCCAATCTGTTAGATCGTTTTCAGGAGCAGACCAGCAGACATAGTCGTTCATGCAGTACGCGTAGCCGTTAAATTTATCGTGTGAGCCGTATAAGTAAACTCTCGGATTGCCGTCAGTGTCATTGAAAACATGCGGTTCGCCGTCAGGGATATATTCCCATGACGGAAGGAAGGGATTAACTCCTGTTTTTTTCATATTGCCCCCTTTTAAAATATGTTATAAAATTAGCAATTACTCAAGATGAGGTAAAACCATTAAATTAGAACTTTTTACATTCTGCGATTTCGCGCAGGAAAATCACGGAAAACTTACTATCGTGGGAACTTTTGACACAATCATCTCGCGCAACTTTCCGTGCGTTCATCCGCAGTTATCTGTTGTTATACGCCTTCGATTTGATCTTTGGGAATTTGGAAATCATGCGTTTAAAATAGAAACGCGAAATCTGGAAGGAGAATCAAGCATGGAAGCGATCAGCGGCAACATTGACGTAAGGGGAGGAGGGAACGCATCCGCGGTATCTCACCTTGTTTTCAGTATCGCAAACCTTCACTTTAAAGATCCCGGTCTAATAAATTTTGTACTGTTCATAGATGAAAAAGAAATCGACTCTGTTCCGTTATACGTAAGAAAAGGCTAAACTCTGGAAACGCGGGACAGAAGCAGGAAATCCGCGAGAACTAAAGCGGTCATGGATTCAACAACGACAACAGCTCGCGGGACAATACATGTATCGTGGCGACCGTGAATTTCTATTTCCTGTATATTTCCGTTCTTGTCATAGGCTTTTTGTTTTTTTGAAATTGAAGGCGTCGGTTTAAACGCCGCTTTAAATAAAATATCCTGACCTGTAGAAATACCTCCCAATATGCCGCCTGAGTTATTTGTCGCATATCCGCCGTTTTCGCCGGGTTGGTCATTGTTCTCGCTTCCTTTCATATCCGCGGCGGCAAATCCCGCGCCGAATTCAATGCCTTTGCATGCGCCGATAGAAATTATCGCGGCGGAAAGACGCGCGTCAAGTTTGTCAAATACGGGTTCTCCAAGACCCGGAGGAACTCCGGTAACTTTACAGGAAATTACGCCGCCTGCGCTGTCTCCTTCGGCGTGGAGTTCTTTTATGTTGGGAGCTGTTAAAGAGAGCGCGGTTATTGTGATTCCGTATCTGGAAAGCAATTTTTTCGCGACAGCGCCTGATGCGACTCTTCCAAGCGTTTCCCTTCCCGAACTTCTTCCGCCGCCTCTATGATCGCGCCTTGCGTATTTTGCCTGCCATGTAAAATCCGCGTGACCGGGTCTGTAAATATCTTTTAATTTGTCGTAGTCGCCTGAATTATGGTTTTTATTTTTTACAATAACCGCTATCGGGCTTCCCAATGTTTTACCTTCAAAAACGCCTGATAAAATTTCTGGAATGTCTTCTTCGTCTCTGGAACCATGAGCGCTTCCCGGGCGGCGGAGCGCGAGTTCTGTTTCAATATCGTTAGCTGAAATTTCAAGTCCTGCGGGGCATCCGTCTATCACACAGCCCATCGCTTCTCCATGAGATTCGCCGAATGTGGTTACTCTGAATATTCTTCCAAAAATGTTTGACATGATAAATTACAAATACCTTCTTTCGTCATCATCGCCTACTCTGGCGTACAACTCGATATGCTGTTTTGCGGTGCTTTGGGCTATTTTATGCATAAGCACTTCTTCCACCTGGAAAAGCCCTATTTCGCTTGACATATGAACGTCAATTCTTACAGGTTTTTCTTTGCCTGCCTGTATTTCCACATTTTCAATCGAATTTGCTGAATATTGATGGATGAGTCCGACTCTGGGCGTGTGAATCATATGAATCGGGATACGCGCCCTTCCTTTTGTCATGTCACAGCCGTCCGCAACTTGCACAATGCCTGCTTCAAGCGAGGAGACAGTAATGGTACCCATATGGCCGGCGACCCCTTCAAGCGCAAGGGCGCGTATCATCACTCTTTTTTTAATATCATCGTGGTATACCTGATCTAAAATACGGTCAATCATGGGCATCGCCAAAACTATACTATGAAGTTCATGATTCTGCCTTCCCATACCCATACCCAAATCATGGAACATCGCCGCAAGCATTACCGCCATTAGGCTGTCTTCAAAATCGCCGCAGCCGTCCGCTTCAAGACTCGTTTTAAAATTGGCTTTTCTTAAAAGATCAAGCATTAAAACAGCGTTATACGAAACTGTGCGCATATGCACAGGTCCGTGATCGTTATAACCAAGTCTTACGATAGAAACTATATTCGCGTACTCCTGGGAAGCCTGAAGCTCTTCATTGGCAAGAAGCAGTTTTAAACCCATCATCGCGCGTCCTGTCAATCCCAGCGAGTTAACCAAGTCGATAAGCCTAATATCGATATTTACTTCTTTTGCAGATTTCATTTTTTAACTCCTTTTATTTTAGATAAAGATAATTTGTTTCTGCGCCGTTCATGTTGTCAAAATATACATTTGTAAAATCCCATCTGTTTGAAAGCGCCCAAAAACCTCTTGAGCGCATCAAATGAATTATGGGACATTGTTCAATCATGATTGACTGGAACTCATCCCAAATTTTCTGAGCTTTTACGGGATCTAAAGTAAATTTTCCTTCGTTATACAAATAGTCGATCCTCTCCTCCCATTCAGTGGAAGGAGCTGTCTGATTGGGATGCCACATATGAAGATTGCCGGAAGAAGGCCATACATTGCTTCCCTGGCTCGGAAAGATATTGGAACCGGAAAGACCTATCAGCATTGAATCCCAGTCAAATGTCGATATTAAAGACTGAACCTGCTTCTGGAAATCCAAAACTCTGATATTCACTTTAATGCCGATTTTAGAAAGTTCGTCTCTTATAATCGAGGCTGTATCCTGATAAAGAGAACTTTCTGATCTGATAATTAAATTAAACTCCACGCGCCTGTTATTGCTGTCGCGCATTAAACCGCGTTTATCTCTTTCAAAACCAGCGGCTGCTAAAAGCGAAAGAGCGCGTTCAGTATCAAAAAGAAAATCGGATTTAATAGCGGGATTGTAATACGGATTCGGTTCGGGGAATATATTCAATTTCGGCTCCGCGAGCCCCCTGTAAACTTGCGCGTTTATTCTGTCCCGGTTTAAAAGACAGCTCATCGCCTGCCTGAATTCTTTTTTTGTGAACCAGTCATACTGCGGTTTGCTGTTATTTACAGGATTTTGATTGAATGTCCAGAACGCCGCGCTAAGGGAGCCTTCGCTGTTAAATACGGTAAAACTGCCGTCATTTTTATTTACAAGCGAATCAAGGTCTTCTGGGCGAAGGCGGTAGTTTTCCGTTTCTCCGTTTTTAAAAATTAAAAGCTGTGTATTTTCTTCGGGAATTATTCGTACAATCATCTCTTCGATGTACGGAAGCGAAACTCCGTTTGCGTCTTTTTCCCAATAATTCGGATTGCGTTTATACACAAGCCTTTGTCCGGGAGTATACTCTGTTAAAAACCATTTTCCCATAGACGGAATTTCTTTCGGATCTGTCGAAACATTGAACAGATTTTTTACAGCTTCCACGCCGCCGTTTTTCTTTACAGGTTCGTATACATGGCGGGGACCAAAATCCCTGTTTGTCATTAGATACGGCTCCGCGATAATTCGCGGAAAGTTAAATGAAAAACGCAGGGAATCTATTTTTTCTATATCGATATGCGCGTCGCTTCCGTCCGGCATTGTTAAAAACTGTCCGTAATAACCGGAACTTTGAAATTCAGGATCGCCTTCTATTTCGTTATACCAAAAAATTATATCGTCGCTTGTTACTTTTTCTTTACGGTTTGAATTGTAATAACTCCAGTAAACGTCATCGCGCAGAGTATAAATAACGCGCATTGTATTGTTTTGTTCGTTTACGATTGTCTGAGGAGAGGCGATGCGTCCCTTCCAGCTTCGTTTTACAACATCGTAGTCAATTAAATAATCCGTCATGCTGTTTACAACAGCGGAAGTGGAACTGTCCTGCTCGGCTATAAGATGGTTAAAACTTTTTGGATCTTCGTTCATTACATCATGCCATGTTCCGCCCAATCCGCCGGGAAGGAATTCTTCTCCGCGCCACGGTTTGCTTTCTGTTTTTTCAAGGAGTTCGGCAAGTCCTTCGGCATTTATGGCTTCAAGTTCCGCAAGCGAAAGCTCTTCATGTTTGGCGCATGAAACCTGCGATAACAGGATAATTAAAAAAATTGCCGTGATTTTCTTCATGTGGTCATTGTAGGGGATATTCGCGATTTTATCAATTATTGTAATGGTTAGAGATCGTCCCAAAGCCATGAAGACAGATAACGTTCGCCTGTATCGGGAAGGATTACAACAAACGTCTTTCCGGCGTTTTCCGGGCGTTTAGCCGCAGTAAGAGCGGCAAACACGGCGGCGCCTGAGGAAACGCCTGAAAGAATACCTTCGTGTTTCGCTAAAAGCCGCACGGTATTGCCCGCGTCATCATCGCTTATTTTAATTATCTCGTCGATTATTGACGAATTGTACACACGCGGTTTAAATCCTAAGCCTATACCCTGTATTTTATGGTAGCCGGGTTCTCCTCCTGATAAAACGGGAGACGATAAAGGTTCCGCCGCAATTATTTTTATAGTTTTTTTTATTTTTTTAAGATATTTTCCCGCGCCTGAAAGAGTGCCTCCTGAGCCGATACCGCCGACAAGAATATCGACATGGCCCATTGTGTCTTTCCAGATTTCGGGCCCTGTTGTTTTTTCATGAATATCAGGATTTGCAGGATTATTGTACTGCCTCGGCATGAAAGAATTTTTTATTGATGCGGCAAGTTCTTCTGCGGCTTCCGCCGCGCCTTCAACTCCTTTAGACGCTTCTGTAAGCACTATTTCCGCGCCAAGCGCAGATAAAAGTTTACAGCGCTCAATGGGCATTGTTTCAGGCATTGTTAGAATAACTTTATAACCTTTTACCGATCCGATATACGCGAGAGCGATTCCTGTATTTCCGCTTGCAGGCTCAATTATTATTGAGCCGCGTTTTAATTTTCCTTCTTTTTCGGCAGTTTCAATCATGGAGAGAGCGGCGCGATCTTTTACACTGTGAAGCGGATTAAAATATTCCAGTTTCGCGTAAATAATAGTTTTAGTATTGTTAAGCCTGTTAAGCCTTACAAGCGGGGTATTACCGATTAAATCGGTAATATTATCTACCCTCATTACTGCCAAGCCTCATTGTTTGATAGTATTCAAAAAAACAAAAAAATGATATAGTATTGCATAAAAGCATAAACGAGGGGTTATGAAAAAAGCGGCTGTAATCATGGGCAGTGACAGCGATCTGCCTGTTTTAGATAAAACATTTAAAAAACTCAGGGAATTTGACATTCCTTTCGAAGCTCATATAATGAGCGCCCATAGAACGCCTGAAAAAGCCGCAGAATTTGCCAAAAACGCGAGAGAAAACGGTTTTGGAGTGATTATCGCTGCGGCAGGAATGGCGGCGCATCTTGCAGGCGTGCTTGCTTCGTTTACTACGCTTCCTGTTATAGCAGTTCCAATAAAATCTTCTCTGGACGGCTTGGACGCGCTTCTTGCGATGGTGCAGATGCCGCCCGGTATCCCAGTAGCCGCGGTGGCAATCGACGGCGCCGATAACGCCGCTATCCTTGCCGCTCAAATACTTGCTGTTTCTGACGACTCTCTCGCTCAAAAACTTACAGCCATGAAAGCCGATATGGCTCAAAAAGTGGCAGAAAAAGACAGACAATTACAGGAAAAATTGAAACAATAAAACCCGGAGACATACAATGCAGGAAAAATGCGGAATATTTGGTATTTATTCAAATAAAAAAGAATCGGATGTTGCGGGTCTTACATATATGGCTCTTTACGCTCTTCAGCACAGAGGACAGGAAAGTTCGGGAATCGCAGTGTGTAACGACGGATTGATGAAATACCACAGCGATTTGGGACTGGTTCACGAAGTATTCAGCAAAGAAGAGCTGGACAAACTGGGCAAAGGCAATATGGCTGTAGGACATGTCCGCTATTCCACTTTGGAGCAAAGCGCAAGAGCCAACGCGCAGCCGCTTGTCGTAAGGCACATAAAGGGTCCTGTGGCGATTGCGCATAACGGAAGTCTTACAAACTCATCCGCACTCAGGGAAAAACTTCAAAAAGAAGGGACAGTATTTCATACAACAAATGACACGGAAATAATGATCAACATAATAATTAAAAAAAGAATAAATACAAATTCGATAGAAGACGCGATTGAAAAGGCAATGTCAGAAATCGAAGGCGCTTACTCGCTTGTGATAATGTCGCCGAGTAAACTGATTGCGGTTCGCGATCCTTTCGGGTTTCGCCCGTTGTGCATGGGCACCCTTGACGGCGACATTGTATTCGCTTCGGAAAGCTGCGCTTTAGACAGCATCGGCGCGGAATTTGTGCGTGATATTGAACCCGGGGAAATAGTGGTAGCCGCAAAAGACGGAGTGCGCAGTATTAAAACACACTGCGGAAATAAAGGCGGCCTCTGCGTTTTTGAATATATTTATTTCGCGCGACCGGATTCTGTAATTGACGGCGCTTGCGTTCATACAGCCCGACAGAGAGCGGGTTCGTATCTTGCGCTTGAACATCCTGTTAACGCCGATGTTGTTTTCGGAGTGCCAGATTCAGGTCTTGACGCGGCTCTCGGCTATTCGCGCCAGTCGGGTATTCCGTACGGTGTTGGGTTTATTAAAAACCGCTACATCGGACGTACTTTTATCCAGCCGACTCAGGAAGAGCGCGATCGCGCGGTAAGAATAAAACTTAATACAATCGAATCGACAATAAAAAACAAACGCGTTATTTTAATCGACGATTCGATTGTCCGCGGAACGACAATGCGAAGAATTGTTAAACTTGTCCGCGAAACAGGCGCGAAAGAAGTGCATCTAAGAATATCGTCGCCGCCTTTTATAAATCCGTGTTATTTCGGAACAGACATTGACTCAAGAGATAATCTTATCGCTTGTAAAATGTCAACGGAGCAAATACGCGAATACCTCGGCGCCGACAGCCTTGGTTATCTGTCAATTGAACATGTGCCGACTATCGCCGAAAACGCAAAGTGCGGCTTCTGCGACGGCTGTTTTACCGGTAAGTACCCGGTACCGGAGCCTGTAATAGTAGGAAAAGACAAGTACGACAAAAAAATAGGTGAGTAGAATGTATAACAGTTTCAGCGATAGTTACAAGGAAGCCGGTGTTGACGTTACCGCAGGTTACCGAGCTGTTGAGTTAATGAAAAAACATATTGAACGAACCAGAGTAGAGGGAGTGATGGAAGGCATCGGCGGTTTCGGCGGGCTTTTTGCGCTGCCAAAAACCGATAATAGCGAGCCTGTGCTTGTTTCCGGGACTGACGGAGTAGGCACAAAATTAAAAATCGCCATGCTGATGGATAAACACGATACTGTCGGAATTGACTGCGTTGCAATGTGTGTAAACGATATTATTTGCGCCGCGGCAAAACCTCTATTTTTTCTTGATTATATCGCTACAGGAAAAAATATCCCTGAAAAAATAGAAAAAATTGTAGCGGGAGTCTCGGAAGGATGCGTTCGTTCGGGATGCGCTCTTGTCGGCGGAGAGACGGCTGAACATCCCGGCATGATGGACGACAATGAGTACGATATCGCCGGTTTTTCGGTTGGAATCGTCGAAAAATCAAAAATTCCCGATAAAAACAGCGTAAAAAACGGCGATGTAATTATCGCTTTAGCGTCTTCAGGCGTTCATTCAAACGGCTTCTCGCTGACGCGAAAAATTTTCGGCATTAATGATAATGCGGATGTTCTTCTCAAACATTATCCTGAACTTGGCAAAACATTAGGCGAAGAGCTGTTAACTCCCACTAAAATATATGTAAAACCCGTTCTTTCGCTTCTTGAAAAAATACCTGTACGCTCTTTATGTCACATAACGGGCGGAGGTTTTCAGGAAAATATACCCCGCGCTTTTGGTGAAAAAACAGGCGCTGTAATTAAAAAAAGCTCGGTAAAAATTCCTGTGGTTTTTAATTTAATCGCGTCGCAGGGAAAAATTCCCGAAAGGGATATGTTCAACACATACAACATGGGTGTAGGAATGTGCGTGATAACGCAGGCTGAAAAAGCGGATGAGGCTGTAAGATTGTTATGCTCTTTGGGTGAAGACGCATATATAATCGGAGAAATACGCTCAGGCTCTTTTGGGGTTGAATTTGTATAAAAAGAAGGATCGCCATTGAAAATAGCTGTTTTAGTATCAGGAGGCGGCACCAACCTTCAGGCGCTTATTGATGCCTGGCATGAAGACAGGCTTGGCGGAGGGGAATTGTCGCTTGTTGTATCTTCCAAAAAAGGTGTCTTCGCTCTTGACAGGGCGCAAAAGGCAGGAATAAAAACCGTAACGATAGAAAGAAAATTAACGGCTGAACAGAAAGATTTTGACAGCGCCGTTTTAACCGCGTTATCTGAAAATAATATTGATTTAATCGTTCTTGCCGGATTTTTATCCGCGCTTGGAGATGCGGTAACGGAAAAATATAAAAACAAAATAATTAATGTGCATCCTGCTCTAATACCGTCGTTTTGCGGAAAAGGTTTTTACGGAATTCATGTTCATAAGGCGGTTCTTGAATACGGCGTAAAAATAACGGGAGCTACAGTTCACTTTGTAAACGAAATAATTGACGGCGGAAAAATTATTCTTCAGAAAGCCATTGATGTGCTTCCGTCCGACACGCCGCAGTCGCTTCAACAGAGAGTAATGCAAGAATGTGAATGGGTTCTTTTGCCAAAGGCGGTAGAAATGATTTGCAGAAATGAGATTATTTAAATAAAGAAATACGAATAACAATAAGGGAGGTTTTTATGAATGTTTTAGTTATCGGATCGGGCGGAAGAGAACATGCAATTGTTAAAGCGCTAAAAAAAAACGAGCGTATAAGAAAAATATACGCGGCTCCGGGAAACGGCGGAATAAGCATGGATGCGAGCTGTGTTAACATAAAAGCTGATAATATTCCCGGAATTACGGATTTTGCCGTTGAATGTAATATAAATTATATTATTGTCGCTCCCGATAATCCTCTCGCTATCGGAATGGTAGACGCGCTGGAAAGAAAGGGAAAAAAATGTTTCGGTCCTAACAAGGCGGCGGCGCGTATCGAAAGCAGTAAAGTGTTCTCAAAAAATCTAATGAAAAAATACGGTATTCCGACAGCCGCGTATGAAACATTCAACAACTGCGATAACGCGCTTGAATATGTTAAATCAAATAAAGTCAAATTTCCGCTTGTTATAAAAGCCGACGGGCTTGCTTTTGGAAAAGGTGTAATAATCGCTCAGAATTGCGATGAAGCGCAGACTGCTGTCAATTTAATCATGAAAGAAAAAAAATTCGGAGAATCAGGAGAGAGCATAGTTATCGAAGAATTTTTAACAGGACCTGAGGTGACGGTAATGGCTTTTACAGACGGTAAAACAATTAAACCGATGATTTCATCGATGGATCACAAACGGGCTCTCGAAGGCAACAAAGGATTGAACACGGGAGGCATGGGGGTAATCGCTCCCAATCCCCACTATACGGCAGAAATTGCCTCTGTATGCGAAAAAACAATTTTTTATCCGACTGTAATGGCAATGCAAAGCGAAGGATGTCCTTTTAAGGGTTGTTTATATTTCGGGCTTGTGTTAACCCCCTTTGGACCCAAGGTTATCGAATACAACAGCCGTTTCGGAGACCCCGAAGCTCAGGCTGTCCTGCCGCTTTTACAAACCGATCTCTTGGATATAATGGAGGCTGTCACAGAAGGGAAACTTGACAGTATCGATATTAAGTGGTCGTCGTCGTCAAGCGCGTGCGTTGTACTTGCAAGTGCAGGGTATCCCGAATCGTATAAAACTGGGTTGGAAATTACCCCGCTAGATGAAAAGGGAAACCTTAAATTCAACGAAGCGCTTATCTATCATGCGGGAACTGCGTATGACGGCAGTAAATTCCAGACCTCAGGCGGTAGGGTGCTGGGCATTACCGCAACAGGGCTTTCTTTGGCAGAAGCAATAAAAAACACCTATAATGCGGCGTCACAAATCACCTTTGAGGGTATATATTACAGAAAAGATATTGGAAAATATTAATAATTGTTATATAATTACTAGTATCCGGCTTAAAATACGCCGTTAACCGCTTTAGGAGATTTTATGAATAATAAAAAAAGCCGTATTTTTATCTGTTTTGCTTTTATTGGCTTTTTTGTTTTTGCCGCCTCTATAAACGCCCAACAGCAGGAATATAATCCCATCACATTAGAGCATTTTAGAAAAAGTCTTGAGTATATGAGTAACGGAGATTACAGGGGCGCTATTAACAGTTCTACGATTGTAATCGGAAGAGACCCAAGATCATCCATAGCATATGTAATAAGAGCCCGCGCCTATTATGAATTGGACGAATACGATAAAGCGATTGCGGACTGCACTCAGGCGATCAGGGAAGACAGACAGAACGCAGGCGCCTTTGTTATCCGAGGCAACGCCTATGCCCAGAAAGGGGACAGAAAAAGAGCGATAACCGACTGGGAATCTGCCTTAAGAATAAACCCAAAAATAACTGAAGCCACCCGTAATATCGAAGTAGCCCGCGATAATCTGCAGTGATTGATTTTTTAATATTTTTATGGTATAAATTTTCACAGCATGGGGAAAGAGCCTTTTTACGCGGACGGTCTTAAATTTTCATGTAAAATCTGTTCCGCCTGCTGCAGATATGAGGCTGGCTTTGTCTTTCTTTCAGAAAAAGACCTGAATAATCTGACTAAAGCCTTAAATATGGGAAGGGAAGAAGTAATCAAAACATACTGCAGATGGGTTGACGACTGGAAGGGAGATGAGGTTCTCTCTTTAAAGGAAAAGTCAAACAAGGACTGCATTTTATGGGATTCAGGCTGTAAAATTTATACGGCGCGTCCCCTCCAATGTATTACATTCCCTTTTTGGGAATCGATAGTTTCTTCAAAGGAAGCGTGGGAAATTGCGGCAACAGGCTGTCCCGGTATGAATGACGGAGCGTTACATTCAAAAACGGCGATAGAAGAGGATCTTAGATTGCGAACTTCGGAGCCGATAATCAACAGAAAAGGGAGTTATTTATGAAAATCCGTTTTTGGGGAGTGCGCGGTTCCATTCCAACGCCGATACAGCCGTCGCGCATTAAAAGTAAAATATCCGCGATTATCGAACAGATCACAGTTGACGATTTGGAATCCCCCGAAAGCAGGGAACGTTTTTTAGCCGGGCTTCCTCCGTGGCTTTTCGGCACGGTAGGCGGAAACAGTCCGTGCGTAAGCGTTTCATTTGACAAATCAAATGAATGGATCGTATTTGACTGTGGCTCCGGGCTCCGCGAACTGGGGATTGCGCAGGCAAGTGAAAAAGAAAAAGCGGATCATTATCATGTTTTCCTTTCCCATTTTCATTGGGATCATATTCTTGGGCTTCCGTTCTTTGGACCCGGTTATAATCCTGCTGTAAAAATGGATTTCTATTCGCCTAAAGGCGGCCTTGAAAAAATATTAAGCGATCAGATGGCGCAGCCTTATTTTCCGATTAATCTTGAGGCGATGGGGTCAAAAAAAACTTTTCATTTCATGGACAAACCTTTTGAAATTTGCGGCAGGACTATAACCGCAAAGAAAATGAACCATCCCGGAGATTCATACGCGTACTGCGTTAATGAAAACGGAAAACGTTTTATTTACGCGACAGATACAGAACTTACAACAGGTGATTTTCAAAAGACAGATGAGAATACGGCTTTTTTTAAGGACGCGGATATGATCGTAATTGACTGCCAGTATACACTTGGAGAGGCGATCGACAAATATAATTGGGGTCACAGCGCTTTCAGTCTTGCCGTGGACTTTTCCGCAAACTGGAATATAAAACATATGGTGTTATTCCATCATGATCCTACATACGACGACTATAAACTCTACGGAATTTTACAGTCGGCGCGATGGTATCTTGAAAGGATGAATTTAAAAGGAATTGAGTTAACTTTGGCATGCGAAGGCCAGGAAATTTCAATATAAAAACTTTTTATAAAACTAAAAAAAGGTTAAGGTATTTTTTTGGATAAAAAAAAGAAAAAAAAGAGTTTAATTTCATCCTTAATAAAAATATTAGCTGGTTTACTCGGATTTTTTCTTGTGATGATTCCCGTATTGATTGGCGCCGTGCTTTATTTGGACTCTCCTGATTTATCGTCTTCTCCGCTGGTTTTTTCAGAAAATGACGCAATACGAATTAATGAAGACTCAAGTTATTATATTGACGTTCGCAGGGGAGAGACTTCCCAGTCCGTTGGTATGCGCCTTGAAAGAGCGGGATTGATAAGAAACAGATATTTCTGGAATTTAATCTGCCGTCTCGACAGCGAACACATAAAAACCGGGACATACAGAATTGAAATGCCGTCAGGTCAGATAGCGATTCATAAAATTTTAATTTCAGGAAAAGAAGTGTTGCACAAGGTGACGATTCCAGAAGGCGTTACCCTTAAAAAAATGGCGGCTATCTTTGAAGATTCAGGTATTTGTCAGGCATCCGCGTTTTTAACAGCCGCAAGAGATCCTGAAATTATAAATCAATTTAAAATACCCGGCAGTTCGATGGAAGGCTATCTTTTTCCCGATACATATTTGTTTCCAAAAGAACACCCTGCGGATCGCGTTATCAGAGTAATGGCGAATAATTTTTTTGATAATCTCAAAACGATAGATGTTAATGTTTTAAAAATGACCCCTAATGAAATTAACGAAAAAGTAATTATCGCCTCGATAGTAGAGCGCGAATACAGAATCGCCGACGAAGCTCCCGTAATGGCGGGAGTATTTTACAACAGGCTCAATATCAGAATGGCGATTCAGTCGTGCGCTACAGTTGAATATATTATCACGGAGATTCAAGGAAAACCTCATCCGTCTATTTTATTATTTACGGATTTGGAGATTGTAAATCCGTATAACACATATATTCGTCCAGGTCTTCCCCCAGGACCCATTTCAGCGCCGGGAAAAACCGCGCTAAGAGCGGCATTCTTTCCGGCAAAAACGGATTATTTGTATTTTCGTCTTGAAAACGCCTCAAGCGGAAGGCATTATTTTTCCCGGACTCATGACGAGCATATAAGAGCCGGCGGACTGATAACGAAACCTTCATGGCCTTAATATCCAAAACTTCAATCGCCGAAGTAAGCTCGCGTCTTGACGCGGTCTCTGTAGTGGGAGATTATGTACGTCTTGAAAAAAAAGGCGGGCGCTGGTGGGGAAAATGTCCCTTTCACGGCGGCGGTCAGGAAAAAACGCCTTCTTTTAAAGTAGACCCCGATTCAAAAATGTACTATTGCTTCGGATGCAGTAAGGGAGGCAGTGTTATCAGCTTTGTAATGGAAATGGAAAAAATTTCTTATCCTGAAGCGATAAAAACCCTTGCGAAAAAAACAGGCATTGAACTTGTTATGGAAGAAGGAAGCGGCGCTGAAACTGAAAATGATACTTCCGCCAAGGAAGAGCTTTATGAACTGTACAAAAGAACGACAGTTACTTTTAAGCATTTTCTGCTTGAAAAACCTGAAGGAAAAGCGGCTCTAAATTACATTAAAGAAAGAGGTATATCAGACAGGATGATCGAGCAGTTCAATCTTGGATACGCTCCTTCGGATCGTGATTTTTTATACAAGTTTTTACAGCAGAAAGGCTACTCGGATCAATTTTTGGAAAAATCGGGATTATTTTCTTCAAAATATAAAAAACTTCCTTTATTTTCCGGCAGACTGATGTTTCCGATTTCTGACTTGCAGGGAAGAATTGTCGCTTTCGGGGGAAGGGCGATGCCTACAGCTCTTCAAAGCGATAAGGAAAGCCCCAAATATATCAACTCGCCAGAAACCGGGATTTATAACAAAGGACAGGTTTTGTTTGCCATTGATTTGGCGAAACCTGAAATGAGGCAAAGTAAGACCGTATACCTTGCGGAAGGGTATATGGACGTAATCGCCCTTCATGAAGCCGGTATTTCAAATGCCGTAGCGCCTCTCGGAACCGCCTTTACAGACAGTCAGGTATCATTGCTTAACCGCTGGGTTGAAAAAATAGTGTTAATTTTCGATAATGACGAGGCGGGGCATAAGGCGGCATATAAGTCGATTATCGCGTGCCGGAAAGGTAAAATCCCTTCATGCAGTCTTTCTAACCTTCAGGAAGGGTTAAAAAGGGAAATAATCGGAGAGGAAACCGGAAAATTCAAGGATCCTGCTGAAATATTACAAAAATTCGGTCCAAATGTATTGAAAAATATTTTAAAATTTACTATAAATGACTTTGAATATCTGATTTTCCGCGGCAGGCTTCAAAATGCCTCTGCAGACGGTAATGTAAACATAAACAAAGCGGTGGAATTCATGTTTCCGTATTTGGATTCGCTTGATTCCGAAATAGACCGCGATGACTGCATTACAAGAATCGCAGATATTTATAAGATTGAGCGCGGCGCGGTTAAGAATGATTACTCGCGCAAGAAATCTAAAACTTACAGGGAGTTAGACGATAAAACAGAGGCGCAGAAACCAAAGCTTCAAATCAAGAGAAATGACGAATTAAGTCTCCTTACAAATGTTGCGGTAAACCAGCAGTTGTATGCCGATTTCAGAAAAGCTCTTGAGATAAAGGAGATTGATGATCCTGCCGCCAAGGAAATTTTTATCGCGTTGGAAGAATGTTTTAAACATGATGAAAACGGAATTGATTCGCTATTATCCAGAATTGAAGACGATGATTTGCGAAATTATATCGCAGACAGGGGAACATCAGGGGAATATTCAGGCGATGCCCGCCGCTTTATGGAGGACGGTATAAAAAAAATCAAGATTAAAAGACTTGAAAAACGCATTACAGAAATAAATGCGCAAATGCGCGAGGACGAAAGAAAATCTTTTGATTTTCTGAATATTGACGAGTTATTGGCGGAAAAAAAGTATATCGATTCACAGATTTTAAAACTTAAGGATAAGTAGTTAATGTTTAATAAAATAAATTTTATTTTAAAACAAAAAAAATTATCACCTCTGGCTAAACATTTTCATAAAAAAAATACTTATAAGGCGCATTTATTAAAACAGCCTGAACCGCAAACAACGGAGCAAAATGAAACATGGCTTGCCGCAGAGCAGGCTGTTTCTGATCCTGCGATAATTAAGCTTCTTGAATACGCAAAAGTAAAAAAATCTCTTTCTTACGAGGAACTTTCCGATTTTCTTCCAGAGCATATCACAAACTCCGATAAGATCGAACAGGTTCTCGCGCTATTGGAAGCTAACAATGTCCAGCTCATAGAAGAAGACAGCTCTTCCGAGGAAGAAGAAAGCGATAACCAGAAAAGCCAGGATACTGCGAAGAAAAGACAGGCTGGAAGTTCTTCAGACAAAGACTCTTCCCTTGTTGACGATCCAATAAGGCTTTATTTAAGAGAAATAGGAAGGGAGCATTTATTAACAGCAGAACAGGAAATTGAACTTTCAAAGTCGATGGAGGAAGGCGAAAATATTGTAAAAAATGTTATCAAAAGATCAGGGATGGTGATCCCGGAGTTTTACAATATCGCGCAGAAAGCTTTTTCCAAAAAAGATATGCGCGAGTTAAATCTTTCCAAGAAAGAAATAACTGAGCATATGACAGAATACAGAAGGTTGAATCAATACTACAAGGATACGTTACGCACAATTCAGGTTGACCTTCGCAATTACATGGAATTAAAAAAACAGCTTATTTCCAGAGATATGGATTACAAAGAAGACAAGGATTGCGCCAATATAAGAAGGCGTATCATGAAAGCTGTTAAAAACACGCAGATACATCCAGAGGAAATTCAAACATTTTCTGATAAATTTATTATCGCAGCAAAAAAAATAAAACGTTACAACAAGGAAAAAGAGCGCCTCGAAAAACATTTAAAAGTTGATTCGTTAAAAGAACTTCGCACTATGGGAAGATTTCTTACGATAAAAGAAGAAAGAGTAAAACTTGAAAAGGAACTCGGACTTTCTTCCGACGAGATAAAAGAAAAAATCAGGCTTGTGCAGGTAACGGACAAGAAACTCAGGACGATGGAAGAAGAATTCGAAGAAACCATCGAGAATATCGATCAGATGGCAAGCGAAATATTTCACGGCAGAATCATGATGAAAAACGCGAAAGACAGGCTGATAAGGGCGAATTTAAGGCTTGTTGTTTCGATTGCAAAAAAATATACAAACAGGGGTCTTCAGTTTTTCGATCTTGTGCAGGAAGGCAATATCGGGCTTATAAAAGCGGTAGAAAAATTCGAATATCAAAAAGGGTTTAAATTTTCAACTTACGCGACATGGTGGATCAGGCAGGCGATAACGCGTTCCATTTCAGATCAGGCAAGAACCATTCGTGTTCCTGTACACATGATCGAGCAGATTAATAAAGTTGTGCGCGAATCCAGACAGCTCCTTCAGACGCTTGGGCGCGAGCCTACGGACGAAGAAATTGCGGAAAAACTGGGGTGGACTGCGTTAAAGGTAAAATCCGTAAAAAATGTCGCAAGGGAGCCTATCAGCCTTGAAACGCCGATAGGCGAAGAAGAAGATTCTCTGTTAGGTGATTTTATCGAAGACAAAGATGTGGAAAATCCCGCGAACCAGACGGCGTTTAAAGTGCTTCAGGAACAGCTCTCGGGTGTGCTTTCAACGCTTCCCGCGCGCGAACAGGAAGTTCTAAAAATGCGTTTCGGGCTTGATGACGGATATTCGCTTACTCTAGAAGAAGTAGGTTTATATTTTAATGTTACGCGCGAAAGAATAAGACAGATAGAAGCGAAAGCGTTAAGGAGGCTGAGGCATCCGAAGAGAAGCCGCAGGCTGAAAGATTATTTGGACCATTAGGTCTTAGGAGGGAATATGGTGACAGAAAGCGATCTTGATAAATTAAGATCATTACAGGAAATTATCTATGAAAAAATCGGGCTTGAAAAAAGCATTCAAGAAATTCCAAAACTGCTTGGAACGCAGGAAGAGCTTTTAAACAGGCTTAAAAAAACTTTTATCGAAAAAAACTCTGATTATGAAAAGATAAAAGCCGAAGAAATTGATTTTAAAAACAGGCTTGCAGAAGTTGAATCCGCAAGAGAAAAATCAGAGAAGAATATGGACGCCGTAAGCACTCAAAGAGAATATGAAGCGTTAGATAAAGAAATAAAAGACGCTTCGGAGAAAGAACAGCAGTACAGAAAAGATCTTCAGCAAAGAGAGCGTCTTCTTGCGGAATTGGACGAACAGATTAAACAGCAGGCCTCGCTTATTGAACAGCAGGAAAAAGAACTTGAAGACCGCAGAAAAAAAATTGAAGCTGAAATCAGCGACAAACAAAAACAGATTGATAATCTTAAAAAGAAAGAAAGCAAACTCACGGAAAATCTTGATCAAGAAGTTGTTTTTAAATTCGAAAGAATTATTAAAAACAAAATGGGTATCGGTATTGTAGCGATCAAGGGAAATGTTTGCATGGGATGCCATATGATTCTTCCCGTGCAGTTCGCGAACGAAGTTCGTATCGGCGAAGAGTTTGTATTCTGTCCGTATTGTTCCCGCATTCTTTATTACGAGGAATCACCGGAAGGCGAAGAAGAAATATTCAACACAGAGGATACAGGCGCTCTTTCCGATCTTGATGAAGTTGAAGAAGACGAGTACGACGAAGACGAGGAAGAAGAAGAGATCATCAATATTGACTCTGAAGAATAAAAAGTAATGAATCATAAGCCGGGTTCTGTGCTAAAAAAGCCTAAGGCTTTTTTAGCTTCGGGTTTTGCATAACAAAACCCGGTGAACTCATCCGGTTAGGGACGTTCACTGCTGCCATCTGTCTTAAAAAGACGTTTCCGTCTTTTTTTTGCAGTCTACCTGCGCTTAACCGGCGGGCAGCCGCGTTAAAAACCTTCAGCTTTTAACAGGAGTCTGCGCTGTACGCAAACATCCGCGCGCTATTTGACTTTGCTCCTGATAAGGCTTGCCATTCCGGCGCCATTACTGGCGCCGAGGTGGGCTTTTACCCCGCCTTTTCACCCTTACCGTGCGTTTTAAGCGCATGGCGGTTTATTTTCTGTGGCGCTGTCTGTCTTTAAAGCCTAAAAAAGACTCTAAAACCCGGGAATTACCCGGTATCATGCCCTGCGGAGCCCGGACTTTCCTCCCTTCCAGCATTAAATATACCAAAAGAGCGGCAGCCTGATTCATTACCATGTCAATATAAGCCAATCATTGGAATTATTCAAGACAATTTCTCTTATTTTTAAGTAAAAAACGCAAATTTCATTGACACTATATCGAAATTTCTATAGAATTTCGTTTAAGAAACATGAATAAAGATAAATCATGGTCCCAATACGGACGGCATATATACTTACTCAAAAGAATACGGACATTTGGAATTGTATTTTTTTCAGTTTTAGTAATTGCGGTTTCAGTGTTAATAGTTATTCAGTTAAAAAATAATACAACAAACGAAAGACGCGAACTTTTACGCATTTGGAATGAAGGCGATTACGAACAGGTTTATGAAATAAGTAAAGCTTTTCTTACAGAAAATCCTGTCGATTATTTTTTACTGACGATAAACGGTTTTTCCGCGTATCAGTTGGGAATATCGCAGATTAACAATCAAAATACGGTAAGTTACATAGACGAAAGTATTTTTTCTTTAAGAAAGGCGCTGATTCAAAAAGAAGCGGCAAAAGACGGAAGAGTTTTTTATGTTCTTGGAAAAGCGTACGGTTACAAAGGCGCCGAATATTCAGACCTTGCCGTAAAATATTTGGAATTGGCGAATAATCTTTCCTATGAGGCGAAGGACATTCCCGAATATCTTGGACTCTCATATGCCGCATACGGCGATTACAGAAAGAGCGTACAGGCGTTTACACAGGCGTTTGTTTCAGGTGTAATGCCGTCGGACAATCTTTTATTATCGATATCGCGCTCATACATGGCGATGGAAGATTACAACATGGCGCAAAGTTATCTGTTGCGCTGTATTGAATATTCTGCGGACTCAAAATCGGTTGTTTTATCCCGGTTTATGTTAGCGGAAATTTATCTAATTTTCAATGAATTGGAAAACGCGGAAAAACAGTATTTAACAATACTGGAAACATCTGGCGATAACGCGGAAGCCCGCTTTCAGTTAGGTGAACTTTACAGCCTAAAAGGGGACACAACGCGCGCGCGTTCGGAATGGAGAATGGCATACAGACAGGATCCGGCTCATGCAAAAGCAAGAGCGCGGTTAAATATATAATTGGAGCGGAGGTAGCCATGTTTGGCGGTATTTCATCAGATTTAGGCATTGATTTGGGAACTTGTAACACACTCATCTACATTAAGGGGAAAGGCATTGTATTAAATGAGCCTTCTGTGGTTGCTGTGGAGCGCGGCACAAAAAGAATTGTAGCCGTAGGAGCTGATGCAAAGCGCATGCTTTGGAAAACACCTGAGAATATTATTGCGATTAGACCCATGCGCGATGGAGTTATCGCTGATATTGAATCAACAGAAAAAATGATCCACTGTTTTATAGACCGCGTTTTTCCGCGTTACCGTTTTGTAAAACCAAGAATGGTAATCGGCGTTCCTTCATGTATTACAGAAGTTGAAAAAAGGGCTGTTGAAGAATGCGCGTATAAATCTGGAGCGAGAGAAGTCCGCGTAATCGAAGAAAGTCTCGCCGCGGCTATCGGCGCTGATATTCCGATAAGAGAGCCGGCTGGCCACATGATTCTTGACATAGGCGGCGGAACATCTGAAATTTCCGTTATTTCTCTTGGAGGAATGGTAGTAACAAAGGCGATTAGAACAGGTGGCGATGAATTTGACGATTCAATAATTAAACATATACGCAGCGTTCACAATCTTATCATCGGAGAGCAGATGGCGGAACGTTTAAAAATCGAAATTGGGAACGCCTCGCCTGACAGATTAATTGATAAAATGGAAATAAAAGGCAATGACGCGATTACAGGGCTTCCGCGAAGGCTTGAAATCGATTCAGTCGAAGTAAGAGAAGCGCTAAAAGATCCAATAACAAAAATTATCGACGAAATAAAAATAGTGCTTGGAAAAACGCCGCCTGAGCTTGCAGCGGACATTGTTGATCGCGGAATTGTTATGACAGGCGGCGGCTCACTTCTTAAAGGCCTTGATAAACTCATTCAAAAGGAAACAGGCGTTCCTGCGATAATAGCGGAACAGCCTGAGATCTGCGTAGCTCTGGGGGCAGGTAAATATTTTGATTACATTAAAGGCGCAGACCTGACCAAGAATATTTATGACAGACTGAACGGTTGACATTATGCGCGGGGGGGGATTCTTTGGCAGAATGCCGCGAAACAGCGTTCGCAAAGGCGGCGGAGTATTCTCCGCAGCGCAGATTAATTCGTCCCTTTTTGTTTTTGTAATCCTTATAATTATTTCATCATTGCTTCTTTTAATTTCGGGAAGGGATTTTGTTTTCGGAGTTAAAAACGCGGGTCTTTCCGTTTTTTCAGGGATAAGAAACGGCATTTATGAAGTTTCTTCGTTTGTGTCAAGATCGGTGCTTTCCATCAAAGAACTCTCAAATTTAAGGCAAGAGCACGCGGACCTTTTAAAACAACTGGATCGTTTTGAAGAACTGGAAAGAAGCAGCGCGGAAATTTATCAGGAAAATATCAGACTAAAAGAACAGCTTGATTTCTCAAGAACATTGCGCTACAGAAGAATACCGGCGCAAATTTCAGGCAGAGATCCTAATAATTTATTTTCCGCCATTGTAATTAATAAGGGAAGTTACTCAGGAGTTAAAAATGACATGACAGTTGTCGCGTGGCAAAACGGCACTCAGGCTCTTGTTGGAAAAGTAATTCAAACAGGAGTTTTTGAGAGCCTTGTTATGCCAGTATTCGACATTAACTCGCTTGTGTCATGCCGTTTTTCCGTTTCGCGTTTTGAAGGAATTGTTGAAGGGCAGGGGAATTCCGATTCTTCGCTTATCATGAGGTTTGTGCCAAGACGCGCGCGAGACGAAATAAATATCGGAGATATTGTTATAACAAGCGGAATGGGAGGCGTATTTCCTTCCGGTATTAATATGGGGCGTGTCAGCGGAGTTAATATTCTTGAATATGAAACTACCTTAGAGGTTGAAGTATTGCCGATGATCGATTTTTCAAGGCTCGAATATGTTTTTATTATTGAAGCCGAAAACATGGAGACAGGCAGGGACACAAACGATAATTCGTTTACAGGAATATACAATGATTAAAAGTATTATTTTAACTGTTTTATTAAGTATAGCCGCCGCTATTTTACAGTCTACATTAATACAGAAGATTGCGTTCCTTAATGTAATTCCAGATTTAGCTCTGTGCATTTTAGTTTTTTCCGCCTATGTAAACGGAACAATGACAGGACAGGTTTCAGGATTTTTCTCAGGTTTATTTATTGATTTACTCTCTGCCTCCCCGCTTGGAATGAATACCCTGATTAGAACGATAATCGGCGCGCTGGCGGGAGTTTTTAAAGGAACGCTTTTTCTTGACTACATTGTTATGCCGGCGATCCTCTGCGCGCTTGCGACAATTCTTAAAGTATTAATGATTTTTTTACTCCATTTAATAATGGGTTCTGTAATACATGCGTATTCGTTTACAGAATCAGTTTTTTGGATTGAACTTGCGCTTAATGTATTAAGCGCTCCTTTATTATTTTTAATTTTAAGGCAATTCAAACCTCTTCTTACAGGAAGGAATTGAAATGCACGAAAGTCAGGGAACAAGAGTTATTGTATTTAGAGTTCTTTTACTTTTTATATTTTGCGCGTATTCTGTCAGGCTTTTTGGAATGCAGATTCTTTCCGGCGAGATTTACAGAACCCGCGCTGAAGATATATCAAGAAGGACGTATTTAATTCCGACGCAAAGGGGAGAAATTTACGACAGATATTTTAAAAACCCTTTGGTCGTAAACAGGGATACATTCGCGGTCAGTATTACTCCTGCAGAAGTACCCCGTGGCAGCATGGATCAGGTTATAAATTCTGTTTCTTTTATTCTAGGCATTTCACCTGACGATATAAGAGCAAGGCTTCCGAATCAATATTTACAGCTTTATCAGCCTGTAGAAATAGCGTCCAATGTTTCTTTTGCCGTAATTTCAGCTATTGCGGAAAGAAAAAACACATTACCCGGGATTTCATGGAATATAAAATCCGTGCGCAACTATGTTGACGTTCAAAGTCTTTCACATATTTTAGGTTATGTTGGCGACATTACGCGCAACGAACTGACAACTCTTTATAACCAGGGTTACCAGCAGGGAGATGTTATCGGAAAATCGGGAATAGAGAGAGAGTATGATTCGCTTTTACGCGGTAAACCGGGATGGGAAACAAGAACCGTTGACTCAAGGGGAAGGCGGATTGCAGGAAGCGAAAACGTCAATAAAGTGCCTCCCGAAATCGGAAAAAACCTTGTTTTAACAATCGACGCTGATTTACAGAGACTTGTTGAGAGAGCGATGGGAAATCAGATAGGCTCCGCCGTTGTAATGAAACCGTCGACAGGCGAAATCCTCGCTATGGTTTCTTATCCGTGGTACAACCCGAACATTTTTACAGAAAGCCTTGGAGCTGAATACAGAGCGTTAATTGACGATCCTGATAAACCTCTTTTAAACCGCGCGATTCAGTCAAGTTATCCTCCGGCTTCAACTTTTAAAATAATTATGAGTACCGCGGTTCTTTCTGATAACTGCTTCCCGCCTGAACAGACTATAAACTGCACAGGGGTTATTAATTACGGCGGACGGCCGTGGCATTGCCATGAAAGAAGGTGGGGACACGGGCGCAGAAATTTAAAAGGCGCTCTTGCAGATTCCTGCAATATTTATTATATGACTGTAGGCAGGGATTATGTCGGCGCTGAAAGAATTGTAAATTTTTCTACGGATTACGGATACGGAAAAAAAACCGGTATCGATCTCCCCGGCGAAATAGAAGGTTTTATTCCGACTCCCATGTGGAAAGAAAGGCGTTTTCATGAAAAATGGCAGTTAGGTGACACCATGAATATGTCTATCGGACAGGGGTATACGCTTGTAACGCCGCTTCAGATGTGCAATATGGTCAGCATGGTTGTAAATAACGGTGTTATATATAAACCTCATGTATTAAAAGAAGTGCGCGATCCTGTAACACAGGCGATAGAAACAGTAACAACTCCTCAGGTTTTGCATAAAAGCAATATAGATTCCGATGTTTTTGAATTTGTACGGCAGGATATGAGAGCGGTTGTCAGCCAGGGTACGGCGCAGTTTTTAAACTCAAGAACAATCCCTGTTCAAATCGCGGGAAAAACAGGCACCGCGCAGATGGGTTTGGATGACCGTTTTCACTTATGGTTTACGGCATATGCGCCGTATAACGCCGTAAAAGCGGACGATCAGATAATAGTTACCGTTATTTTTGAATCATCAAATTATCAGATTAGTAATCCGACCCTTGTTACAGCGATTATATTTCAGGGACATTTCGCGAAACAGGATTATGATTCTGCGGTGCGTTCTCTTGGATTCCAGCATTTGGTCAGGTAGGGAGTATAGATGAAGTTTAGAGTTATACTGGGAATAGATTATCTGCTTCTGTTATCTGTCATAATACTCATGGTATTGGGAGTGCTTTTTATTTATTCATCCGGGATTACCTCTGCGGGCGTTCAGGTTTCCAATGAATACCTGAAACAGATTATATGGGTGTCGGCAGGACTTGTAATCGCCATATTTATGTCATTGATTAATTACAGAAGATTTTACAATTTATCTCTTTATATTTATCTTTTATCGTTATTACCGCTTATTTACACATTGCTTTTCGGTCATATGATTTACAACGCTTCGCGCTGGCTTAGAATAGGTTCCATAGGTATACAGATGTCGGAGATTGTAAAAATTTCCGTTATTATAATGCTTGCGCGTTTTCTGGCGGACACAGACAGAAACAGGGAATCGTTCTCGCGTTTTTTCATCAGTTGTTTAATTGTTTTTGTACCGATGGGTATAGTATTGCTTCAGCCCGATCTTGGAACCGCGCTTGTTTATATAGCGATTCTTATAACAATGATTTTTATGGCTGGCGTTCCAATCCGTTATGTCGCTTTCATGATTGCGTGTATTGCTTTAACAGGTGTTCTTTTAGTTCTTCCGCTTTGGCAAACCTATATAATTAAAAAAACGCTTCCTTTTATTTCCGCGCTTACCAATATCAAAATTATAGTTATTTCTGTTTTATTTTTTGGAACAATCGCTGCGATTTCGCTTTTCGGCTATTTAAAATTTAAAAAACGCTACTTTTTCTGGCTTGTATATTCATCCGCGATAATGATTTTTTCTCTTGGCGCTTCTTACGCCGCGCGCATCGTATTAAAAAATTATCAGCTAATGCGCCTGATTGTTTTTCTTGATCCCAATGTAGACCCTAGAGGCGCTGGCTGGAATATAATTCAATCTATTACCGCAATCGGAGCGGGAGGAGTTACAGGCAGGGGATACCTTCAGGGAACCCAAAGCCATTACAGGTTCTTACCGGAGCAAAGTACGGATTTTATTTTTTCCATTTTTTCGGAAGAGGCAGGTTTCTTGGGCGGAATAATCGTTTTCGCGCTTTATATGTTTATATGCTTCAGGCTTCTTGTAACAATGAAAACCGTTATCGATCCTTTTGCTAAATATATTTGCGCAGGGCTTGCCGGAATGATCAGCTTTCATTTTATCATTAATGTCGGGATGACAATGGGAATAATGCCGATAACAGGTCTTCCTTTATTATTCATGTCTTATGGAGGATCTTCCATCCTTGCGACAATGATCGGTATCGGTGTAGTTTTAAGTATATATGTGAGAAGGTATAACCGCTGATGACGGTTTCGTATGTAGACCCTGTAAAAGATTTAGGAAGCCTTCTTTTAACGGTAGATAAACCGTCACGTTATACAGGCGGAGAAATAGGAAGACTCGCGGATAAAAATAATATTTTTAAAACTGTAATCGCTTTTCCTGATCTTTATGAAATAGGAATGGGAAACCAGGCTCTGCGTATTATTTATAATCATATGAACGGTATAAAAGATATTTCGTGCGATCGCGCTTTCGCGCCTGCTCCCGATTTTGAAAATTTGTTACGCGAAAATAATATACCGTTATACGGACTAGATACCGGAATAAGCCTTGCATCTGTTGATTTATTAATGTTTACTGTCGGCTATGAACTTGGTCTCAACGGCATACTGACAATGCTGGATGTTTCAGGAATACCTCTCCATTGTAACGATAGAAATGAAGATCACCCTATAATTATTGCAGGAGGTCCCGCTATTTCCAATCCGCTTCCTTTTTCGTCTTTTATTGATGCATTCTGGATCGGAGAAGCGGAAGCGGGTTTTTTCAAATTTGCGCAGGAACTTGCGTCGGCTAAAAAGGCGGGGCAGGGAAGAACGGAGCTTCTTAAAAAAATCGCATCCCATCCCAATGTTTGGGTTAAAGGAAAAGAAAAAGCCGTCCGCGCAATTGCAAAAGAATTTTTGAAAGACGCTTGTGTGTATCCGATTCCAAGCATGAAAATAATTCAAAACCACGGCGCTGTAGAGATAATGCGCGGATGCCCCAACGGCTGCCGTTTCTGCCACGCTGGTTTTTGGTACAGACCCCAAAGGCAGAAGGACGCGCAATTAATTATCGATCAGGTAAGGGAAACGGTATATAAAGGCGGCTGGCAGGAGATAAACCTATCATCGCTTTCTTCAGGCGATTACTCAGGCATAGAAGATCTGGTAGAAGAATTAAACAATCAGTTTAAAAGTTCGCATATTTCATTCCAGTTACCTTCGCTTAAAGTTTCAGGTTTTTCATTATCGCTTTTGGAAAAAATATCGGTTACAAGAAAAAGCGGCATTACTTTCGCGGTCGAGACAGCGAAAGACGCATGGCAGATGTCAATTAATAAGGAAGTAACGCGCGAATCAGTTACAGCGATAATCACGGAAGCGAAAAAAAGAGGATGGAAACAGGTAAAATTTTATTTCATGCTGGGATTGCCAAAAAGTTTCGGGACAGAGTGCAAGGAAGAAGAAGAAATTGTCTCGTTTATTTCCGATATCGGACGCGCGACAAAAATGCATTTTAACATTAACATTGGAATATTTATTCCAAAACCGCACACGCCGTATCAATGGGCTTCGCAAATGGACAGCGAAACTGCTGAAAACCGGCTTTCGTTTATCAGATCTAAACTAAAACCGCTCGGCCATAAGGTGAGTATTTCCGATACTCTTATTTCACGAATAGAAGGTCTTTTAAGCAGGGGGGATGAAAAAGCCGGTATTCTCTGCGAAGAAGCGTGGAAAGCTGGAAGCAGGCTCGATCCCTGGTCAGAGTTTATTAACAGGGAAAAATGGCTTGAGATATTTATGAATAATCAGGATTATATAAACCATGTTTTCTCAGGTAAAAACGACAGTCAGCCGCTGATAAAAATGATAGACTCATGCGTGTCAAATGACCATTTAAGAAATGAGTTAAAAAAATCCGATAATTCCCAATCCGGCTCCAAGTGCGCTCAAAACTGTATTCTTTGCGGAGTATGCGATTCATCTGTAAAGGTAATTAACAATTCTTCCGCAATTAAAAAAACATTTGTTAACCATGAAAATAATCGGGTTAACAATGAACCTCCTGCTAAAGCATCCGATCCCGAGATCTACAGAGTTTTATTCAGTTTTTCCAAAGAGGCAAGCGCTGTTTTCCACGGGCATTTAAGCCTGATAGAGATATTTTCAATGTCTTTAAGAAGAGCCGGTATTCCTGTTTTGTATACCCAGGGGTTTAATCCGCTTGCGAAAATGGAATTCGCGTCGCCATTGTCAACAGGAATCAACGCCCGCCGAGAAATAGCGTCAGTCGATTTTTCATCCTTTATGGCGGATACCGGCGGATTTATTAAAAGCCTTAACGATAATTTACCTGAGGGAATCGTCATTCAAAACGCGGAATGTTTTTTAATTAAAACAGGAATGAAAAAACATTCATTGTCGTCCTTATTGTGGGGTTTCTCATATTCCAATAATGATTCATATGATTATATTGCCGCCAAGGAAGAAAAAGAATACAGAAAAGTACGTCTCGAAAACAATTGCAAATCATTAATCGATCTGGAACGCGCTGAAGTTCTTGCAAAAAACATTATTGATAATTCAAATCAATGGGCATCATATTTTAAAGTATACAAACACTTATACGGAACCGAATAAGCATTTAACGGCTTTATCGTAGTAGACAGAATAAGCATTATGAATAGTAAAACAAATGGTACAAAAAACCGCATTAAACAGTGCGATATTATCGTTATACAAGTTTAATTGTTTGTCATTTTAAAGACACTGATGAACGCGGGCTTTCCGTATATTCTGGAAAAGTTTCTCTGATGCCGCCCTATCGCGGCGATATACATGGAAACATACGCGTTGTCGGCGCCTGTGATCGCCGTGACGTCGGCATTAACAGTCGATATCGCATTCGCGGTGTCTCTGATTTCCATGCTGTTAAAGAAATAACGATCGGACGGTACCGGAGCGAACGCTCCGCCTCCTGTTGAACGAAGAAGACGGTATTCATTTCCGTTAAATGAAATACTCGGGTACTCGCCGGGGTTTGTAGGAAATTTAATTATGAATGTTCCGCCGTTTACGCTAAGCACGGTATCCGTTATATTCGCTCCTTCAATTTCAAGTTCATAATATCCCCGGGTTCTGAATGTGCTGGTTTCTACCGTTGACGACGTTTTTGTCGGATCTGTATAAGTTTCCAAATCCCTGAAATGGGAAAATAATGTTGAGTTAATTTCGCTTAGATTGGTGCTTAAACCGTTTTCAATTGTACTGAGATATATCCTATAAAAAATTACATAGCCTGAGGCGTAATAATAATTGCTTAAAAAACCCGCAGGAACTCTGACCTCTGCGTCTGTATTAAAATTTCTTGTAACCCAGCCTTCAGATACCTGCGGAAGGTAGTAAAAATCTTCTATCCCGCAGGCTGATAAACAGAAAAGAGCAAAAACAATCAATATTACTGCCCTTTTTTTTACAGGGATCATTTAACCTCAATGGCTGTAATACGGCTTTTTGCAAGATGCTGCCAGACAGGCATCTGCGGCCAATTAATTAAGACAGCTCGGTATGCGTCAAGCGCCGCTTGATAATTTTCCTGCTGTTCATAAAGCCTTCCAATCGAGAACTGCGCTCTTGGAGCCGCAGGAAATTCGAATTTATGGGCGATGCATTTTTGCAGAAGTTTAATCGCTTCTTCTTCTTTACCCTGTTCTTCCGCCGCCGCCGCCGCGTTAAACAATGCGACAGGTCCAAGGTATGTCTTATCCCCAGCGCCCGCGGAATTAAGCCACGTTTCCTCGGCTTTAGGCCAGTCCTTTCTTCCTGAATAAATTAATGCGGCAAAAGACCACGCCTTGCTTCCGGCAAATCCCTTCTTTTTAGAAGCGAATTCCGTTATGTCAGATAAAAAAGAGTCAACCTCATCTGTAAAATAATCTTCGTTTTCATTGAAATTTATTTCGGCGTATCGGGCGCTTAATTCATCCAATTCAGAGATTGCCTTTTTATTTAAATTATCGCTTACGGTAAAATACGCCACTACCCCTATCAGAATGACAACAAGGGTTCCTAATGTGATAAAAATCCCTTTTCTGTTCCGTTGGATAAAATCGTTTATTTTATCGCCTGTGTTTGTTTTGTCATTGTCGTTTTGCATTATATCTCCTTGGGATTATTTATTTTAAGCTCTTTTATCAATCTTGACAAGTAAGTGCGCTGAATTACAAGCGCTTTAGCCGTTTCCGTCTGATTCCAGTTATTTTCATCCAGAACCTTGCGGATAAAATTTGATTTAAACACATTTATCGCGGTTTTTAAATTGCGTTCTGTCACTTCATCCTCTGCATCGCTAAAACCGGTTTTTAGGAATAAATCTTCGCGTTCAATCCATTCATTTCTGCTGATTACGCAGGCGCGTTCAATACAGTTTTGCAGTTCGCGGACATTTCCAGGCCATGAATAGGAAATCATAGCGTTAAGCGCTTCGTTGGAAAATCCTTTATACAGTTTTTTTGTATCCCGCATGAAATTTTTAAGGAAAAATTGAGCCAGCTCCCCGATATCTTCAGGACGCTGGCGAAGCGGCGGTATGAAAATCGGAAGAACATTCAGACGGTAATATAAATCGTTTCTGAACGCGTTTCTTTTAACTTCTTCTTCAAGGTCTTTATTTGTCGCCGCGATTATACGCACATTTACATTTATGGTGATATCGGAACCTACTTTTTCGAATCTTCTTTCCTGGATAACACGAAGTATTTTAGCCTGTAAAGAAAGCGGTAAATCGCCGATTTCATCCAGAAAGATGGTACCGCTGTCCGCAAGTTCAAAGCGGCCTTTTCTTGAAGCAATCGCGTTTGTAAACGCTCCTTTTACATGCCCGAATAATTCGCTTTCCAGTAAGCCTTCAGGGATTGCCGCGCAGTTTACCCTGACAAAGGGCGCGTTTTTTCTCGCGCTTTTTAAATGTATCTGCTCCGCGAATAATTCCTTGCCTACCCCGCTCTCCCCTAAAAGTAAAACGGAAGAATCTGTTTTTGAAACCTTATCGATTAGTTCCATTATTTTTAAAATCGCAGGGCTTTTGGTAATTATCGTATGGTACTGCTCTGTATGAATATGCTCCTGCAAAGTCTCTATTTCTGTGCGCGCTTCTTCCATGCTTTTTGCGTTATCGATCGCGATTGCTGCCTGATTCGCAAAAATTTCAAGCCATTCAATATCGTCCTGCAAAAAGCCTTCTTCCGTTTTTTTATTGATTACTTCCAGAACACCGATGCAGTCGTCTTTAACCCTCATGGGAACAGCCATAATGGTTTTTGACTTGTAATTGATCTCTTCTCCGATTGTGCTAAGATGGCGTTTATCGTTTTGAACGTCGTTTACAATAAGCGATTTGTTATTCTGCGCGACCCAGCCTGCGATTCCTTCGCCTAGTCTTACAGTGTATTTTTGAACTTCCGCACCTTTTGAACCAAGCGCGACTTCAAAATAGAGTTCGTTTTTCGCTTTATCCATCAAAAGAAGGCTGGACGCTTCGGCTCCGGAAAGAACTGTGGCGGACTCCATTATCCTGGATAAAAGACTGTGAATATCCTTGTAATTTGAATTTATAAGAGAGTTTAATTCTATGAGAGTATGAAATTTATTAACGTCAATCTTTGACAGCATTTATGCGTCTTGAACCGCCGCGATTTTTAGCCGGCGTCTGAGGAATCGTCAGAACCGTTGCTTTTAGATTTAAATACAGCGCCCAAGGTATAGGTTGAGTCCGAAGATTCCTCCTTGGCCATATATCTTGACATGTCGTCACGCTGTACCTTTTTCTGATAATCACGGATAGAAAAAGCGACTTTTTGTTTATCGCTTTGAATCTCAAGGACAACCGCTTTAATCCTGTCGCCGACCTTGTATTTTTTTAAGGCTTCGTCAGGATCATCGTCGCGGTTTTCAGTCAGATTTGTTTTATGGATAAGCCCTTCTATGCCGCCGGGGATTCTAAGGAATATTCCAAAATCGGTAATGGAAGCGACTTCTCCCTCTACAGGCGATCCCGGTTTATAGTTTTCGTTAAAATCTTTCCACGGATCTTCCGACAGTTGTTTAATGCCTAATTTTATATTTCTGTTTTCAGAATCGACAGATAAAACCATAACTTCGATTTCCTGTCCCGCGCTAAGACCAAAGTTTTTGGTTTTCTTTGTCCACGACATATCATCGGCATGAAGGAATCCGTCAATGCCTTCTTCCAATTCGATAAACGCTCCCGCATTTGTAACCTTTACAACTTTGCGCGTAATTCTTGCGCCTGCGGGATATTTTTCGTGAATACTCGTCCACGGATTTTCCTGAACCTGTTTTAATCCAAGCGATACCCTGCCCGCCTGAAGATCGTAGCCGAGGATCATACACTCAACCATGTCGCCGGCTTTCACAAGATCCTGCGGCTTTTGAACTTTCTTAAGCCACGAGAATTCTGAGATATGCGCAAGCCCTTCGATGCCTTCCTCAAGTTCGATGAAAGCGCCAAAATCTGTAAGTTTTGTCACCTTTCCTTTTACAACATCGTTAACATGATATTTTTCTTCAAAGTGAACCCACGGATCATCCGAATAATGTTTTAGAGAAAGATTGATTCTTTTTTCCTGCCGGTCTATGCGGATAACTTTTAATTTTATTTCCTGCCCTTTCTTTACAAAATCTTTCGGGCGCGTAACGTGTCCCCAGCTCATGTCGTTTATGTGAAGGAGTCCGTCGAAACCGCCGAGATCTATGAAAGCGCCGAATGAGGTGAAACTTTTTACAACGCCTGTCACGTCCGTGCCGATCGGCGTGTTCTCGAAGAAATCCGTTCTCTTTCGATCGAGGTCTTCTTCCATGAACTTGCGCCTGTTAACAACGATATTTATTTTTCCGTCTGAATAAAGACGTTCAACATAAACCTGGATTTTTGATTTAAGAATTTTTTCAGGCTTGTCAAGTTTTTGAATATCAGCCTGACTCACGGGAAGGAACGCATGCACTCCCGAACCCATGTTAACGTCAAAGCCGCCCTTTACTTGTTTTTCGACAACGCCTTCAACAGGTTGTTTTTCTTCATACGCTTTGCGCAAATTTTTCCAGAAAAGTTTTGCGTCCGCTTTTTGTTTTGAAACAATTACCTCTCCGTATTTGTTTTCTTTTGAAATAAGAATAACAGATACCGGATCTCCGATATTTGGAATCTGTGAAAATTCCGAAATTGGAATTTTCCCCTCAGATTTGTAACCTACGTCAATGAATACCTGATCCGAGGTAACCTGAATTACCTTGCCTTCGACGAGCTGGCCTTCTTCAAGCTGTTCCAGCGTCTTCAGGTATTCTTCCTGTAATTGTGTTTGAATGTTCTCTCCGTCTTTTGCCGGACCCGTGCCCGAACCCACTTCCTTCTCAGCCATTTTCTTTTCTTTCCTTGTATTAATCTATTTCTTCTTTCAATTTCTCATAAACTTGAATTATCGTCAAGTCACTGGTATCTAAATATCGGACTGTGTCGGCTATTTTAAGGCTTCCTTCCGGTTTATTTTTGTCTATTTCGTCACGCGCCAAAATGGCCTTTTTTATCTCCTCGAGGGATAAGTTGGAGACCCCCTGATCAAAACGCCGCTTTGCCCTTGAATCGGCTGACGCGTCAAGGTAGAACCTGTGTTCAGCGTTCGGAAAGACCACAGTGGTCATATCCCTGCCTTCTACGACGATATTTCTGCCCTTTGCAAGACTTCGCACTAAATCGTTTACAATGCGTCTGACAGGCGTAATCGCCGAAAGAGGCGCAGAAAACCTGTCAATTTCGTCGGTATGAAGCAGATTCGTCACGTTTTCGTTATCCATGAAAACTTCGGTTATTTTATAGTCAATATTGACATTTCCGGCGAATTCTATAATTTTTTCGCTGTCGGACATATCGATTTTAGCTCTCAGACAGCCCAGGGTAATCGCGCGGTACAATTTTCCGGAATTAATGTATGTAAACACCTGTCCGTCCGAACCTTTTAAATTATCCGCAAGCATTTTGGCTATCGTGCTCTTTCCCGACCCCGCAGGCCCGTCAATCGCTATGACCATAATTTATCTCCAATTTTTTTCTCGCAGAGGCGCAAAGCACGCAAAGATCGCAGAGGAATTAAGAGGAAGGATACATCTTCCTCCTTTAGTCTTCTTTGCGTTCTTCGCGGTCTCTGCGTCTTTGCGAGATGAATTTTCATATTAATTCCTTAATTTCATCATTTGTCAAAGGTCTGGAACTGCCTTCTTTTAGGTCTCCAAGCGCAACTGAGCCGATGCGCACACGCCTGAGGCGCGCGGGGTGTAAATGGAAGTGGGAAAAGACTCTGCGGATTTCACGGTTTTTGCCTTCCACAAGGATAATGCGCATTGTCTTTCTGCCTGTCTTTTCGGCGGATTTTGCTTTGTAATATACATCTTCCACCGTTATTCCTGAATTGAACGCTTCCACTACTTCGTCGCCTATTACGCCTGTCGCTTCCACAATATATTCTTTTTCAAGTTCCGAACTTGGATGTCCGAGACGGCTTGCGAAGTTCCCGTCGTTTGTAAAAAAGATAAGTCCGCAGGACATGAAATCGAGCCGCCCGACGCTGTAAAGTCTTTCTGTAACAGAGCGGGGAAGAAGACTGAGAGCGAGGGGCCTGCCCTGCGGATCGCTTGAACTGCAAATGTATCCCGGCGGTTTGTTTAAGGCAAGGTAAAGAAGGCGGCTTTCAGGTTTGACTATTGATCCGTCAAGAAGAATGACATCGCCATCCTCCACTTTGGTTCCCTGAGAGGTAATTATCTCTCCGTTAACTGACACCCTTCCCTGCGCGATAATATCTTCGGCGGCTCTTCTCGAAGCGACTCCGGAGCGGGAAAGATAAACCTGCAGTCTAATACTTTTCCCCCTCAAGCTCAAATTTTTCCATATCGCTTTCGCCGAGTTTTGGAAGCTCTGAAATTGAATTAAGATGAAATTGTTTTAAAAAATCTTTTGTGGTGCCGTACATGACAGGACGGCCGGGTATATCTTTTTTGCCGACTTCGCGTACAAAATTTTTTTCCAAAAGAAGGCGTATCATATTGTCGGCGGACACTCCGCGGATTTTTTCAATTTCCGTTCTTGTAATCGGCTGAGAATACGCGACAATCGCGAGCGTTTCCATCGCCGCGCGGGAAATTTTTCCTTCGTTCTTTTTACCGTACCTTTCTTTTAAATTATCCCAATATTCGCGTTTTATTGAAATTTTATATCCGCCGCCGATTACCGCAATTTCAAGCCCGCAATCCGAAGAGATATACCGCTCTTTTAAAATTTCAAGCGCGGCTGTAACCGTTTCCGCGGGAACACCTGAAATTCTTTCGATTGTTCCTTCGTCAACAGGATCGCCTTCCATAAAGAGAACGGCTTCAATTAGCGCTGTGGCTTTATCTATATTTTCAGTCAACTTGATACTCCGTTATGTAAAACATCGTTCGCTGATGTTAGATTATTTTGCAGCGCTGTTTCATTCGGTCTTATCAGAATATCGCCAAAAAGGCGGTTTTGAAAGATAATGATTAAACGCAGTTTTGCGGCTTCCAGAACCGCAAGAAACGCACAGACCGCGTCAAGCGCTCCGGGTCTTTTAATTAAATCCGTAAAAAGACATTCTTTTTTATTTTCAAGGTATTCAAAAAGAAGCGTTGTCTTTTCGTTTACGGAAACTTCTTCGTACAGATCGATAATACGCTCAGCCGGCAGATTGATCGTCAGGTTTGAAAATGTCTTTAAAAGATCCCAAATATCGACCTTTTCCCATAAATCGTCGTCCGTAAAAGGTAAATTATGCTGGAGTCTTTTTCGCTCTATTGTCCATTCATTCTCTCTTTCTTTATCTTCCATGAGTTCAGATAATTTTTTATATTTCTGATATTCAATAAGACGCTCGACAAGCTCCGCGCGCGGATCTTCGCCGGATTCTTCGTCAAGTTCGACAGGGAGCAGTGTGCGGCTTTTAATATACAATAAATGGGCCGCCATTGCGTGGAAGGATGTCAGATCTTCAAGTTCGACAGATTCGGCTTCACGAAGATAGTCGATATACTGCTCTGTTATTTGCGCTATCGGGATGTCATAAATATTTATTTCATTCTTGCGGATCATGTAAAGAAGGAGGTCTAAAGGGCCTTCAAAGTCGCTGAGTTTGAAACTCCTCGGATCCGGTCTGGGTTCCATGAATCGAATTATATCAAAAACAGGATATTTCTGGAAGAAGGTTTGATTGGGGAAATGACGTCTTATAAAGGAGTCAAATTCTAACCGCAGAATCGTTTGGCGCGGACTCTGCGGTTAAAATGGTTATTGAATCTCGTCTTCTTTTGAAGATTTAGAACTTCCCTTCTCCGTTTTGGAGTCTCCCGTTTTAGCGGCTTTCGCGGTTTTTTCCGCCGCCGCTTTTAACTGCGGAAATTCCCTGCCGGGGAAGATCTGCTGGCGCAGCCTGAGTTCAAGCTCCCGTATAAAATCGGGGTGCTGTTCAAGGTAATCCCTGGTGTTGTCCCTGCCCTGCCCGATTTTATCTTCGTTATAGGAATACCACGCGCCGCTTTTTTTAATAATTTCGTACTTGACCGCGCAGTCTAAAAGACTTCCTATCGCGCAAATACCTTTACCGAACATCAGTTCTATTTCTGTTTTTCTGAAAGGCGGCGCGACTTTATTTTTTACCACTTTGACGCGAACTCTGTTGCCTATCGCGTCCGCGTCTTTGCTGACCTCGATTGTCTCGGTTTTACGCACTTCCAGCCTTACGGATGAATAAAATTTGAGCGCATTGCCGCCTGTTGTAGTCTCCGGGTTGCCGAAAAAGACACCGATTTTCATGCGGATTTGGTTAATAAAAATAAGGATCGCGCGCGATTTGCCGATTGTAGCGGTGAGTTTGCGCAGAGCCTGGCTCATGAGGCGCGCCTGAGCACCCATTTGGGCATCGCCCATTTCGCCTTCAATTTCCGACTGCGGGGTAAGAGCCGCAACCGAATCCACGACAATTACGTCAACAGCGCCTGATCGGACAAGGCTTTCCGTTATTTCCATCGCCTGTTCGCCGTTGTCGGGTTGTGAAACCCATAAATCGTCGATGTTAACCCCCAATTTTTTAGCGTAAACAGGGTCCAAGGCGTGTTCCGCGTCTATAAAAGCCGCGTTTCCGCCAAGTTTCTGGGCTTCCGCGATTGCATGAAGCGCAAGGGTGGTTTTGCCCGACGATTCCGGACCGAAAATCTCGATAATACGCCCTCTCGGGTAGCCGCCGATGCCAAGTGCCTCGTCAATTAGGATGGAACCCGAAGGCACTACCTCGATGCCTGAAGCCGCGTCATGCGTCCCCAGTTTGATTAATGATCCCGCGCCAAATTGCTTTTCAATCTGAAGCCGGGCCGCTTCCAGGGCTTTCGCTTTTTCTTCGCTTGATGCGTTAGGATTGCCTCTGGTTTTTTCTGACTCATTTGATTTTGCCATAAATATCTCCTCCCCTTTATATGGCGCGCGGATGCGTGGCGCTTGCTCAAAACTTGAAAAATCCTAACATATTTTAAAAATTCTGTCAAGGTTTTACTTAATGATTGTTAAGTAATTAACGGTGTCAGTCACCTCTTAATTTTTTACAAAACGGGTTAAAAGCAAACAAATGGTGTCAGTCACTTATTAAAAAACTGTAAATAATGATAAATAATTGATATAATTTTTTGCTTATTTATGAGATAATAAAACATGAATCCGTTCATAGTTTGCGCGACGCGGTCCATGAAGAATTACGCTTCTGGAGTTATTCAGCATCTGTCAAAATATATCAGTTTCTCTAAAATTTCCGATCAAATAAACGGGCTTGATCTGCTTAACACTGACCGGTTCGCGGACGGCGAAATGGAAGTTTCTGTAAATTATTCCATACGCGGAAAGGATGTTATAATTTTTTCTTCCAGCGCGCGCAATGAAGCCGATATAAATGTTGAGGAAGCGAAGCTTGAACTGTATCACGCGATTGACTCATTAATGCGATGCCAGGCAAACAGGATTATAGTATTTGAACCGTTTATTTCGTGTTCGCGATCCGACCGCACGACAAGGCGAAGCTCTGTCGGTTTGTGGGTTCATTTAAAAACGCTTTCGAGCCTTGGAGCCAGCCATATTGTTACTTTTCAGCTTCATTCCGATAAATCCAAAACAATGGTTGATCCTTCCAAGTGCGCGATAGACGATATTCCCGCGCTGACTTTATTAAAAAAATATCTTTGCGATAAATACATTAAGACAGTTGATTTTCTGGAAAACGAAGTAAGAGCAAATTGGGCGTTCTGCTCTGTTGACGCAGGCGGCGAAAAACTCGCGCGCGTATTCGCAAACTCTTTCGGCGCGCCTTTGGTTGTAGCGCATAAACAAAGAGATTATTCCAAACCGAATACAATTGAATCGATCAATATCCTTTCTGCAGACCCTGTAGAAGGAAAAAATCTTTGGATTGTAGATGATATGATTGACACCGCAAACTCGGTAGAAAAACTTATCCGTGTTCTTTCCAATTTAAAACCAAAAGAAATAAATATAATTTCCGTTCACGCGCTTTTTTCGCCGCCCGCTGTTGAAAAATTGGAAGCGCTCTGTAAAGAAGGTTTATTATACCGCATGATTGTAACGGACACTGTCTGCTGTTCAGCCTATAAACAAAATATTCACGGGCTGGAAATTGTACAGTCAGAGGAACTTGCTTCGCAGATTGTCAAAGCGGTAATTAATAATGAGTCCATGAGCAATTTGATGCAGCCTTTTAACGCCGGCAAATATTTAAGCCGGAAACAGTAAATGAATTGTTATTTTTCTTATATTAATATTTTACCATTCTTTAGGTTTATTATGCGGAGGAGTTATATTAAAAGTTTCTCCTGAAGGTTCTATCAGATAAAAACCGTTATTTAATGCGTATTCTCTTTCGTCAGATTCAATTACAACCCCTGCAACTGCTCCTAAAAAATGGCGTTTATCACCGCGTAAATCGGCAAACGTGCGCATTTTTTCCATACGTTTAATATGTTCATTTATGTCGCTAATTGTAAGTTTTGTTTTTATTTCAACGAGCATAGCGGTATCGCCGTTTTGTAAAAAAACATCTATTTGAAAATGAATGTTATTTTTATGATCATTTACTTTAAAATTTGAACTAACTGTTTGAAAATCCAAGCCCATATCATAAAGTTTATCCTGAAGATTAGGGGCGATCATATATTCTACAACTTCACCGAAACGATTGGTAAAATCGCCAAAGCGTTTACCTATTTCATTTATTTTTCGATCAGTTTCTTTCATCTGCCGATCTGTTTCTTTTTGCTGTTCCCGATTTTCCATTAATGCCGCCCAAACTTGCTCAAAGTCAAGACCTCTAGGGTAATCTGTCTGTGTTTGCATATCTCCCATATTATTTACTCCCACCTATAATATAGCGCTTTTTAATGGTTTTTAACAGCGATTTTATATAAAAACACCCATTATTATCTTGTTAAAAATCTTAAAAAAAATATAATAAAACAAGTATTATTCTCATAAATAAGGAGCCAAAAAATGAGACACCCAATGAACCCCAAATCAATCTTCGCCGTCCTGCTGCTTACAATGGCAGTCTGCGCTTATGCACAATACAACCCCGAAAGCGATTTTACCGTAGCGCGCAGCAGCGATGGGAAGTCTATTACCATAACAGGGTACACAGGGACAAGACAGACAGTTAACATTCCGCCTGCAATACAGGGATTGCCAGTTTCCGTAATAGGTAAAGAAGCATTTGCGCTGGATGAATACTATACAAATAATCCGCCGAAAGTAGATCCTTCAAAAGCCAGAATTCGTATTCCAATGGTTCGTGTCGATAGTGCTACTGCCGAATATTTAAGTGAAAAGGC